>Ga0247831_1000572_pt1 | contig 79811 bp, 88 predicted proteins | sample LaCruzMarch2015__9_FD_192406 | JGI IMG/M metagenome (GOLD analysis project Ga0247831, IMG submission 192406) | Freshwater microbial communities from meromictic Lake La Cruz, Castile-La Mancha, Spain - LaCruzMarch2015_1m | ecosystem: Environmental > Aquatic > Freshwater > Lake | place: Spain...
TCCGCGTCGCGTCGTCCAGTTCAATCGCCGTCGCCTTTCGCATCGCTGCCTCCAAAATGTCCCAGATTCTTCTTGGAGGTGGCAGGTGGAAAATAGTTCTTTTAATTCAGAAGCACTACACTAGGATCTGGCGCATGACCCTCCCGGCCCCCACCACCACCAGCAGCGTCGACAAGGCCTGCCAGGTGATCCGCGAGGCGATCCGCAACGGGCAATACCCCGGCGGCTCGTGGATCCGCGAGATTGCGGTGGCGCAGGTGGCCGAGGTGTCGCGCACCTCGGTGCGCCAGGCGCTCAACGTGCTGGCTGCCGAAGGGTATGTGGAGCTGCACCCCAACCGCGGCGCGATGGTGGTCGACTGGTCGGAGGAGAACCTGCTGCAGGTGTTTGACGTGCGCGCGATGCTCGAGTCCTACGGCTGCGAGCTCGCCGCGACGCACCGCACCGAGGAGGAACTGGGCGAACTGCAGCGCGAGGCCGACCTGTTCAGCACGCTGGTGCACCGGGATGGCACGCCGGACAGCCGCCTGATCGCGGAGTCCAACAACCGCTTTCACCGCCTGATCCTGTCGGCCGGACGCAACGCGCGCCTGGCATCGCTGCTGGTGGCGGTAGTGCAGGTGCCCATGGTCAAGCAGACCTTTGCCAAGTACGACCGGGTCGCCCTGGTGCGCAGTGCCCAGCAGCACCACGACCTGGTGGTTGCCATCCGCGCCCGGGACGGCGCCTGGGCACGTGCCACCATGGCGGCGCACATTCTGGCTGCCAAGAATGTCATCTTCGGAAGTTGAACCCCCGCCATGCCCGTGATCCACCCCCGCCAAGATGCCGAGCGCGCCCTGCAGGTGATGCAGGCCGGTGGCATCGCCATCCTGCCCAACGACGTCGGTTATTCGCTCATCGGCGCCCAGGCCGATGCCTTGCAGAAGATCTTCCGGACCAAGCGGCGCGCCCCCCAGAAGCTCAACGCGATGCTGGGCAACGACGACCTGCACCGGGCACTGCACCGGGTCAGCAGCCGCGGGCGCGAGATCGTGGACGCCATCACGCGCGACTACGACCTTCCGCTGGGCCTGATCGCGCCCTGCGATATCGAGCATCCCCTGCTGCAGGCGCTCGACCCGGACATCTTCACCCGCAGCACCCGTGACAACACCCTGCTGATGCTGCTCAACGCCGGCCCTTTCCATCGGGAACTCACGCGCCTGAGCATGGAGCGCAAGACGCTGCTGTTCGGTTCGTCGTCCAACCTGTCCCTGCACGGCACCAAGTTCCGCGTCGAGGACATCGAGCCCGAGATCATGGCCATCGCCGATGTGGTCATCGACTACGGGCTGATGAAATACCACCTGTGGCAGGCTTCCTCGACCCTGCTGAACTGCGAGACGCTGGAAGTGGTGCGCTTCGGGTCGTGTTACGACAGTATTGCGGACATCCTGAAGCGGCATTTCCGCGTCGACCTGCCGACCCGGCCCGGTCCTCGGCCTTGACTGCCGGCGCACCGGGCGCAGCACCGGTCGGATCCGAAGGGCGCCGTTCCCTCAGGGCCTGCGCGCGCGGGATTCGCGGTGCGCGATCCAGATGGTCGCCCCGCAGATCACGGCGCCACCTATCAGCGTCGAGGTGCTTGGTTTCTCGGAGAACACCAGCCAGCCAATCGCCGACGCCCACACCAGTTCGAGGAACTTGACCGACTGTGTCGCCGAGATGTCGGCCACCGCAAACCCGCGCGTGATGCAGTAATGGGCCGTCACGCCAAGGATGCCGGTCCCGAGAAAGGCAAGCCATTGCCAGGCCGAGGGCGCGCTCCAGAACCACAGGGCCAGAGGCAGGCTCAGCACGGTGACCGCGATGGCCTGCCACAGAACGATCACCTCCGGGCGCTCGTAGCGGGTCAGCGCCTTGGTCATCAGGAAGGATGCTGCAAACACCGGGCTCGACGCCAGCATGATCAGGCTGTAGTAGCCCCCGCTGCCCGAGAGGCCCGGCGCCACCACGATCAGCACCCCGGTGAAGCCGATGAGCGCGGCCAGCCAGCGGTCCCAGCGCATGGCCTCGCGGAAGAACAGATAGGCGCCCAACATGACGAAGATCGGGCTCATGAAGCCGATGGCCGTGGTGTCGGCCATCGGAATCTTCGGCAGAGCGATGAACCACAGTATCAGGCCCACCGAGTGCAGCGCGCCGCGCGCGAACTGGCCACCGATCCGCTTGGGCAGGTACGCCGCCACGCCGGCGTGCAGAACGAAGGGCACCATCACCAGCACGGCAAACACATACCGCAGGAACTGCGCCTGCATCGGATGCATGTCCAGCGTGAGCGCGCGCACCAGGGTATTGAGCACCACGAACTGGAACCCGGCGAAGGACGCCCACAACAGGCCCTTCACGGTCGGGTCCAGCCGTCCTGCGCGGTGCCGCAGCACGGCTGCGCGGCGTGCCAGCGGCGAGCGGTGCGGTCGGCGGGCGCGGGTCATCGGTGCACCGTTCTCAGCTGGTGATCTGCTGCCATGCCTTGTCCAGCCGCTTCACGCTGACCGGCTGGGGCGTTCGCAGTTCCTGCGCGAAGAAGCTCACCCGCAGTTCTTCCAGCAGCCAGCGGAACTCCTGCATGCGGACGTCGGCCACACCCTTGCGTTCTGCCAGCAGGCGCCAGTAACGCGTTTCCTGCGGGCGCAGCTCGGCCAGCCGGGCAGCGTCGCGCGCCGGATCGGCACGGACCTTGTCGAGCCGCAGCGTGATCGCCTTGAGATACCGGGCCAGGTGCTGCAGTTGCGCCCACGGCGTGCTGGCCAGAAAGCGCCTGGGCATCAGCCGCTGCAACTGCTGGGTGGTATCGGCCACCGCATCGGCAGCCTGCTTGCTGTCGCGGATCTTGCGCACCGCGATCGCATGGTCGGCAAGGATCGCGCCGCACAGGCGCGCCACCTCGTTGGCGATCAGGGTCAGGCGGCCCCGGCCTTCCTCGACCCGGCGCTGGAAGGATGCCGCATCCGCCGGCAGGGGGTCGAGCAGAAAGGCGCGGTCCAGGGCGACATCGATGATCTGCCCACGCAGTTCCTCGAGCGTGCCCAGGGGCATGAAGGCCGCAGCCATTTTCTGCATGTCCGGGATGTTCTTCTCCAGGTACTTGAGTGCATCGCGTATCTGCAGCGCGAACAGGCGCCGCAGGCCGCTGCGATGCCGGCCGGCAGCGATGTCGGGCTCGTCGAACACCTCGATCAGCACCGCATCGTCCGCATCGATCAGCGCCGGAAAACCGATGAGCGTCTGCCCGCCCTTGCGGATCTCCAGCAGCTCGGGCAACTCGCCGAAGGTCCAGGCGGTGTAGCGTTCACCGGCCACCGACACCGGCGCGGGCGCGCGACCGGGCGGTGCAGCCGGCAGCGCCGCGCGACGCATCCCGCCTGCTGGTGCGGCCGGGACCGGCGCGGGCGCAGTGGGCGCCTTGAGCCCGGCCAGCGCCTGGAAGGCACCCCGCGCCTGCGCGCCGAGTTCCGCCTTGAGCGCGCCCAGGCTGCGGCCCGTGCCCAGCTGGCGGCCATGCTCGTCCACGACCCGGTAGTTCATGAACAGGTGCGGACTGAGGGTGTCCAGCTTGAAGTCGCCCCGCTGCACGTCCAGCGAGGTTTCCTTGCGGACCAGGCGCAGCAGCGCGTCGGTCAGGCCGCCATGGCCGAAGGATTCCGGCGTTCCCAGCACACCGGCGATCCGCGTGGCGTTGTCGGGCAGGGGCACGAAACGCGAGCGCGGGCGCTGGTGCAGACTCTTGAGCAGGGCCAGGATCTTGTCGCGCAGCATGCCCGGCACCAGCCACTCGCAGCGCTCCTCGTTCACCTGGTTGAGCACGAACAGGGGCACGGTGACGGTCAGGCCGTCCTTGGCGTCTCCGGGCTCATGCAGGTAGGTCGCCGCGCAATCCACGCCACCCAGGCGCACTGTCCGGGGGAACGCGTCGGTGGTGATGCCCGCCGCCTCGTGGCGCATGAGCTCGTCACGGGTCAGCACCAGCAGCTGCGGCTGGCGGCGCACCTCCTCGCGGTACCAGCGCTCGCAGGAAAACCCGCTACAGACGTCGGGGGGCAGCTGCTGGTCATAGAAGGCGTAGATGAGCTCGTCATCCACCAGCACATCCTGGCGACGCGCCTTGTGCTCCAGGTCTTCCACCTGCCGGATGAGTTTCTGGTTGGCGGCCAGAAAGGGCAGCTTCGTCTCCCACTGGCCGCCCACCAGCGCCTCGCGGATGAAGATCTCGCGCGCGGCCTGCGGATCCACCCGCGAGAAGTTGACCCGCCGGCCGTTGTAGACCACGATGCCGTAGAGGGTCGCCCGCTCCAGCGCGGTGACCTCGGCAGCCTTCTTCTCCCAGTGCGGGTCCAGCAGCTGCTTCTTCAGCAGGTGGCCACCCACCTGCTCGATCCACTGCGGCTCGATGTTGGCGATGCCGCGGCCGAACAGGCGCGTGGTCTCCACCAGCTCGGCGGCCAGGATCCATCGGCCCGGCTTCTTGGCCAGGTGCGCACCGGGGTGGCGGTAGAACTTGATGCCGCGCGCACCGAGGTACACCTCCTCGTCGTCGAGCTTGCAGCCCACGTTGCCCAGCAGTCCCGAGAGCATCGACAGGTGGATCTGCTCGTAGCTGGCAGGCGTGGCATTGATCGGCCACTTGTGCTCTGCCACCACCGTCTGCAGCTGGGAATGGATGTCCTTCCACTCGCGCACCCGGCGCACGCTGACGAAATTCTGGCGCAGCAGCTGCTCGTACTGGCGGTTGGACAGGCGGTGTTCTGCACTGCCCTTTTCGCCGCGGGCATGGGCGATCCACTTCCACAGCTTGAGGTAGCCGGTGAACTCGCTCCTGTCGTCGTCGAACTTCTGATGCGCCGCATCGGCCGCCGCCTGCGCCTCCATCGGCCGGTCGCGCACGTCCTGCACGCTGAGCGCGCTGGCGATCACCAGCACTTCATCGACAGCCTGGCGCGCGCGCGCCTCCAGGATCATGCGCCCGACGCGCGGATCCAGCGGCAGCCGCGCCAGCTCCGTGCCGATGGGCGTGAGTTCGTTGGCGTCGTCCACCGCACCCAGCTCGGCCAGCAGCTGGTAGCCATCGGCAATCGCTCGGGCCTGCGGCCGCTCGATGAACGGGAAGTCCTCCACCACCCCCAGGCGCAGCGACTTCATGCGCAGGATGACGCCTGCCAGCGAGCTGCGAAGGATCTCCGGGTCGGTGAACCGGGCGCGCTGCTCGAAGTCCTGCTGCTCGTAGAGCCGGATGCAGATGCCGTTGGCCACGCGCCCGCAACGCCCAGCGCGCTGGTTGGCCGAGGACTGGCTGATCGGCTCGACCAGCAACTGCTCGACCTTGCTGCGAAAACTGTAGCGCTTCATGCGCGCGGTGCCCGCGTCGATCACGAAGCGGATGCCCGGCACCGTGAGCGAGGTTTCGGCCACGTTGGTGGCCAGCACGATGCGCCGGCCGGCGTGGCTGTCGAAGATGCGGTCCTGCTCGGCCTGCGACAGGCGGGCGAACAGCGGCAGCACCTCGGCATGGCGCAGCACCGGCTGGTGGCTCAGATGCTTGCGCAGGTGGTCGGCGGCCTCGCGGATCTCGCGCTCACCGGGCAGAAACACCAGGATGTCGCCGTCCTGCCCCGGGCCCCCCGGCTGCCCGGCAGGGCCGATGCCGCGCCAGAGTTCGTCCACCGCGTCGGCGATGGCGTTGTTCAGGTCGTATTCGCGCGACTCCTCGAAAGGCCGGTAGCGCTGCTCCACCGGGAACATGCGGCCCGAGACCATGATGATCGGTGCCGGTCCGTGCCGGGAGGCGAAATGCGCCGCGAAACGGTCGGCGTCGATCGTGGCCGAGGTCACCACGATCTTCAGATCGGGCCGGCGCGGCAGGATCTGGCGCAGGTAGCCCAGCAGGAAGTCGATGTTCAGGCTGCGCTCGTGCGCCTCGTCGATGATCAGCGTGTCGTAGGCCTTGAGCAGCGGGTCGGTCTGCGTCTCGGCCAGCAGGATGCCGTCGGTCATGAGCTTGACCGAGGCATCGCGCGACAGGCGGTCCTGGAAGCGCACCTTGAAGCCGACCACCTCGCCCAGGGGTGTGGCGAGCTCCTCGGCGATGCGCTTGGCCACCGAGCTGGCGGCGATGCGCCGCGGCTGGGTATGGCCGATCAGCCGGCCCTGGCCCGGCAGGGCATTGCATTTGCCGCGGCCCAGTGCCAGGGCGATCTTGGGCAGCTGGGTCGTCTTGCCGGAGCCGGTTTCGCCACACACGATGATGACCTGGTGGGCGCGCATCGCCTCCATGATCTCCTCGCGCCGGGCGGACACCGGCAAGGATTCTGGAAAGTGGATGCGCAGGGCAGAGGAAGTGGGAACGTCGGACACGGGCACGACGGATTATCCCTGCCTGGAACCCTCCATCGCCCATAATCTGGTTTTGACTTGCGCGCCCCTCCCCTGCCACCCATGTCCGCCGTATTCAACTTCACCTTCGTCCCCTGGTTCCGTTCGGTCGCGCCCTACATCCACAAGTTCCGCAACCAGACCTTCGTGGTGGGCGTGTGCGGCGAGGCGATCGCGGCGGGCAAGCTGCCGCACCTCGCACAGGACCTGGCCATGGTCCAGAGCATGGGCGTGCGGATCGTGCTGGTGCATGGGTTCCGGCCCCAGGTGAACGAGCAGCTGCATGCCAAGGGGCATGCAGCGCGTTACTCGCACGGCACGCGCATCACCGATGAAGTGGCGCTGGATTGCGCCCAGGAAGCCGCCGGCCAGCTGCGCTACGAGATCGAGGCTGCCTTCAGCCAGGGCCTGCCCAATACGCCCATGGCCGGCTCCACGGTGCGGGTCCTGTCGGGCAACTTCATCACGGCGCGGCCGGTGGGCATCCTGGACGGTGTCGACTTCCAGAGCTCGGGGGTGGTGCGCAAGGTCGATGTGGCCGGCATCACCCGCACACTGGACATGGGAGCCGTGGTGCTGCTGTCTCCCTTCGGCTTCTCCCCCACCGGCGAAGCCTTCAACCTGGCCATGGAAGAGGTCGCCACCAGCGTGGCCATTGCGCTGCAGGCCGACAAGCTGCTGTTCGTGACCGAGATCCCGGGTATCCGCATGAAGCCCGACGAACCGGAAGGCGACGACAACCCGATCGACACCGAGCTGCCGCTGGCCGCAGCCGAGCGGCTGCTGGCCTCGCTGCCCAGCCCCCAGCAACCCACCGACACCGCCTTCTACCTGCAGCATTGCGTCAAGGCCTGCAAGGCAGGCGTCGAGCGCAGCCACATCGTGCCTTTCGCGCTGGACGGCTCCCTGCTGCTCGAGATCTACGTGCACGACGGCATCGGCACCATGGTGATCGACGAAAAACTCGAAAGCCTGCGCGAGGCCACCTCGGACGACGTGGGTGGCATCCTGAAGCTGATAGCACCCTTCGAGCAGGACGGCACGCTGGTCAAGCGCAGCCGTACCGAGATCGAGCGCGACGTGGGCAACTACACCATCCTCGAGCACGATGGCGTGATCTTTGCATGCGCTGCGCTGTATCCCTACCCTGAAGCACGCACCGCAGAAGTGGCCGCCCTGACCGTCTCTCCCGAATCCCAGGGCCAGGGCGATGGCGAGCGTGTGCTCAAGCGCGTCGAGCAGCGCGCCCGGGCCATGGGCCTGGACAGCATCTTCGTGCTGACCACCCGCACCATGCACTGGTTCCTGAAGCGCGGATTCCAGCAGGCCGACCCGGACAAGCTGCCCGAGGCGCGCCGGCGCCTCTACAACTGGGACCGCAAGAGCCAGGTACTGGTCAAGAAGCTCGGCTGAACGAGCACGAGCCCACAACACCCCACTCGACAGGAGGAACACCCATGAGCTCACTGAACTTCATCGGCGGCGAAAAGGGCGGCGTCGGCAAGTCCGTCGCCTCGCGCGCGCTGGCCCAGTACTTCATCGACAAGAGCCGGCCCTTTGTCGGTTTCGACACCGACCGCTCGCACACCTCGTTCGCGCGCTTCTATTCCGACTACGCATCCCCGGTGATCGTGGACAGTTACGAAGGCCTGGACCAGATCGCGGCAGTCTTTGAGGACAAGCCCGTGGTCGGCGAACAGAAGAGCGTGATCGTCGACCTCGCTGCCCAGACCGCCGCACCGCTGGCGCGCTGGGTCAAGGACTCCGACCTGCTGCCCCTGATGGGCGAGATGGGCATCACCGTCAATTTCTGGCACGTGGCCGATGCCGGCAAGGATTCGGTCGACCTGCTCAACCGGCTGGTCAACACCTACAGCCCGGGCCCGAACTACATCGTGGTGCGCAACCTCGGCCGCAGCTCGGACTTCTCCCAGCTCGACGAATCCGCTGCACTGAAAAAGGCCCTGGCCATGGGCGGCTGCGTGATCACCCTGCCCCAGCTGCACGAAGGCAGCATGCGCAAGATCGACCGGCAGAACGCCAGCTTCTGGAGCGCGATGCACAACAAGTCCGGCCCCGATGCGCTGGGCATGCTGGAACGCCAGCGCGTCAAGACCTGGCTGCGCAACACCTACGAGGTGTTCGACAAACTGCCGCTCTGAGCCGGCCGGCGCCAGCGCCTGGTCATACGGCCATGCCGCGCACACCCTGCAGCGTGAGGCCCAGGCCGAAGCCGGGAGCCCCGTCCGGGCGCACCACCCCGTTGGCCGGCACCTGCATGCCCGGTGTCAGCCGCACCTCCTGCAGCGGCACGCCCGGTGCGGATGCCACGAAATACTCGCCCATCGGGCAGTTCGCCACGGCCATGCCGAAGTGCTGGCCGTAGGGAGTGTTGACACCGGCGTGGGGGATCACCGACAGGCCTGCGCCCTCTGCGATATGGGCGATCTTCAGGCAGCCGGTGAGACCGCCGGACCAGCCGATGTCGGGCTGGAAGATATCCACATTGTGCCGTGCGGCGGCCTGGGCAAATGGCGCCAGCGTGTACCAGTGCTCGCCGGTGGCAAGGGTCTGGCCCGGCAGCCGGGCACGCAGCGCGGTCTGGCCGTCCATGTCGTCGGGCGCAAGGCAGTCCTCGATCCAGCGCAGCCGGTAGGGCTGCATGCGTCGGGCGAAGCGCACGGCGAACTCCACGTCGAACGCCATCCAGCAATCCACCATCAGGTCGACCGACGGGCCGACCAGCGCGCGGCGCTCGGCAATCAGGGCCTCGTTGAGGTCCAGCGCACGGGAGCCATCGGCTGGCCCATGCGGGCAGGCCAGCTTGGTCCCCTTGAAACCGCACTCCATATGCCAGTCGGTGTCGTTGCCGGTGGCATAAACAGGAATGTGCTCGCGCACCGGCCCGCCGATCAGCTCGAACACCGGCGTGCGCAGCAGCTTGCCCTTCAGGTCCCACAGAGCCAGGTCGACGGCGCTGATGGCGTACTGCGCCAGCCCGCCACCATACGGCGAGGACATGCGCACCATCATGTCCCACAAGCGCTCCACGGCCATGCAGGGTTCGCCCACCAGCAAGGGGCCGAGGTGCTCGTTGATGATGCTGATGACCGGCGTGCCATAGCGCGTCATGCCGAAACCCCAACTGCCGTCGGTGGCGGTCACCAGGACGCCCACCGATGGCCAGGTCGGGCGCCAGCTGGCACGCAGGCGCTTGAAGCGCGGGTAGGCCGACATCGGGTTGGCCACCTCGGCATCGGCAGTCCAGACCGGACGCCGCGCTGGCGTGGTGGCAGGCCCTCCGACCAGGTCGCTGCGGATGGCGAAGGCCTCGATGGAGCGGATCTTCATGTGGCGAGCTCCAGCGTGTGGTCCGAGCCGGGCACCATGTGCGCACGGATGTAGTCCCAGTCGGGCGCCACGCCCAGGCCCGGCCCCTCGGGCAGGTGCACGAAACCATCGGCATCCGGCGCCAGATAGGCGGGCAGTGCGAAGTTGTAACCCGACTCCGGCACCAGGATCTCGATCCAGTCGGCATTCGTCGCGCCGCACAGGACCTGCAGGTTGGCCATGTTCATGAGCGGGCTGGCGCCATGGTGCGAGGCGACCTTGACGCCCATCGCCTCGCACAGGGCGGCCGTCTTGAGCATGCCGGTGATGCCGGCCTTCCAGTAGACGTCGCACAGCACCATGTCCAGCGCATTGGCCCGCAGATAGTTGGCCACCGCCGGCCCATGCCCTGCCACCGTCTCGGCGCCGATGATGGGCACCTGCAAGGCCCGGCGCAACTCCGCATACCCCTCGATATCGTGGTGCGCAAGGGGTTCCTCGAACCAGGCGAAGTCCAGCGCCTCCAGCACACGACCCACCCGCACCGCCGCCATGCGGTCGTAGGTCTTGGCCACATCGAGCATCAGGGCCACGCCGGGACCGACTGCTTCCCGGACGGCCCGGCACAGGTCGATGTCGCGCCCGGGCACATTGAAGGGATGCAGCTTGTACCCGCGGTAACCCTGCGCCACGCAGCGCTGCGCCTCGGCCACGTAGTCGTCGATGCTGTCCATGGCCGCCGAACTGGCATAGGCCTGGATGCGGTCACGCCGCCCACCGAGCAACTGCGCGACCGACACGCCCAGCTGCCGCCCGGCCAGGTCCCACAGCGCGACATCCACCGCACTGATCGCGAACACCGGCACATACCCTGCAGGCTCCAGCTCCACCATGGCCTGCCAGATGCGCTCACGGTGCAGCGGGTCCTGCCCGAGCACGCGCGGCGCCAGGCTGGCACGGATGGCATCGGCAATGCCCCGGCCCGGCTGTCCGCCATGGGCACGGGCCATGGCGCAGCCCTCGTGGCCGGTGTCGCTGCGTACCACCGTCAGCACGATCTGCTGGCGGCCGGCAAAGCGGCGCGCATGGATGGGCACCGCCGGCTGCTCGAAACACAGCGTGCGGATGCTGGTGACCCGCGCCATCCGTCAGTCGACCTTGACGTTGAGCTTGCGCGCCAGGTCACCCCACACCGTGAAGTCCTTCTGGATCGTGGCGGCGAATTCCGCGGGCGTGGAGCCGACGACTTCATGGCTGCCGTCGACCAGGGGCGTGCGCACTGCGGGGTCCCGCAGGATCTTGACCATCTCGGCGTTGAGCCGGGCCACGATCTCAGGCGCAGTGCCGACCGGCGCGAGCAGGCCGTACCAGGCATCCAGCACGAAGCCGGGGTTCATGGCCTCGTTCATCGTCGGCACATCGGGCAGCAGCTGGCTGCGGTTGGCGCCGGTGACCGCCAGTGCGCGCAGCTTGCCGCTCTTGACCAGTTGCAGGGCCAACTGCATGGCCGGGTAGGCAAACGCAGTCTGGTTCGCCATCACCGATTGCACCTGTTCGGCGGCGCTCTTGTAGGGAATATGCACGATGTCCAGATTGCCGCCGTTGGCCTTGAGCAGTTCGCCGCTGAAATGCCCGATGCCGCCATTGCCGCCCGACGCATAACTCATCGCCCCGGGCTTGGCCTTGGCCATCGCGATCAGCTCGGCCACGTTCTTCGCCGGCAGCTCGGGGTTGACCACGAGCAAGGCTGAAATGCGGGACGTCAGCACGATGGGCGCGAAATCCTTCACCGGGTCGTACCCGACCTTGCCCAGGCCCGGGTTGGCCGCCAGCTGCGTCGGCGCAAACAGCAGGGTGTAGCCGTCCTTGGGGGCCTTGGCAGCCGCCTCGAAACCGATGTTCCCACCGGCCCCGACACGGTTGTCGATCACCACCGGCTGGCCCAGGTTGGTGGCCAGACGGGTCATCAGGGCACGGGCCACGCCGTCGACCGCAGAGCCGGCAGGGAAGGCCACGATGACCTTGATGGGTGCCTGCGGGTACTGGGCCAGGGCGGCCAGCGGCAGAGCGAGCAAAAGGCCCGCCAGGCAGCGGCGAATGGTGCAAAAGCGCATGGTGTCTCCTTCGAATGGTTGGTGCACGCAGGCGACGGTCGCGGGCCACCGGCCGCTGCAAGACCATGATAAGGACGCCGGGCGTCCGTGCAGCAGGGATCGGCGCCATTTTTTCCATAGAATGGAAAATCCATGGCGCTTCCCCGAAGTCGATCCAGTGTCACACGGTCCCTGCACCGTTCGGTAGCGCTGTTGCGTCTGCTGTCGACCCACACCCAGATCGGCTGGCGACTGAGCGACCTGGCCGAAGAAAGCGGCCTCGACCTCGGCACCTGCCACCGGCTGCTCGCTGCGCTGTGCGAGGACCGGCTCGCCACCCGCGTTGCCGGCGGCCGGCACTACACCCTGGGGCCGTTGGCCTATGAACTGGGCGTCGCCGCACGGCCCTATTTCGAGCTGGGCGCCGCGGCAGCGACCCGTCTTGCCGCGCTGGCGCGGCAACTCCGGGGTTCGCTGATCCTCAAGGTGCGCAGCGGGCCAGACTCCCTGTGCGTGGCACGGCATGATGGCATCGACTTCGGCCAGGCCCTGATGCTGCATGTGGGCGGCCGGCGGCCCTTGTTGTTGACGGCTGGCGGCGTCGCCATGCTGATCCGGCTGCCACCCGCGACCCAGGACGAGATCCTTGCCCACAACCAGCACATGATCGCCCGCACGGCCGCGCCGCGGCTGGACGGCGTGCGGCGCATGCTGCACCGTTCGCGCCAGGTAGGTTTCGGCCTGAACCTCGGCGATATCGTGCCCGACATCTGCGCGGTCAGCGTGGCAGTGCTGCGCCCCGACGGCCTTCCGGGTGCGTCCCTGAGCCTGGCCCTGGCAGCCTCCAGCCTCGGTCCGCAGAGGGCTGCCGCGCTCGCAGACCGTCTGGGCGAAGAGGTGGCCCGCCTGACCCCGGAGCTGGCGACACTGCGATTCTGAACAGACCGCCCGGTCCTGGCCGATCGCGCCGTTCCCCGGGCCTGCCTACCCCATAAACGGGACGACAGGCACACCCTCCCCACCTAGTATGCCCGCAAGGCCCAGCGCACCGGCGCGAACGCCGCCCACCAAGCACGGGAGGAGCTCCGATTGACCACAGCCCACCACGGCGCCACGGCCGCCACCATGTCCCCCCCGGACAGCCTCCGTCCGCCCGCCCACAGCGGCAACCTCGACGCCCTGTGCCTGCTGGCGCGCCTGCACCATGTCGCGGCCGATCCCGCCAGCCTGGCCCACCGGCTCGGCCTGGCGCCGGGTGACGCCGTGTCACCCGAGGTGCTGTTGCTGGCAGCACAGCAGCTGGGCCTGCAGGCGCGGCGGGTGAAGAGCAGCGTCGAGCGGCTGACGCTCACGCCCCTGCCCGCACTGGCGCTGATGCGCGCGGGCCCGCCCATCGCAGGCGATGCAACACCGGCGCAGGCCCCGGTGCAGGTCCTGGCGCAATGCGATGGCCAGCGGGTGTTGCTGCACGACCCGGCGGCGGGCGGCCGGCCGGTGATCGAACCGCTGGCGCGCTTTGCCGAGCACTGGAGCGGCGAACTCATCCTGGTCACCAGCCGTGCCAGCCTGTCGGGCGCGCTGGCACGGTTCGACTTCTCCTGGTTCCTGCCCAGCCTGGTGCGCTACCGGGCACTGCTGGGCGAGGTGCTGCTGGTCAGCCTGGTGCTGCAGTTGCTGGCGCTGCTGGGGCCGCTGTTCTTCCAGGTGGTGATGGACAAGGTGCTGGTCCACCGCGGCCTGACCACGCTGGACGTGCTGGTCACCGGGCTGGTGCTGGTGGTGCTGTTCGAAAGCCTGCTGGGCGGCCTGCGCGCGCATGTGCTGAGCCACACCACCAGCCGCATCGATGTGGAACTGGGCGCACGGCTGTTCCGCCACCTCGTGCACCTGCCGCTGGCCTGGTTCCAGGCGCGACGGGTCGGGGACTCGGTGGCCCGCGTGCGCGAGCTGGAGAACATCCGGGCCTTCCTCACGGGCCCGGCACTCACGGCGCTGCTCGATGTCGTGTTCTGCGGGGTGTTCGTGGCCGTGATGCTGCTCTACAGCGTCCCGCTCACGCTGATCGTGTTGTGCAGCCTGCCCCTGTATGCGGTCCTGGGCCTGACGGTCGGGCCGGTGCTGCGTCGACGGCTGGATACCCGGTTTGCGCGGGGCGCCGAGAACCAGGCGTTGCTGGTGGAGAGTGTCTCCGCGATCCAGACCCTCAAGGCTGGCGCCCTCGAACCCCTGTTCGGCCGGCGCTGGGACCAGCAACTGGCCGCCTACGTGGCCGCCAGCTTCCGCGCCCAGAACCTGGCCGCGTGGGCGCAGGAAGGCACGCAGCTCGTCGGCAAGCTGGTCAACGCCGCCACCCTGTGGTGGGGCGCGCATCTGGTGATGGACAACCAGCTCAGCGTCGGCCAGTTCGTGGCCTTCCACATGTTCGCGCAGCGCGTGGCGCAACCGATCCAGCGCATGGCGCAGCTTTGGACGGACTTCCAGCAGACCGGCATCGCGGTGGCCCGTCTGGGCGATGTGCTCAACACGCCGACCGAGGCAGCGCCCGCCAGCGCAGCGCGTCTGCCGGCCCTGCAGGGCCGCATCACGCTGGACGCGGTGCGCTTCCGCTACCGTGCCGAGGCACCGGCGGCACTGGACGCGCTCAGCCTCGACATCCGCCCGGGGGAGGTCATCGGCATCGTGGGCCGATCCGGCTCCGGCAAGAGCACCCTGACGAAACTGGTGCAGCGGCTCTACACCCCGGAACAGGGCCGGGTGCTGGTCGACGGCATCGACACGGCCCTGGTGGACGCCGGGCAGCTGCGCCGCCAGATCGGCGTGGTTCTGCAAGAGAACCAGCTGTTCAACCGCAGCGTGCGCGAAAACATCGCCATCAGCGACCCCGCGGCGCCGCTCGAAGCCGTCGTGCACGTGGCCCGCCTGGCGGGGGCCGATGCATTCATCCGGGCCTTGCCCGAGGGCTACGACACCCTGGTCGGCGAACAGGGCAGCACGCTGAGCGGCGGACAGCGCCAGCGCATTGCCATTGCGCGGGCCCTTTTCACCGACCCGCGGATCCTGATCCTGGACGAGGCCACCAGCGCCCTGGACTATGAAAGCGAGGCCATCCTGCAACGCAACATGGCACCGATCTGCAGGGGCCGCACCGTCATCATCATCGCCCACCGGCTCAGCGCCGTGCGCCAGGCCGGGCGCATCGTGGTCCTGGACCAGGGGCGGATCGTGGAGACCGGCACGCACGACAGCCTGTGCAACCAGCCCCGCAGCCTGTATGCCCACCTGTGGCGCATGCAGTCCGGCATGGGGCCAGCGCTTCAGGAGACAGCATGACCATCTCGCCAGTGCCTTCCCGGCTGCGCGCCATCGGACAGCTTGCGGCCCGCTACCGCACCATCATCGGCCATGCCTGGGCCCACCGGGCGCAGCTGGCAACGCCACCGTTGCGGGAGGTGGAGGCCGCCTTTCTTCCAGCGGCCCTGAGCCTGCAGCACACGCCCGTGCACCCCCTGCCACGCCGGGCCGCCTGGAGCCTGATGGCATTGGCGGGCTGCGCGCTGGCATGGGCCTGCACGAGCAGCGTGGACATCGTCGCCGTGGCAGGCGGCCGCGTCATCGTGCGCGACCACACCAAGCTCATCCAGCCCCTGGAGCGCAGCGTGGTGCGGCGGATTCTGGTGCGGGATGGCGACCGCGTGTCCGCCGGCCAGGCCCTGGTCGAACTCGACGCCACGACCGCCACGGCAGACCGGGCGGGTGTGGTGCAGCAGATCAAGGTGGACCAGACCGAGATGGCCCGCACGGGCGCCCTGCTGCAGGCCATGGGGGTGGGACAGGGAGCGCCGGTCCTTCGCCCGCCCGCGCACACGCCAGAGCCCTGGAGCCCGCAGGAGCAGCTGGCGGCCGCCGCACAACTGGAGGCCGAATGGCATGGCTACACCACGCGCCTGGCACGGCTGGCCGCCGAGGTCCGGCGGCGCCAGGCCGAGGTCGACACGGCCGGCCACCAGGTCGGCAGGCTCGAAGCCACGCTGCCGCTGGTCCGACAGCGCGAGGACGACGTCCGCGCGCTGACCGCGCAGGGCTTCATGGCCGGCCATGCCGGTCAAGACCGCACCCGCGAACGCATCGAACTCGAACGCGACCTGACGACCCAGCGCGCGCGGCTGCAGGAAGCCCTGGCGGCCCTGCAGGAAAGCGAGGACAGCCGCACGGCCTACCAGGCCGAGACCCGCCACCTGCTGCTCCAGCGCCAGGCCCAGGCGCGGCAACGCATGCAGCAGGCAGACCTGGAGCTGGCCAAGGCCACCCGGCGCGAAACGCTGGGCACGCTGACCGCCCCGGTCAGCGGCACGGTGCAGCAACTGGCTGTGCATACTGTCGGCGGAGTGGTCACGGAGGCCCAGGCGCTGATGGTGATCGTGCCCGATGGTGTGGCAGACGCCCACCTGGTGGCCGAGGTGCTGCTGGAGAACAAGGACATCGGCTTTGTCTTCTCCGGCCAGCGTGCAGAAGTGAAGCTGGAGACCTTTCCCTTCACCCGCCACGGCACCATCGGCGCCACCGTGCAGATGGTCAGCGCCGATGCCGTGAAGGACGAGCGCCGCGGCGCGGTGTTCCCCGCGCGGCTGCTGCTCAACCGCCATGAAGTCGAGGTCAATGGCCTGCCGGTCCGTCTGACGCCGGGCATGAACCTGCAGGCGGAGATCATGACCGGGCAGCGTCGCGTGATCGAATTCCTGCTGAGCCCCCTGCAACGCACCGTCCAGGAAGGGCTGCGCGAACGCTGAAGCGCATATTGTGGAGATTTGACCTCGGTCAAGTGAATCGGCGGAGCTGGCTTACACAATGACGCTTTCATGACAAGGAGACCATTGATGCCCGCCGCCAAGAAAACTGCCGCGCCACGTACCGCCACACGCCCCCGCCGGGCCAGCCGGGGCGACACCACCACCGCGAAAACGCCCAAGAGCGTCGCGAATGCGGCAGCCCGTGAAGCCACGGACGCCGCACAGGGCGCTCAGAACGCGGCGCTGGCCGACATCGTCGGACAGGCCAGCGACAAGGCCGAGGCACTCAAGACCTTCCTGGCCGGCAGTTCCCCCGACGACATCGCCGCCGTGCGCAAGATGCTGCAGATCGACGGCGGGCCCGACGGCGACCACGCGATCAACAACGGCAACCTGCGCTCGGCGGACGACGAACTGGCCCACGACTGGCGCACGGGCGGCTACCCCTACAAGAACCTGCTGTCGCGCAAGCGCTACGAGAAGCAGAAATACGCCTTGCAGGTAGAACTGCTCAAGCTGCAGGCATGGGTCAAGGAAACCGGCCAGCGGGTCGTGATCCTGTTCGAGGGGCGCGATGCCGCCGGCAAGGGCGGGACCATCAAGCGCGTGATGGAACACCTCAACCCGCGCGGTGCCCGGGTGGTGGCCCTGGAAAAGCCGAGCGAGGTCGAACGCGGCCAGTGGTACTTCCAGCGCTACGTGCAGCACCTGCCCACGGCCGGAGAAATCGTTCTGTTCGACCGCTCCTGGTACAACCGGGCCGGGGTCGAACGCGTCATGGGCTTCTGCACCGACACCGAGTACCAGGAATTCATGCGCCAGGCGCCGCAGTTCGAAAGGCAGCTGGTGCGCAGCGGCGTGCATCTGGTGAAGTTCTGGTTCTCGGTCAGCCGTGCAGAGCAACGCCGGCGCTTCAAGGAGCGCGAACTGCACCCGCTCAAGCAGTGGAAGCTCAGCCCGGTCGACCTGGCCTCCCTCGACAAATGGGACGACTACACCAGGGCCAAGGAGGCGATGTTCTTCGAGACCGACACCGCCGACGCACCGTGGACGGTGATCAAGTCCGATTGCAAGAAGCGCGCCCGCCTGAATGCCATGCGGTATGCGCTGCACCGGCTGCCCTACACCAACAAGGACCTGGCCAACGTCGGCAGCCTGGACACCCTGCTGGTCGGGCGCGCCCACGTGGTCTACGAGCGCGGAGAACGCCCGGGCAGCGCGATCCTTTGAACCTGCGGTTGGTGGGGCTGGCCGTCAGCGGGACTTGAGCGCGCGCGCCGCCAGCCACAGCGACATCAGGACGATGCCCGAGAAACACAGGAACGACCAGTTGGCGATGGAGCCCCCCAGGAAGGTCCAGTCGACCTTGCTGCAGTCACCGCTGCCCCGAAAGATCATCGGAATGGCGCGCTGCAGGGGAAAGCTCTCGATCATCCCGTAGAAGTCCCGCCCGCAGGATGCAACCTCGGGCGGGTACCACTGCAGCCAGCTCTGACGCGCCGCGACGAACGCACCGAATGCCGCCGTGGCAAGAACCAGGGCGAGCCCTCCGAGATGCATCGCCCGCCCGCGCAGCGCGGCCGTCAGCCCGGCCAGCAGCGCCACCAGGATCAGCGCATAACGCTGCACGATGCACATCGGGCAAGGCTCCAGCCCGACCACATGCTGCAGATACATGCCATAGGCCAGCAAGGCCACACAGGCTGCACAGATCACCAGCAAGACCTGGCGCACGCTCCAACTCGACAACATCGCAACTCCGGATGGGAAACAGGCTGATTGGACACCAGTTTGCCAAAGTGGTTTCCAAAAGCGGCGACAATTTGCTACAACATACATCCGATCTGGAACAAGGACACTTCTCATGGCACGCATGGTTCACTGCATCAAGCTCGGCAAGGAGGCGGAAGGCCTGGACTTCCCGCCCTACCCGGGTGACCTGGGCAAACGCATCTGGTCCGAAGTGAGCAAGGAGGCCTGGGCCGGCTGGCTCAAGCACCAGACCATGCTGGTCAACGAGAACCGGCTGAACCTGGCTGACGCCCGGGCCCGCCAGTATCTGGCGCGCCAGATGGAAGCCCACTTCTTTGGCGGCGGCGCCGATGCCGCCCAGGGCTACGTCCCCCCCAGCGCCTGACATCCGGCCGCAGGCAATGGCCGGCTGGGCGCGCCGTGCCATCTGGCGCGTCCTGGACACCCACTTCCTGGATGGCTCGGGGTTCGCCAGCCTCTGGGCCCGCTGGGAGCAGGATCCGCAGCGGCCAGCCATCCTGCACTATGTGGCGATCACCCCGGTCGCGCCAGACCTGACACGCCTGCGGGCCCTGATGCCCGGCCGCAGGCATCCGGACTTCCCGGCCCCCCTGCCGGGCACGGCGGGATCGGGCGGCTTCCACCGGCTCGAGTTTGCCGACGGACAAGTGCTGCTGACCCTTTGCGTCGGCCCCTTGCGCGCGATGCTGCGCGAGCAGCAGTTCCTGGCGGACGCCATCTGTCTGGAGGCCGCGACGGACGGTCTGCCAGAAGCCACGTGGGACATCTGGACGGTGAAGGCGCTGGTCCGCCTGTGCCGTCGCGGGACCCTCCTGCAGTTGCCTTCTGTTGCCGACAGGAGAATGCCTGCGCTGGAAAGGGCCGGCTTTGTCCCCGATGCGCCGAGCGGCGCGCAGCCACCCTCGGCGCGGTACGCTCCCCCCTGGGAACCCGGGGCCACGCGTGAACCGTGGCGCACCCTGCCCGCCGCGCCCTCGGACTGCGTCGTGATCGGCGCGGGGCTGGCCGGCGCATGCGTGGCCGCCGCGCTGGCGCGTCGGCACTGGCGCGTGGAGGTGGTCGATGCCGCGCCCGCGCCCGCCGCAGGTGCGTCGGGATTGCCCGCCGGGCTGCTCGTCCCCCAGCACTCGCGCGACGATGCCGCCCGTTCGCGCCTCTCGCGTGCGGGCGTACGGCTGACCTTGCAGTGGTGCCGCCGCCTGCTGCGCGAGGGCGAGGACTGGGATTGCAGCGGCGTCCGCCAAAGGGTCTGGGACAGCGGTGCGGTCGAGTCCCTGTGGCATGCCGATGCCGGGTGGATCAAGCCGGCCCGGCTCGTGGCTGCGTGCCTGTCGGTCCACCGCGTCAGCTTCCGGGGTGGCACCTGCGTGCAGGCCCTCGTCCACGACGCCGGCCAGTGGTTGCTGCTCGATGCCACCGGCCGGGAAGTGGCCCGAACCACCCATGTGGTGCTGGCAGCGGCGGGCAACACCACCGCCCTGCTCGACGCCACCAGGACGGCCGACGGCAGGCCTTTCCCGGACCGGGTCGGCCTGCGAGCGCTGGCGGCGGTACATGGGCAGGTGTCCTGGGGCCTGCAGCACGGCGGCGACGCGCTGCACTTTCCAACGGGGCCGGTCAATGGACACGGGCACCTGCTGCCTGCCGTGCCGGTCGAGGGGGGCATGGCGTGGTTCGTCGGCGCCACGTATGAACCCGACACGGCGCCGGCACTGGACGAAGCGCACGCCCATGCCGAGAACCGGCGCCGCCTGTCGCAGCTGCTGCCGCAGGCAGAACAGGCACTCGCCCCGCGCTTTGACGCAGGGCTTGTTCGCAGCTGGCGCGGCACCCGAAGCACCACCCGCGACCGGCTGCCGGGGGTCGGCGCGCTGCAGGACGGGCCTGCGCCCACACTCTGGATGAATGCAGGCATGGGCTCGCGCGGCCTCACCTATGCGGTGCTGGGTGCGGAACTGCTGGCGGCACGCATGGGCGGCGAGCCGTTGCCGATCGAGGCCAGCCTGGCACGGTTGCTGGCGGCCACACGCCCTGCAATGTCACACCATCTGTAGCACGCGAAATACGTGGCCTGGCTCATAGGGCCGGTTGATCACCGCCCGGCAGCCAGCGCGTTCGGCCCGTTCATGTACGACCCAGGCGCTGTTGGAAGTGGTGACGACCACACTGCCAACCGGTGGCTCCTGGGCGACGAGGCGCTCGACCAAGCCCCAGGGCTCTTCCAGCATGTCGACATTGACGATGACCACATCGAAATGCTGTTCGCGCGCGCGCACAGCCGCTTGCGCCACGGTTTCTGCCTCATCGACCTCGATCAGGCCGGCAAGGGCCAGACGGGCCCGCAGGTACAGGCGGTCTTCACGCGAAGGGTCGACCAGCAAGGTGCGCCGCACACCCGGCGGGAGCACCTTGCGCGCATGGCCATCCATGCCGATGTCGATGTCGACGGTTCCGGTGGCAAACAGCTGGTCCATGGCGTGGATCACGGCCGTCCAGTTCAGGGGCCGCGAAAACACCCGCCAGGCTTTCGCCGGTGCGCCGTTTCCGACGCAGATGAGCTTGAGATTCGGGTTGAGCCCGGGCGAGGCCAGAGCCAGGCCGGCTTCATAGCTGTCGACATCGATGAGCGCGATGTGCGGCATGACGGGCGCCTCGGGGGTCCACAGGGCATAGGTGGTCGGGCGCTCCATGGACAGGCGGAAAACAGTGTTCAGCGCGTGGCGCTCCACGTCGCGAAAGCCCACCACCTTGACAAATACCGTCGAGCCCATGACTGCCACTGTTCCTTTGTGCCATCAGCGGCCGCAAATTATCCGGGCCACACCAGTTTTGTCGACCATAATTTGGCGTAACTTTTTTTCAACGGGTCAACACCACCAGTTCATTTAACCATGATTCTTGTCGCCGGCTCGGCCAATCTCGACTTTGTGGTGACCGCGCCGCGCATTCCCGCCCCCGGGGAAACGGTGCTCGGGCATGCATTCACGACCTACCCGGGCGGCAAGGGCGCCAATCAGGCGGTAGCGTGTGCGCGGGCTGCCGGCGCCACCACGCACATGCTGCTGGCGCTGGGGCAGGACCCCTATGCCCTGCCCCTGGAATCCTCGCTGCGCGAGGCCGGTGTGCAGATGCATGTCGTGCGCAGCGCAGAGCATGCCACCGGCACCGCATTCATCTGCGTCTCGGATGACGCCGAAAACGCCATCACCGTGGCCCCTGGCGCCAACCGTGCACTGGGCCCCGGGGACCTGCCACCGCTGGCGGGCTTCAGCCACCTGCTGATGCAGCTCGAGACACCGCTGGACACCGTCATCGCCTACGCCCGGCATGCACGCGCGGCCGGCGTGCGGGTGGTGCTCAATGCGGCGCCGGCGCAGCCCCTGCCGCCGGAACTGCTGGGGTTGCTCGACGTGCTGGTGGTGAACCAGGGCGAGCTGGCACAGGTGGCCGGTTGCCAGGGTTCGGTGGCACAGTGCCTGGATCGCCTGCAGGTGCCCGCCGTGGTGGTCACGCTGGGCGGACATGGATGCTGCGCCCGGGTCGGCCCGGACACCCTGGTGCAGGCGGCCTTCCCGGTGACGCCGGTCGACACCACCGGCGCTGGCGACACTTTCTGTGGTGCGCTGGTGGCGGCGCTTGGCCGCGGCGATGGCCTGGCAGCCGCCATGCGCCAGGCCAGTGCGGCCGGCGCGCTGGCCTGCACGCGGGCCGGCGCACAATCATCCATCCCGACCCGCGACGAAGTCACGGCGCTGCTGCACACCAGCCAGGAAAACACCCCCGCGCAACAGGCCGCCGTGCGCCGCTTCTGCGGTCTCCCTTGAACACCCCCACAACACCGCCCCGCATGTCCCCTTCCCCCCGTACCAAGGTCATTTATGACACCGATCCCGGCGTGGACGACGCCATGGCGCTGTACTACGCGCTGGCCCATCCCGCCATCGATGTCGTCGGCATCACCACGACCTTCGGCAATGTCAGCGTGGAACAGGCGACGACGAATGCCCTCTATCTCACGGCGCTGGCCGGACGCGACATCCCGGTGAGCCGGGGTGTGGCCACGCCGTGGTTCAAGCACCCGGAAGCACCACCGGCCCATATCCATGGCGCAGACGGCCTGGGCAACCTGGGGGCCCGCCGTCCGGCAAGGCAGCAGGCCGACCCGCGCAGCTCTGCCCAGTTCATTGTCGACATGGCGCGCGCCCACCCCGGCGAGATCACCCTGGTGGCTGTCGGGCCCCTGGGCAACCTCAGCCTGGCCCTGCAGCTCGAGCCGCAGCTGCCCAATCTCGTGCGCGAGGTGATCGTGATGGGCGGCACGGTGTCCGAACCTGGCAACGTGTCCCCCGTGGCCGAGGCCAACATCTGGAACGACCCGCACGCGGCAGACCGCGTGTTCACCGCCGGCTGGAAGGTCACGATGGTCGGGCTGGACGTCACCCACCGTGTGGTCGTGCTGCTGTCGCTGTTCAAGGACATCGCCAACCACCACCGGCATCCGGCCACCGATACGCTGCACCATGCGGTGGAGTTCTACGCCCGCTTCTACAGTGGCCTGTACCAGCACATCGCCTCCACCCCCGGCTGTTTCGCGCATGACCTGCTGGCCTTCGTCTACCTGACCAACCCGGAGCTGTTCGAAGTCGAAACCAAGGTGGTGCGGGTCGCCACCGAAGGCCTGGCCCAGGGGCAGACCATCATGAACCGGCGCGACTTCATCCAGTACCCGCACCCCGGCTGGGACAAGACCCAACCCCGCACCCAGGTTTGCCTCAAGGTGGACGCAGTGGCCTGTGTGCGCCTGTTCGAAGACACCATGATGGGCGACTGGCTCAGCCGCCCCGAAAGCCCCGTTTGACGCCATGCAGTTTCCCGTCATTGACTACCAGAGTCCGACCGCCGCCCTTGATTTCTGCACCAGCCTGGCCCGTACCGGCTTCGGCGTGCTGGCCAACCACCCGCTCGACCGCGCGCTGGTCGACGGCATCTACACAGAGTGGCAGGACTTTTTCGCCTCCGAAGCCAAGCACCGGTATGCGTTCGACCCGGTGCGGTACGACGGCTACTTTTCGCCGAAGGTGTCCGAGACCGCCAAGGGCCACACCCAGCGCGACCTGAAGGAGTTCTTCCACATCTACCCCTGGGGGCGTTACCCGAGCGAGGTATCGGACGCGGCGCGGCGCTATTACCTGGCCGGGAGCCGGCTGGCGGCCGAATTGCTCGGCTGGGTCGAAGCCCATTCCCCGCCCGAGGTGTGCGCGCGGTACAGCCTGCCCCTGCCCTCGATGATCGAAGGCTGCGACGACACCCTGCTGCGCGTGCTGCATTACCCGCCACTCACCGGACAGGAGCCACCCGGTGCAGTGCGTGCGGCGGCGCACGGCGACATCAACCTGCTGACCGTGCTGCCTGCGGCCACCGAGCCCGGCCTGCAGGTGCAGGGGCAGGACGGCGCCTGGCACGACGTGCCTTGCGACTTCGGGCTGCTGATCGTCAACATCGGCGACATGCTGCAGGAGGCCTCCGGCCACTACTACCCGTCCACCGTGCACCGGGTGCTGAACCCGACCGGCGAGGCGGCCCGAAAGTCGCGGATCTCGCTGCCGCTGTTCCTGCATCCGCGGCGCGAGATCGTGTTGTCCGAGCGGTACACGGTGGGCAGCTATTTTGAAGAGCGCATGCGCGAGCTCAAGCGCAACGACTGACCGGGCCGGCGGCGCGCCCGCACGCGGGCCTGCATACATGCCGGATTCGGCATAAAGACATCACCAAAGTGTAGTTTGCGATCCAAGCATGGACACCTACAGTCCCTGCACCGAAGCGCCACCGGCATGGGCTGGGTGATGGCGTGGCCGCCGGCCTGCCTGCCGGCGCGCGACCAGGAATCGCAAGCACCATTTACCAATACACCGAATTCGACCGCCAGTTTGTCCGCCAGCGTGCCGCACAGTACCGCGACCAGCTCGAGCGCAACCTGGCCGGCACGTTCAGCAATGAGGAATTCCGCCCCCTCCGATTGCAGAACGGCTGGTACGTGCAGCGGTTTGCGCCCATGCTGCGCGTGGCAGTGCCGTATGGCGAGTTGTCCAGCCGCCAGCTGCGCGTGCTGGCGACGATTGCCCGCGACTACGACCGCAAGGACGACAACCACCTGGACAAGGCCAATCCCGGCCTGAGCGACCTGGTCTCGCTGCCCTCGGGGTGCGCCCACTTCACGACGCGGCAGAATCTGCAATACAACTGGATCCCGCTGCATCGCAGCGCGGATGTGATGGACCTGCTGGCCAGCGTGGACATGCACGGCATCCAGACCAGTGGCAACTGCATCCGCAACATCACCAGCGACGAACGCGCCGGCATCGCCACCGACGAGGTTGCAGACCCGCGGCCGTATTGCGAGATCCTGCGCCAGTGGAGCACGCTGCACCATGAGTTCGCCTTCCTGCCGCGCAAGTTCAAGATCGCCGTGACGGGGGCCACCGAGGACCGCGCGGCCACCTTCTGGCATGACGTCGGCCTGCATCTGGTGCGAGACGCCCGGGGCGAGCTGGGCTTCAAGGTGCTGGTGGGTGGTGGCATGGGCCGCACGCCGGTGATCGCCAGCGTCATCCGCGAATTCCTGCCCTGGAACCAGATCCTCAACTACCTGGAGGCCGTGGTGCGGGTCTACAACCGCTGGGGCCGGCGCGACAACCTGTACAAGGCCCGCATCAAGATCCTGGTCAAGGCCGAGGGCGCGCGGTTCACGCAGGAGGTGGAGGAGGAATACCGGCAGATCGTGCAGATCGATGGCGCACCCCACACGATCCCGCAGGCGGAGTACGACCGGGTGGCCGCGTCCTTCATGCCGCCGGCACTGGCCGGCCGGGGGCCTCTGGCGGCGCAGGCAGCGCGGTTCACCGAGGCGGAGGAAAAGGAGTACCAGCGCTGGCTGGCACAAAACGTGGCTCCGCACAAGGACCCCGCGTTGCGCGCCGTGACGCTGTCCTTCAAGCGCCTGGGGTATGCGCCCGGCGACGCCACGGCGGACCAGCTCGACGTGGCCGCCGACCTGGCCGAACGCTTCAGCGCCGCCGAGGCCCGCGTCTCGCATGACCAGAACCTGGTGCTGCCCTGGGTGCGCGAAGCCGAGCTGCCGCAGCTCTGGCTGGCGGCCCGCGCGGCCGGCTGGGCACGCTCGAACATTCGCCTGCTGACCGACATGATCGCCTGCCCCGGGGGCGACTTCTGCGCGCTGGCCAATGCCCGATCCCTGCCGATCGCCGAGGCCATCACCCGGCGCTACCAGGACATGGATGAGCTCCATGATCTGGGCGAGATCGATCTGCACATCAGCGGCTGCATCAACTCCTGCGGCCACCACCACAGCGGGCATATCGGCATTCTGGGTGTCGACAAGGATGGCCAGGAGTGGTACCAGGTGACGCTGGGCGGCTCGGATGGCTCGGCGCTCAGCGGTGCTGCGACGCCGGGCAAGGTGGTGGGCCCCTCGTTTGCCGCTGCGGAAGTGCCCGAAGTGATAGAGGCCGTGCTCGACACCTACCGCGTGTACCGCTCCGGCGCCGGTGTGCGCAGCGAGGCCTTCATCGACACGCTGCGCCGCGTCGGCCTGGAGCCCTTCAAGACTGCCGCCAACGGGGCCCGTTCCAGCACCGGGCGTGCACCGGCCCACCTGACTGAAGAGGCTGTCTGACCATGCTGCGCACCATCCGCCTGCTAACTGCGTCCGACCACGCACAGGCCGTCGAGGGCGCCACCGTGCTGGACCTGCCCAACGATGCCGACCCGCGCGCAGTCGCACTGGACGCCGTCACCCGCATCAACCTGCACTTCCCGAAATTCACCGACGGGCGGGCTTACAGCCAGGCCTTCCTGCTGCGCCGCCGGCTGGGCTTTCAGGGCGAGATCCGCGCAACGGGTGAGGTGCTGGCCGACCAGGTGGTGCAGATGCAACGTGCGGGCTTTGACAGCGCCGTGCTGCGCGCCGACCAGGACACCGCCGTGGTGCAGCGCCAGGTCGCGCGGTTCGCCAGCTTCTACCAGGGGGATGCGGTGGCCGCCGAACCCCGCTTCGCCCCAACCGTACCATGAGCGCGGGCAGGCTGCTCCCAAGGCGCTCGTACAGTGGCCTGACAGCGAGGGCCCCCTGGTGCCGGTCGATACAGCCCCCCACAGGACCGCTGGCGCCGCCCTTTCGTCTTGACCTGGGCTGATCAACCGTTCCGCCGGCATGGCCTCCCGGCCGGCGGGGCCGGCGATTGCCCATAAAATGCCCGGGTTGTGACTACCCCTCGAGAAGCCCAAACATGACCCACACCGTCACCGAAGCCTGTATCCGTTGCAAGTACACCGATTGTGTGGACGTCTGCCCCGTGGACTGCTTTCGCGAAGGTCCGAACTTCCTCACCATCGACCCCGACGAATGCATCGACTGCGCGGTCTGCATCCCCGAATGCCCGGTGAACGCGATCTACGCCGAAGAAGACGTCCCTGCCGACCAGCAGCACATGACCCGGCTCAACGCCGAGCTGGCCAAGCTGCCCACCTGGAAGAGCATCACCAAGCGCAAGACGCCCCTGCCAGACGCCGACGACTGGAAAGACAAGACCGACAAGCTCAAAGAGCTGATCCGCTGACCCCTCACCCCATGGATTCCACTCCCAACCCGGCCGTGCTGGACACGGCCCTTGCCCATGGCGCGCCAGTATCGGGCGCTGCGTCCGACGCCATCGAAACCGACGCGATCATCGTGGGCGCCGGCCCTGTCGGGCTGTTCCAGGTGTTCGAGCTCGGCCTGCTGGAAATCAAGGCCCATGTGATCGACTCGCTGGCCTACCCCGGTGGGCAATGCGTCGAGCTCTACCCCGACAAGCCCATCTACGACATCCCGGCCGTGCCGGTATGCACCGGGCAGGAACTGACCGACTCGCTGCTCAAGCAGATCGAGCCCTTTGGCGCCACCTTCCACTTTGGCCAGGAAGTCACCGTGGTTCAGCCCCGGGACGACGGCCGGTTTTTCGTGCAGACCTCCAAGGGCACGCAGTTCATCACCCGCACGATATTCATCGCCGCCGGCGTGGGCGCGTTCCAGCCACGCACGCTGAAGGTGGACGGCCTGGACAAGTTCCACGGCAGCCAGTTGCACTACCGCGTCAAGAACCCGGACGACTTTGCCGGCAAGAACCTGGTCATCGTGGGCGGGGGCGACTCCGCCCTGGACTGGGCGCTGGACTTCGTGAAGGACGGCCCGCACAAGGCCGAAAGCGTGATCCTGATCCACCGCCGCGACGGCTTCAAGGCCGCGCCCGCGAGCGTGGCCAAGATGAAGGAGCTGTGCGACGCCTACGAGATGCAGTTCATCATCGGACAGGTCACCGGCTTCGAGGAGCATGACGAAAAGCTCACCGGCGTGAAGGTCACCGGCTCCGACGGCATCACCCGCGTGGTGCCTCTGGACGTTCTGCTGGTGTTCTTCGGCCTGAGCCCCAAGCTCGGCCCCATCGCCGACTGGGGCCTGGACATCGAACGCAAGCAGCTCAAGGTGGACACCGAGAAGTTCTCGACCAACGTGCCTGGCATCTTTGCGGTGGGCGACATCAATGTCTACCCCGGCAAGAAGAAGCTCATCCTGAGCGGCTTCCATGAATGCGCCCTGGCCGCGTTCGGCGCAGCGCCCTTCATCTTCCCGGACAAGAAGATCCACCTGCAGTACACCACCACCAGCCCCAAGCTGCACAAGGTGCTGGGTGTGGAGACCCCGGTGTTCGACTGAGCCCGCAAAAGTTGCGCGCCCCCGGATGGCCGTTTTTCCGTGGCTATAATGCGAGGCTTACCGCACATTCCTCGATAGCTCAGTCGGTAGAGCGCCGGACTGTTAATCCGTAGGTCCCTGGTTCGAGCCCAGGTCGAGGAGCCAAATTTGAAGAACCCACCGTTGCGAGATGGTGGGTTTTTTCTTTTCCGGCGGAGCCTTCCGCTGCACCCCTTGTGGCGACCATGCCACGAAAAATCCCAGGGACACACATGAACACCGAATCCAACGCCATGGCCCGTCCCTCGCCACAACAGGAAGCAGACGCCGCACTGCAGGCCATCACCGGTCAAGCAAAGGCAGAAAACCTCAGCAGGGTTGCTGAACTGTCTGAAGGTACCGATGAGGCGCATGTCGCAGAGCACATTCGCGGCATCGTTGCTGCCACCATGGGCCATTTGTCTACCGACGCGCCGGCCGTCACCCGAAACAATGCCGAGCAGTGGCAGGACTGGGCGCTCGGCGTGGCTGATGGGGTTGCGAGAACGATTCCTGCGGAGGTCTGAGCGGAAACCTGCCGGGGTTCTGCATGGGGTCGGTTGATTTCAACACCACAAGCGCGACGGTGGGCTATCTGTCTTCAAGAATTGGCGTGCGGACGCAGTTCCAATAGTCGAGATTGAACTCTCTCGTCAGCCCATGACCGTTGAATCCCTGCCCTCCTTCACCCCGCCAGCGGCCAAGCTGTGGCGGAGCATTCCGGCCGAAGCCAGGAAACGCCTGCTGTCCAATGTCTGGTGTGTCGATTGCCGGCACACAGTCACCATCACGCACTTTACCGGCGCGGTCAAGGGAGGAGATTTGCTGCTTGTCGGGTTGTGCTCGGAGTGCCGTGGGGATGTGGCAAGGTTGATTGAGTCTGACTGAGTCACGCCAATGATCGTCACTGGCATCGGCAACCGGCAAATCGTCACCCAGGTCGTCACATCGAAGAAGTTGACGCAAGCTTGGCACTCGCCAATCGATTCAGGCTCACGCCCTGCTCGGCGGCTTGAGTCGCCAGGGCCCGGTGAACTTCCGGCGGAATACGAACGCGGAACTCACCGCTGTAACGCTTTTCAGCGAGTGCTGCAGGTACCGCTTCGCCAGATGCACGCATGTCCTTGACGACCTTGGCGACAAGCTTGCGAATGCCCTTCAATGCTTCCTCAGGGGTCTTGGCCAACCAGGACAAGCTCGGAAATTCGACACACATGCCGACATGCTCCTTGTCCTCTGCAGACCAGGTGACCCGGTAGGTGTAGTGATCAGTTTGCATTCTTGGAGTCCTCGAGTTTTTGAATTGCCAGCAACACCTGCCTGACCTGGTAGGCCTTTGCCTTGCCCTTGTCGTTTTGTATGTTGATACGGGGATCACCAATCCAGGGGGTCTTGAAAATCGTATGACTCGTCCCGCCCTGGCGCGGCTTGCCAAAATACGCTTCACAGATCTTCAGAAGGTCCGTGTACCTGACATTGGCAGGTTCGCGACGCATCTTTTCCACAATAGTCTTCGTATCGGCCACGGATCGAATGGTATCAATAATGACACCATCTCGTCAATCTGCTGCTTTGCCCTGCGCGTGACCCGGTGGTGAAACCTGCTGTCCAATTTCCTGCGATCACCGCGCGGCAACCCGCATGGATACTGGGCAACCATGCGGCTTCCCGGCCTGATCGTCCCACCGCCTGTTAATCCGTAGGTCTCTGGTTCGAGGCCAGGTCGAGGAGCCAAATTTGAAGAACCCACCGTTGCGAGATGGTGGGTTTTTTCTTTTCCTGCAGCGCCCTTTGCTGCTCCCCCGTGGCGACCATGCCGCGACAACGTCCAGGGACATACATGAACAACGAATCCAACGCCGTGGCCCGTCCCTCACCTGCGCAAGAAGCCGACGCCGCACTGCAGGCCATCACGGTTGAAGCAAAGGCAGAGAACCTGACCAGGGTTTCTGAACTGTCTGAAGACACTGAAGAAGCTCACGTCGCCGAGCACGTCCAGGGCATGGTTGCCGCGACGATGGGGCATTTGTCGGTCGACGCGCCAGCCATCACCCGAAACAATGCCGAACAGTGGCAGGACTGGGCGCTGGGTGTTGCAGATGGGGTTGCGCAGACGGTTCCTGCGGGGGTCTGAGTGGAGGAGCCTGCAGGGGTTCTGCATGGCGATGGACTCAAACGCTTGCGCCCAGGGATAAACTGCAGGCCATGCCGGTCGTCTTCCGCTACAAGTCATTCCGCTTCTTTTTCTACTCGAACGAAGGCAACCCGCGTGAGGCCATGCATATTCATGTACGGAATGGCGAAGGCGAGGCAAAATTCTGGCTGACGCCAACGGTTTATCTGGCCGACAGCGATGGCTTCGATGCCCGTACTCTGCGGGACCTGCGGACCGTGGTTGCAGCAAACAAGGATCTGATCGAAAGGACCTGGAATGAATACTTCACCTAGCGCAGTTCGCTTCGATGACGACACCATGTGGGTCAGCCTGTCCGATGGGCGAACCATTGCAGCACCATTGGCTTGGTTTCCTCGCCTGCTGGAAGCCAACGCGGAACAACGTGCCCAGGTAGAACTCAGCAAGGGCGGTTTGCACTGGGACGCGCTGGACGAAGACATTTCGGTGGCAGGCCTTCTGGCGGGGCAACCAGATTTGTCAAGACGAACGGTGCGCCAAGCCGTTTGAGGATCTTGGGCCTGTCAATCCGTAGGTCCCTGGTTCGAGCCCAGGTCGAGGAGCCAAATTTGAGAAACCCACCGTCGCAGGATGGTGGGTTTTTTCTTTTCCGGCAGCGCCCTTTGCTGCTCCCCCGTGGCGACCATGCTGCAACAACTTCCAGGGACACACATGAACACCGAATCCAATTCCGTGGCCCGTCCCTCACCTTCGCAAGAAGCCGACGCCGCACTGCAGGCCAACACCGGTCAAGCGAAGTCAGAAAACCTCAGCAGGATTGCTGAACTGTCTGAAGGTACCGATGACGCCCACGTCGCCGAGCACATCCGGGGTATGGTCGCCGCCACAATGAGCCATCTGTCGGCCGACGCACCCGCCCTCACCCGACTTGATGCCGAGCAGTGGCAGAACTGGGCGCTGGGGGTTGCTGATGGGGTTGCCTTGACGGTTCCGGCAGCAGTTTGATCGGCGTCCTGCCGAGGTTCTACATGGGATTGGTGCGGGGGAATCCAGGCAGTTAGTGGTAGTCATCCTCTCGCTGGTGGCGCGCAGCGGCGATCACTACTGTGTCAGTATCTGAAATCTCGAACAAGGCAACGTAACCAGTCCCGCCAAACGGAATGACAAGCTCTCTCAAAAATGGGCTTTGGTCCGCCTTTCTACAGGTGAATGGCGAACTGCGCAGTGTTGCAAACCCGTGATGAATCGCGGCAATCGCTCGGTCTGCCAATGCCAGATCACCACCACCACTTCGTTCAATTTCGCGTTCAAGCATGAAGCCGTAGAGCCGCAACAAATCGTCCTCGGCCTCCCGAGTCAACTTCACCTGAAAACTCATCCTTGGTCCGACGTCTTTCTGTTCCTGGCAGAGGCAAGGCGCTGGTGGAGCTTGCCAAGCACGACATCGGCGTCCACGTAATCGCCATTGCGCTTTGCAAGCTCAAGCGATTGAATACCTCGCGCCAAAAATTCCGCCTGATTGCGACGCCGACTCACGGTTTCGCGAACCGCGTTTTCAACAAACTCGGTCAAGGTCTCGGTGTCTCGAAGCAAAGATTCGACAGCTGTACGGAACTCCGGCTCAACGCGGATGGAAGGTAGGGTTGCGGTTTTCATGAACTGACTGTATCGCGTTTGCGATGCAATGTCTAACCGACATTCCATGTTGCCCGACTTCGACAAACCATTGCAGGCCATCACCGGTCAGGCAAAGGCAGAGAACCTGATGCAGGTTGCCGCGCTCTTTGGCGACGTGGATCAAGCCCACGTCAACGAGCCTCGACCAGCCCCTTCAGGAAGCGGGTCGACTTCTCGAGGCCCTCTCGTTTGACCAGATGGGGCGTCGGCGCCCCACCTGCGCTTCATCAATGGCCTCATCCCCGCGTCCTTGGATGTCTTCGACTGGTCTGAGGGGCGCAGGTTCATCGTCTCGTTGGCGCCAGGCTGCCATGACACCGATGCGCGCTTCCTCTGTGCGCCAATATCGGTCATGATGGGCGACCGGCTCCGACTTCGGCCGGCCCCTCAAGGAATCGATTCATGCTCGTTCGCATCCTCTACGCCAGCCGTGCGGTCGGCCCCCAGACCACGACGGTCACCGCCTCGATCCTGTCGGCCGCGCAGGTGCACAACCGCAAGCACCGGATCACCGGCGTGTTGTGCCAGGGCGAGGGGCTGTACCTGCAGGTGCTCGAGGGCGAGCGCAGCACGGTGAACCGCCTGTATGCGCAGATCCTCTCCGATCTGCGGCACAAGGATGTCGAAATGCTGCAACTCGAGGAGATCTCTCAGCGCCGCTACCCGGACTGGTCCATGGCACTGGTAAACCTGTCGGAGCACGACCCGATGGTCCGGCTGAAGCACCCCGAGTTCGACCCGTTCTCGGCATCGGGGGCCATCATGATGGAATTCGTCGACGAGTTGATCATGTCGGGCCGGCCCATCGTGCTACCGGCCGCGTGAACGGACGGGCGGGGTCCGTCGGGCCCGGCCCACACGCACGGCTGCCCGGACGATTGCGCAGCCTGCCTGCGATACTGGCCGGATGAGCACTCTCTTTCACATGATCTCCGGTGCACCGGACCCGGTGGCACCGTTCAGCCATGCCGTCGAGGCCGACGGCTGGGTGTTCGTCACCGGCCAGATGCCCTTCAAGACCACCGCGAACGACGAACCCTACCCGGAAGGTATCGAGGCGCAGACGCACCAGGTCATGCACAACCTGCGCACGGTGCTGCGCGGCTGTGGTCTCGACCTGTCCGACGTGGTCTCGGCGCGGGTTTTCCTGACCCGCTTCGAGGACGACTACGAGGCCATGAACGCGGTGTATGCGAGCTACTTCGCGCCAGGCCGTCGACCCGCACGCACCTGCGTGGGTGTGACCGCGCTGGCAAAAGGTGCGCGCGTGGAAATCGATCTGGTCGCACGCCGGGCGGCGCCGTCCTGACCACCTGAATACACACCGTGCCTACCCCGCAAACGGCTGCGGTACCGCGCCCTGCCAGGTCCCGGTCCGGGCCGCGCATGTCCGGGCCGCGCACCCGAAAGCGGTAAGCTTGGCAGACCCTTCTTCCCGGAAAATCCGCCCGATGACCGCGTCCACCCCCGAACCCATCCACGAAGCCCGCCTGTGGAGCGATGAACGCTGGACGGCGCGCGTGATCAAGAACGAGGACGACGACGGCTGGGCGGTGGCCATGGTGCTGCATGGAGAGTCCCAGCCCGCCCTGGTCGGGCCCTGGACCATGGGCCGCGACAAGAAAAACCCAAAGCCGCTGGACGTGACGGCGTTTCACACCCTGGTCAAGACGGCCAACGAGGTGATCCGACGCCACGAGCAGCAACTGCACGCCCAGCTCCATCGCAACCTGACCGTGACCTTCGCCGGGCGGCGCATCCGCGTCAGCATGGACATCACGCCGGATGACGAAGGGGCCAGTGCCACACTGACCGCCGAGGACGCGTTCGGCGAGGTGCTGGGCCGTTCGCAGGTCCCGCCAGACTTCCGGCTCACCCCGCACAGCGCATCGGCCTGGGTCGAGTCCGCTTATGCCCGGCCGGCCTGAGAGTGCCGCCCACCACACCGGGCCGAACCGGTCTGCCATGGCCCCCTTTCTTCCCCTGCGGGCATGGCGCCTGGCCTTTCTGCTCAGCCTCGCCGGCGTGCTGGTGCTGTCGCTGGCACCCGCCAACCCTGCCTCACTGACGACCGGCTGGGACAAGACCAACCACCTGCTCGGCTTTGCCGTCCTGGGCCTGCTGGGCCTGTGGAGTTACCCGGGCCGCGCGGTCCCTGTGCTGCTGGGCTTGCTGGCCTATGGCGGGCTGATCGAAGTGCTGCAGTCGCTCACGCCCTACCGGCTCGCGGAATGGGCGGACCTGCTGGCCGATGCGCTCGGCCTGCTCCTGGGCGCCGTGCTGGCCCGGCTGTTCCTGCGCAAGCCGCCGCCCGGCCGGCCGGACTGATCTGCCAAGCAGCCTGAACGATCTGCAGGACACCGTGGCGCTGCGACAGGCGCTGGCCAGCGGGCAACTCGGAAGCTTGCAGCCAGCCTCGGTGCGGGTGCCCTGGTGGCGGCCGCGAAGCCACTGCGAGCAGGCCGGCCGGCTGATCGCACAGGGGCACTGCCCACTGCGCCCCGCCCCGCCCTGTTATGCTGATGCGCCTGCCAGCCCACGACCTTTCCAACTGCCCATGAACGCGTCCAGTCCCCCACCGCAGATTCTCCAACCGCCCTCGGATGCAGACGCCGAACAGGCCCTGCAGCAATGGCACCAGGAGCGCCTGCAGGCGCTTCAGGCGCCCGATGGCTGGCTGACACTGGCGGGGCTGGTCTGGCTGGAGGACGGCACCCACTCCGTCGGCACCGGACCCGGCTGCGCGATCCAGCTGCCCGGCGCGGGCCGCTGCCCAGCCCTGTGGGGCAGCCTGCGCGTGGCCGGCACCCAGGCCTGGTGGACCGGCACCGACGGCCAGGAGACCCCGCTGCTGACCAGCAACATGCAGCCCACGGTCGTGAAACATGGCCCGATCAGCTTCCTGCTGCTGGAGCGCAACGAAGCCCTGGCCATGCGGATCAAGGATGAACAGGCCGAGACCCGCACCGGCTTTCAGGGCACGGAGCTGTTCGCCTTCGACCCGGCGCTGCAGATCCAGGCCCACTGGGATGGCAGCTTCGCCCACTGCGACATTGGCGGCCGGCGCTACCACCTGCGCCCGCTGAATCCGCAGTCCAACCCGCTGCACTTCGTGATCGGCGACACGACGAGCGGCACACTGAGCTACGGCGGCGGGCGGTTCCTGTATGTGCCATTGGCCACCAGCGAACCCGGGCCCATCATGCTGGACCTGAACCGCGCAATCAACCCGCCCTGCGCCTTCACCGCCTTTGCGCTGTGCCCGGTGCCGCCACCCGAAAACCGCCTGGATGTGGCCGTGCTGGCCGGCGAAAAGGCCTACGGCGGGCACCACTAGGCCTGCCGGACACCGACACGCCGGCACCGTGGCCTGTCGGCCGAGCCCCACCGTTCAAGGAACAATACACACCATGGTGACCCGATCCGAACTCGCCGCATTCCTGCGCAAGGAGTTTCCGCAGAACAAATGCACCATTGAAAGCGTCGGACAGGGGCAGGCCACCGTCCGGCACACGGTGGGCGAGGCCGAACTGCGCCCGGGCGGCACCGTGTCCGGTCCGGTCATGATGACGGTCGCCGATGTGGCCCTCTACGTGGCGCTGCTGGGCGAGATCGGCATCGTCCCGCTGGCTGTCACCACCAGCCTGAACTTCAATTTCCTGCGCAGGCCTTCGGCCACGCGCGACATCCTCGGCGTGTGCAGGATGATCAAGATCGGGCGCACCCTGGCCGTGGGCGAGGTCCACCTGTATTCCGAAGGCAGCGAGGACCCGGTCGCCCACGCGGTCGGCACCTACGCCATACCGGCCCGCCGGGGCTGAACACCGATCGCATCCGGGCATCGGCGCGCCCGGATGCGATCACCGCAACGCCGCTATGCGCTGCTTGGCCGCCTCGAGCTGCTCCGGCGTCAACACGGACGCCACCCGCCCCAGCGCCTGCGCGGCCTGCGTCATGCCCTTTGCCGCGGCCAGGGAATACCAGACATAGGCGTCGCTCGCATCGGCCACCCGGCCGAAGCCCCGGTGCGCAAAATCACCCGCCAGCCATTGCGCGAAGGCAAGACCCTCGCGGGCGGCGCGCTCTGTCCAGCGGACCGCCTGCGGATGGTCCTGCGCAACCAGGCCGCCGCGCGCATAGGCCACGCCCAGAAACAGCGCCATCCAGTGCCGGCCCGCGGCCATCATCTCGGCAGACGCCGTGCCCGACCGCTTGATGACCACCGGCACCTCACCGTCGCCACTGGCGAAAGCCTCCATCTGGCGCACCAGCTCGGCATGAAAGCGCCGCTGCGCCGCACGCGCCGGCCCGGCGTTCTCGGGGCCTGCCGCCGCGACGACGGAGTCGGTCAGCACCGGCAGCGCTTCCAGCGGCGTCATGCCCGGCCGCATGGCCGGGGAATACCAGGCGCGCAACATCAGTCTGTCCATGTCGGTCAACCGGTCCGCGCGCTGATGAAAGTAGCTCAGGACCGTGCCCGCACGGGGATGGCCCGGAATGCCCATGACATGCATGGCCTCATGCAGCGCGCAGCGGTAGACGCTGCCCTGCCGCATGGAGAGCTCCTGCGCCTTGATGCGCTGGCCGTCGCGCTCGGTCGTGCGAACGAAACAAGCCATGTTGGGAGGGCCGTCGCCATCGTTGACGATCCGTACCTCGAGATTGGGCGGCGCGGCGGCGGCACCGCCATCGGTGACATCCACCACCGCGATGCCCGCCTCTCGCGCCACAGTTCTCAGGGCTTCGAGGATGCGTTCGCGGTGCGTCGACACATCGCGTCCCTGCACGCGGACCCGGATATCGCCCGCCCAGCGGGATACCGGCAGCGGTGTCCCGCCCTGGTACCAGAGGCTCTCCCAGACGGTGTCGAAACGGTCCTGCAGCTCGTCGGCCCGCGCCAGGGGCACCGACAGGCAGGACGAGAAGCACAACAAAAGGGTGAGGCCAAAGCGCCGCATGGGCGTATGGGTGCCCGCAAGCCCGTTGACAGCGGGCGCCACGCAACGGGCCAGCCACTTGTCCAGCATGGGAAGTCTCCTTGATCCTGGTTATATTGCATGCCAACATGAAGCCCGCTCATGACTAACCGAGACTTGCCGGCCATTCTGCGTGCAATCCCGTATTCCGTTGCGCATCCGCGACCTGCCACCCATGGCGTACCCGATCGAACCTGTCAGCGCCGCTGCATTCTGGCCGGGTATCCAGCGCCTGGTGAGCGCCCGGCTGAACCACGCATGAGGCGCAAGGGAAACCCCCCGCTTGCGTCGCCATCCCGGCGACCCCACAGCCCGTGAAGCAGCGCCTGCTGTCGATCCCGGACCTGCCCTCGCTGCTGTACGTGGGGTTCGTGTCCTACGTCGTACGCTGGCTCGAGACGCTGGCTTTTGCGTTGTTTGCCTACCAGGCCACCCAGTCCGCCTTCGTGGTGGTGATGCTCACGATGCTGCGCCTGCTTCCGATGGGCTTGTTCGGCGCATTCATCGGCAGCGCCGCCGGCCGGCACGACCTGCGCCATGCGCTTGCGCTGGTTGTCGGCACATCGGGCCTGGTCACGCTGGTGCTGGCGGTCCTGGCCAGCGGTGGCTGGCTTTCCGTGTGGCATCTGGCGGTCGCCAGCTTCATCAGTGGCATCTGCCTGGCCACCGACAACCCCGTGCGGCGCATGATGATCGGCAACATCGTCGGTGCCGACCGGATGGGCGCGGCGATCTCCATCGACGTGGGCATCAGCAATGCCAGCCGCGTGATCGGCCCGCTGCTCGCAGGCGCCCTGCTTGCCCAGCATGGCATTGCCAGCGCCTTGTGGCTTGGCGTCGCCGCCTGTGCCACCAGCCTGGCAGCGACATTGCGCCTGGCGCGGCGCCCGCCAGACGCAGGCGCCGCAGGCGGCTCCTTCGTGGAGAACATGCGCGAGGGCCTGGCATGGCTGCGTGGCGACAGCCGCATGGTGGGCCTGCTGGTCATCACCATCGTCTTCAACATCTTCGGCTGGCCCTTCACCAGCCTGATCCCCGTGGTGGCCACCGACTACTTTCAGCTTGAGCCACGCGGCGTCGGGTTGCTGGCCAGTTGCGAGGGGATCGGAGGCCTCGTCGGCTCGCTCCTGCTGGCGGTCATGGCACGACCCGGCTGGTACGGGCGCATCTATGCGGGGGCCGTGGGGATCTACCTGGTGACGATGGTGGGGTTCGCCCTCGTGCCCTCGGCCCTCGCGGCCGGGCTGATGCTGATGCTCAACGGCATCAGTGCCGTGGGTTTTGCGGTGATGCAGGCGACGCTGGTCTACCGCGGAGCCCCGGTGGAAATGCGCGCCCGGGCGATGGGGGTGCTGTCGGTGTGCATTGGCACCAGTCCCCTGGGCTTCCTGTACCTGGGCTTGCTCGCCGACATCCTCACGCCGCGCGACGCGATGCTGGCGATCAGCGCCCAGGGTGCGTTGGTGCTGTTTCTCTCCAGGCGGTACTGGCGCGTCGTGCTGCAACGCGATTGAGGCCGCCCTGCACCGACCCTGCCCCGCAGAGGCGCAGCCAGCTCAGCCGGTGTCGCCATACGGCGCAATGCCTGCGCTGCTGCGCTTGGCACGGTGCATCGCCATGTCGGCCTTCGGCAGGAGTTCTTTGCCGGGCGCACGACGGAGTACGGGCTTTGCGCCTGTCGCATTCCGGTGACTGCCGCATGCAGGCATGCTTTCCACAGATGCAGGCAAAGCAGGGAAGAAATCAACCCCGTTGCGTTGAGTACGTGGCTAGCAGTTCGCGTGCCTGCGCGCTATGGCCGTCGAACCGCACCGCCACCTTGAAACCGGTACCACCACTGCCCAGAGACGTGTAAACCACGATACCGTTGAGGGTGAGGGAGTGGCTGCCACCCTGCGCTAAAGGAAGCGAGAAGTGCAACTGGCACCGCGTCTCCGAAGCGAGGTTCTCATCGCATTGCAGGGCGATGCCGCCAATGGCAACGTCGATGCCTTTGGCCATGAATGCATGACCGCTCGCCGTGCGAACGGCAATCCGCCCATGGTAGGGGCGGCGGAAAGAAATCCGCCGCTCGTCGGTCGTTTGTTCGGAAGGAAGTGGCATCGTGACAGTTCGGGTGACGCTGGCACAACCGCACCTGCGGCATGCAGGGCGCTGAAGGAACCATGGGGGATTATGCTACCAAGCGCCATCCAAACGGGCAACGGCTTTGAAGCAAGGTACCGGCGCTTGCGCCCCAGGCAAGGGCTGCGTGCACGGCGCGCACGGGGCTGGCATTTGCGCCTGGTTCTGGATATACTGTTTATAAATACAGTATCCACACCTCAGGAGAATCCCCATGGACACCCAAGAATGGGTCACCCGCTGCTCTGCCCGGCTCCATGCACAGTGGCCTCGCCTGCACCGGGACCAGCGCGACGAAGTCGCCCGCGATCTCTGGAACGACCAGCGCTGGCAACACAGCGAGCCCGAAGTCGCCGTCGTCGAATGGCTGCGCCAGGGCATCCCGCTGCCGGCCGGGGCAGGCCAGCCATGAGGCACACCCATTACCCCAGCAACGGGCTGGGCAGCATGTGGCGCCTGCCGAAACGCCTGCCCGGGCGCAGGCTGCTGGCGGCGCTCTGGGCCTGGATGTAGACAGGCCACTCAGCTACCGGGCAGTCGCAGTTCGGCGCGCAGCCCACCCAGCGGCGAAGTCCCCAGTGTCAGCTGCCCTCCGTACAGGCCCGCGAGTTCCTGCACGATGGTCAGCCCCAGGCCGCTGCCGGGTACAGACTCGTCCAGCCGTGCGCCCCGCGCCACCACGGCGGCGCGGTGGTCGGGTTCGATGCCCGGCCCGTCATCCTCCACCACCAGCAGCACCTGCCGCACCGGCCCATCGCCCACCGACGCCACCGACACGCGCACCATGCCACGCGCCCACTTGCAGGCGTTGTCCAGCAGGTTGCCCAGCATCTCCTGCAGATCCTGCAGTTCGCCGGCAAATCGCACATCCTGCGTCGGCGGTCCCCAGGCGATGCCCAGTCGTCGCGCGGCATGCACCCGTTCCATGACACGCAGCAGGCCCTCCACCACCGGCCCGAGCGCCACCAGGGCGCCCGGCATGCCCTGCGCGGCGGCGGCCCGGGATCGGGCCAGATGCCAGTCCACCTGGCGGCGGGCGACATCCACCTGCTCACGCACCAGGGCTGCAAGGCCTGCCGGCTCCACGGCCTGCACCTGGGTTCTTGCAGCCTCCTGGGCCATGGCGGCCAGGGGTGTCTTGATGGCATGGGCCAGGTTGCCGGCCTGCATGCGCGCGCGCGCCACGACTTCGCCGTTGCGGTCCAGCACGGTGTTGAAGTCGTCGATCAGGGCCTGAACCTCCCGGGGAAAACGGCCCTCCAGCCGCTGCGTGCGGCCTTCGCGCACATTCGCAAGGGCCTGCTTCAAGGTGCCCAGGGGTGCCAGCCCCAGGCGCACCTGCAGCAGGGCCGCCGCGCACATCAACACGAACAACACCGCCAGCGAGGCAAACAGGACCCCGTTGAAGCGGTCCACGGCGGCTTCTGTCGCACGCAGGTCTGCCGCCACCACCACGCGCCATCGCGCGGCGGCCAGCGTGTCCTGCCGCACGGTGCGCTCCACCACCAGGAGCCTGGCGCCGTCAGGCCCGCGGATCTCGTGCCGGTGGACGGCGCCATCCGCCAGCGCGTCATCGTCCACCGCCAACTCGCTGTCCCACAGCGAGCGCGAGCGCATCACCGCCCGCCGGGGGCTGTCGCCCATCGCGTCGACCTGCCAGTACAGCCCGGAATAGGGCCGGGTCCAGCGCGGGTCGCTCAGGGTCTGCGGGTCCAGCAGGGGCTGGCCGGCAGGGTCGAAGTCCAGCCGGGCCGTCACCTGGTCGAGCTGGGCCGTGAGAGATCCCGCAAACTGCCGCACCACATGGTCCCGAAAGAGGCCCGACAGGAACACCCCGGCCAGGACCAGCGCCAGCGTCAGGGCCAGCAGCGTCGCCGCCAGCAGGCGCCAGCGCAGCGACAGCATCCATGCAGGTTGCCGGCCCCGGACAAGCGGCTCGGAGAAGCCAGGCATCGGCGACGGTTCCGGTTTCACGGCAGCCCGTTCATGCGGCGCTGCAGCGATCAGGCCACGGCCACCAGCCGGTAGCCCATGCCGCGCACGGTCTCGATGGTCGCTGCCGGCAGCTTGCGCCGAAGCCGGCCTATGAAGACCTCGATGGTGTTGGAGTCACGGTCGGAGTCCTGCGCATAGATGTGTTCCGTCAGTTCCGTGCGCGAGACCACGCTGCCGGGCCGGTGCATCAGGTATTCCAGCAGCTTGAATTCGTGGCTGGTCAGGCTGACCGGCTGGCCGTTCAACGCGACCCGTCCCGTGCGTGTGTCCAGCGACAGTGCGCCGCATTGCAGCAGCGGCGACGCCAGGCCCTGCGCACGCCGGATCAGCGCCCGCAGGCGGGCCAGCAACTCCTCCATGTGAAAAGGCTTGGCCAGGTAATCATCTGCGCCGGCGTCGATGCCGGCCACCTTCTCATGCCAGCTGTCGCGCGCCGTCAGGATCAGCACCGGCATGGTCCGGCCCGCCGCGCGCCAGCGCTTGAGCACGGTCAGGCCATCGACCAGCGGCAGGCCCAGATCCAGCACCACTGCGTCGAGTGGTTCGGTCTCTCCCAGGTGCTGGGCGTCGCGGCCGTTGCCGGACTCCTCCACCACATAACCGGCCTCCTGCAGGCCCGCGCGCAGCTGTGCACGCAAGGTCGGTTCGTCCTCGACCAGCAGGACTCTCATCTGCGGCGCGACTCCAGCACGCGGGCGGTAGCGGCGTCCACCTTGAGCTTGAGCAACTGCCCATCGGCCTGCATCAGGCGGATCTCGTAGATCCACAGCCCCTTGTCACGCTCCAGTTCGAGCTCCAGAACCTGTCCTGGATGGCTGCGCTGCAGCCGCTCCAGCACCAGCGGCAGCGGCAGCACCTCGCCGGACTGGACTGCGGCACGGGCGCGTTCATGGTCGTCCTTGCTGCCCGCATGTGCCAGCGGCGCCGCTCCCCCACCGATGAGGGCCGCCACCAGCACGCACCAAGGCGCCAGCTGCCAGGGTTGCCGACAGGCTGTCAGGGCGGTGCGCGCAGAGCGTGTCATGGCGGCATTGTCTCCCGCCGAACCTGAACCGGACATGAACACGGCCTTCAGGAACGGTTCAAGACGCGTTTTCAACAATGCCCCCACTGACCGACTTGCCGGTCCTTCCAGGAGCTCCCATGACACACACCCGAACCCGCGCAGCCACCCTGCTGCGCACCCTGAGCGGACCGCTGCTGCTGGCCGGTGGCCTGCTGCTGCAGCCGCTGGGCGCAACTGCCGCTGACACCACACCAGCGCAGCAGCTCGAGCGCTTCAACGCCCAGGCGGGCATCAGCGGCCAGGCAGAGCGCGGCCGCGTGTTCTTCACCAGCCGCCATGGCGGGGAGTGGTCCTGTGCCTCCTGCCACGGCAACCCGCCCACCCAGAGCGGCAAACACGCCAGCACCGGCAAGGCGATCGATCCGATGGCGCCGGCCGCCAACGCGAGCGCCTTCACCAGCACCGCCAAGGTCGACAAATGGTTCCGCCGCAACTGCAACGACGTCCTCAAGCGGGAATGCAGCGCGCCTGAGAAGGCCGATGTGCTGGCCTACCTGCTGAGCCTCAAGCCATGAGCCGCACGACACTGACTGCACGCGTGCCGCGCCGCCGCCTGCCATGGGTGCATGCCGTGGGCGCCGCCATGCTGGGCATGGCCCTGTTCGGCAGCGCCCATGCCGACGGCCGCTTCGGCATACCGGCCAACGCCCCACCCGCCTATGCGCAGGAGTGTGCGTCCTGCCACATGGCCTATCCGCCCGGCATGCTGCCCGCAGGCTCGTGGCAGCGCATGTTGTCCGGTCTGGACAAACATTACGGGACCGACGCGTCGCTGGACACCGCCACCACGCAGCAACTGCTCGCCTGGCTGCGCGCCAACGCCGGCACCACCAAGCGGGTGCGCGAGGAGCCTGCGCAGGACCGCATCACCCGCACAGCCTGGTTCGAGCGCAAGCACCGGCAGATCCAGCCGGCCGTCTGGAACCTGGCGAGCGTGAAAAGTGCCGCCAACTGCGCCGCCTGCCATACCGGCGCCGAGCGTGGCAATTTCGACGACGACAACCTCCGGCTCCCGGCCGGCATGAGCCCGGCGATGCGCCGGAACTGGAACGACTGAAGCGCACAAGGAGCCCGCAATGACCACCACCCCCCTGTTCCGGCCAGCCACCAGTGGCTCGGCCCCGGGCGTCCGTTTGCCCGGCCGGCGCGTGACCGATGCGCCCACACGCATGTTCCACTGGCTGTTCGCACTGTGTTTTCTGGGCGCCTACGTCACCGCAGAAAGCGAACCGTGGCGGGCACTGCATGTGACGCTGGGTTATTCGCTGGCCGGCCTGCTCGCCTTTCGGCTGCTGTACGGCGTTGTCGGTCCCCGCCACGCAGGCCTTGGCATGTTGGTGCGCAAGTTGGCCGGTGCGCCCGCCTGGCTGTGCGCGGCGCGACAGGGCCTGCAACAGAAGTCCCTGGCCGGCGTGAACTGGCGCCACGGGCAGAACCTGCTCATGGCGCTGGCCATCGTGGCGCTGCTGGTGCTGGTGCTGCCGCTGACCCTGAGCGGTTATGCCACCTACAACGACTGGGGCGAGGTGCTGGGCGGTGACTGGATCGAGGAGGTGCATGGGTTCTTCGGCGAGTTCTTCCTGGTGGTGGTGCTGGGGCACCTCGCCCTGATCCTCGGGATCAGCCTGCTGCGCCGCAACAACCAGGCGCTGCCGATGCTGACCGGCCGGATCGAGGGCCAGGGGCCCGACCTGGTGCCGCACAACCGCCGGTGGCTTGCCGCGCTGCTGCTGCTCGCGGTGCTGGCGTTCGGGGCCTGGCAATGGCAGCAGTCGCCCCGGGGGCTGATCCCGTCGCAGCCATGGAGTGCAGCCGGATCGGAGCACGGCGACAGCGACGAAGATTGACGGCGATCAATCTTTGCCGCCGTGCGCGAGCCCGCGCGGCCCGATCCTGAACGCCCTGCGGGTACATTGGCACACCGTGATGCGCGACACCCACCAGAGTACCGGATGCCATGGCCAGTGACCTGCCCCCCGGCCTGGATGCAGCCACTGCGGCAGCCCGCCTGCGCGAGGAAGGGCCCAACGAACTCGGCGTGAGCCAGCGCCGCACCCTGCGCGATATTGCCTGGGAAGTGGCGCGGGAACCGATGTTCCTGTTGTTGCTGGGCGCAGGGTCCATCTATCTGCTGACCGGCGACACCCGCGAGGCGCTGGTGCTGCTGGGCTTCGTGGTGATCATCATGGCCGTCACGGCCTTGCAGGAGCGCCGCTCCGACAACGCGCTCGAAGAGCTGCGCGAGTTGTCGAGTCCGCGCGCCGTGGCACTGCGCGGGGGCGCCAGCCTGCGCATTCCCGGACGCGATGTGGTGCGCGGCGATGTCCTGCTGCTGGCCGAGGGAGACCGCATTGCCGCCGATGGCGTGCTGCTGCAGATGCATGAACTCGCCACCGACGAGTCCATGCTCAGCGGGGAGTCGGAGGCGATCCCCAAGCTGGAGGCTGGCAGCCGGGTGTTTGCCGGCACCCTGGTCGTGTCGGGCCAGGGCGTCATGGAGGTCGTGGCCACCGGTCCCCGCACCGAGCTGGGCAAGATCGGGCGGTCGCTGGCGGGCGTGGGCCTGCAGGCCTCGCCGCTGCGCGAGGAGATGGCACGGCTGACGCGCCGCCTGGTGCTGATCGGCGCCGCCTTGTGCCTGCTGCTGGTGCTGCTGTTCTGGTGGCTGCGCGGCGGCTGGCTGGACGCCCTGCTTGCCGGCATCACGCTGGCCATGGGCATTTTGCCGCAGGAGTTTCCGGTCATCCTGATCGTGTTCCTGGCCCTGGGGGCGCGTCGCCTGGCGGCGCAGCAGGTCCTCACGCGCCGGCTCAATGCCATCGAGACGCTGGGAGCAGCCACGGTCTTGTGTGTGGACAAGACCGGCACGTTGACGCAGAACCGCATGGCCGTTGCAGTGCTGGCCCGGCAGGATGCGCAGATCGACGTGCGCACACTGGCGGCCGGCGCACTGCCTGAGCAGTTCCACGAATTGCTGGAGTTTGCCGTGCTGGCCAGTGAACTCGACCCGCATGATCCGATGGAGAAGGCCTTTCACCGTCTCGCGGGACAACAGCTCGCCGACACCGAGCACCTTCACCCCCGATGGACGCTGGCACGCGAATACGAGCTATCGCCGGCGCTGCTGGCCATGAGCCACCTGTGGCAGGCCGACAGCAGCGCACACCAGGTGGTATCCACCAAAGGCGCGCCGGAGGCCGTGGCCGACCTGTGCCACCTGTCCGGGGAGCAGCAGGCCGAGGTGGCAGCGCAGGCCGCACGACTGGCCGACCAGGGGCTGCGCGTGCTGGGCGTGGCCAAGGCCCGGCATGCGCCGGCACAGGGCTGGCCGGCGGGCCAGCATGACTTTCCGTTGCAGTGGCTCGGGCTGGTGGGGCTGGCCGATCCCCTGCGCCCCGAGGTGCCCCAGGCCATGGCGCAATGCCGCCAGGCAGGCATCCGGGTGGTCATGATCACCGGGGACCACCCCCGGACCGCGCAGGCGATCGCGCGGCAGGCCGGCATCGACACCGGCAGCGTGCTCACCGGCGACGATCTGGCCGGCATGGATCCCGCCACCCTGTCCGCGCATCTGGCCACGGTCAACGTGTTCGCGCGGGTACGGCCCCAGCAGAAGCTGGCCTTGGTCGAAGCCCTGAAGGCGCGCGGGGACGTGGTGGCGATGACCGGCGATGGCGTCAACGACGCGCCTGCGCTGAAGGCGGCCCATATCGGCATCGCCATGGGGCAGCGGGGCACCGACGTGGCCCGCGAGGCTGCCTCGCTGGTGCTGCTGCAGGACGACTTCGCCAGCATCGTGCACGCAATCCGGCTGGGGCGACGCACCTATGCCAACCTTCGGCAGGCCATGGTCTACACCCTTGCGGTGCATGTGCCGATCATCGGTCTGTCGATCCTGCCGGTGCTGCTCGGGCTGCCGCTGCTGCTGGCGCCGATCCACATCGCCTTCCTGGAACTGGTCATCGACCCGGCCTGCTCGCTGGTGTTCGAAGCCGAGGAAGGCGAGCCCGACCTGATGCAGCAAGAGCCGCGCAAGGCCGGCGCCGCACTGTTGTCCGCAGGCCAGATCGTCCAGAGCCTGCTGCAGGGAAGCCTGGTCACCGCTGCTGTCGCCGGCCTGTACCTGGCGATGCTGGGCCACGGCCTGCCGTCGGCCAGCGCGGCAACCGCCGCTTTCCTGCTGCTGGTGGTGGCCAATGCGGTGCTGATCCTGCCGAGCCGCTCCGCCCGCCCGGGCTGGCGAGGCCTGACCTCCGGCCTGACCCGCGTCAGCCTGATCGTGTTCAGCGGGACCATGCTGGCACTGACACTGGTCACCACGGTGCCCCCGATCGCCAACGCCTTCGGTTTTGCCACGCTGCCGCCCCTTCAATGGCTTGGCGCCGTGGCAGCCGGGCTGGCCATGCTGGTGGTGTTCCAGCTCAGCAAGGGCGCCCTAGCCTGGCGCACGGTCCGCAGAGCCCATGCGCAGCCCGCATGAAGCGTCCGCCCCACGTCAGGTGACGACCGGATGCCGGTTGTCTGGCAGCGGGGGGCGTAGCAGCCCCTCCATGCGGGGGCGGGGGCGGGGGCGTGCGCAGGGCCGCCGCCTCATGCGGCGTGCTGGGGGCCATTGACGTGACGACCGTTCAACTGCTTGCATGGATCCTGGGCGCCCTGGGCCTGCAGGCGCTTGCGGGCATCGCCATCGCGGTATGGCGGCGCGGCCAAGCCGTCGAGCAGCCGGCAGGCGAACTGCCGCAGCCGAAGCCGACAAGTTCCAACGGGGCCTGGCAGGGCCTGCGCAAGTTCCGCGTTGCGCAGCGCTGTTTCGAGGATGTCGCCCGGTCGCAATGTTCGTTCAGGCTCGAACCGCTGGACGGCCAGCCCCTGCCGCCATTCAAGCCGGGACAATACCTGACCTTCACCATCGATGCCCGGGGCGGCGCTGCCGCAACGGCTGGCCGGCACATCACGCGCTGTTATTCCTTGTCGGACCGGCCGGCGCCCGACCACTACCGCGTGACGATCAAGCGCGTCGGCGCGCCGGCAGACCATCCAGACTGGCCTCCAGGCTTCTCGTCGAACCATTTCCACGACCAGGTGCAGACCGGCGACGTCGTACAGGCACGGGCGCCAGCGGGTAATTTCTTCATCGACGCGCAGTCGGATGTTCCTGTCGTGCTGATAGCTGGCGGCATCGGCATCACGCCCATGATGAGCATGTTGCGCTGGTGTGTGCGCGAGCAGCCGGGGCGCACGGTTCATCTGTACTACGGGGTGCGCCAGGGCTGCGAGCACGCCTTCAAGGCAGACCTCGCTGCCCTGGCATCCACGCACCACCAGGTCAGGCTGCAGGTGGTGTACAGCCAGGCTGCTGCGGACGATCAGGTCGGCGTCGACTACCAGCATGCAGGCCGGGTGGACCTGGCCCTGCTGCAACGTAGGCTGCCCCATGGGCGCCATCAGTTCTACCTCTGCGGCCCGGGCGCCATGATGGAGAGCCTGGTTCCCGCGCTGGCGCAATGGGGCGTTCCGGAGGCAGACATCCACTTCGAGGCATTCGGGCCAGCCTCCGTGCGCCTGCCGTCCGCCGCGGCTCAGGCGGCATCACCGGCGGGCCCCTTCGAGGTTCGGTTCAGCCGCTCCGGGCGCAGCGTCCACTGGCAGGGCGCCGATGGCAGGCTGCTCGATTTTGCGGAGCGCCATGGGATCCCGGTCGAATCGGGATGCCGCTCGGGCGGCTGCGGTAGCTGCGAAACACGCCTGTTGTCCGGTGCCGTGGCGTACGCGGCCGCGCCGGACCACGACGTGCAACCCGGACACTGCCTGCTGTGCGTGGCAACACCCGCATCCGACCTGGTTCTGGAGGCCTGATGAAGCTGCAAGCCCGCCTGATGCGCCACGAGGTCCTCCCGTTTGCGCTGTACATGGGCATGCTGGTGCTGGTGACGCTGCTGGCCGACGCCGCACTGCATCTGCTGGACATCGTCTGGATTGGCCGCTACCTCGGAATTCCCGGCACCTTGCTGATCATCGCCTCCTTCGGATACTCGATGCGCAAGCGCAAGCTGATCACCTCCGGCAATCCCGCGCAGCTGCTGCGCTGGCATGAGTGGCTGGCCTGGCTGGGGTCTCTGATGGTGCTGGTCCATGCGGGCATCCATTTCAATGCCATTCTGGGCTGGCTGGCGGTCGGCGCGATGCTGATCAATGTGGCGAGCGGGCTCACCGGCAAGTTTCTGCTCAGCCGTTCCCGCCGCCGGCTGGAGGAAGCCCGGGCGCGGATGCGGGAAAGCGGCCTGTCGGACAAAGAACTCGCCGACCGCACCTACTGGGACAGCATGACCTTCGACGCCGTGAAGCAATGGCGTTTCATCCACTTTCCGATCACCCTGGCGTTCGGCGTCCTGGCGCTGGCGCATGTGGTCGCGGTGTTCCTGTTCTGGGGCTGGAGATGACGCGTCGCTGGCTGTTCGCGGTGGTGGCGCTGAACCTGATCGTGCTGGTGGCGCTGGCGTTCCTCTATCCGCACCTGATGGTCAGCCCCGGGCCGCTGGTCAAGGGCCACGCAGAACTGACCACGGACTGTTTCGCATGCCACGCCCCTTTGCGCGGCGCTTCGTCAGAGCGCTGCATCGGTTGCCACGCCCTGCCGGATATCGGGTTGCGCACCACCCGGGGCATGGCGCGCGTGGCGACCCCGCAGAAGCCGGCATTCCACCAGAACCTGGCCGAGCAAGACTGCATGGCCTGTCACAGCGACCATCTGGGGCCACGCAGCACCTTGCGCAGCCGCAAGCGGTTCTCGCATGCGCTGCTGCAGCCAGCCATGCGCGAACGCTGCGACAGTTGCCACAAGGCGCCCACCGACTCCCTGCACCGCGCCATCACCACCAACTGCTCGCAGTGCCACGGCCAGGAAGCCTGGAAGCCGGCCACCCTGGACCACTCCCGGCTGTTCGTCCTCGACAGGGACCACGAAACCACCTGCGCCACCTGCCACACGAAGCCGGACTACCGGCAGTACACCTGTTATGGTTGCCACGAGCATACGGTGGCCAACATCCGCTCGAAGCACGAGGAGGAGGGCATCCGCGATTTCGGGAACTGCGTGGAATGCCACCGCGACCCGGGCGTCGAACCGGACAAGCAGGGACGCGTGGGCGAATCCGGCCAGCGAAAGAAGAAAGAGCAGGACTGAGCGCCCCCGTGCCAGCAGCGCTCAGCGGGCCCGGTGCCGCCCCCGGGACAGCGCCACCGCCAGCGTGACCTGTTCTCGCAGATGGTGCCAGCGCAGATCCAGTTCCTCGTCAAAACGCTCCGACGCATCGGCAACCAGGGCCGCGTGCTGCAGCGCGTCCGATGCGCCGCGCAGCGTGTCGCCGTAGGCAGGCATGTCCGGCAGATCGGTCTCGCCCAGTGTGGTCCGAAGGGGCAGATGGTCCAGCATCTGCACGACCTGGTGCAACAACCATGCGACCAGCCCGTTCATGTCGGCGGTGAGCCTGTCCTTGGCCAGCAGACGCTGCTCTTCTGCCAGGCTCGGGGCCAGTCCACGGGGCTTGACAACCAAGCTGTCGGGCGCTCTGACCGTGCCGTTGCCACGGGCCAGCCAGTCGCCCACCCTCTGAAACTCCTGCAACAGCCCGGCGACGCGGGCGCGGGCCACGTGCACATCTTCCAGCAGGCGCCAGGCGTGCAGGTACGATACCTCCGGCAGCAGCCACTGCTCGGCGATGGCGCCCAGCATGGATGCTGCCGCATCGATGCGCACCACACCCTCCAGTGGCCAGTGTGTGCAGACCCTTGCACTTCGGGAGGAACCGCGGGGTTGGCTGAGCAGCGGGGAGTGGTGCGGATTCACGGAATGCATTGGAACCGCCCCGGGGTTGGCGCTCTGTGCGGCACCACACGCAACCGGGGCGGCAACGCCCCCGGCAAGCGTCCTCCATGTGTGGCATCGCACAGTGCCCCCCTGCGCCGCGCCCTACCGTGTCCCCTGGGCCATCGGCACCATTGCCTCGCCCCCTTCTCCTCCACCTGAAAGCACCCCCCATGATCACCAATGCCAACACCGGAACCCACGACAACATCGCAGACCGCGCCGCCATCTCGGCAGACCATGCCATCAAGGCCACCCAGGGCGCACTGAACCATGCGCTTGACCGGATGGCCGACGATGTGCATGGTCTTCAACAACAGGCATCGCCGATGGTCGAGCGTGCCAACGGGCAGGTCCAGGCCCTGGCGCACAACAGCCTGTCCCGCATGCGCTCCACATCGCAGCATCTGCGCGAGTCGGCGCACACCGGCGCCGACAACGCCAGGGGCTACATCCGCGAAGAGCCGGTCAAGGCCGTCCTGATCGCAGTCCTGGCGGGCGCCGCGCTGGCGGGCCTCCTGGGCCTCCTGGGCCACGGCAACCGTCGACAGCCCTGACGCAGAAAACCATTGGCGCCGGCGACCCGGGCCGACACCACTGTCGCACCGCAGCCGCCGCTCTACAGGCCCAGGCTTTGCAGCGTCACTTCGCCCCTGGGCGTGCGCAATGTGGCGCACAGATTGGCAGGGCCTGGCGTGATGGGGATGCCGGTCAGTCCGATGGCGGCGTAGGCCGCCTGCAGGCGTTGCGCCTCCGGGTGCATGACGGCCAGGCCATGCAGAGAGACCCTGGAACGCGGCAGGCTGTTCCTCGGGTGCATCTGCATGGGCTCCTTGTCTCCCGGCCTGCCCCACTGGATCAGGCTGGGCAGGACGCCGTCGAGCAACCGCCGGCCATCGTCGCGCACGGTGATCTGCCAGTGCAGCATGCCCCGGGCGGTGTCCCGGCTGGCAGCCATCACTGCGCCGCGGTCGATGCCCTGCTCGTTCAGTGCGGCATGGGCGGCGTGGATATCGGTCGTGTTGGCCACAAAATGCACCAGGCGTGGCGCAACCGCCACGGCAGCCTGCACGCGCGCATCGTCCATGTCGAACCAGCGCACGCGCGGGGATTGCGGCCGGCGCGCCGCCTGAGGGTCGATGGCGATGATCTCCAGGTAGGCCCACGCAAAGCTGGGCGTTGCGATCTTGAACAAGCGGTTGTGCGTGCCGAACTGCACATGCTCGCCGCCCGGGCCGGGGACGATCCCCAGCGTCTGTTCGGCCCAATGAACGCCCTGCGCCAGCGTGCTGGCCACCACCACGAGGTGGTCGATCTGTGTTTTCATGGCCTGACCATACCACCTGCAGACGCGCCCGCCCTTGGCAAAACGATGGGTGGCGCCAGGGCGGTGGACGAATCCTTGTAAACTGACCGGCTTTTCGTACCGCCATCCGCGTTTGCGACCACTCACAGAGACTGCGCCCCCGCCCATGCCCGATATCTCCACTTCCATGTTCTGGATTGCCGTGCTCCAGATCATCGCCATCGACATCATGCTCGGCGGCGACAACGCGGTCGTGATCGCGCTGGCCTGTCGCAAACTTCCGCCGGATCAACGCAAGAAGGGGATCTTCTGGGGGGTGGTGGGTGCGATCGGCCTTCGCGTCGTGATGATCTTCTTTGCGCTCCAGCTGCTGGCCCTGCCCTACCTGAAGATCGTCGGCGCTGTGCTGCTGTTCTGGATCGGCATCAAGCTGATGCTGCAGGGCGACGACGATGGCCACGACTCCATCGATGGCGGCACCACGCTGGCTGCCGCCATCAAGACCATCGTGGTGGCGGACGCCGTGATGAGCCTGGACAACGTCATTGCGGTGGCCGGCGCCTCCCACGGCTCCATCGTGCTGGTCACGTTCGGCATCCTGGTGTCGATCCCGATCGTGGTCTGGGGCAGCAAGATCGTGCTGACCCTCATGGACCGCTACCCGATGGTCATCACGCTGGGTGCCGCCCTGCTGGGCTGGATCGGCGGCGGCATGATGCTGACCGACCCCGCCACGCCCAAGAGCGTGGCGGCTGCAATCCCGCAGGCCGGTTATGTGTTCGGTGCGGCAGGTGCATTGCTGGTGGTTGTCATCGGCAAGATCATCGGCAGCCGGCAGGCCCGCCCCAAGGCGGTCGAGATCCCGGTGGCACCCAACAACAAATAGGCACAAGGATCCCCATGCAAACCAAGTGGCTCATTCCCCTGGACGGTTCCGAGCCGTCCCTCCATGCTGTCGACCATGTGATCGCGCAGGGGCAGGCACTGACAGTCAAACCGCTCGTCTACCTGCTCAACGTGCAGGCTCCCTTGTCGGGAGACATCACGCGCTTCATCGACGGCAAGACCATCGAGGACTACCACCGCGAAACAGGCGAGAAGGTGCTGTCGTCGGCCATCGCCCGCTTCGCCGGCACCGGCGTCGAGCATTCGCCCCATCTGCTGATCGGCGAAGTGGCGCCCGCCATAGCGGATTTCGCCACCAGCCATGGCTGCAGCATGATCGTCATGGGCACCCGTGGTTTCAGCACGGTGATGGGGATGATCATGGGCTCGGTCGCCACCAAGGTGATCCACCTCGCCACCGTGCCGGTCATGCTGGTCAAGTGATCCGGGAGCCGCGGCACACGGCCTGGCGCCGTGCTGCGGGCTCATCGGCTCACGCAGGCGAGCTCCACCACGCGGCCCATGATGGAGCGCGGTTGGGCGTCGTTCCAGCTCATCGGGCCGTGTTCGGAGGCCACAAAGCGGCCTTCGCCCATGGGTTTCGGGTGGTCCGAGGTGTAGATCCGGCGCACGCGGCGCCCCCGGCAGTCGATCTCGATCTGGTCCTTGGAGGACCGGTAGGGCCCTGCGGTGCCGAAGCGTGTCTCGGCATGGTCCCGCAGCAACCAGACCATGACGTTGTCGCCCACCTTCCCGGACACCGCCGGGTCGAGGTAGACGGTGGATCCGGAGGCCTCGGCGACCTTCACCCAGGCGGCCAGAGCCTGCTCGCAGGCCGCAGCCAGCACCAGGGCCAGCAGAATCCGCTTGTGAAGAACCATCGCCATGCAGGCATCTTAGCGCGGCATGCGCCCACGCGCCATGGGCCAGGCCGGCCCTGCGCATAATGGACATCCGCGCGGTGTCTGTCGGCACCGATGGCAATTCCAACAAGGAGACCGACCCGTGAACGACAGCACCCTGGCCTTTCATGCAGCGCGCGATCTGCTGTTCGCCCACCGTGAGAACTACGAAACGGCGGTGGCACAGTTTCAGTGGCCACAGCTGACCCACTTCAACTGGGCACTGGACCATTTCGACGGAATCGCAGCCGGCAACCACGCGCCCGCACTGCATATCGTGGAAGAAGATGGCAGCCAGTGCGTCCGCTCGTTTGCCGAGATGTCGGCGCGCTCCAACCAGGTGGCCAACTATCTGCGCGGCCTGGGGGTGCGCCGCGGCGACCGGCTGCTGCTGGTGCTGGGCAACGAAGTGGCCCTGTGGGAGTCGATGCTGGCCGCATTCAAGCTGGGTGCAGTGGTGATTCCGGCCACCGCCCTGCTGACCGCCGCTGATCTGGACGACCGCATCGTGCGCGGCCGGGTCCGCCACGTGATCGCCGGCAGCGCACATGCCCCGAAATTCGCACAGGTCGCAGGCGACTACACGCGGATATGTGTCGGGCCGGCAACTGCAGGCTGGCAGGATTTCCGGCTGTCCGAGGCCTGCACCGACACCTTCGTTGCAGACGGAGACACCCTGGCCACCGACCCGCTGCTGCTGTACTTCACCTCGGGGACCACCTCCAAGCCCAAACTGGTACTGCACACCCACCAGAGTTACCCGGTGGGCCACCTCTCCACCATGTACTGGCTGGGACTGCGTCCGGGCGATGTGCACCTGAACATCTCCTCACCGGGCTGGGCCAAGCATGCCTGGAGCTGCCTGTTCGCACCCTGGAATGCGGGCGCCTGCGTCTTCCTGCACAACGTGGCCCGCTTCAATGCGCTGGGGCTGCTCAACACGCTGGCGCAACACGGGGTCACCAGCCTGTGTGCGCCGCCGACCGTCTGGCGAATGCTCATCCAGGAAGATCTCGCCGCCTTTCGCAGCCGGCTGCAGTTGCGCGAGGTGATCGGCGCTGGCGAGCCACTGAACCCCGAAGTCATCGACCAGGTGCGCAATGCATGGGGCCTGACCCTGCGCGACGGATTCGGCCAGACAGAAACCACGGCCCAGATCGGCAACTCGCCCGGACAGAAGGTGAAACCGGGTTCGATGGGCCGCCCCCTGCCCGGCTACCAGGTGGCCCTGCTCGATGTCGACGACCGGGAAAGCGACGAGGGTGAAGTCTGCCTGCGGCTGGACCCGCGTCCGCTCGGCCTGATGCAGGGCTATGAAGACAGTGCCGAGAAGACCGGCGAAGTGATGCGCGGCGGCTTCTACCGCACCGGTGATGTCGCAATGCGCGACAGCGAGGGCTACATCACCTTTGTCGGGCGTGCCGATGACGTGTTCAAGGCATCCGACTACCGGATCAGCCCCTTCGAGCTGGAAAGCGTGCTGCTGGAGCACCCGGCGATTGCCGAGGCCGCCGTGGTGCCCAGCCCCGACCCGATCAGGCTGGCGGTCCCGAAGGCATTTGTCGTGCTGGCTGCCGGGCATGCGCCGTCACGCGCGCTTGCAGCGGAGATCTTTGCCTTCACCCGCGAGCAACTCGCGCCCTACAAGCGGATCCGGCGCATCGAATTCACACGCGAGTTGCCCAAGACCATCTCGGGCAAGATCCGCCGGGTCGACCTGCGCAAGGGCGAGGTGGTGGCCGCTTCGCAGACCGCGCGGGCGGCCGACGACTACAGCGCCGACGATTTCGCCTGAAATCCGGTGCGCCTGGCGAAACGCCTCAGGCGGTCTTGTCGAGCAAGGCCCCCGCCATGCGGTCTGCCGTCCGGAACACCGACAGGTTGGCGAGATAGGCATTCTTGGCCTGAAGCTGCGCCACGACATCGGCCTCAAGGGCGGCACCCTCGGCATTCGCACGCTGGATCTCGGTGGTCACGCCACCTTCGGGCTGCGCCTTCTGGAGCGCCTCCTGCCGCCGGTAGCCGGGGGTGTTGGCATTGGCGACGTTGTTGGCCGCGGCGTTGAGCTGCTGCTGGGCGGCGTTAATGCCCGACAGGGCGATCGAGGAAATGTTGGTCATGGCGTCCTCCGGTTGCGTGCCCCGATGCTACTGCGCCCAGGGTTTCTGCAGGTACTGCTGGGGGCTTGCAGGTCGGTAAAAATTGGCATTCCTTCCACTTTCAGGACGCCGTCCATGCACCCATCTGTCTCCTACCCCCGCGAAGCGGATACCCCTGTATCCCATCTGCCCTTCAGCCCGGCCGTCCGGGTCGGCAACCTCGTCCTGGTGTCCGGGCAGGCGTCCGTCGACCCGACCGGCAAGATCGTCGGGGACAGTTTCGAGGGAGAGTTCCGCCGCTCGGTCGAGAACCTGCGCAAGGTGCTGCAGTCTGCCGGCTGCGACCTGCAGGATGTGGTCCAGACGCGCAACTATGTACGTGACGCGGACGATCTGGTGCTGTTCAACCAGTTGTACCGCGAGTACTTCGCGGCCCCGTTTCCTGCCCGCACCACCATCACCGGCTGCCTGTCCCCGGCGCTGCGTTACGAGATCGAGTGCATTGCCGTGGCGCCCTGAGCAAGGGCCCGGGCCGGCACTCAGGCCATGGCAGTACCTCTGATGGCTTAGCAGCTCGAAATCGACAGGTTGGACACGCCCGCCAGGTCATCACGCGAAAGGGTCTGGCTGCCGCGTACCCGCTGGGCGTCGTCGGACGCCGGATCCGCGCCTTGCAGGTTGTCCGGATCCGCATCGGCGCACTGGACGTTCCCGGCCCATTCCTGCCGATCGGCGACATATCCCTGAAACTGGCGAGGGTTGCCGGACATGACGGCCTTTCATCACTGGCATCGGACTGGCCGGGCACCTGTGCCGGCCGGGAATCGGGTCCAATACCGGCATGGACACCGCCCACACGATCGACCACCGCCTGACCGAACTCGAGATCAAGAGCAGTTACGCCGAGGACCTGCTCGACACCCTCAATCAGACCATCTTCCGCCAGCAGGAGCAGATAGAGATGCTCATCCGGGAAGTCCGGGAACTGCGCCAGCAGGGCAAGGCAGCCCCGGGCCAGGGCCATTTGCGCGAGGATCTCCCACCCCACTATTGAGCCCCGGCAGTGGTTCGCGGAAGCCCTGCCGACCGCCCGGCACCGCACTACAGGGCCGAGCTGTCAAACTTGCCGACAAGTGTGTAATATTTCACGGCACTACTGTCGGTAAAGGCTACATGCTGTTCCGGACCGCCCTAAGAATTCGAAAAAACTGTTTAAAAACAAAGGCTTGGCTTCCTGGCACAGCTTGTGCTGTGTACCTGACATCACTCTCGGGTACACACCATGAAATTCACTCGAATCGCCCTCGCGACCCTCGCATTCGCAGCAGCCGGTCTCTGTTCAGCCGAGCCGGTCCGCAGCGTCGACATCACGTTCGACAACCCGATCTTCAACGGCTCCGGATCGGACAATGTCCACATCCGTTTCACCGGACCCAGCAACACACCAGTCACCCTGCATGTGGCAGCCGGGCGCTTTCAGGGCACCGGGACCAACGTGGTGGGTGTCGATGAATCCATCTTCGTGGACAGCCTGTCCGACGTGTTCATGTACTGCTACGACTTGTTCCAGAGCATCAACCACGGCATCACCGTCAAATACAGCATCAATCTCGATGGCGAACTTGACCGCACCCGCAGTTTCCTGGGCGCAGTGAATTCGGTGCTCAATGGGGGCAAGTCGACTGACGACCCGCTCTACGACAAGTTCGCCTGGCTCCATCCGACCACCCGGAACCAAGGTGCGGCCATTCAAATCGGAATCTGGGAAAGCAAATACGAACAAGGCTCCTGGGACCTGAATGCAGGCGCATTCAAGGCCTGGGACCTGGAGGCCGCGACAACGGCCGCATGGGAATCCTTCCGCACGGCCATGGTGAATGGCGCGCCGTCGATCGACAAACCCTTCATCATGGTCCTGGAATCCGGCACCCACCAGGACATGATCGCCGGTGACCCGCCGCCGGCCAACGACGTGCCCGAACCCGGCACGCTGGCCCTGCTGGGCACCGCCCTCGCCGGCCTGGCCTGGGCCCGACGCCGCAAGGCCCCGGTAACGGCCAATACACGCTGACCCCCACCGGCGGGGGGGCTACCCTCGTACCGGCAGTGCACATGCTTTGCGGCAGACCGACCCGCCCCGTGGAGAAAACAATGTTCCTCGCCAGAGGCCAACGCGTTCCGTTCCTCCTGTCCGGCGCAATTGCCGGCGGCCTGAAGTTCAAGGAAGCGCAGACCTCGATGGTCATGGCCGATACCCGCAGTGGCCTGCAGGTCGCCGCAGCCGGGGGCAGCGCCCAGGAGACCGATTTCAACATCGGCGCGGTGCTGTTTGACGCCGGTGGCGGGGGCGCGCGGAGCAGGCGGGGGATGTCTACGCGCCCAAGATCGCGGGCGTGAAGGCCCAGCGCACCGCGTCCGAAAGCCCCGCGGTGGTGATGACGCTGGGCAAGGCTGAGGCCGCAGCGAAAGTTTCGGAACGACTCCGGAATTTTGGCTACAGTGGGCCCATGTGCAGCCACTACCAGGCCACCGCGGACCGTGACCGTTTCATGCGGCGCTTCGGTGTGCCCATGCACGAGCCCAGCGACAAGGTCGACATCTGGCCTGGCACCCGCGGCATGATGCTGCGCCGCCCGCGGGCGCGTGACGCAAGCGACGCCGCCGTACCCCCATTGGAGGCGCTGAGCGGGGTGTTCGGACTGATCCCGCACTGGGCCCGGGATGCCAAGCTGTCCCGCCACACCTACAACGCGCGCAGTGAAACCGTGCACGAGAAACCGAGCTTCCGCGACGCCTGGCGCCACGCACAGCACTGCATCATCGCGGCCGATGCGATCTTCGAGCCCGACTGGCGCTCTGGCCGGGCCGTACCGACCCGCATCACCCGCGCCGACGGCGAACCCATGGGCATTGCCGGGCTGTGGGCCTGCTGGCGCAGCCCGGACGGCGCCCTGGTGCACAGCTACACCATGCTGACCATCCCGGCCGGGGACCACGCGCTGATGCGCTGCTTTCACAGGCCGGAAGATGAAAAGCGGATGGTGGTGATCCTGCCCGAGGCCGCGTTTGGCGACTGGCTCGATGCACCGGCGCACCGCAGCCGGGAGTTCCTGCTGCCGTTTGCAGCCGACGCACTGGCGGCGTCCGCCTGACATGCAGCGACCGGCAGAGCCCCTGGACACCGCCGAGCTGGCGTTTCGCGGCCGCCGGCTGGTGCAGATCTCGAGCCTGACGATGGCGGGCCTGGCGATCATCGCGCTGCGCGCGCTGATCACGGAGCAGTGGAATGACGCCGCCATCATGGGTGCCGGAATCACGACCATGCTGTTGTGCCAGTTGATGAACCGGCGTGGCGCCACCGAGTCCGCCAACCTGCTGCTGGTCTTCGCGCTGACCGCCATGGTCAGCCTGCTGATGTGGAACGGCGAGGGGCTGCGGGATTCCGCGCTGCTGACCTTCCCCGCCGTGATGATCTCGGCCGGCCTTCTCACCAAGCCCGCCCATGTGGTGCGCCTGTTGCTGGCAATGCTGGCAGTGATTGCACTGCTGCTGCTCAGCACGCTCTACGGGATGCGCTTCGACACCCGACCCGACGCCCTTGCCAACCGCGCGCTGGACACCACCGTGATCCTGCTCATCAGCGGCTTCGCCGTGTGGGTGATGGTCGGGGACCTGCACAAGGCACTGGGGCGGCTGAACGTGCAGATCGCACAGTACGCACAATCCCAGCAGGACCTCACCCACCTCTCGCAGCATGACGCGCTGACCCAGCTGCCCAACCGTCTGCTGGGGCGCAGCCGCATCGAGCAGGCGATGGCCCAGGCACAGCGCAATGGCACCCAGGTCGCCTTGCTGTTCGTGGACCTGGACAACTTCAAGGCCATCAACGATTCGCTGGGCCATACCGCCGGTGACGACTTCCTGCGCCAGGTCGCGCAGCGCCTGCGTGATACCGTGCGCCAGTCCGACGTGGTCGCGCGCCAGGGCGGCGACGAATTCCTGATGGGCATCACCGATGTGACGCAGCCAGACTGGGTCTCCACGGTGGCAGACAAGGTGCTGACGTGCATGGGAGAACACTTTGTCGTGGGTGGCACCGAGGTCTCCAGTTCCTGCTCCATCGGCATCGCGGTGTACCCGCACAACGGCGCCGACTTCGAAACCCTGCTGCGCCATGCCGACATCAGCGTCTACCACGCCAAGGATGCCGGGCGCAACCTGTACCGCTTCTACGACGCGTCCATGAACACCCGCATGCAGGAAAACCTGCAGTTGGTGGCTGGCCTGCGGACCGCGCTCGCGCGGCAGGAATTCGTGCTGCACTACCAGCCGGTGGTGGACATCCACACCGGCCGCCTGGTGGCAGCCGAGGCCCTGGTGCGTTGGCGAAGCGCGGATGGCAGCCTGGTACCACCCGCGCTGTTCATTCCCGCCGCCGAGAAATCCGGCCTGATCGTCGACATCGGCGAGTGGGTGATTCGCGAAGCCTGCCGCCAGATGGTGGCCTGGCGCCGTGCCGGCCATCCGCATTTCGTGATGGCGGTCAACCTCTCGCCGGTGCAGTTCCGCCGGGGCACCTTGGAGACGGTCATCCGCGAGGCTCTGGGTGACTCGGGCCTGGCCCCCGACAGCCTGGAGCTGGAAGTCACCGAATCCACCCTCGTCCAGGACTCGGAGAAGTTCATCCTCGCGCTGCAGGGGCTCAAGACCCTGGGCATCCGCATCTCGATCGACGATTTCGGCACCGGGTACTCCAACCTGTCCTACCTGCAGCGCTTCTCGATCGACAAGCTCAAGATCGACCAGTCCTTCGTGCGCCGCCTGATGGACGGCCCCCCGGAGCGCGCCATCGTATCGGCCATCATCCAGATTGCGCGCAGCCTGAACCTGACCACCACCGCCGAGGGCATCGAAGACGAGGCCACCCGCCAGCAGCTTGCGGCACTCGGCTGCCTGCAGGGCCAGGGCTACCTGTTCAGCCGGCCTCTGGCAGCCCAGGCGTTCGAACACGAGGTGCTGCTGCCAGGGCTTGCGCTGCCAGCGCCGCGAGCGCCTGCCCCACATCCTGCTCCACCTTCAGCGTGAGCACCGCATCGGCGCGGGTGCGGCCCTGGTTGACCACCACCACGGGTTTGCCGGCTGCCACGGCGTCTTCCACGAAGCGGTAGCCGGAATAGACCATCAGCGACGAGCCGGCCACCAGCAGGGCATCCGCCCCGGCCAGGGCAGAGCGTACGGCCGCCACCCGCTCGCGCGGCACGGTCTCGCCGAAAAAGACCACGTCGGGCTTGAGCGTGCCGCCGCACTGCGCGCACGCGGGGACGTCGAACTGGTGAAAATCCTGCCGCTCCAGATCGGCATCTCCGTCGGGTGCGCTGTGCGCATGCAGCGCGGCCCACGCAGGGTTGCGCTGCAACAGCGCCTGTTGCAGCACTGCGCGGGGCGAACGTGCGCCACAGGCCAGGCAACAGACAGTGTCGATCCGCCCGTGCAGGTCCACCACCCCGCGACTGCCTGCGGCATCGTGCAGTCCGTCGACGTTCTGCGTCACCAGCAACGCGATGCGGCCGTGCTCGCCCAGCGCCGCCAACGCGCGGTGGGCCAGGGTCGGACGGGCCTGCGACATGGTGCGCCAGCCGATCATGCTGCGCGCCCAATAGCGCTGGCGGGCATGCGCGTCGGAGACGAACACCTGGTAGCGCATGGGTTCGCTGCGTTTCCAGGCGCCGTTGGCGTCGCGGTAGTCCGGGATACCTGCGGCCGTGCTGCAGCCGGCACCGGTCAAGACCACCCAGCGCGGATGCTGGCTGGCAAATTCATGCAGGGGAGCGAGCGGATCGGTCATGGCGGCAGAACCACCACCCTGGGCGCCTCGCGGCGGATCAGATAGATGCCGCTGGCAATGATGATCGCACCGCCACCCAGCGTATAGGCATCCGGAACCGCGCGCCAGATCAGCCAGTCCAGCGCCACCGCCCAGACCAGTGCCGAGTACTCGAAGGGCGCCACTGCCGACGCCTGTCCGTGGCGAAAGGCCTCGGTGATGCACAGCTGCGCGAGCGTGCCGGTCACGCCCAGACCGACCAGCAACGGCCAGTGGGCGGCCTGGATGTCGACCCAGCTGGCGGCTCCCAGCACACTGCCCCCGACGGTCAGGCTGAAGGTCGTCCAGAACACCAGCGTGACGCTGGGCTCGGTTCGGCTGATCAGCCGCCCGAGCACCGTGGACAGGGCATAACACGCCGCCGCCGCCAGGATCGCCACCGAGCCCATCGAGAAGAACGCGTCCTGGTCGGGCCGCAGCGCGACGATGACGCCGCACAGGCCGACCGCTATGGCCACCCAGTGGCGCGGCAGGGCCGCCTCCTGCAGCAGCGGCACCGCCAGCACCGTGATCAGCAGGGGGGCCACAAAAGTCAGCGTGTAGGCCTCGGCCAGGCCCAGGGTCTGCAGCCCGAAGGTGAACAGGGCCATCATCAGCACGCCGATCACGCCGCGCAGAAGGTGCAGCCGCCACTGCAGGCGGCGGCTGAACACCACACCGAGCTCGCGCCGCCACAGGACATACCCCAGCACCCAGGGCACGGCCATGAGACCGCGCAGCGCAGTCACCTGGAACGGCGGGTAGGCGCCCGCCAGCACCTTGAGCATGGCGTCCATGCAGGAGAAAAGAAGGACGGCCATCAGCATCGCGATGATGCTGCGCAGGTTTCCGGTGAATCGCATGGGCCCAGAGCATACCCATGCCGGGCGGGCTGCACCGTCGCCGACGCGCCAATACCCTGCGCCACCCTGCGCCACCCCGCGCTGCCACTCTGCGTAAACTCCCGCCATGTACGTCGACCCGCGCAACCTCCTGCAAGACGCCCGCCACCGGGGAGGCCTGGCGCTCGCATGGATGCGGCGGCATCCCGCCAGGGCGGCGATGCTGGTGCCGGTGCTGTGCCTGCTGTACCTGCTGGCTCTGGTGCCCTTCACCCCCGGCATCGGCGACCTGCGCCGGGTGCGCAGCGAAACCCCCTCCGTCGTGCTGGGACAGGACGGCACCGTGCTGGCGGAGTACCGGCGCATCAACCGGGAGTGGGTCGCGCTCGGCCAGATCTCGCCCCACGTGGTGGACGCACTGATCGCCACCGAGGACCGCCGCTTCTACGATCACCCGGGCATCGACCTGATGCGCACGGCCGGCGCAGCCTTCAGCACGCTGCAGGGCGATCTCCAGGGCGGCTCGACGATCACCCAGCAACTGGCGCGCAACCTGTTTCCGGAGGAAATCGGCCGCGCGGCCAGCATCAACCGCAAGCTCAAGGAAGCCATCACCGCGCTGAAGATCGAGAGCCTGTATTCCAAGCAGGACATCCTCGAGACCTACCTGAACACCGTGCCTTTCCTGTACAACGCCTTCGGCATCGAAATGGCGGCACGCACCTATTTCGACAAGCCGGCCAGGGAACTGGACGTGCTGGAAAGCGCCACCCTGATCGGCATGCTCAAGGGCACGAGCTACTACAACCCGGTGCAGAATCCGGAGCGCGCGCGCCAGCGGCGCAACCTGGTCCTGGCGCAGATGGCAAAGGACGGCAAGATCGACACCGGTGCGCTCGACGCCCTCACCCGCCGCCCGATGGCGCTGGATTTCGAGCGTCAGGCCGTGCCGCTCGGGCTCGCGCCCCACGTGGCGCAGCAATTGCGCCGGTGGCTGGTGGACTGGGCCGACGACAAGGGCTACGACATCCAGACCGATGGTCTGCGCGTCGTCACGACGCTCGATGCCCGCCTGCAGAATGCCGCCAACCAGGCCGTGGCACGCCAGATGACCCAGCTGCAGTCGCTGGCGGACGCGCGCAGCAAGCCTGGCCAGGAGAAAGTCGCGCTGCAGGCCGGCCTGGTGGCGCTGGATCCGCGCAACGGGGCGGTGCGGGCCTGGGTCGGCAGCCGGGACTTCACCACCGAACAATTCGACCATGTCAGCCAGGCACGGCGCCAGCCGGGCTCGACCTTCAAGCCGTTTGCCTACGGCGCCGCGTTCATGCAAGGCCTCAAGCCCGGCGACACGCTGATGGACGAGCCGGTGGCGATCCGCCTGCCGGGCGGGGACATCTGGAGCCCCTCCGATGCATCGCCACCCACCGGGCTTGCGACCACCCTGCACGATGGCCTGGCGCAGTCCAAGAACACGATCACCGCCTTGCTGATGCAGAAGGTCGGCCCGCAGCGCGTCGTCGAACTGGCGCAGGCACTGGGCGTTCGCCAGAGCAAGCTGGAGCCGGTGCTCTCGCTCGGCCTGGGCACCAGCCCCGTGACCCTGATCGAGATGGTGACCGCCTACGGCACGCTCGCCAACGGCGGCATCTACCATGCACCCGTGCTGCTGCTGCGGGTCGAGGACCGCAATGGCAAGGTCCTCGAAAAGTTCGCCGCGCCTGCCGACACCAGGCCCAGCCCCGCCATGCCGCGCAAGCACGCCCTCACGCTGGTCAACACCCTGCGCGGCGCGATCGACGAAGGCACCGGCACCGCGATCCGCGGGCGTTTCGGCATCACGGCCGATGTGGCAGGCAAGACCGGCACCACCCAGGACAACACCGACGGCTGGTTCATCCTGATGGGCCCGCAACTCGTCGCCGGGGCGCGCGTCGGCTTCAACGACAACAGCGTGAGCATGGGCAGCTGGGGCCAGGGCGCACGCAGCGCCCTGCCGATGGTGGGGGAGCTGTTCCAGCAGGCCCTCAAGAACCAGTGGATCGAACCCAAGGCCCGCTTCGACATCCCGCGCACCCGGCCGGCACCGCCTGCCCCGCCAGACACCGTGCCGGGCGCGCAAAGCCCGGTGCTGGAGGTGATCGAGACCATCATCGAAGGCATCCGGGAACAACTGCGCTGAGGCCCCACCGATGACCCGCCTGTATATCTTCGTCCTCATGGCCGTGCTGGGTCTGCTTGCCTGCGCGCTGCCGCCGGCCCATGCCCAGTCGCAGCCCGCGGCACAAGCCAGCAACGACGAACGCCTGCGCAGGATCCTGCTGGCAGTGGCGGCCCGTCCGCTGGATGCGGCCCCCTTCCTGGAGCGGCGGATCTCGCCGCTCTACGCCAGTCCGCTGGAACTGCGCGGCACGCTGAGCTTCAAGCCGCCGGGAACCATCGAGAAGCGCACCACCAGTCCGATCCGCGAGGTGCTGACGATCACCGCCGAGACCCTGACCATCGACCCGGGCGCCGGCGCAGCGCCCACCGTCGTGCGCATGGACGCCCAGGGCCAGCTATCGGCCTATGTGCTGGGACTGCGCGCCATCCTCAACGGTGACGACAAGCTGCTGCGCCAGGTGTTCGATGTGCAGCTGAGCGGCAGTTTCGACGCCTGGCGGCTGCAGCTCCTGCCGCGCGGCGCGCAGCCGCGCCGCGGCATCCGGAAGATCGAGGTGAGCGGCACCGGAGCACAACTGCGACAGATCGACACCACCGAACTCAACGGCGACCAGATCGAGATGGCGATCTCCGCGCGATGAGCCTGCGCGACCGGTTCCTGTGGCTGCTGTGGGCGCTGTCGGTTGCCTTGTGCAGCTGGCAGGTCAGCCGCAGCAGTGTCGTAACCGACGTCTCGTCCTTCCTGCCCGGGCCGGCCAACCCGACCCAGCAGCTGATGCTCGGCCAGTTGCGCGACGGTCTGTCCACCCGCATCCTGCTGGTGGGCCTGCGTCTGGAGCCCGGTGCGCAGCAAGGCCGGCCGACGCCCGAACAGACCCGGCACCTGGTGGATGCCAGCCAGGCGCTTCGGGAACGGTTGGCCGCAGAACCCGCATTCGCCTGGGTCAGCAACGGCAATATGGATGCGCTGGAACCCGAGCGCGAGCGGCTGTTTGCGGCGCGCTACCTGCTGGCGAACGGCACGACCCAGCAGCAGTTCTCCCAGGAAGGGCTGAACCGGGCCTTCGCGCAGCTCGAGGCCACGCTGGCCTCGGCCCGCGGCGCCATGGTCCGGCCGATCGCCACTGCCGACCCGACCCTTGCCGCCCTGGAGCTGCTGGAGAAGGCCTCGCGGCAGGTCGTTCCGCAGGGAGAGACCGGGGTCTGGCTCACCGACGATGGTCGCGTGGCGCTGCTGCTGATGGAGACCCGCGCCCGCGGCCACGAGATCGACCGGCTGCGCGAGACGCTGCAGCTGGCCCGTGGCCATGCGGCGCAGGTCCTGCAGGCCTGGCCTGGCGGAATCGGTACGCCGGTCGTGGACCTGGCCGGCGCGGCCTACTTCAATGTCATGGCCCACGACGCCATCGGGACGGATGCCCACCAGCTCGCGCTGCTGGCGCTGCTGCTGGTGGCCGCACTGCTGCTGTGGGCCTTGCGCAGCCCGCGCTTTCTGATCCTGGCGATCGTGCCGGTGGCCACCGGCGCGCTGGCGGGGTTCGCGGCGGTAGGCTGGACCTACGGAACGATCCACCGCATCACGCTGGCATTTGGCGTCACCTTGATCGGTGAGGCCGTCGATTACGCCATCTACAGCTTCGTGCAACGGGATGGCGCGCAGGCGCCGGGGCGCGCCTTCTGGCGCACGATCTACCTGGCGGCGCTCACCTCGCTGATCGGTTTCGCGGCCATGTATTTCTCCGGGTTTGCCGGCTTGCAGCAGCTCGGGCTGTTTTCGATGGCCGGGCTGGTGGCGGCGGTCCTGTGCACCCGCTGGCTGCTCCCCGGGCTGTACGCACACCAGGCAGCTGCGGCCGGGCCGTCACGGCGCTTTGCCTGGCTGCCGGTGCTCAGCCGGCGCATGCGCATCGGGCGCTGGCCGGTGGCGCTGGCAGCATTGGTGTTTGCCGTGCTTCTGGTGCAAGGGCAGGACACGCTGTGGCTGGACAGGCTCGATGCCCTGTCTGCCAGTTCGCCCGAGGAAGACCAGCGCGATCTGCGCTACCGCACGCAGGCCGGGGTGCCCGAGCTGCGCACCATGGTCGCCGTGCGCGGCGCCAGCCTGCAAGAGGCGCTGCAACGCACGGAGGCCAGCACGCAGGTGCTCGACAGGCTGGTGCGCGAGGGCACGCTCGGCGGCTACGACAGCCCGACGGACCTGCTGCCCAGCGCGGCCGTGCAGCAGGCCCGCCAGGCGGCGCTGCCGGCGGCCGACGTGCTGCGCGCGCGCGTGCTGGAAGCCACCCGGGGCAGCCGTTTCCAGGCGCAGGCCTTCGAGCCCTTCCTGGCCGATGTCGCGGCCACCCGCGACGGTGCGCCCATCGGCCTGGCGCACTATGCCGGGACCGTGCTCGGTGCCTGGCTGCAGGCGCAGATCGTGCAATCGCCGGACGGCGTCACGGTGCTGGTCCTGCTGCGCGGCGCGCCCCCGAGCGAGCGCCTGCGTCCCCTGCTGCAGGCCGCCGCACTGCCCGGCCTGAGCCTGATCGACCTGCAGGGGGATGTTCAGCAGCTGGTGGCCGATTACCGCCAGCGCGCCATGCAGGCCGCGCTGCTGGGCACCGGCGCGATATTTCTGGTGCTGTTGCTGCAGCTGCGCCGCCCGCGGGCTGTCGCGTCGATGGTCGCCACCATCACCGCCACGCTGGCGCTGACCTGCGGTGTGCTGTGGCTGCTGCACGGCCAGCTGACCGTGTTCCACCTGGTGTCGCTGCTGCTGGTGGTGGGTGTGGTGTCCAACTACACCCTGTTCTTCTCGACGCTGCCCGGCGAGCCTGGCGCCCGTCAGCGCGCCAGCCTCTCGGTGCTGCTGGCCGCCAGCTCCACCTTCTTCGCGTTCGCGACACTGGCGTTTTCATCGACCCCGGTGCTGGGCATGATCGGCCAGACAGTGGCGATCGGCGCCGCCGCCGGGCTGCTGGTCAGCATGGTGTTCTCCGCCGACGACGACCCCGCCACCAGCGCCTGATATGTGCCCCAGCGCACGGTGCCGGGCCGGTGGCGACGCCAGGATGGTGCCTGTTCGATGTGCACGCCGCTCGCGCCCGGAGGCTGCCATGATTCCCGCACCGCCTTCGTCATTGCGCCAGCTTTTCAAACAGGCCGTGAGCCCTACAGGATGCGGTTGAACCACAGCAGCGACAAGCTGGCGGCACCGATCGCCAGCACGGCGGCGACCAAGGCCAGCAGGGCCGAGATCTCGGTCTCCTTCTTGTCGACCTGCAGCCGGGTGCCCAGCTTCTCGTAGACCTTGCGCAGGTGGGCCGCGTTGCCGGCGTAGTAGTACTCCCCCTGGGTGGCCAGCGCGACAGCCTTCAGCGAAGGCTCGTCCAGGCGCAGGTACATGGACCAGCCCTCGAAACCCTGCACTTCGCCGCTGACCGTTCCCAGGCCCACGGAGTACACCCGCACGCCGTGGTCGGCAGCCATCTTGGCCGCCTCCTGGGTGTTGACACCGGTGGTCTGGCGCCCGTCGGTGAGCAGCACGATGGCGGCCGACTCGTAAGAACCCGGCGCCACCGGCACGAACTCCTTCTTCGGTTTCTTCTCAGCCTTTTCGTCATCGATGCTGCGGCCGCGCTTTTGCCCGCTGCCGTAGATCATCTCGCTGAGGTCGATACCCTCGTCGGGGAACAGCTCCTGCAAGGCCACCACGATCCCGCTGCCAACGGCCGTGCCGCGCTGCATCTGGAAGCGGTCGATCGCGGCGACCAGGTCCTCCCGGTTCAGCGTGGCGGGCTGCACCAGCTGCGCCGTGCCTGCGAAGGTGACGATCGCCACCCGGACGTTGCGGGGCAGTTCGGCAAGGAAGGCCTTGGCGGCCTCCTGGGCGGCCACCAGCCGGTTGGGCTGGACATCGGTGGCGCGCATGCTCAGGGACACATCCATGGCCAGCACCACCGTGCCATGGTCCGACGGCAGCGGCACCACCGCCAGCGGCCGGGACGACGCCAGCAGCATCAGCGTCAGGGCGAGCAGGAACAGGGCCGGCGGCACATGGCGGCGCCAGCCCATGGTCGGGCTCACCGCCTGCTTGACCAATGCCAGGCTGGCATAGCGCAGCACCAGCTTCTTCTTGCGGCGCAACAGCCAGACATACACCAGCACCAGCAAGGGCACCGCCAGCAACAGCCACAGGTACTGCGGCCACAGGAAAGTCATCGGCACGGGCGGGCTCCCTCACGGTGGTTGGGTGTCCAGGCACTGCCGGCACCCGGGAGGGCACCCCGGGGTGCCAGTCGCTGCCAGCTTGTGACATTTTGTACCGCCGCCGGGAAACGCGCAGGACACGGGCAATTTTCCAGGAATGCCCCTGCGGGCCGCTGCGCTGCAGCTTCAGCACATGCGGCCGGTCACTCGTGCGGGCGGCGTCCGAGAACGGGCGGGGTCCGAGAACGGGCGGGGTCCGACCGCGGCCCACACGGTGGTCTGCACATGCCGCTCCACGACCGGCTTGCTGCTGCCGCCATCGGGCTCGCCCCAGAGCACCGACACCTCGGTACCCGGCGCGCTCAGCGCCTCGTCCACCATCGACAGCGAGATCCACACCCTGGCACACGTCCTCACACATCCGGCTGGAATGACCCGCAGCCCGGTCATGCCGGCCGACGCCGTGCCGGGTGCCGCTGTCAGCGTGCGATGGCGTGGTGCACCACCAGCAGTGCGGACAGGGACCACATCGTCAAGCCGATCAGCACATCCAGCACCTGCCAGGCCCTGGGCCTAGCAAACCATGGCGCAAGCCAGCGCGCACCGAAGCCCAGCAGGCCGAACCACACCATGCTTGCGGCACTGGCGCCGGCGACAAACCAGCCACGCAGGCCCGCTGGCTGCTGGGCGCCGATGCTTCCCACCAGCAGGACGGTGTCCAGGTATACATGCGGGTTCAGCAACGTGAAGGCCGCCGCCTGGGCCAGGGCACCGCTGCGGCTCAGGCCCGCGCCGTCCCGGGCCGCCTGCAGCTGCTGCGGGTGGAGCGCGCGGCGCAGCGCCCGCCAGCCGTAGACGGCCAGGAACCCGGCACCGGCCAGCGCGAGCGCACGCGCCAGCAGCGGCCGCTCGCCCAGCGCCTGCGCCATGCCCAGAACCCCCGCCGCGATCAGCAAGGCGTCGGCCAGCGCGCAGAACAGCACCACACTGCCCACATGCTCACGCCGCAGGCCCTGGCGCAACACGAAGGCGTTCTGCGCGCCGATGGCCACGATCAGCCCCAGGCTCAGCAGAAAACTTTGCACGAACACGGGCCAGGCCACGGAAAAAACAGGAAAGGAAGAAGACATGGCGTGGAGCTTGCCAGCTGGTCACCGTGAAGGCAAACTATCTTTTCTTCACCAGATGTAGAAGAACTGATGCTTGACTATGCCTCCCTCTCCGCTTTGGCCGCCGTGGTGCGCGAGGGCAGCTTTGAGCGGGCCGCCCGCGCACTGCATGTCACGCCCTCGGCGGTTTCGCAGCGTGTCCGGCTGCTGGAGGAGCGCGCTGGTTGCGCGCTGGTGGTGCGTGGCCAGCCCTGCCATGCCACCGACGCCGGCCGGCGCCTGTGCCAGCATGTGGACCGCGTGCACTTGCTGGAACAGGAACTGCGCGAGAACCTGCCCGGGTTCGCGCCAGAGGGCGCTGCACGCGTCCCGCTGCCGATTGCCGTGAACGCCGACAGCCTGGCGACCTGGCTGGCGCCAGCCCTGGCCCGTTTCGCCGCCACCGCCCCCGTGCTGCTGGATGTGGCCGTCGACGACCAGGACCACACCGCCGACTGGCTGCGCTCGGGCGCGGTGCTCGCGGCAGTGACCGGCACGGCACGCCCCGCCACCGGGGCCAACAGCAGCCCGATCGGCGCCATGCGGTATGTCGCCGTCGCAAGCCCGGCATTCATCGCCCGCCACTTTGCGGACGGCGTCGTGGGCGCGGCCAGTCTGGCGCAGGCGCCCAGCCTGGTGTTCAACACCAAGGACGACCTGCAGGCCCGCTGGGTGCGCCGCCAGTGCCATCGGCATGTGGAGCTGCCCCGGCACACCCTGCCCTCGCCGCAGGCATTCGTCACCGCAGGTGTCGCAGGCATGGGCTGGGGCATGCATCCGCAGGCCCTGGTCACGCAGGAACTGCACCAGGGCACCCTGGTGGAACTGGTGCCGTCGACGCCGCTCGACGTGCCCCTGTACTGGCAGCAGGCGCGCTCGGCCTCCAGGCTGCTCGAGGGACTGACGCGCGGAGTGCACGAGGCCGCGCGGGCCGCGCTGATTGCATCACCCCGCGCATGAGGTTCAGCCAATTCATCCAGACCCGTATCGACACGATCCTCGCCCACCGGGGAGGACTTCGCCCGCACGCTGTCCGCAGGCCGGTCGATGACTCTGACCGCGGCGCTGCTGGCCGGCCGCAGCCTGACGCAGCACCTGGCGCTGTATGCTCAAGCGCCCCACCAGGTGGGACTGGCGGGGCAGCTGGCCTTTGCGGTGATTCCCTAGATGCAGTCCCGGCGCTCCAGGGTTGCGCCAGGCCACTGAATCACGATGGGCCAAGTACCAGGAAGCCTGCCCATGCAAACATCCAGTTCCTCGCCCTACCCGGCAAGCTCGCATTCCAGTGATGCGCCGATGCACCGGGCACGCGGGCGAGTCCAGCGGGCCCGAGGGGGTCTGGGATGCGGTGGCACTGCTGGGGGCCGACCGGGTCGACCACGGCGTGCGGGCCATCGAGGACCCCGCACCGGTGCGCATGCTCGCCAACCGGCAGATTGCGCTCTTAGGCTGGACAGATGACACCATGCGGGCGGTCGCCCGTACCTCCATCGACGCCAGCTTCGCGGACGACGATACCAAGAACCGGTTGCGGGCGGCGCTGGATCAGTGGTGAGGCCGTCGGCCTGCACGCCACCGTGGGAACAAGCGCCAGGGCAAGGTGGACCATCCCCTTGGATTGACTCTACCCATGACGCAATATACACTCGCCATATACGTCCTCGCGGAGACACAAGCATGTCCATCGGCACCGTTTTCGTCAACAACCGTACCCAGGCTGTCCGCCTCCCCTTGGACGTGCGCCTGCCCGAGGGAGTCCGCAAGGTAGACATACGCGCCAAGGGCAACGAGCGCATCATCGCGCCCCTCGGCCAGACCTGGGACAGCTTCTTCCTGGGCGGCCCCAGCGTCAGCGACGACTTCCTGCCCGAGCGCGCCAGCCAGCAGCAGCCGGAGCGGGAAGCGCTCTGATGCTGCGCTACCTTCTGGACACCAACATCGTCACCTACGTGTTGAAGCGACGCCCTGTCGAGGTGCTGTCAACCTTCAACGCCAATGCCAGCCGCATGGCTATCTCGTCCATCACCCTGGCGGAGCTCTTGCACGGCGCGGAGAAGAGCAGCCGCGCCAGCGAGAACCTGTCCACCATCGAAGACTTTTGCAGCCGCCTGCAGGTTCTTCCCTACGGCGCAAAGGCCGCCCAGCACTACGGCGCCATCCGTGCCGCCCTAGAAAGACTGGGCCAACCCATCGGGGTGAATGACCTGCACATCGCGGGTCACGCACGCAGCGAAGGCCTGGTTCTGGTGACGAACAACCAGTCAGAATTTCTGCGCGTGCCAGCGCTGGCGGTGGAGAACTGGGTTCAGGCCGGCAAGTGAAGCGCGCCGCACGGCCTGGATGGCCCGGGCACTCCCGACAATGCCTGGCTCGGCGGCCGCACCAAGGCGCTCAATACGGCCGGCCATCCTTGTGCGCGAACACCCAGCGCCCGTCGACCTGGGCCGCCGTCAGGTCGTCGTCCGGGTAGCTGGCGGTGTCGCCCGGCGTGCGGTCGCCGATCTCCAGGTACACCACCGGCTCGCGGGTCGGGTTGTGCAGCTGGTGCGCGTCGCCGCTACCGGCCCGAAAGCCCGCGCACATGCCAGGTGCCAGCGGTGTGTCGCCCGCATCGGTGCGCAACACCGGGTGGCCTTGCAAGACGTAGATGAATTCGTCCTGCCGCGTATGGGCGTGGCGCAGCGCCGAGACCGCGCCGGGCGCCAGCTCCGTGCGGTTCACGCCGAAGTTCGTCAGCCCGAAGACGGCCCCGAGCGCGCGCTTGCTGCGGCCGGCCATCTGTGACGCGAAGGGCTCCGGGTAATTGGACGGGGTGGTGCGCGGGGGGATGTCAGAGGCGGTGGCGGCGATCGGGTGCTGGGTGGTGGACATGGGGCGGCCGCTCTGGCGGGCAGACACTGGGCGTGATAATTCTCTGGATGATATACATCGTTGCGCAGAGGATCTTGGCAGGCACCCTGGCAGCCCTGCTCACCGGCTGTTCCACGGTGCCACGGGTCCCGGCGGACGGCCTGTATGACGGCGAGTTGTGCACCGCCGTAGGGAGCGGGCCGCTCAACTGCGGTGCAGCCGATGTGTTTCTTGCCAAGGACCGTGCCAAGGTGCGTGTGAGCGACCTGGTCTACGACCTCACGATGGAAGATGGGCAGGTCGAGGTCACCCTGGTGCACGGCCGGACTCTGGTCGATGTGTGGAGCGGCAGTTTTGTCTGGGACGCTCCATACCTGAAGTTCATCGACGCGGAACGGCGCACCTTTTACCGGGTGCGGTTTGCCGATACGGCACTGGGCCCGATTCCCGGGCAGCGACTCGATTGACCAGCCTCCCGGCAGTGCACGGCCGTCGTTCGCCGCGCCGAATTGATGATAAAAAGGCGCGTGACCGTTGAAAGCCCCCCCACAGACTCTCATGAGGACCGCATCGCGCAGTTGCCCTGCTGGCCGGGCAAGGTGGAGATGTCGCCGCAGAGCGGAGGCATGACCAACCGCAACTACCGGGTCAGCAGCGGTGGCGGTGACTATGTGGTGCGCATCGGCCGCGACCTGCCCGAGCATGGCGTGATGCGCTTCAACGAGCTGGCGGCCGCACGCGCTGCGCACACGGCCGGCATCTCGCCCGAGGTCGTGTATGCCGCAGACGGCGTAATGGTCAGCCGGTTTATCCACGGGCGCACACTGACCGACGCCGACGTGCGCCGCCCGCAGATGCTGGCGCCGCTGATGGACCTGGTGCGCCGCTGCCACCGCGACATACCCCGGCACCTGCGCGGCCCTGCGCTGACGTTCTGGGTGTTTCAGGTGATTCGCAATTACGCCGCCGTGCTGCGCGAGGTGCCGGTGAACCCGCTGGCCGGCCGCATGGCTGGGCTGATGACGATGGCACAACAGCTGGAGCAGGCCATCGGCCCGATCGACCTGGTCTTCGGTCACAACGACCTGCTGGCCGCCAACTTCATGGACGACGGCCAGCGCCTGTGGCTGATCGACTGGGACTACGCGGGTTTCAACAGCCCGCTGTTCGACCTGGCCAACCTGGCCTCGAACAACGGCTTTTCTGCGGAGCAGCACGAAGAGTTGCTGGCCAGCTATTTCGGCGTGGCTGCGGATGGGCAACGGCGCCGTGCGTTTGCCGCGATGAAATCTGCGTCGCTGCTGCGCGAGGTGTTATGGGGCGCGGTGTCGCAGGTGAAGTCGACGATTGATTTTGACTACGCAGCGTATACGGCGGAGTATCTGGCGCGGCTGGATGGTGAAGCCACGACTTTTTAGGTGCCCAATCCAATGGACAAGGCAGCTTCGGGAGGATTCCATGCGCAGTTCATCCCGCTTTGCCCGGATTGACCCGAAGGTTTTGCGGCAAAGGTAGGGGAAAAGGGCGGCCCGTAGCCCGCCCTTTTTTGTGTGTCGACCCAAGCCCAACCAGGCTCAGCTGCCCGCGCCCAGCGCCTTTTCCTGTGCGGCAATGGCTGCCTGGCGTTTGGCAATTTCTTCGCCAACGGGTGGGCCCTTGAAACGCTTGTTTTCGACGGTGAACCAGAGAACGGCCAGCAAGATCATGAAGCCGACGGAGTAGTACACCAGGCCGGGCACAAAGTCTGTCTTGGCTGCCGCGTCCGCTGGAATCGATGGCACGAATGTGTGCCCTGCGATGATGACCACGACGGTGCCGATCATCACGATGACGGCAAACAGCTTGTACAGGCCGCCCAGGCGGAAGGGCCCGTAGGTGATCCAGCTTTTTCCTTCTGCAAAGAAGCCGGCAATGATGGGCATGCCGTAGGAGATGTAGAGGTACATCGCGCAACCGGTGGACAGCGCCGCAAAGGCCCCCAGCGGGGTGGTGATGGCGGTGAGCAGGCTGCACAGCACGGCGGTAGCCCAGATGGCGGGCACCGGCGTGCGGTACTTGGGGCTCACGCTTTTCAGCAGTCCCGAGAATGGCAGGCCATCGTCACGGGCGAAGGCGTAGATCATGCGTGAGGTGGAGGTGACGGCCGCCAGCGCGCACAGGAAGTTGGAGATGAGCACGCCCACCAGCAGGACCTTGCCCAGGGTACTGCCCAGGATGGCGGCGATGAACAGGTTGTTGAACGACGACCAGCCCGTGGCGGCGGCGGCCTTCAGGTCCGGCACGGCCATGATCATGGCCAAAATGAGCACGAAACCGAAGATGATGGACCACAGCACCGAGTGCAGCATGCCTTTGTGCACGGTGTTGCGGGCGTCAATGGTTTCTTCCGAGGTGTGGGCCGATGCGTCAAAGCCGGTGATGGTGAACAGGGGATACAGCAGGCCGATGATGAATGCCATCAGCGGGCCGCTTTCCGGTGCCACGCCACCGCCCGGTGCGCCGGTGTTGTTCACAAAGGTGAAGGCCTTGCCCAGATCAAAGGAGGGCGCGGCCATCAGGAACATGATGATCAGGAGGATCGTCACGCCAAAGATCAGGTAGCCGGAGAAGTCGGTCAGGATGGTGGTGAGGCGAATGCCGAAGTGGTTCAGCAACGCCTGGGCCGCCGTGATGGCGGACACCGCAACGATCTGGGTGGTGAGGGTCCAGGTCGAAACATCCCAGCCCAGAACGGCACCGAAGAAGAGGTCTTTGGTGATGAGGTACAGGAAGACGTTCACCGCAGGAATCACAAACAGCAGGCCCAGCAGGTTCACGTACGCCGTGGCCCAGCCCCAGAAGCGGCCACCCAGAATGGACGACCAGTGGTAGAGACTGCCGGCCGTGGGGTAGGCCGAGGCAATCTGGCCCAGGGCTGCGGCAACCACCAGCGCGTAGGTGCCGCCGATCAGCCAGCCGACGGTGAGCGAGAAGGTGCCGCCGGTGGACAGCGCAATCGGGAACGACCCGAAACCGCCCGAGATGATGCAGATGATCGAAAAGGAAATGGCAAAACTCTGAAACGGGCCCATGCGTCGGGCCAGTTCCTAGGCGTAGCCCATTCCGTGCAGGACTTTCTCGTCTTCTGACATGCGTTCATTGGCCATGTTGCGATCTCCTCATCAGGGGTTACGCGGGTTTCCCGCCTTTCCTGCACCATCTTGGGGTAAGCCACGGCTATCAGACCGTGCAGGAGTGTATGACGCAAGCGTCATGCCATGGGCAGTGATTCAGAGTGATACATCGCCAAGACGGCGGCCGCGCCGCCAACAGTTGCGAGGCCTGCGTCAAGGGGCACACCTGCCGTTGTCGTTCATCACCAGCACCCGCCGCACGCGCACACCAGGCTCGTCGTAAGCACGCAACCAAGTGCCCACCAGTCGCCGGCGGGTCGATTCGTTCGGATCGTCGGGTGGCGTGCTGTCACAGCCAGCCTGAGGGCATGCGGCCAGGCAGATAAGGAAGCGGCGACCTTGCATCACGGCACCCATACTATGTCGGTCCGTACGACATGCACAGCTTCACTGGGCCCCAATAACCAGCGGATGGCAGCGACGTTGCACGGATGATGGACTTTTGCCGAAAGTCCGCAACCTGCCTTCGCCGTTTCCGGACCTGTGCGACACTCTTTTGTCCGTTCCAAAACCGATGCACAAGACCCGCCTTCGCCCAGGTCAGCTCGCCATCCTGCTGATGCTGGCCGCAACAGGCATGACGGCGGTGCAAAACACCATGATCCGGCTGCTCGCCGACAGTGGCATTCACCCTTTCCAGATCGCATTTTTTCGCTGTGTATTCGGTTTCATCAGTGTGGCCGCTCTTGTCTTGTGGCAGATGCGGAAATTGCCGCAGACACGCTCCATCGGGCTGTTGGGCGCATCCGGTGTATTGCACATGGTGTCGATGCTGGCATTCTTCTTCGGCTTGTCGCGCATGCCGCTGAACGACTCCGCCGCATTGACGTTCGCCACACCACTGTTTGGCACCATCGGGGCGGCTTTGTTTTTGGGCGAGCGGGTCCACGCAAGCCGTTGGTTCGCCATCTGCATCGGATTCATCGGCGTACTGATAGTTCTTCGCCCCGGGACCATGCCGCTGGGCCTCGGACCAGGCCTCGTTCTTGCCTCTACCGTCACCTTTGCCGGTGTGACCGTGTTGGTCAAACGTCTGTCCGACACAGAGCGGGCCACCACGATCGTGTTCTACCAAAGCCTGTTTGTCTCCCTCCTGACCCTCGTTCCCGCCCTGCTGGTGTGGACCTGGCCACCCGCACACGCCACGCTGATGCTGATCAGCCTGGGGCTGCTGGGCACAGCCGGCTGGCTTTGTTTCACCCGGGCATTCGCGCTGGCTGATGCCTCGGCCATTTTGCCCCTGGAGTTTGTGCGGCTGCCTTGCGTCGCCCTGCTGGCCTACGCCCTGTTCGGCGAGGTTCCCGACCGTTGGGTGTGGCTCGGCGCCGCCATCATTTTTGCCTCCACGCTGTATGTGGCCAACCGTGAGCACTTGGCGCACCGTTCGGCGGCCGCTGGCAGCGCGCGTTCAAACCCGGGCAGCAAGCACTGAACAGGTCTTGGAGTTTCATCAGGTCGCCCTGGTTCCCAAAGGGCAAGAAGAACAAGTCGTCGGCGTGCAATGGCCGTCAAGTCCCATCCTGAAGCCGGTAACTGGCGCGCCGGTGTTCATTGGCCCCCACTGGCTCAATGGGCACACCACGCGTGGACAGTCGGGTGGTTGGCGTTTTCAAGTGGATCCTGCGTCGATCACAATGCTGTGTCTGGACGCTGTGCTTGGACCCATCGCGCTGACGTCCCGCCCGGCAACCCTTGCGAAAAGGCCCAACATGATCGATGTTCCCCCGCTGATCCAGCGACAACCCTTCGCCCGTCCGGCCTCAGACCAGGTGCAGGCGCTGCGCGGCACACCCACCGGCTTCATCGTGGACGCCATGGGCGGCAGCGGCGCGCTGGACTATCGGCTGCGGCCGGCCATTGCCGAGCAATATGCCTTTTGCGGCGTGGCCTTGACAGTGGACGCCGGGCCTGGCGACAACCTGGCGCTGGTGCATGCCTTGCAGGACGTGCAACCCGGCGATGTGCTGATGGCCAGCACCGGCGGCTTTACCGGCTGCGCCATCACCGGTGACCTAGTGCTGGGCATGGCCAAAAACTGCGGTGCCGTGGGTTTCGTGACCGACGGCTGTGTGCGCGATCTGGTGGGGCTGCGTACCGTGGGCCTGCCGGCCTGGGCGGTGGGAGTCACACCCAACTCGCCCCAGCGCCACCGGCCCGGCACCATCGGCTTTGCCATTGCGCTGGCCGGGCACCCGGTGGCGTCCGGCGACATTGTGGTGGCTGACCTGGATGGTGTGGTGGTGGTGCCGCAGGCGCGGCTTGCCGAGGTGCTGGCCCGTCTGCCGCAGATCCGGGCGGCCGAGGCCCGCGCCGATGCGGCGGTGCGCGATGGCGCCAAACTGCCTTCATTCCTGGTTGTCGACAACACACCAGCAACTTCGCCCAAGCCATGAAAGTTGCGCTGATCGGCACCGGTGCCATGGGCTGCATTTTTGGTGCGGCGCTGGCGCGCAGCGGCGCCGAGCTGGTGTGCCTGGACCGGAACCCCGAGGTGGTCAGCGCGTTGCAGCAGCACGGCATCCGGGTACGCGGTGTATTGGGCGAGCAGACCGTGCCAGTGCGCGCCACCACCGACCCGATGCAACTGGACCTGGCCGACATGGCTTTGGTGCTGGTGGACGCGGCGGCCACACCGGTGGCCGCTGCGGTGGCAAAAGCCTGCCTCAAGCCTGACGGGTTTGCCCTGTCCCTGCAAAACGGCATTGGCAATCTGGAGGCCCTGGTTGGCGCGCTGGGCCCGCAGCGGGTGATGGCGGGCATCACTTATAACAGCGGGACGGGCGAGGGCCCGGCACGCTCGTGGCACACCCACCTTGGTTTGACCACCATGGGTGAAGCCACGGGCACGATGTCACCCAGGCTGCAGGCCATGGCTGAACGGTTTCGCGCCCAGGGCATGGCGGTTGAACTCACGCCCAAGGTGGAGGCGGCCATCTGGAGCAAGTTTGTGCACAACTGCGCCATCAACCCTGTCAGTGCCCTGACCGGTCTGAGGCCGGCGCAGATCATGCAAACGCCACCGGCGCAGGCCTTGATGGAACACGTGATCGACGAGATCCTGCAGGTGGTCGGGGCCCTGGGCATCGTGCTGCCTGAAGTGGATGCCCGCAGAGAGATCCTGCAACATTGCCGCGAGCGCATGAACCAGCCATCGATGCTGCAACACCTGCGGGCCGGTCGGCCGACCGAGATTGGCGCCCTGAACGAGGCCCTGGTGGCGCGTGCTGCCGCGCTGGGTCTGGCCGTGCCGTTCAACACGGCGTTGGTGCTGGCCGTTCGCGCGCTGGAGGCCGCGGCTGTTTTGCCGCCGGTGGCTGAGGGCCTCTGACCAGAGTTTCATCGAGCATGTGGCCGATCAGGCCGGCCTGGGCCGCTCAGGTGGAACCCAAGTGCAAGACCTCTTGGCGCGATAGCACCACGCACCGGGTGATGGCTCTTGATCGGCAACCAAACAATCACAATTTGACTTGCCCATAGCCGCCTTTGGTGACAGACAGCCATCGCTGCACTGCCGAGATTGGCCGCGCCCCGTTCCGGACATCCGGCCCGAGCGACCGGCTCCGAGAAAGTTGACCGGCTGGAGGAGACTGGGTCCTGTCACTCGACCGTTCGATCTGCCTGATCCAAAGCGTTCGGTGATCGAGAAGGTCCTTGCGCACCCGGGGTTGGATCCGCAACCGCTGCGCCTCACATCTGCCGAGACCCGCGACCTGCTGGCCTTGCTGCACAGCCTGACCGCGCCCGATGCGACACGCTGGCCGGCCGGCCCCTGGCCGGGGTGCCGGCCGTCTCGGGTTGTTGGCGATCTGGATATTCGCTGATGTCCTGGCGCAGGGAGTGGGCCCGCAGGTCGGGCTGATGTTCGCGCCGCACAACACGGTGACAACACTGGCGCCGACGCACACCACCATGCGTGCCTCCTGCCGATGGGCGATGACGGCAGACACGAAGAAGTGAGACCGTGCACATCCGTCCCTGCGCCATGCCCTTGCCGTGCACACCACTCCTTGGCCGAGCCAGCCAGAGCGCCGCGCGGCGCCTATGGCGTGCCGGTATTCGTCTACGCCGGTGCGCCCAGCGACGACGAGCTGCACGCGCTGCTGCACACGGTCATCGCCCGGCTGATCAGGCCATGTGTTTTTGGTCTTTCCGAGCCTCGAACCAGGGTAAACCCTGGCTGCCGCAGCGCTTCTCGGAGACACAATTTTCTTTCTTCCCGGGGAGCGGGCCGAATCTCAGCACACTAACCTGAAGTTCCAGGTCACTGCGTAGTCACGCAGTGACGTAACCTCCTTGTTTCTATTGATGATTTTCACTCTTAGGGAGTGATTTGTCATTACTTTTTGTAGTCACTAAATTAGTTGACGTTTGAATT
>Ga0247831_1000573_pt1 | contig 79791 bp, 78 predicted proteins | sample LaCruzMarch2015__9_FD_192406 | JGI IMG/M metagenome (GOLD analysis project Ga0247831, IMG submission 192406) | Freshwater microbial communities from meromictic Lake La Cruz, Castile-La Mancha, Spain - LaCruzMarch2015_1m | ecosystem: Environmental > Aquatic > Freshwater > Lake | place: Spain...
TTGATAACACTACGAATTATCTTTTAGCTACTAGCAATGTTATCAAGACCGACTATGATACCAAGTTTGCTAATACCACAAATTATATCATGGCTGTCAGCAATTATCTTAACACTGACTATGACAGGATTTTTGATAACACTACGAATTATCTTTTAGCTACTAGCAATGTTATCAAGACCGACTATGATACCAAGTTTGCTAATACCACAAATTATATCATGGCTGTCAGCAATTATCTTAACACTGACTATGACAGAATCTTTGATAACACTACGAATTATCTCTTAGCTACGAGCAATGTAATATCAAAAAGAATAAGCGACCTTGACGCTGATGATATATATGATGGAATAATAAATAGATTTATAATAAATAATTTATATAATGATGATCTAGAAATAAATGGAAATCTTATAGCATCTAATTTAACTGTTTATGGAGAAAAAACCTTATTATATACTGATATTTATACAACAGAGCAGTTAGAAATTGAAAACAAGGGGTTCGGAACTGCCCTAACTATTAAACAAATAAATGCTTCTTATAGTATTTTAAATGCTTCGAATAATACAAAAGAAGTATTTACGTTATTAAATAATGGTAGTGTTGGAATAGGGACAACACCAAGCACTAACAATTTATTAGAAGTTAAGGGAAATATAAATATAATATCTTTTTTAAATGAAAATTACAAATATACCATAAATAACCGAGATATTATCGGCGAAACCTCAAACTATATCTTAGCAGTCAGCAATTATCTTAATACTGACTATGACAGGATTTTTGATAACACTACGAATTATCTTTTAGCTACAAGCAATGTCTTGATAACTGACTATGATACCAAGTTTGCTAATACAACAAACTATATCTTAGCAGTCAGCAATTACCTTAATACTGACTATGACAGGATTTTTGATAACACTACAAATTATCTCTTAGCAACAAGCAATGTTATCAAGACCGACTATGATACCAAGTTTGCTAATACCACCAACTATATCTTAGCTGTCAGCAATTATCTTAACACTGACTATGACAGAATCTTTGATAACACTACGAATTATCTCTTAGCTACAAGCAATGTTATCAAGACCGACTATGATACCAAGTTTGCTAATACCACCAACTATATCTTAGCTGTCAGCAATTATCTTAACACTGACTATGACAGAATCTTTGATAACACTACGAATTATCTCTTAGCTACAAGCAATGTTATCAAGACCGACTATGATACCAAGTTTGCTAATACCACCAACTATATCTTAGCAGTCAGCAATTATCTTAACACTGACTATGACAGAATCTTTGATAACACTACAAATTATCTCTTAGCAACAAGCAATGTCTTGATAACCGACTATGATACCAAGTTTGCTAATACCACTAATTATATCTTAGCAGTCAGCAATTACCTTAATACTGACTATGACAGGATTTTTGATAACACTACTAATTATCTTTTAGCTACGAGCAATGTCTTGATAACCGACTATGATACTAAGTTTGCTAATACAACAAACTATATCTTAGCAGTCAGCAATTACCTTAATACTGACTATGACAGGATTTTTGATAACACTACTAATTATCTTTTAGATACGAGCAATGTCTTGATAACCGACTATGATACCAAGTTTGCTAATACAACAAACTATATCTTAGCAGTCAGCAATTACCTTAATACTGACTATGACAGGATTTTTGATAACACTACAAATTATCTCTTAGCAACAAGCAATGTTATCAAGACCGATTATGATACTAAGTTTGCTAATACAACAAACTATATCTTAGCAGTCAGCAATTACCTTAATACTGACTATGACAGGATTTTTGATAACACTACTAATTACATATTAGCTACGAGCAATGTCTTGATAACCGACTATGATACCAAGTTTGCTAATACCACTAATTATATCTTAGCGGTTAGCAATTACCTTAATACCGACTATGACAGGATTTTTGATAACACTACTAATTACATATTAGCTACGAGCAATGTAATATCAAAAAGAATAAGCGACCTTGACGCCGATGATATATATGATGGAATAATAAATAGATTTATAATAAATAATTTATATAATGATGATCTAGAAATAAATGGAAATCTTATAGCATCTAATTTAACTGTTTATGGAGAAAAAACCTTATTATATACTGATATTTATACAACAGAGCAGTTAGAAATTGAAAACAAGGGACTCGGAACTGCCCTAACTATTAAACAAGCTAATACACAATATAATATATTAAATATTTCTAACAATATAAATGATGTATTTAAAATATTAAACAATGGAACAGTTATTATTGGTAATAATATCCCAGTATATAATAATTTACTGGAAGTACGAGGGAACATAAATATATATTCTGAATTAAATGAAAATTACAAGATTACTATAAACAATCGAGATATAATTGGAGAAACATCAAATTATATCATGGCAGTCAGCAATTATCTTAACACCGACTATGACAACATCTTTGATAACACTACTAATTACATATTAGCTACAAGCAATGTCTTGATAACCGACTATGATACCAAGTTTGCTAATACCACTAATTATATCTTAGCAGTCAGCAATTATCTTAACACTGACTATGATAACATCTTTGATAACACTACTAATTACATATTAGCTACAAGCAATGTCTTAATAACCGACTATGATACCAAGTTTGCTAATACAACAAACTATATCTTAGCAGTTAGCAATTATCTTAACACCGACTATGATAACATCTTTAATAACACTACTAATTACATATTAGCTACAAGCAATGTCTTGATAACCGACTATGATACCAAGTTTGCTAATACAACAAACTATATCTTAGCAGTCAGCAATTATCTTAACACCGACTATGACAACATCTTTGATAACACTACTAATTACATATTAGCTACAAGCAATGTCTTGATAACCGACTATGATACCAAGTTTGCTAATACCACTAATTATATCTTAGCAGTCAGCAATTATCTTAACACTGACTATGATAACATCTTTGATAACACTACTAATTACATATTAGCTACAAGCAATGTCTTAATAACTGACTATGATACCAAGTTTGCTAATACAACAAACTATATCTTAGCAGTTAGCAATTATCTTAACACCGACTATGATACCAAGTTTGCTAATACGACAAATTATATCATAGCGGTCAGCAATTATCTTAACACTGACTATGACAACATTTTTGATAACACTACTAATTACATATTAGCAGTCAGCAATTATCTTAACACTGACTATGATAACATCTTTGATAACACTACTAATTACATATTAGCCACAAGCAATGTCTTGATAACTGACTATGATACCAAGTTTGCTAATACAACAAACTATATCTTAGCAGTCAGCAATTATCTTAACACTGACTATGATAACATCTTTGATAACACTACTAATTACATATTATCTACAAGCAATGTCTTGATAACCGACTATGATACCAAGTTTGCTAATACAACAAACTATATCATGGCGGTCAGCAATTATCTTAACACCGACTATGATAACATCTTTGATAACACTACTAATTACATATTAGCTACAAGCAATGTCTTGATAACTGACTATGATACCAAGTTTGCTAATACAACAAACTATATCTTAGCAGTCAGCAATTATCTTAACACTGACTATTATAACATCTTTGATAACACTACTAATTACATATTAGCTACAAGCAATGTCTTGATAACCGACTATGATACCAAGTTTGCTAATACCACAAACTATATCATGGCGGTCAGCAATTACCTTAATACAGACTATGACAACATCTTTGATAACACTACTAATTACATATTAGCTACAAGCAATGTCTTGATAACCGACTATGATACCAAGTTTGCTAATACCACTAATTACATATTAGCGACAAGTAATCAAATAGCAGATAAAATAAATAATTTAACAACAGATCATGTAGCTAATGGGACTTATAATAAATATATAGTTGCAGGAATCTATGAGGGAGATATAGAGGTAAAAGGACATTTTATAACATCTAATATAACTATACATGGTGAAAAAACAAAATTGGTAACAGATGTTTTTTCAACCGAGGTTTTGGAAATTAGTAATAATGGAACTGATACAACTATCAATGTATCGCAATTAAATCAGTCATATGATATATTAAGAGCCTATAATAATGTAAACAATGTTTTTACTATATTAGGTAACGGAAATGTAGGGATAAATGTTGAAAATCCCTCGTCAATTCTTGAATTGAAAGGAGATATTAATATAGACGGAAATATAATACCAAAGATATCAAATGCAAGCAACTTGGGTTCTCCTAGCAATAGATGGAATGACCTGTATTTATCTGGAAATAGTATATTCTTAGATAACCTCGTATTATCTAAAAATAATAGTAATCTTGATATTAAAGATGATTTGGGAAATTACAAAAATATTAATATAAATACAATAGAATTAAATAATGGCGATAAAAAAGTGTCTATATCTATTGATACAGCTGGAAATATTAAATATACTTTGAACAATGAACAAATATTATATCCGTCTATTTCGACAAATCTCAATGATTCTACCAATATTATTACAGCGGACTATATCGCAAATACTTCAAATAATATTCTAGATATAATAAGAAATATTAATACAGATGATATATTAACATTAGATAATGCAGAAAATAAATATATTAGAAATAATGCCTATAATAGTAATTTACTAATAAATGGAGATATTACAATTAACTCTAATTTACATGTATATGGAAGCAATATTATAGAAGGCAATTTAAAGACGCAAAATATAATAATAGAAAATAATTTATTAGAAAAAGCCTTGTCTATCAAACAATATTCAAGCGAAAGAATCTTGTCAATATCTAATATTAATTCCGAAGTATTAACTATAATAAATGATGGCAAGGTTGGAATAAACAATGAAAATCCCGAATATTCGCTTGATATTGGAGGAAATATAAATGCCTCGGCATTCCTAAGGAATGGCCAACCGTTATCCTTAGAAATATCACAGGGAATGATTATCCAAACAAAACATTTAACATATTCTAAAACCGAATATAAAACAGGTAATGACTGGGAACCTATTAATAATAATATAGCGAATGGCTTTGTAATTTCTATTAAACCTTCTGATGCTACTTCTAAGATTTTAATATCAATAGTCTGTCATATTGGTATGGAATATTTAACTGATTCGCGATGGTGGGGTTTACGCCTATATCGTAAAATTGGCAGCGGCTCTTGGGAACACATATCAAACGCCAATGGAATTATTGAAAATAATAGTTATGGCACAAGTTGCTGGATATCTCATAATCTTGGCGCAGAATCAAGTACATACTCTCATTTTATAACCAATGTAACTGGTTCTTATCAGGATATGCCTAATACAACAGAAACAGTTTATTATACGGCATATTGGAAAAATAAGACGAATAATATCGCAAGTAGCTCTTTATATTTAAATAAAGCGTCTTTGATGCTTGATAATAATTATCCTAGTCCATCTTCGAGTTGGACAGCAACCGAAATATGGAATAAAGGAACAAGCTATATAGCTCCACCGCAAACATCGCAAATACAAATTAATACACAATATAATACTGTCGGTATAGATACGGCTCCGCCTACTGATACACACAAATTGAATGTAGGTGGTAATATAAATCTTATACAAGGTTCTTATAATATTAACGGAACCAATATAATGTCTTCTACATCAAATTACATAGAAGCTATATCTAACTATTTGATAAATAAAATAAATGAATTAAACCAAAAAATACAGGTATTAGAGAATGCCTGATAATTTATTGCCATATTATTATGTATATATTATTATAAAGAATAATATTGATAAAGCACAAAATGGCTTATAATATTATACAATACGATTCTACTAATCTAAGAATATTGAATAATATTGAGACAATAAATGGCAATTTTATATCAAATGGGCAAAATGTAATAGCCAATGTATCTAACTATGTTTTAAGTACCAGTAATATGTTAGCAACAGATTTAAATGATTTAAATAGCAAAATATTTGATAGTTCCAATTTAGTCAGAATAGATAAATTGCCAGTATCAAAATATGACGCAAATGGTTCTGCATTGGGTTTAATTAAAGTTGATGGTATTACAATAACAGTAGATGAATCGGGTATTATAAGAGGAAATAGCAATATTGATTTAACAGCTTATGCTACAAAATCCGAATTATCATCGGTCACATCTGGTTTAATAGTACTCCAAAATGCAGATTTGGCGACTACTGCAAATATCAATCTTAGCGGATCTGTTGATTACACTATAAATACTATTGACGGAGTCTGGCCTACAAGTGGAAGCTCAATTTTAGTAAAGAATCAGACAAATAAAGAACAAAATGGCATATATATACTTACACTAACATCATCTCCTGTATATTCTACATGGGAAAGAAGAAGCGATTTCAACACTTCACAAAATATAAAAAAAGGTTCCTATATTTTTGTTAAAAGAGGTGTTGAAAATAAAAACTCGGGGTTTATCAATTCACTTGATATAACTACTTTAAATACAGATCCCATAGAATTCAATCTATTTGCAAAAACAGAGATTAACACTGGAAAAGGTATTGCACTTAGCGGTAGCACAGTATCCATAAAGGCTTCCGCAAATGGTGGTATAGTATTCAATTCTGATTCAGCAGAAATCAATTTATCGGCATCTTCGATGCAAGGAATATTGCCTATCGTAAAAGGCGGCACAGGTGCAAACAATCTCGCAAATCTAATCAATTTAAATACAGATACAAATAATATATTGCCAATCGCTAAGGGCGGCACAGGAACAACGTCTCTCGCGAATCTAATCAATTTAGATACGGATACAAAAAGTATATTGCCAATTGCCAAAGGCGGTACTGGGAAATCATCATTTGCAAATCTAATCAATCTATCTTCTGATACAAATGGTGTATTGTCAGTTGCTAAGGGAGGAACTGGGTTATCAACATTAGTATCCGGTTTATTAATAGTAGGTAATGGAGAAAGTTTACCTATTCAATCACCTAATCTTTCATGGAATAATGATACAAATACTTTGGCAGCTACTAATATAACAGCTAATATAAATGCAAACAATATATCATCCGGAATATTATCTATTGTACATGGCGGTACTGGGTCAAGTACTTTAACAGCAGATATAATAGAACAAGGGATAAATAAGAGATTTATCATAAATAACAAGATATCTTTGCTAAATCAACAAGATTTGCGAGTTGCCACGAATATTATTCCAGACGAAAATAATAAATATTCACTAGGTTCTTCAAACCTTAGATGGAAGGATATTTTTGTTAGCGCAAATACTATAACAATCGGAGATACAAAATTATCATCAAGTCCCACAGGTGCCCTTGAAATGAGCTCAGTAAGCTTTAAAGATAAAATAAATCTTATTACATCAAATGAGCTTCATTCTCTCTCTGGAATTACTAAAAATGTACAGAAGCAAATAAACGATTTAAACCTTGATAACATATCAGATGGTGTTACAAATAGATATATAAAGAATGGCCAATATTATGGTTCTATTACTGTTCATTCCAATTTAAATATAGGTAGCTATTATTCTACTGGAAATCCAAATGGAAATCTGAGAGTATTTGGAAATTTGATATTGGAAGGGGGGTATATAACTAATTTTAATCCGCTTATCACACAAATACACAGACATCTCTCTAATTATAATACAGGTTTCATAGATATCTATAATATTGATGCATTTTCTAACAAACCTAGTATTAAAATCAGACATAATACAGGATATTCGAATATATTTGAATGTTATTCTAAGAATGATATTGGATTAAATAATGCCATATTCATAATAAGCTCTAATGGAAATATAGGAATTAACAATAATGTTCCACAAGAAAAATTACATGTCGTTGGAAATATTAAATATACAGGAAAAATAAATAATATATCTGCAACTGAGCTTGACTACTTATCAGGAATTAACTATAATGTTAAGCAGAAGATTGATGATAATGATGTACAGCAATCTAATTTTACTCTTAACATATCTAATATATTACAAACAGAATATAAATTATTAGATGAAAATATCAGTAATTATATCTTAAATATTTCTAATATATTACAAAATAGCAGCAAGGAAACAAATATAAGTAATTATATCTTAAATATCTCTAATATGCTTACGACAGATTACACAAGATTGGATAATAATGTTAGCAATTACATATTGAATATATCCAATTTATTGAGCACAGATTACAATGTACTTGATAAAAATGTAAGTAATTATGTATTAGTATCTAATAATAATGCGAGCATATATGCATCTAATTTAATCACAGATATGTCTAATTATTTAACTGCATCTATAACAACAACAAGCAATGAGCTATCTACACATATCTCTTTACTAACCACAGATAACATCGCCGAAGGAACACAAAATAAATATATAAAAAATAATGTTTATACTGGCCAATTGAATATTAATTCGGATATTGACAATCAATCACTGCTAAATATTACAGCTTCGCAAAATAATACACCTGATACAGAAATAATAAATATTAAAAAAGGCACTACTGAATTATTCAAAATGATTAGTAATGGATTTATCGGTATTAGAAAAGGGACCAATCTTCCCACAGTCCCGTTAGATGTAGAAGGAGATATCCAATTTACAGGAAAGATAAATGATATAACTGTGAACGAATTAAATAATCTAAAAAATATTAATTATAATATAAAACAACGCATAGATACCAATGACAGCAACCAATCTAATTACATATCCGTGGTAAATACTAATATCACTCAACTTATTAATACCAACGACAGCAACCAATCTAATTACATATCCGAGGTAAATACTAATATTACTCAACTTATCAATACCAATGACAGCAACCAATCTAATTACATATCCGAGGTAAATACTAATATCACTCAACTTATTAATACCAACGACAGCAACCAATCTAATTACATATCCGAGGTAAATACTAATATTACTCAACTTATTAATACCAACGACAGCAACCAATCTAATTACATATCCGAGGTAAATACTAATATCACTCAACTTATTAATACCAACGACAGCAACCAATCTAATTACATATCCGAGGTAAATACTAATATATCACAGCGTATTACAAATATCACAACTGATACTATAACACAAGGGCTTCAAAATAAGTTTATAATTAATGATATATATAATGGCAATTTAATTATTAATTCCAATTTAACAGTACATGGTTCAACGACTACTTTGAATACCGATGTATATACTACTGAGAGATTGGATATAACAAATATTAATCAAGAAAATAGCGCATTAACTGTAAGGCAGGCAGGAGAATATAAATATATAATAAATGCATTTAAGAATGGAGAATCTGATTCTGTATTTTCAGTAAATACATCAGGTAATGTTGAAGTTAAGGGAAATATTAGTTTTGTTGGAGATTTATTTAAGGGCACCGAGAAGTTTAAAGCATCAAATTGGACTTCAAATATCGATGGTATAATGTCATATTCAAATGTTGCCATAGGAAAAAATGTTACTACAAACTCTGCATATAAATTGGATGTGGATGGAAATATGTATGTTAATGGAAATATTAGTTTTGTCGGAGATTTATTTAAAGGAGCAGAGAAGTTTAAAGCATCGAATTGGACTTCAAATATCAATGGTATAATGTCTTATTCAAATGTTGCAATAGGCAAGACTGTTACAGCAAACTCTGCATATAAATTGGATGTGAATGGAAATATGTATGTTAATGGAAATATTATAGCATCATTAGCTATTACAACTTTTGATGATTTTTCTGATGAAAGATTAAAGGACAGAGAGGGTAATATAGAGAATCCGCTTGATATTGTCAATAAATTACAAGGATTTTATTATAAGCCTAATAAAACAGCAACTGATTTGGGAATTAAAGGTAATAAAATGAATAAGAGAGAGCTGGGCATTAGCGCACAAGATGTGCAAAAAATACTGCCTGAATTAATAGATATAGCCCCTGTGGATATATCATATGATGCTGAAAATAATATTATTTCAAAAACGGGCAGCAATTATCTGACAGTTAATTATGAAAAAATAATACCACTACTTATAGAATCAATAAAAGAATTAAATAAAAATATAAATGAGCTTAAAAAAGATAATGCAGAATTGCACAATTTAATCAAATCTCAATAGACACTTGGTTCTTATTATATCATGGTCGGTATAAGCAACGGCTTTACATTTACATATGTTATTATCAATCATTTTTTTATATATGACATCATAGTTATTGATAGCGTAATTTATAATATTATTATTGAAAATCCAGCGGAAAAAGTTGAGCTGCCCTACGGTTGTCTCTATGTATTCGCTTTTATCTTCGTTAATAAAGAAGGTTATACGATGGTGTCTCCTGAAAGAATCAAAGTTAAACTTAGAATACGATTTTAATTGCGCGCGATAATCGTGATATAAGTTGATTTTTCTAATATTTCCCTTTATATTTTCCGGCGGGAAATCAGTATATATATTTTTATTGTCATCAATCCAATAATATATATTATTGCTTTTTGCGTAATGCGTTACTAACCATTCAATGATTCGCAGAGATAGTTTATGTTTCCCTATAATGATATTCTTCAATATTATCTTGTATTCAACATTTTTATTGTAAAAATCTGTAAGAGATTTTAAAAGTAGATTTTGTCCTAAATCGCACATTTAAATCTTTATATAGTATATTTCTTATGTGATTTTCCTTATGTACATTTTTATAATTAAGAAGGTAAAAATAATTTAGTAGGAGATTGAGCTACCAATTTCAAGGGTATTTTGGCGCAAATCAGGTTCAATTGTACTAATCATCCAGGGACCGACGGCATCTTGGGGGTTGGGTATTTCGGAGCGTAATTGTAAGTTGGCATTTCTCAGCGATTGTCCGACGGTATTAACACCCACATGATATCCAGCGGTTAAATAGTTCTGATCGCTAATATTGCCTCCCCCCGAGGGATTTATTTGAGCCCATTTGCTATCAGCGGCATCCTTAGGCAATAAATCGTCAGCTGTTAATCTATCGCGAGGAAAGCACGATTGCATGCCTTGTTCATTAGAAGCGAATGAGGAGCTGCCTGTGCTGCCTCCCATATTAGATACAGGTTGAAAGCTTGAATTACCATTAAAAGAACCTGCGGGACCTTGTCCTTGCGAGGACATCATAGGGGAGTTTTGTGTTTGCTGGTTGGCTCTTGCGGACCATTGGGGGGAAACTTCATTTGCAGTTTGAACTGACGCAAGGTCTGCCATTTTTTCTATGTTATTATTGCCATCAGATGATTTGCCACCATTTGTATATTTCTCGTGATGTAAAAATTGTTCATGAGTGGAGGATACTGATGCGAAGGGTTCATTCTGAGTGAATTTCTCGAAATAAAAGGGTTCGGGGCCTTTTGAGTAGTTTCCTACATTATATGAGTTCTGCATTGCAGGTCCGGTAGTATTGTGCGATTGATTGCATTTGGAATTGTATGTTAATAATAATAGTAAGGATAGTAGCAATAATATTGCTATTGAAAAAGATACAACAACGTTTTTATTAGTACCCATATTTATTCTACTTATATATCTATTATTTACATTAGATTATATTTAAAAATATTTTTAAATATATTATTATTTTATATTTTCTTCTTGGTTTAATATTAATGTATTCAATTTATTTAGAAAATAGTTTATATTAACATTAGTTGATTCCGAACTTTTCTTTAAATCTGCTAATAATTCATCTATCGTTTTCATATTATCCCTAATATTATCTATATTTTTGCTAAGTTTCCCGATTTTTTCATTGCATTTTTTCTTAATATTATAGATTCTGTCCTGAAAATTATCTATCAATTCTTCTGTGCTTACAGTATTATCGTCTTCATCTATATTTGATATATCTATTTTCCTTATTATCCATTTGTTAGAAGTAGTCTCGCTATATATATAGAGACCGTAATATTCAATTGTAATATTAATGAAGGATTTCTTAGCTATATTATCTTCCCTTAGAATATTAACGATATCATCAATATCTTGAACAACCTTATTATTATAAATCATATTCTTTACCTGTTTAGATGATAGTATAACACCAATTGTTTTTGTTTGATTACAAAAAGATTTATTATATAGCTCAGTTATCTCACTAATATTAAACTTTCTATCAAACCATTTTAACGAATTATCTTCAATTGAGTTCATTATTTCCTTATCAAACGCAATTAGCTCTCTTATTATCTCAGAATTATTGGAAGGCGCTATATATATATTAAATACATATCCTATATTATTAGCTAGCTTATTAATAGATTTAATTCTTACATCTACTATGTTTTTAACAGGCGGATTTTTGTATATCAATATTAGTTTATTGTTCTTTTTAATAGGTTCCAGAAACATTTTATAATATATTAAATTATTATTATTGTTTTTAAATATATGCGGTAAAAATAAGGAAGTTATCGGCTAGATTTTTATCCGATAATGAACGGTATTTTATTAATGATTTTATCGGGCTTATTCTTTATAAAGAGCTTAAAGTGCGGATAATAATATTCCACAAGAAATAATAACAACTTGTCTATTATCATATTTTGTATATTTGATTTTTTATCCCATTCGTCATACTCTACTGTTAGCTCGTCTTTTATTAATGACATTGCGTCATTAAAATTAGCGCTCGGCAAATCATGGAAAAATCCCCAACCGTCTTTCTCGTTCATAAAAGAGTTAATTATTTTAATATAGTCAAGTAGTGCTTTTTTATTGTATTTTTTGTATGATTTTGTAGCATATCCGTAATCGTATATCATTATATTATATTCACAGGCTTTCAAATAATACGAAGTGTTATTGTATGTATAATGATAATATCCGGTTTCTTTGTTTTTTTGATATAAGAAGTTACCGTAATGCGTATCATTATGATAATATCCTGCTAAATTGTGAAAAGATGCGATGGATAAAAATGTTTGAATAAACATGTTATACATTAGTTCGTCATTAGAGACTACCTTTCTATCCTCCAAAAGCATCTTTAAATCACCGTGAGCCAACTCGTTAATAGAAACGAGACGTTTGTCTGGCGATACCTGGCTTCCTAAGGGTTTCTTCATCATCTCTAATATGCTCATGGGAGGACATACAAAATGCTTATACATTATTAGAAAATGTTTAGATTTTTTCTGCGTAATAACATTATCTGTTAATTTTTTCATAATCTTTATCTCTCTGTGATTATCCTTGATAATCGGGGTTATTTTAGATGCCAATAAATTGCCACCCAATACATTCTTGAGAACAGTAAGATATATAACACCGCCCACACTTTCCGTTCCTATCTTCTTAATTAAAAATAATTTATCTCCAATAGTATATTTTACAGCCTTATCTTTGCTATATTTTATACATTCGTTATTTTTGATATCTTTAATATAATTTAAGATATATTTATAATATTTTACACGATTATCAAGCGTATATTTTTCATCAACAGCGTACTTCTTAAAAAACTTTTGAATCTGTTGAATTGCCTTATCAGTTATGAATAGGTTCGAAGATTTCTTTATTTTAGGTTTTTTTGATATCTCATCTATTACAGATTTGGTTTCTATTGATAAAGAATTATAGACATCGCTATGATTGCTTGATTTAGAACTTGTTCTTGACGCAGGAGTATAATATTTGCTAGAAGTACTTGCATTTGACGATGGTGTATAGTACTTGCTAGACTTGCTAGACTTGCTTGCACGATTTGCTTTGTTAGAATAAATAAAACTTATTTTTTTAAGCGGATCACTATTATTCATTTGATACCTTACTTTATAATAATACAAAAATAATATAGGTTTATTGAAGTTTCCTAATTAAATTATAAAAGGAGTTTTATTGATTATCTTAATGGGCTTAATGGTTGTAAAGATATTATTGTGCATATTTTTAGGCCCTTTTTGCATCATATTATATATAAACTCTACTATATCTAAATCATAAGAGCTGTTTAGATTTCTTATATAAGACATAAGATGGTCTTGGACATATATCATTTCATCATTGAAACTTTGTTCAGGTAAATCAACATATTCTCCCCAACCGTGATATTTATTCATAAATGCATTGATTATTCTAAGGTAATCTACCAAGTTATATTTAGCATTTTTCTCTTTAATATCCTCGGAATATCCAAAATCGTATATCATTATATTATATTCACAGGCTTTTAAGTAATAATCTTTCTTATTTGATACATAATGATAGTATCCGACTTCTTTATTTTTGTGATATAAGAAGTTCCCATAATGAGCATCATTGTGATAATTTTTAGCCAGTTTGTGAAACGATGCTATTGATAAAAATGTTTGCGCAAAAAGGTTATACATTAGCTGACTATTTCCAGCTATTTTTCTATCTTCTACGAGAGTTTTCAAATCTCCGTGCGCCAATTCATTAATAGCTATCAGACGCTTGCTATCTGAGACAGAATCGCTCGTATCATTTTTATAACATACAAAATGCTTGTACATCATAAGGAAATGCTTGGATTTTCCCCGCGTTATAACCTTTTTAGTTAAATGATCCATAATATTAATTTCCTTAAAGTTATCATTGCTTATCGGTGTTATTTTAGCAGCCAATAAATTGCCTCCTAATACATTCTTCATTACTGTGAGATATATTGAGGCATTGACACTATCAGTGCCTATCTTTTTAATCAAAAATAATTTATCAGCTATGCTATATTTAGTATTATTGTCTTCTATATATTTCTTAACACATTCGTCTCTTTTAATATTTTTAATGTAATTCAAAAGATATTCATAATATTTTATACGATTTTCAAGAACATATTTATCTTTTACTGCGTACTTCTTGAAAAACTTTTGTATCTTTTGAATCCTTTTGTCGGACATAAAGAGATTCGGAGACTTCTTTATTTTAGGCTTTTTTGAGGCCTTGTCTATTATATTTCTGTTCTCTTTTGACAATGAGTTATAAACATCGCTATGTTTTAATGATTTAGCCGACGATTTAGCTGGCTGTTTGGCAGAGACCTTTTTTTCTTGATAATTCTTATCTACCATTTTTTTAATTATTATATAGTCAGACGAGCCTTTTCTTGGCATACACCATTTATTTTTTCCCTCATTATATTTTTTCAACGCTTCAATATATTTCATTTTCTATAATATGATAATATTTATATACATAAGTTTAGAAATATTATCTTTATTTCTTTTGTCAAAAATAAGAATGATTTCTAAAAATACTGATATAGATATTGATATTGACAAAGATAAGGATAATTGCGAGGATAATGATGAAGATTACAAAAATAATGTAGTAAATATTATAATTGATTTTATTAAGGACGAGATATTAAAATCAAATATAAGATATGAGATAGTAAAACCAATCCTATTATATATCCTGTATTATCTTATACCTTTTGTAATATTAATCCTTCTCTTGAACTTTATAACTACTATAATTGCTGTTTGTATAGTATTCAAATATTTAATATAAAAATATCCTATTATTATAAGGAAAAATTCACGATGAAGGAGGATAATAATATTAAAATGCTTATAGCATCTATATTAAAGCTCTCTTTAAAACTATCAAAATGTAAAGAATCGGTCGATGCATCTCCTAAGACCAAGGCATCTCCTAAGACCAAGGCATCTCCTAAGAGAGCACCTAGACAGGTTAAGAAAAAAATTGTTGGCGGAGGCCAAGAACATTTTTTTGAATGATGATTCTGGTATTATATTATTATAAAATAGATTCATATATCATTCCCTTATTTTTATTATTGTTAATAATAGATAGAGAATATAATTTAGTATAATTATTGTCAGATTTAATGTTATTGATGATATACCAGCCTCTTTTATAAACATCACCTATTGTTTCATAAGGTTCTTTATTTATAATATAGATACGTCCATTATCGAAGATAGTAATATTTTCTTCACCACAAATCTTATTAGTTGCATTCATAGTTAAACATATATCTGTGCGAGATTTTATATCATTTTTTAATAATATAATAAAATAATGGATGAAGAATTAATTACAGAGTTTAAAGAGCTGTTTTCATTTGATAAAGAGAAACAAACCTCTATATTAAATAGAATTATCACAGATAATATAATTAAAGGAGATAAAATAGAAATATCCCATGATGTTTACAAGGATACTAATATAGATAAATGGTCACGCAATTTGCCATCGCTAGAAGGTAGCAAAATATTGATAGAGAGATTAGTAAGACATCCTATAAATGACAGGGAACTTTTAGAAAAAAGACAGAAGGCTCTAATAAATTACGATATAGATATTGAAATCTTGAAGGAGTATGAGGACGATATTTTATGGATTTATAAAATTGCAGAGGAAATTAATGAGAATAATTCAATTGAAATATTATTCCCCTCATCATTTATACTAAGTTATATAAATTATATTGAGACACTATTGGATATATATCATATGTACAAGATATTTTTTATACCCATTACATCAATCTTATATCCTATAAGTACCTTTATAGCGCCTTACATATATTTAAATAGATATCTCAAAATGAATATCAGCTTTCGCTCTTATCTGGATATAATCGTAGAGATTATTAAAATGTTCTGTGTTTCTACTGGTAATTTTCGCACAGATTTAATAAAGTTTATATCTATATTTTTCTACATAGGAATATATTTGTATAATATGTATCAGACATATGAAGTTGCATACTTTTTATACAGTACCAAGGATAAACTTCAAAATAAAATGGAGGGTCTTGTTAAGTTCGTTAATCATTCGCTTAATATTATGAATAATGTGCCTAAAAATATCATTGAACCGTATTTTAACATTAGGACAACCTATGAAGGCATATCGATAAATAATAGTATGTCATGTATTTATAGAATATGGAAGGATGACATATTAAAAGATAAGCTGTCGTCACTTTTAAAAACTATTTATGCAGTTGATGTTATCTATTCTATAAATAATTTGTTTTTAGAAAAAGATTGGTCAGTAGTATCTTATAATAATGCTGAAACGAAGTTTTGGGATGCTAAAAATCCTATTTTGTCTAATACACAAATATCAAATCCTGTAAGTTTAGATAGAAATATTATTGTAACTGGCCCTAATGCCGGCGGAAAGACTACATATGTAAAAACTATCTTATCAAATGTAATATTGGGACAGACCATTGGAATTACTTATAGTATTAAATCACAGATGATATTATATGATACCGTCAATTCGTTTATGCGTGTATCGGATATTCTAGGTAATCGCTCATATTTTGAAGCAGAAGCAGAGTATTGTTTGAATATGATTAATAAAGCAAAGGAAATAAATGCAAATAATAAGTCTGGGCTATTTTTGATGGACGAACCTATGCATTCTACACCACCTATCGAGGGGATGGCAACAGCATATGCAGTGATAGAGTATTTAAGCAAATTACAAGGCATCACATTGATTATTACAACACATTTTCATAGATTAATAAAATTAGAAGAAATATATCCTGAAAGATTTATAAACCTATCAGTTGATGCGATACCTATAAATAATAAATATCATTTTCCATATAAAATAAATAGAGGCCATTCTTATCTATGTATTGCCATAGAATTATTAGATATCAAGGATTTCCCCAAAGATATTATAGATAATGCGATTAAAATGAAAAACAAAATATGTAATGATATTAATAAATAATGTACGGCTTTTTATTTGATCAAACATATATAAACTTAATTATATTAGGTTTCTTTCTGTTTTTAATAATGTTCTTATGGAGAAAAATCACTATAATAGAAGGCAATTATTTCATATTAGAAAAGAGAGTTGATATGATTAAAAAGACCGAGAGAGATTCTTTAATATCAAAGAATATGGAAAAAGCCGATGTAGTAATGAACGAAATATTTAAAGATAGCACTTGCGGCAAAAAGAACTACTGTAATAATGTTAGCTATTGTCCGCAAGATGCCAAGGTTAAATCACAAAAAACTAATTCAAAAGATTCCGAGGATTTGCAAGACATTGATATGTCATCATATATGGTTGATTCTGCTGCTTCTGCTGCTTCCATAGGTGGCAAAGTTAGTGGTGCTGCTAGTCCCGATATAGTTATTAGCGATGTAGATGTTGCAGATGACCCTTATGAACTTCTTAAATCTAAGAATAAAGTTGAAATAATAGAATATAAACAGGATGATGTAGTTATAAATAAAAATGTAGAATATTGCGATGACAATAATGCTTCTGATGTTTCTTCGGCAGTTACAATGGATATTGTAGTTGACAGTGATATTATGAATGTCATATATACTACTAGTACTACTGATATCACAATAGGTGACTGCGCTAATGTTGATAATATGGATAATAATGATACTATGTCGGTTAGTTCTGATATTACTTTTGGAACGGATCATGATAAATCTATAACGAAGAAGTATAAAAAAATGAGTATTGAAAAGCTCCGTGATGAATGTGTGGAAAAATCTTTAAATAGCGAAGGTACAAAAGCAATACTTATAGGCAGAATATTAGAGTATAATAAAAAGGTGTAAAATAAAAAATATTGTAATTGTATAGATAATAAAATGAATAAAATGAATGATACAAAGTTAGATGAATATCGTACTAAATGCCCTATTAAAATGTCAGATGGGCGAATATTCACTGATTATAGACCTCGCTGTGCTGTAAATGCTGAATTAATGACTGATTTATCAAATAACAATATGATTAAAAGCAGTTATGAAAGCCGTGTATTTTTACAGAGCAACGCCGAAAAAATAATAGAGATGAATAAGATGAATGCTACGAACAACTTAGCTCCTTGCGCACCTTGCAATCGCCCCGTTGATGTCTCGGGCACTATGTACCCCGAGCGCTATATAGTAAAATGCACACCTTCAAGTTGCGAAAAAATAGAGGTAAATAAGCACGGGTTGGGAACTAGTACAAGAGTGCAAATGTAAATAAATAAATCTATATATATAGAATAGAGATAATGATTTTTAACGATGAATATATATTTTTAAATGTAAGTATTCAAAACAATTCTAAAATGTTTCTTGAAGGTTATATTAAAAATCCTTCGCAATATAGTAAAATGTTAGTATTAGCCCCTAATCCAATTGATAGAATGATAAATTATTCGGGTTCCGGATTACCCTTCCCGAATGAAAATATAGCTTTTGAAAATACTAAAAATATGTTTTCAGTTTCGGGAACAGGTGCTATAAATACGGTTTTTAGCTATCCTAACAGCTTCTATTCACGCAACGGAAAAAATAAAATATTACCATCTATTTACATAGAATTAGTACAAGCAAATAATGAGCCCTTCCAATTACAATATGAATTAAAAGATATTAATACTCTCAAATCATTAATAAACAGAGAATCGCGCCAAGGACCCGAGTTTTATGGTATAAAAGATGTTATTCTTCCCATAGATACTGCGGAAAATGTAATGTATGCTTATGCTCAGGCAAAATTGCGAAATGATATTGGCTAATCGATAGCGAAAAGCGAATATACTCTCAACTTAATTAATTTTTATCCTATATATTGATATATTATAGAATACATTTATCATTTTTTTATGCAAAATATATAAAAATTGATAGATATTATTTAAAAACAATTACGAACAAACGCGGTTCATTCCAGCTTTGAGGGCTTCCCACAGCTCTTCTCTAATCACATCTCCTTCGCAAATATCGGAAAGCTTAGTCCAAGGAACAGAAAGATACTAATTGATACCTTTATGATAATGTCCGGAAATGTCAAGGTCTCTTACAATATCAATAATATCAAGCACAATATTTCATGGGATATCAAAAACATCATTTTCAAGTGGGGAGGAATTATTTTCGGCGGATTTGTTAGGGATTCCATTATTTCAGAGCATTACTCTCAGGTTTTCTGGGAAAATAATGGATATAACACCAATCACTTTTGGAATGAACAGTTTGACAACAAGACATCAGCGAGAACTTTAATTCCCAAGGATATTGATGTATGCATCTACAACGAACCGGATATTAATAATATGATGGCTGAAATATCATCATTATTTATCCGCGAGTTTGGTGCTGACAATGTTAAGCAAGAACGCAATACTTCTGTGCGAAATAACTCAGACTTTAAGAGTTATATCGACAAGCCTTTTGGAACCTTGCACACATTCATATATAAGATTACAGTGGGGAAGATTCCATATTTCAGCGAAGGAAGCGTATTTGAGATTATGTTTGACATTGTATCCACGAACAAAAGACATCTAAAGCCTCCTTTTCTCAAACTCGATTTCCTCTGCAACGGTTTTATTATGACAGGCCATAACGAGATTTCTCTGTCAAATTGCACTGGAACTCAAATTGACAAGTTGAAGTTAGTTGAAAAAAAAGAGATTGAGAGCAAAATCATCAAAGACCTCGTCAACTTCAAAACGGATTATTGTATGAAGTTCATCGGGATTGCTGACTCAAATATGTACGCTTCTATCTGGTACAACGAGCAGGCCTGCAAGAGAATTGAAAAGATGTGTAACAAAAAATATGCGTGGACGATTGAAAATATGCCAATTATCATTGAGCATCCCAAAAAACAAATTAGCAATGGTGTGGCTTATGGGACTAACGGAGCTTGCGGTGCGGGAGGAAAGAATTGTTGTATTTGCCAGGATTCTATTAAAAATAAGGAGCGGTTTGTGACATTTCCGACATTTGATTCAAATTGCAAGATGATTCCGGGAATGCCTATTCATATAAATTGCTTCTTCAAATATATGAACTCGCAAATCCAAGATAAAAGGAGAGATTATGATAACAATTTATATGGCAGTGAAACTAATATGGTATATGAAGATTGCAGAACATTTCTTCGTTGCCCTATGCGAAACATGATTAACTTTCACGTTGATAATATTAAATCAGTCATTGATAAATATCTACACCCAAACACCCCCCTTTCCCATCAACAACATACTGCTTAGGCTTCTCCGGCTATGCGAGTAATTAGGGGATGATTTGAGTGGAGAGTTGGATTATGTGTATATGTTATATATTTTTTTTATTGTCGGCAAATAATATATTAGCTAAACAGCCCAATACATAGCTTACTAATGATATCATGATGATTATTATTAAATGAGATATCTTTGATGTATTGAATATGTCGCACCTTTCAGTTGTATAAAGATATACTTCAAATAACATAATTTTTAAAATCATTCCTAGGATTACATCAAAACCAAATAAAAACCCGAGGGCAAAATTAACAATAATATGAGATATTAGATACACGCGATTTTCTATGATATTATTATCGTGATTGGGATAAAAAAACATATCAAGTGCGTGTATTTCAAATACGCATCTTGCTACACTAAACCCTACTGTTATTGTTATTATAGTTACTAAATATATGTAAAAATAGATTGTATTCATTTTCTATATTATTGTTATTTTATTATTTAGTTAATATTGTTATTTTATTATTAATGTTTTTATGGGAATAATAAAATATTGTGCTTCTTTTAATAATATTTTCTTTGAATTTCTCGTAATACTCTAATACTTCTTTATTTGTTGTATTTTTGATAGCATCATAGACATCCTTATTTGTTCTTAATTTTTTATTATATAATAGGAAGTTCTTATAAAATCCGTTATACGAGTCTATGTTATAAAACTTAGAATATTCATAGTTTGATAACATTCTATCTTTGGAATATTTAATATCATTTGCGGTAATCTTATAGGTTTTAAGGATATCTATTATTTTACCGATAACTATTGGTACATTTTTGATATCGCACTTTGTACCTATATAATAATGCGATTGTTTGGCATTTTTAATACTTATATTATTTTGCAGATGGATATTATATATTATCCCCATTTTTTCGCGAAGTTCCGTGTAAAATACGCTGTTATCAAAGTTAAATAATATGTTGTTTAATATATTATGTATTATATGTTCCTTTGATAAATACTCCATTTCGACAAATGCGTAAATATTTATTATTGTATTATCATTAACAACCTTATTTCTAATATGAACAACCTTTGTTTTGTCAGTCTTATATTGAAGTATAGGATATTTTACATTTCCCTTGCTCTTTTTAATAATTCCAAAATACTTCTTTATATAATATTTTGTTTCCTTGATTTTGTTGCGCGGACAGGTTATATTTAATACGATATTTTCGGTTAATATTTTCTTCTTAATGAAGTTCTTTATGAGCCTAAGATTATATTTTTTTACATATTTTATATAACTTTTAAAATCTTCTAAATGCGCATATTTTGGGAATAAATATTTAAATATATTATAATCAAAATCGTATCTTTCTTTTGATATGATATTATTCAGTTCTTGTATTACAGCACCCTTCTCATTTTCTGCCAATTTAGGGTCTATATAAAAATCTTTTAAGCTATTTGATAAAATATCAGCGTAAAAATTGAAATCCTTAAAGTGTCCTTGTATAAATAGTATTAATTCGTATTCTGATACATAAGCATTAGTATCTCCTCCGCGCTTTGATATTTCATTTCCAATATATTTATAATCCTTGTATTTCTTAGATGTAATTCTTGCCAGAAGATGTTCGTAATAATGTGTTAGGTTCCCTTCACCATTCTTTTCGTGCCGTGAACCCAGCAATATAGATACAGATAAGAAGGTAAGTTTAGTTTTCAATGGTACTATCAAAACCTTAATGCCATTTTTTAATGTATAAGTAGTTATCTTAGCGTCCATTATTAAATATATAATATATAAAAAATGATATACACAGAATAATTATAGAAGCAATTATAATTATGAAAAAGTTAGTTATTGTAGAAAGCTTTACAAAAACTAATACTATTAAAAAATATCTCAACGATAAGAATCTCATTGTAACCTATTCTTCGGGCCATATTTACAATTTGCCAAAAGATAAATTGGGTTTTGACACTAACACTTGGGCTTTAGATTATATTAAGACAAATCCTAAGGTTATAAGCAATATTAGGGAATGTGTACAAAAATCCGATATCATTTATATAGCAACTGATCCGGATTTAGAAGGAGAAACAATTGCCTATAATATCAAAGATTCTATTACCGACTTAATAAAAAATAAGAAGTGTTATCGCATTTCTTTTAACGAGATTACAGAAACAGCCGTAAAGATAGCTATAAGTAATCCCAGAGATATTGATTTGAATATTGTCAATGCCCAAGAAACCCGAAGAATTGTTGATAGAATGATAGGATACAAAGTATCTCCTATATTATGGTCTAAGTTCAATAAAAATTATTTGAGCTCAGGGAGAGTTCAAAACGCCGCGTTGATTATGTGCATAAATCAGCGCAATAAAATATTAAATAATGAAATCTTGCAGAAGTGGAATATTGAATGCAAGTTTATATTTGACAAAAAGGACAAAAAGAGTTCTATTGTAGCTTCTCTAATAAACTACGATAACATAGATACAATTGAGGTAGCAAAGAGTATTATGGAAAAACTAAAAACTAATGTCAAATATTCTATTAAATATGATATTAAAAATCACACAGTATCTCCACCACCTCCTTACACTACTACATCAATGCAGCAAGATTGTTATAATAAGTATAAATGGAATGCCAAGATTACTATGAAATATGCACAAGATTTATATGAAAATGGGTTAATCTCTTATATCCGTACAGATTCTGTTAACATATCAAATGATGCCAAAAATATTATTATAAACTACATTAAAAATACTTATGACAATGACGATACGCGAAGTGGCACTGTTACTAACAAGTACGCCAAATATAGGAGTTTCAAATCAAAAATCAATAATGCCCAAGAAGCTCATGAAGCTATTAGAATAACTAATCCAAATATTATCTCTTGTAATAGCGCGGGGTCTGGGAACGGCTCACTGTCTTCTAATCATGATAAGCTATATGATATGATAAGGAAGAGAACGCTTGCATCTCTTATGAGTGATGCTACATATACTGATATAGTAATGCTTATGACTTCTTCGCTTAGCGAAAATAAGGAATATGTATTTAAGAGCACTAGGTCATTTATGACCTTTGAGGGATTCAAGATTGTATACGGGGAGAAGACGGAGAATTATGAAGAGTTTATAAAATTGCTTGATAATAAACGGGTTTGTTATTCGTATGAATATAAATCAAATGGATTTATTGATAATATTCCTTCGTTATATAATGAAGTGCAATTGATTAAACAATTAGAAAAAGAGGGTATAGGTAGGCCCTCTACATATGCGTCAATTATAGATAAGTTGCATGATAAAAAATATGTAGAAATTGGGAAAAATCCTCAACAAGAATATAATATAACAAGCTTCATAAAAAAGAACAAGAGCGATGATATTATAACAGAAAATAAAAAAATTAACTTAGGAGGAAATAGCAAGGATTTATTAATACCCACTGAACTAGGAATTAATGTAATAGAGTATATATTTGATGTCATGCCATATCTATGCGATTTAAAGTTTACATCAAAAATGGAGGATGACCTTGATGATATAATTAATATGAAGAATAATAAGAAAAATATCTTAGATGATATATATTCAAAAATATCAAAATCTCTTCAAGAATTACCTGCTTCTTCTTCTGGTACTTGCGGTAAAAAGTGTAAAACTGAGTATAAGGACGGGTTTATTACAACTCGCTACGGTCCTTGCTATTATAATAAATGTAGAGATTCTTATACAAATATAGATTCCTATTTAAAATGGAAAAAGAAAACATTTGACGAATTAAATGATGTAGATTTAGCATTCATATCTTCTCTACCAAAAGATGTTATTCATTTAGGAAAGCCTTTTAAATTACATATGGGGCGGTATGGATTGTATTTAAAGGATGATAAGTGTACTAATCATAAATTGGAAAAAAAATTATGGTCTTCTTTTATTTGACTCGTACGATTTTGTCTATTAATCATATGGCGATAACCCCTTTTTACCATTAATATACCAGGATTTTGTGTATTTATCCTCAAAAATAGGATGCTCTATATTATTGTGATGGTCAATATCTATACAATTCATTATATATTTATTGCATTTCTTACATAACCAACAGTTATCCTCTTTGTTATAATTATACATCTTTTTTGCTCTTTAATAATTTACTTAGATTTTTATTTAAGTTATGTAGCTCGTATGAAATGTTTGACATTGATGTAGCTATTGTCACGCCATATTCATCGACAAAAAAGGTATTTAGCATATTAAACAGTTTCTCATTCGTCAATATATCACAGTCTCTCGCCGCTTCTTCGTCATCGTCATCATCATCGTCATCGTCACTATCTTCGTCGTCATCTTCATCATCGTCGTCGTCTTCGTCATCGTCATCGTCTTCATCATCATCATCATCATCATCATCATCATCATCATCGCTATCTTCCTCCTCTTCATCATCACGGTTTACCTTTTTTTCTCTCTTAGATTGCTTTTTAGATTGCTCTTCTAAGCCGGTGTCTGTTTCACTTTCTTCTTTGATTTCGCAACATTCGTCAATATCTTTATTTATAGTAACATTTTCGGAATCATGCGATTCCTTGTACTCTTTAATAATGCATTTTTTACTCTTCTTCTTTTTGTCAGCTTTCGATACCTTGTTCATACTGTTCAGAAATGCCATTAAATCCATATTATTTATATTTAAACCTTCCATATCGTATAAATTATTATACAATAATATTTCTTATATATATTTATTCAATTTATAAAGTTTGTTTTTATTAAGATATATTAGAATAAGAATATAATGGATGATTTAATTTATTCTGTAAGTTTATTGTTTGGTATACTTATTGTATTATTAATAATTATATATTATGATTTACTAATTAATATTACCAAGGACCAAAGAGAAGATACCATAATAGAAAAATACGAGGACCTCGAAGACAACGAGGACCTCGAAGACAACGAGGACCTCGAAGACAACGAAGATATTGATTATTTAAATGCATCGAATAAGAATATTATTATGACGAGCGATGATATAAAGATAGGCGACGAGAACTACAAGCATATTATATATGAAAATAATATAGTTGATAAATACAAAATATCGAGCTTTTTAAAATTGCCTTCTTTGAAGATGTTAATATCCTCTTTTGAAAAAGATAATCGCGCAAATATAGAGCATTTTCAATGGAACAAAGATAATATGGGACAGGATTTCATAGTTTCGATAGATGATTCGCCAAAAATACATAGATTTCCTTTTAATCCCAGTATATATGGATATAATCTGAGTAATATTACCGTTGAAATAGATAATGTAAGGAATAGCAAGGATAATAGCGAGAATGAAATAATAAATGAACTGGCAGTATTCTTTAATTTAAAATTGAATGATATAAAGGGTGCTGCCAAAACAGGCGAAGGCCAATTGATATGTATAAATAGCTATGATTATCAAAATATATGTATATATATAATTGAAAAAAATAAGCCAAGGTGTTATGATGGTGAATCAATAAATATTGATGATAATTATGGAACATTGAATGATATGCAATACAGTTATTCTTATAATAATAAAAAGACCTATGATATTGTATTAGATATCAATTCAAATAAATATTATATTAAAGATATATCTGAGGATATTCTACGCGACCCCGTAATCTTTATGGGATTAATAATAAACAAGGATAGAATCGTTTTTTATATTAATAAGGAGATGGCGATATTTGAGAGATTAGATGATAAATTCATAATTATACATTATCCTATATATATTAATAAAAATAAGGAATGCGATATTACACTATATAGCGCTGCACTTATTATAAATAGCAATAATATACATGGTGATATTGAAAAATACGAACTATATAATAAATATAATCTTTATGACAAAATCAATATATAAGCAAATATATGCAACTATATAATTATATATACTAAATGTCTAAATCAGCAATATTAATATTAACCCAAAATACTATTGAACGTAAGATATATCTGAAAACCTCGTTGTATTTTTTATTTAGAAACTTTAATGCACGTTTTAAATACCCTATTATTATTCTACACCAAGGAGATTACGATATTGACGCCATAAGTGAGATAACTACATCTATTAGGAAAGAATATAGATATTTGATTGATTTCAAAAAAATAGATAGTAGCGATTTTGATGTACCTGCTAATATAGATATTGATAAATTGAATAGATGCATCGAAGCTGCTCCGGTTCCTTATTGGAGAAATAAAAATTATAGACTAATGTGTAATTTTTGGATTAATCATTTTATAAAATACTGCAACCAATATGATTATGTAATGCGCTTGGATGATGACAGTATAATTGAGGAGCCTATAAACACTGATATATTTAAAATGATAGAAGATAATGACCATAATTATATGTCTAATCTTATACATGTAGATTGTAGCATATGTAATTATGGTATGAAGGAGTTCTTTGAAAGCGCTGTGCCTGACAAGATTGACAAGTTATCTGAGTTATTTATGGAGCATTCTTTGGATAGCGAAAATCCACATTTTTCAAAGTTCAAGAAGCTATACAATGCTTTAAATAATAAGGACTATGAGGGCAATTCGGTTAATATGGCGATGCCTGTAATGTATTACAATAATTTCTTTGTTACAAAAACAAAAATATGGAAGACACCTGAGATTACAGATATTATTAAGAAAATCAATGAAAACGGAAGCGTATTTTATTGTCGTTGGGGAGATGCACCGTTGCAAACAATTATTATGAAATTATACGACCATAATAAGCTAACTAAGCTTGATTTTAAATATAGTAAGAGATTGCAACGCGAATCCTTCAAAGATAATGAAGGGATTTATCATAGTTATATGCCATCTTCTTACAGCGAAGATAGTTGTATTAGTAAGAAAAGATAATTATGAGGGTTAGATGAAGAGCTTGAATTGATTATTTTTATTCCATATTTCTCTATTGACATTATTACAATATTCGTGATTGTAAAGATGTTCAGGATGTATAGTACTACCGTAATTAATATTAGAGATTGTTATAGGATACGTGAGTATCCATGAATTGACGGCGATATATATTATATTATCTGCTGCTGACCATTCGCATTCTTTATGAGATAAATCGTATGTAGTAGAATCTATAACATATTTATCTAGCAATTTCTTAGCTCCTTGTCTAGAAACTAAATAATATCCAGCGGAGGGATAATCGTAATCTCTTATTTTTATTAGTTCATTATATTTCAAAAAATGTTCGTTATACATCTTGATAACACTTGGATGTCCGTTAGTATGTAATTGTAATATCTCAATAGATTCTCCCGATTCCTTAAAAGTCTCTTCGGTAATTTTCATATGTGTTAATATTTTTTCAAAGTTTATTTTTTCAATTACCATATCATCCTCGACGATACAAAAATATTGCTCTCCATCTTCATATCCTTTCTTAATAGCTTTTAGATGTGAAATAATACAGCTAAGTTCCTCTTGTGTAGCTGCTTCGGACTTAGGATTTCTTTTAATAAAGTAGTCCTTTATAGTTATCGGCGTTTCTGCTTCTATACGAATATTATCTATTCCTTTATTATTAAATTGCTCTTCCATATACTTCCTTCTATCATAACATTTCTCTATATTAATCCAATAATGCTTCATATTTATTGTAATATACTTAATATTCTTTATATGGGGAAACTGACACCCAATGCAGATTTATTATGGGATATTTAGAAATATGCCAGTTATTCTCATTATCAATGATATCTAAAAAAGAAACCGGTTTTTTCTAAAAATTGAAAATTATAATTTGAGTACATCTCTCTGTTTTTTCAAAAGTTTTAAAAGTTTTTTAGAAATTACAAAATAAATCAAGAGATGTACTCAAATTATAATTTGAAAAAAATGTGAATATTCTAGTGTCTCAATAACCGAGGAAGCTTCAGAATATTTATAATAAACATGGAGACTATCAATATATCATGGGAAAAATAAAAATATAATATACATATTAAATATCATCTATATTATCGTCAGTGTCATCTGAGTCACTAATATGAACTTGATAAGTATTATTATCCAAAGAGCTATTTATTTTATCATCTTCTTTATTATCAAATATTATATGAGTTTCTTCATTATTATCTGATTTATCTGATTTATTAGAGTTTTTATAATATTGATTAATTAGTACATCAGATAGCTCCTTATTATTAATAAGCTGTTGTGTTTGCTCCAAATTAAACTTATGAACTATATCAACCTTATTTGTTTGAAAATCCCTTTTTGACACTATAACTATGTCTCCTACTTCAATTAGAACACGCTTATTGAACTTTCGCATATTTCCACGAATTATCCCAATTACTTCGTCGCCGCTATTTGTTATAAGAGATACACGGCAATTTCCAAGCAATTTCTTAGATAAAGCATATTCTTCAAACTCAGCATCTATAATATAATTCTTTGCAACATTTGTGCTTTTTTTCTTATTCCTTATCGTAGTTTGATACATTATTATATCATATAATCAAATATATCTTATATATCTTAAATATAAAAAATATATAATATATACCTTTCCTCCTTAAAAAGCCGAGTATGCTAAACAACGATTTGTTTAATTTTCTTCCATTCGTTAAGAGCAGTTCTGATAGATTCTGCAAATGACATATCCGGATTGCTCTTTTTGACATTTGTAGAGATTTGACGAATGAACTTTCTAAGCTTCTTGTCCTCTTTTAGCATTTTAAGTGCAATTTTCATACACTCTGTCCTTGTAAGACTCGGATTTTTGTTGTAAATATTTGTAGAATACATCTTCAATGTGTAGCTATCATCATATGCAAACATTGTATGCGGAGAGTTTTTTGCTGACTTACTTGCTTGCTGACTTGCAGACTTACTTGCTTGCAGACTTACTGACTTTACTCGCAATAGTAATATTTTAAATATACAGGTATCAATTTTTTATCATTTATGATTATTTTAGAGCAAATCTATTTCACACTCTTTTTTATAAGTTATTGGACCCGCGGGAATGCATATATAATCATTGTCTATTATAGGACCTTTTGGAGCTTTTTTAGGTTTAATAGGCATGGGAGGTTTTGTATATAATATATATATCTTGTATTTATGTATATCATTATAAAAATTGACACATATTATATGTTGATAATGTAATAATATTGCGAACAGCTTTAAGAATGAACGTAAAGAAAACTTTGTCAGAAGGTTTGTCGGACAGACACATTAAATATAGAGAGGATGGTCATCAATTGATTGATGATAGTAAGGTTACTGAAAAAATATTGCAATCATCTATCAATGATATAATTTTGCCATATAGTAAACAGCGAATTGCAACATTATTTGGCGGAAATATAAGGATAGCTTATTCTATCTCTTTATACGAATTACAATGTATCTTCAATAAACATGGAGGCGGCCCCGAACCAAATGTAAATAATAAAAATGTTTGTATGAAGCCAGACGGAGGTATTATATTTGCTATTGTAAATAATATTGAATACCCTATACTTATTATTGAAGACAAGGTTCAGGGAACAAATGATTTAAGGAAAAAGAATGGTGAAAAAAAACAAGCATTAGGTAATGCAATTGAAAGAGGTGCTAAAAATGTTAGAGGAGCAGAGATGCTATTCTCTTCAAATCTAAATATATTTCCATATGCTTTATTCGCTTCTGGTTGTGATTTTCATTCTTCCGAAACAATTGCTAAAAGAATTGAAATGATGAACTATGGATATCCTAACCATACAATTGAATTGAATAAAAATAAGACATTTGATATAGAAAACGAAATTGCTACAAAAATATTACCAAATATAAATATAAATAACAGAAATGGAAAAAATGTCATATCGGTATTTGTAAAAACACATAAATGGGATGAGCTTGAACATGGAACCAGTAGATGGACTAAAAATGAATATGCTATGATATGTTGTGATATTATTGATAAGAGCCTTATTAAATTGAGTGAATATTTGGCATCTTCAATGGGTTGAATACTGAGACTGGTTAAGAGATACAATATATATTATTTCTATTACCTTATCTTCGCGATTTTTAAGGTTTCTAGAACCCTTATAGGTATCGTATTTAATTTCATATTTATTAACATTATAATTTTTAAATAATTCTTTCCAATCAGCTTCTGTAATTATTCCTTCGTTATTATATGATATCATAAGCATTTTTGACTTCTTTAATCCATCCTCTAATAATTTTTTCATTGAAATTACGGCCTCATTTTTATAATTATAATTCGATTTATTCCATTTTTTGGGAATACCAGATACTTTTGATATCTCATCCGGTTCTTCGTTAAGCGCTATTATATTTAGCATAAAATAATTACTACCGTACGGATGCTGATTATAAGGTGGGTCCAAATATATAATATCAATATCTTCGGGCAAATCTTCGAGAATCATCGCATTTATATCCTTATTATAACATTTTACCCTAAAATTATCATCGCTCCAAACCGGCAAATCTAATCTAATATTTTTCAAAATCCTCGAAAGAGCATTCTTGGCTTTTCCACCAAAACACCCTTTCTTGCCATTTTTATGAAATCCCTTGAAAACACCCGATGTATTATTATTGATACTCGCTTTAATTAGCAAAGGTACTATACAATATACATAAATATCACTATTGTCCTCGCTTAACTCTATATTATCCTTAATATATTTTCTTAATGTATCAATTATAAGCGCATTCTCTCGTGTATAAAAACACCTCTCGCCCTCTTTAATATCTTTGCTATCTTTTGGTGCATACAACTTACATATAATTCCCTCTATATAAGGACCGTTGTCTGCAATATTATTCATAGTATCAATATGATACACTATCCTAGAAATCTGTTCTTCCGAAGGCCGTTCAAGAAAGCATTTTGCCATCAAGTATGAATATAGTTCTAAATCATTTACATACAAGTTATCTGATAAATTACTTAATACGCGTGAAATAACATTTGAGCCTGCAAAGCCATCTACAATATTTATCTTATCCTTATTTAACGACAACCTTATTTCTTCAACAATGTTATAAATATTAGGCGCCAATTTTCGTTTATTGCCTATACATGTCAACATAGTTTGATAAACAAACTTATAATTCATTGTTGTATATACTATATTTTAATATTGTTTAAGTCAATTTTTACAATACTTTTCATCATATAAAATTATTCGCATCTGTATATATATGAAACAGGGCAATTATTTGCGATTGAGGAAACGACATGGTAGCCACAATATTAGACAAAGCTGCTGATTTGTATGAAGAAGATATTTCGCTTATAGAGAAAAAAATAAATAAGATTAAAAATAAAATGGGCCTTTATCATAATAACAAAAGGCTATATAGAATATGGTTCAAGTTTTTTGGATAGCCCTCAGACTACAATAGTTGCGAAAATAATATCCAGAAAGCCAAGAAAGCAGTCTTATATACCTTCTCTACTATAATATTATTATAGGTTTCCATATCAGTCGTATCAATATCTCGCAAATCCATTGTGTATATTTGTAAACACATATTTTATTATCAATTTTTATAATATATCTAGGATATCCATGCTTTTCATACTACAAGATTTTTGCAAATATATAATACTCTTGTCTTATATATTGAACGGTTAGGCTTTTGTTTTCTACGTCTTCTCTTGCAATCTTCTATTTTTATTAGAGATGTAAAAGTATATACAAATATCTCTTCGTGTTTATCACGCATCACATTATTATCCATATATCTGACTATTTTACAATAACTTATTTTCACATCATTTTCAGAATCAAATCCAAGCCTCTTTAATACCTCTATTAAATGAACAAACTCTTCGTCGCACAAGTCTGTTTCATTTTCACAATAAAACTCCAATCGCTTTATTAGTATTTTATCAAGCATCTTATACACTATCTTAATCTCTTTTATATACGGAAAAATGCATGAAATATAACCGAGTGTTATATCAGGAGGACTCTGATGCATATTTTTTTTGGCTACTCTTATTTCAATACCATTAAATGTTAAATCTTTTTTCCCTGTACAGTTTATCTTTATTATATATTTTACCATTATTATCAATTATTAGCATATTTTTTATATATCCATAAGATGAAAAAACGCTTAAAGCAGCTTTTATACTGCTTTAACCATTATGTATTTGTTCTCTTTGGAGCGTCGTAAATAATCATAAAAATGCGTATATTCATTGCGTATTTTTATTTGTTTGAATAAAGGTTTAATGTTCGTAAAATATAATGCAATTATACCTTGATCATTCGTTCTACTAATAGGATATTCCTGTGATAAGTTTAGTAAATTATCATATGTATCGCTCTCTATTATGTTTGTATCATATAGCATTATTGTAGTTTGAAAATAATCAATATTCAAGTCATATTTATTATTAAGCTTACTGAAATAATCTGCAATATTTTTGTCAAACTGATTATTTAATTTCCATTCATATGTTGGATATGAATCAGAATGCGCTAATAATGTATTATTAGTTGCATCTTCAAGTATCGGCGATATATCATCAAATATATTAATTCCGCAATCTAAATATAAAATATAATTCCATTTCTTAAAAAATACATTGAATAAATTGAGTTTATGCCATTGAAACCTTTTTGTAATATTGCTTCCACCGCAATTTATTTTATTATTCACCTCTAAAAACTCTTTCGTAAAATAAATATTTGGAAAATACTGTATTATAATATTATTATTTCTTATAAAATCACATTCTAGAACTTTGTCTCCTTGTAAATCACTGCCTATTACTAAACAAATATTGCCTTTATATTTACCCTTCGTAATTAGCTGATTACAGGTATTTACAAACTTATCAAAGTAGTTTTTATTACATACGAAAACCACACAATATTTATCCATCTAATTCCTTGAAGATGTATATCTGGTACCTTTTTATATACTTTTTATGAAAAGAACATCTTATTTATTCAATATATAGATATTGTATGATAAATAGGTAGCGAATGATAACCATAGTATATAAGGGACAAGGGCAATCATCGCAAAGATACTCGTGTATTCGTAGTAACTACTTTGTAATACAAATTGCAATAGTGTTAGCACTGCAAATACTAAGCTCATAATGATTATCACGAGTCCGTTGAATAGTCCGTTCTCTCCGAAAAATACGGGAATATACATGAAGTTGAAAACTAAGGCTAATATAGGAATTACCCAATATCGCAGTTCCTTGTAATATACTATTGAAGCGCAATCAGCTATGCCGTGCGGAATACATTTAGAATCATATAGGGCATAACTGTATATTCCACCAATTAGCAGATATAATATAGGCCATACTATACCGAAGACATAATTTGGCGGATTGAGTGCGGGTTTCTTCAAGTTCTTATATTTATCTTCGCCCCATTTTTTGCCATATATGGCACCAATAGTCATACCGATAGCCAGCGGTGTTAATATTATAATATATCTAATGGATTTAATAAATATATCAATAGCGTAGCTATCTTCAAAACAAATCTTGCTCCCCAAACAACTCTTGTTTTTGGATACCATATCTATATATATTTACGATAATATAATAGTAAAAAATGATATAATGATATTAGCCAAGATATATAGAAGGATAAACGAGAGGATGGATATTACTCGTCATTTCGCGTATTTTAATGATTTAAATCAAGATTTACAAACCCTTATCTTATCTAAAATAAGACACCCGATTAACAAAGATTTAGAAGCTGATATAATTGATTATAAGAATGCCAGAGAAACTATTATAGCCGAATACGAAAAAAAGGGATATGATTATGATATTGATGGGCTCTTCTATATATATTATCAGATTGAAAACGATCTAATCAGGTTTTTCAACGATGATGTAGCTACAAACGACCTTATAACCGAAAATAATATTAGCAAATTAGAGAGGATTCTATCTATTAAAAATAAACTGGCAAAAAATAAAAATAATGTTATTACAAGCCTAATGAATAGCAATGATAATATCAAATTATTTTCGCGCATTAACATTCTAATCGGCACGATGACGTGCGAAGAACGCCGGCAATTCCTAAAATTATTCCCAACATAATATCATAGTATCATAGTGTTCTTATTTTTACTGATGTCTTTTATTTGCTTTTCAAGCTCTTCGATGTCTTCTGCGGTTGCTTCGGTATCATTATTATTTGACAGATACACGATATTATCAAAATATTCCAAGAGAATATAATATGAATAAATGCGATATAATTCTTCCTCATTTTTATTCTTGAATATGTAAGCAGTATTTTCGGCTCCATATTCTGCGATTACCGTTGCGATTATCTTGAATATCCCATATTCCTCTACAAAATTACGACATACATCATAATCAAATATATACCACGCAAGCGTATCAATAACATCGTGCTTATTTTTTTCATATACAGCAAATTGTTCGTCAGTTAGTCTATATTTAAACGGTATTACCACACCGTGATTATTAAATATAATAGACGCAACCAAGGCATTCATATCGGCTTTGGCAGCGCCCGCGGCATTAGCTTTTAAATAGTCTATACAGTAATCGCATTGCATGTCAATAAAAGCAGGTATCAAATATTCGTCATTGAGCATTTTGTTAAAACACACATCCATCATTATGTATAATAAATATATAAAAATAATCAATCAATTTTTTATATTCAGTCATTTTATTTAGGTACAGGCATAGTACAGCCAAAGCTTATACCTTTTCCTTCGGCAATTTCTTGAAACGTACAATTAAATGAATACTCTGATGGACCAGAGCTACTACTATCTGCTACTTTTTTCTTGGCTACCGTAAATGTCTCGTAAAGTGTCTCTATTTTTTGATTCCAAAATAATGTAGATGATAGCTGCAAATACATATAATACATCCAGAGTAATAGCATTATCCAAATAAGCACGACAGTTATATAATATTCTATATGTAAACTTGGTTTCATTATCAAAATCAAACAAAAACGCACTCTATAATAGCCTGAGATATTATTGTAAAAAATGATTTAATTACATGATTATTATTTATATATATAAAATATATAATCTGGATATGCCCTTATTTATCTATACTATGGAAAGTTTACATGATTATAATATTGTACGATATAGCTATACAGTAGGGGCAGGTCAATATCGCACTTATTCTTGTAATATTTTGCGATACTTTGACACGATTTAATATGGGTAAGGAGAGGATCGCTATGATCGATAAGTGTGTACAAATCTTTATAATGTATTTCAGTATCCCATTTATTATCTTCACCTCGCCACCCTAGATCTTTATTAGTTGGTGTAATATTTGGAATGCGCTTGTTATTAGAGATATAGGTTGCGACGCCTACTATTTTACCTTTTGATTTACTCTGAATGAACCATAGGCGATCCCCTTGTTTCATATTCGCAAAAAGATTTTTACCATGCGAGTTAACCCCCCATATATAATATTTTGAATTATTAAAGTTGATTCCGTCTCCTACACGCATAAACCAGTCATTCGTTTTCGTATCAATTTGTGGCTTTGAAGCAGTCGCACTCATATCTTCTGAACAGGCTTTACTTTTAGAAAAAATTAGAAGATATAAGCTATACAAGTTGGGCACAGGGTGTGATAATAATATGACTGAGCCAGTATCAATTTTTATAATATTAGGGGTATTTTGAAACTTTTTAGGTTAGGCGAGGAACCAAAAATGAGCTTTTTTAACCCGTTTCCTATAAAAATTGACGGGCCCCCAATGTTTTTTTAGCACAGCCTGCACCCGACTGTCCTGAGTATCCTCAGACAAGCCCCGGTAGCCTCAGCTTAGTCTCAGCGAGTCCCCAGCGAAGTCCCAGCGAGTCCCAGTCCAGTAAAGCCTCAACGACCCCCCGCCATAAAGCTCATCGCTTGATTATTAAGCACGATGAGTAGCAACTTCGTTTCTGTTGAGAAAATGGCGGAAATCTCTGATAATCAGTCAAAAATTGTTGAGAGACTTCTTAGCTCTTCCCCGACAGCAGACGACGCCTCTATTACGCTTAACAAATTGCCTGAAGATATCATTGAGCAAATTGTTGGGAATTATAAGAGCCTCTTGCCTTCCAAGTATGTTTTGAGGAAGTGGGTTAAGAAAGAGGAGCTTAATTGGAGTATGCTGTCAGAGAATCCCTGTGCGATTGATTTGTTGAAGGAAAAGATTCAACAAGAGAAAAGTATGGATAAAGAAGAATATAAGAAATTGAAAGTTGAGGAGAAGGTTAATTGGTTGAAGCTTTCTATGAACCCGGAAGCAATTGATATCTTGAAAAAATATCCTCACGATATTGTTTGGTGTTCGCTGTGTGATAATAAGAATCCGCGAGCAGTTGATATGATTTTGGAGAGAATGGAGTATGAGAAGCAGTTGCCTCCATATTCTATTGAAGATGAAGATTACGATGAAGATAACGATGAAGATGAAGCCAGCAAAGATTGCTACTTTCTATATAGAGTATGGATTGATAGAATGTGCTATAATGAAAATCCTCGGATTATTGAGTTGATGAGGGAGAGGATTGAATTGGAGAAAAACAGAGAGCATTATATGACTCTTAATATTAATGAAAAGATTGATTGGGTGCAGCTGTCTAGTAATCCGCATCCGAAAGCTATTGAATTGCTGGCTGAGAATCTGGATGAAGTAGATTGGACTGTATTGTCTGAGAACCCAGGAGCGATTGAATTGTTGAAGGCAAATCCTCATAAAATTTCGTGGAGATATTTGTCGCTCAATAAAAATGCGAGCGAATTGTTGAAACAAAGGCATTATTATGAGAACAGCCTGAGCGTCGAAGAATATTATAGACTTGGTAAGAACAATCAGCTGTCTTGGGAATATTTGTCGGCAAATCCTTGCGCGATTGAATTGTTGAAAGCCAATCCCGCGAGAATTCATTGGAATGAATTGACGACAAATCCAGAAGCAATTGAAATGTTGAAAAATAAGCCGAGAGGTGTAGCAATCCACGATTTCTATATTGGCCTGTCAATGAATCCGTTTGCTATTGAAATCTTGGAGAAGAACAAAGATTTGATTAATTGGAAATATTTGTCGATGAATCCAAATGCCAGAGAATTGCTGAAAGAGCGAGCAGAATATGAGAGCACTCTTACATCCAAGCAATATAAAAATCTCGGCACTAATAACAGAATTGATTGGCAAGAACTATCAAGACGCGAGTGTATCTTTGAGATTGTATAAGTTCCTCGCGGTTGATTGAGTAATATGTATATGTGTTATGTATTTTTATATTGATTGTGATAAGTAAATATAACGATTTTTATTTAAGTATCATAGAATAGCTGAATAATTTGAATTATTTTATTTGTACTATTACACGAAGAAGTCCAGTATTTTATCTGTTCTTCTAGAATGCTTAATCTGTATTCCCAATCTTCCTTATATTTAACAACACAAATACCATTTATATTATTATCCCAACACGAAGGTATTTTTTTATCATCTTTTATATAACTATCGGGATTGAACCGAATAAATACAATAGGTCTATGTCCTACATCTTGCGATAATTCCATTATGCGTTTATTTTCACAACTACAATCATAATCTTGATGAGCATTCTCATCTATCTCTATTATTAACACTTGATACCCTAAATCTACTAATATATCCGGTCTTCTCATAGAACAGCCATCATTAACCTTTTTATCTGTAATCCAAGTATGTTCTGGGAATCTTTCACAAACAAACTCTACAACAGCTCTCTCTTTCGTCTTGTAGTTTCGCGCGACAGGCTTATCAGGAAAAGTATATATATAACATCTTAGACAGTATCCGTCATATTTATCAGTTGCACGAGTAGTACACCAATTATATACACATATTTTTTTATTTTTAATATCTATCATACCTTCTTTTTTATGTTTAAAACAATATAATGCTTTTTTTTCGTTTTCATAATTATAACAAGGTAATATTTTACAAAATTCATTAATACAAGTTTTACTTCGTATGTTAATCATATAAATCTTCTTATGAATAGAGCAATATAATGCTGTTATTTCTCCTTCATAATTATATGCTGGTTGTTTTTTGCAACCTTGAAATAAACATTCGCGATTTGCTATATCTATCATACCTTCTAATTTATGTTCTGAACAATATAGGGGTTTTGCTTCTCCTGCGATATTAAAAGTTGGTCGCTTTATGCAATCTTCATAAACACATAATCTATTCTTTATGTCTATCATACCTTCTAATTTATGAATTAAGCAATATAACCCTTTCTTATTTCCTTTCATATTAAATACTGCTTGTGTTTTGCAACCTTCAAATAAACATGTCTTATGCTTGATATCTATCATTCCTTCATCTTTGTGCTCCCCGCAATATATTGCTTTTGTCTCATTAATCTTGTTAAAAGAGGGAACTTTATTACAACCCTCATATAAACAAGGCTTGACAAAAATATTTACCATACCTTCCTTTTTATGTGCTGCACAATATAATACATTCCTTTCATTTATTTTATTAAAAGAGGCACATTTTCTACATCCTTCGTGAATACATTTTTTATCTTTAACATTAACCATACCCTCTTCTTTATGAACAGAGCAATACTGTGCCTTTAATCCTTCAAAATTATAGCCAGTCCAATTCTTGCATCCATCATATATGCACATTACTAATAATATTTAGTTGTAATACTTAAATCATTTTTTTGGGGTTTTAATATTTTATAGAAAAACGAACAACATAATGGTAAAGTATATTGTGAAAAGCTTATAAAATGAATAATAGCAATAATCGCTATAATCGCTATAATAGCAATAATCTGTTCTAAAATTATTAATAAATGTTAAAAATTGATGGATAGACTGGTATGTAGTATTTGGGAGCCTAATGCCTCATATGGAGATTGTTGATATTCAACGCGAAATCGCCGAGTTTTACAAAAACCGTAAAGACATTATGAAAGAAGTCGTTTGTTATAGCATCAGAGAAAATGAAGAAGAACAGCAGAAGATTGACAAATATATAAATATTATAGATAAAGCATGGATGGAAATGGAATATCAAAAGAATCACATAGATTATTATGCTAACTTTGCGAATAATTATGGAGAGAAGCATCTCCTAGAAGAGAGTTGTTATATCATATTCGATTTGGACGAATACCGAGTAGATACTCTGAATGGTGATGGTGAGCGCAATTGGATATATGAATGCGAACTATGCGATTTCGAGAAAAACCTATTGAAAAATAAGAAAAAGCTAACTGATATTCTCATGGAAAGCCAAGTTTCAGCAGCATTAGCTATTGCGATGCTCGCAAGCTCGTGAAGTAATATAATGTTATAACCTGTATGTGATGTCTAATATATATTTTTTGTGTTTGATACATATCTATATTATTAAATTTTATATTATTAGAGCATATGTCCAGTAAAGGCGTGTCTTCTATAAAAGACAGATGTACTGAAGAAAAGAAAGCTATATGCAAAAAAGAAGGTAAATTATGTAATCCAAACAGTACGAGTCAAAACCCCGTTCTTTTCTGCTTTAATGATACAGAAAGAAATCGCGAAAAAATAAAAGATTTTAATGATAAGCTAGCAAAATCACGGTCGCTTCAACATTCTCCGACACCGAGAACATCTCCTAATATACCAAATACACCAAAAGTTCCTAATATCCCTGTTCCTAATATCCAGAAGGCTCCCGATGTCCTTATTGATGTTATTAAAACAAAAAAAACTATATTGGATTTTATTAAAGAATTAGGAAAAAGAAAATATAAAACAGCAAAGGAGGTTATTGAAAGTATATTTAATAATGATGATGGTAATGAAATTTCTAAAAAAATAGATAATAATAAATCAAAACAAGGTTTTGTATATGAAAAATTATGGGATATATGTATTAAGTTTGGTATTACCAATTTTACAAAAGATTTAGATGAAATAAACCATGGTATAGGTAATATAAATAATATAGATGATTCTGAATTTAAAAAATTTGAAAATTATATAGATGATTATTTAAAGGATGGATATATTAGTAGTAATTCAGGAGGGTATTCTGATATTACATTTAGAACAAGAGAAAAAAAAACAGATACACAAAAAACAGATACACAATATAATTTAAATTTAGTTTCTGTTAAATATATTAATGATGATAAAGATATAAAAAATTATGATATACAAAGTTTATGTACTTTGATAAGAGATAGAGAAAATGATAACTATTATAAATCTATAAATACATTACTTTTTGTCAAAGATAAAGAAAAATTTAAAGCTATTAAATATAATAAGTCAAGTAATATATTAATAAAATATATATCACCGAATGGAAATTACGAAAATGTATATGATTTACAAGATTTAGAAGACTATTATAAAGAATTAATAAAAACATTATCAGATTATAATTTTTTAGATAACGTCAACGAGTTTAAGGAAAAATATTTAAAAACATACAAGAAAAAGTTTATGCCCCGATTTCATCAGGAATTATTTATAGAAAAAATATCAGATTTAATTGATAAAAATCAGAAAAGAATCTTAGTTGGAGCTATACCGCGTTCAGGGAAAACCTTTATTATGGCCGGAACCATTTTGGCAGATGTCATTAAACATAGAGATGAAGGGGAAAAATCGTTTAACAACTATGTTATTATTACACCAGCACCGAATGAAACATTAAGTCAATATTCTAAGGCATTTAATGATTATTATGATTTTGCTAATAATGATATTGTTACTATAGATGTTAAAGATGAACCAAACAAGCAAATATCATCGTCTGATTTAAAAGGAAAGGTAAATAAACATAATGTATTTTTAATATCAAAGCAACGATTAGGTTTTAAAGATAAAGAAGATAATACTGATAAGGATGTTAAATATGATATTGAAAAAATTAAAAAAAATATTAACAAATATTTTGGAAAAAGCAAGTTTAAACTTATATTTTTAGATGAAGCACATTTTGGTATGAGTACTGATATAGCAAAGACAATATTTGATGAATTAGATAAAGATGATATATCTTGTAAGATATATGTTACAGCTACTTATGATAAACCTATGAAAAGATATAAAATTGATGATAAAAATATTATAAAGTGGGATTTAAATGATATTAAAATAATTAAAAATATAACTATAAAAAACTTTGCAATGGTTATTACGCATTTTACTGAAAAATTTGGTAAAAAAATATTAACAAAAGTATTAAAAAACAAAGGCTTTATATTACCCAAGTCTATTATATTATATGATAATGCTATTCCAAAACCTATATTAAAAGACATAATGAAAGATAACAATGAAGTTATTAATAATATAATAAAACAATATAAACATTTTCCAGAACCTATATTACTTACATCTGTATGGGACAAAGATTTTTTTGATAAGGAATTAGAAAAAATAGGAAAAGATGAAAAAGTAGGGTTTGATATGTTGAAATTATTTATGGTAAATGGAAGTGGTAAATTTAAAAATGAAGAGGAGTTAACGCAATTACTAGAATATTATTTTGGTTATTATGTAGGTACTAACAGAGCAAAGGAAAATAACTTTTATGAAAAAAAATATGAATATAAAAAGAAAGGGATAATACCAATTATTGAAGAAATATGTACTAATAAATGCAGAACATTACAACCTCAACATAAAACAACTCAATTATGGTTTTTGCCAGCATATAACATATCTAAAATTACAAATTCATTAATAGAATTATTAAAAACTCAGTTTTCACATATCTTTGAAAAACATATGTTTTATATTGCTGTTGATAAAAAAGACGGTAATGGTAAAATGGATGACATTCCTAAAAATGTAAGAATGATGAAAAAAGCTCAAGATATAAAAAAGGAAATAGAAAATTTAGAAAATGAATTATTAACTGCGCGCGAATATAAAGCATATGAAGGATTAATAATATTAGCTGGAAATAGATTACAATTAGGCATTTCTTTGAAAAATGTAGATATAGTATCTTTATTTACGAATATATCAGCATCTGATGCAATATACCAGATGTTATTTAGGAGTATGACTGAGATAGAAGACGATATAGAATGTGATGGTAAAAATTATTGTGGAAGAAAAAAATACGGCTTTATGGTTGATTTAAACCCGCAAAGAACCCTATATACTATAGATTATTTAATAGATATGTATTTTGATTATGACAAATATAAAAGTAGGGGCAAAAAATATGAATTAATAGCTAACTTAATAAATATAGATAAACATAAGTTTATTGACAAATATAATAGAGAGGATACAAAGGGTTATGAAAAATATGTAGAAGAGTTCTTTAAAAAATTAACTAATGCGTGGGATGCTAAAACAGAAAATATAAAGAAATTATTATTAGATAAAAATATTTTTAATAGTAATGTTTTTAAAACTGATTATGATATTACTAATTTATTTACAGATATAGAAAAAGAAAATAGGCAAAAAAAAAGAGAATTAGATGATGAAAATGAAAACAAATTTCAAAAAGGAGCTATCAAGAAGACAATAGCAGATATTGTAAAACCAGAAAAAACTGGTAAAAAAATACCTTCTACTCCCGAATTATGGGCATATTTATTCGCAGAGATAATATCGATATTGTCTTTAATTACATCATACACAGATGAAGATGGTAATGAATGTTCTTTTAATATAAAGAACAATGATAATTTTATTTATGAATTAGAAAAAATTCTCAAAAATATAGACAAAGATGCTGATTTAAAAGACATATTCATACATACTTTACAAAAAAGAATAATAATTAAAAATAGTATTAAAGAAGAAGACCTATATAATATGGTAAAAAATAGCGTACATGATATTGGTAAATCTGAAAAAAAACTAGGCGGGGATTCACAAGATATACAAGATATTAATAAAGAGATACAGATGAGAAAACGAAAACTATATAATATTAATGAACCCGATAAATTATTGGAGTTTATTAATGATAACTTAAAACCAAAAGATATTGAAAAAAAGATTAGGGGAGAGGTTTTTACACCCATGACACTCGTAAATGAAATGCTTGATACATTACCAGAAGAAGTATGGAAAAATCCCAATCTAAAATGGTTAGACCCAGCTGCTGGTATGGGCAATTTTCCAGTAGCAGTCTATATGAGATTGATGGAAGGATTGAGAAATGTCAAGGGGTATGAAGACGATGAGAAAAGGAGAAAACATATTTTAGAGAATATGCTATATATGGTAGAATTAGATAAAACAAATGTATTTATGATGAGGAAGATATTTTGCGGCAAGATTTATAAACTCAACATATTTGAAGGTAGTTTCATTAATTTTTCACCAAATAAAAATAATATATTTAAAAAAATAAATATTGATATCAATTTTGATATTATTTTAGGAAACCCACCATTTCAATATAAAGAAGAAAATAAACAAGCGCAGCCTATATGGCATTTATTTATTAAAAGGTCTTATGAAGAATTATTAAAAGATAAAGGCTATTTGTTATTTGTTCATCCTTCTGGATGGAGAGAAGGTTCTGGAATGACATATAACGAAATATTAAAATATATTAAAGAATATAATTTAATTTATTTATCAATGAATAATTTTAAAGAAGGAAAACGAGTTTTTGGAGTAGGAACTAATTTTGATTATTATTTAGTTCAAAATATAAAAAATAATAACAATATAACAATTATTAATGACATTGATAATAAAGAATATAAAATAGATTTAAATAATTGGGATTTCATACCAAGTGGTAATTTTAATCAATTTAAATTGCTTTTATCAAAAAATAAGAGTAATTTAATTAATTTATTGAGAGATAGTTCATCATATCATACTCAAAAAAAATGGGTAATAAATAAAAAAACAATATACCCTTGTATATATTCTATTACACAAAAAGACGGATGTAAATTTAAATATAGTAACGAAAAAAAGGGTCATTTTGGGATACCAAAAGTTATATGGTCAAATGGTGCAGGAACGTATCCTATAATTGATGAAAATGGTAAATATGGATTAACAGAATTTGCTTATGCTATTGTAGATAATAAAACAAATCTGCAAAAAATTAAGGAAGCAATGATAAGTAAAAAATTTATTAATTTAATGAAATATTTAGCTTTTAAAGAAGATAATAAATATAATTACAAAATAATAGCATTATTTAAAAAAGATTTTTATAAATATTTTTTACCTAAAAATCACACTTCATTATCTTTATCTAAAAATAAATTGAACAGGAAACCCAAGTATAATTCTATTTAAAGCTCTTCATAAAATCATTCATATTCCGTGTTCCCATACTAGAATTACAGTTTTGGCATATCGGCTTTAAGTTAGATACAATCAAATCGCCGCCATTTGCCTCTGCTATAATATGCCCGCAATTGAATGACATTTGCGTAATATCAGTCGTTTTACAACATAGACATTTGTGCTTCCCGATGTCTTCGCCGATATGCGTATTCCATACGAGTCTTTTAATTGCAGCGGAAATTGGTTTCTTCTTTTTCGGTTTTTTATCAATAACTGTCGCGTTGTTGTTGCTGACATTCTCAATATATATCATATAGTCTTCAATCATATTTTTGACATTCATATTTATATCTTTGTGTTCTTGAAGAGTTTTACAATTTTCAATAATTTCAAGAAGCTTGTCAGTATTCTTGTACTTTTTGGCAAACTTAGTGTAAAATACCTTTTTATCATTATCATTTACACCCTTCAAGAAGCTCATAATAACATCTAGTGTATTATTTTTGAGTATCTTTTCTGTCATCGGAGGCGGAGGAGGAGGCGCGGGGCGCTGAATAGATTTTGACATATTAGCAGTTAGTCCGTATGTCCTTATCAAATTACTAAGAGTTTCTCTTGAAATTCTCTAAGCAAATATGATATTGGTTCTCTCGCGTTGCGCTTATTATAATATTGCTATCTGTTTTGTCAGTTTTTATAAATAAGCCATAAAAATAGAACCTATTTATATCATATACATTATATATCATATACAGTAATAATCCTTGTACGCGCGTATCTCTATATTAAATTATTGATAGAGACGATAGTTTCGTTATTTATACATTTAGATCTGTAAATTACTTCTATACTTGTTGATGTATTGTCAAAGCAAAAAATTTCATCAACCTTTTGACAATTTAATGCTATATATTTTGGTATATTGAATGTCAAATCTCTATAAGAACTTCTCGCGTAAACTTTATCGACGGCTCTTCCAGTTTTAGCAGTTCTTTCCTCTATCCTATTTTTTGCACTTGTATAGTTATTATAGACAATACATAAGACGACATTATACCCGCTGTCTTTTATTCTAGATATAACATTCGCATAATAATCTTCAAAATTAGTCCCTGTTCTATCAAATATAATATTATTATTATTTTTCAAAGCTTTTTCATATAATTGATTATTAATTTTAATCGCCTCCGCATATTTTGTTCTGTCAGAATTGAAAAAATCTTCTAATACATCATCAGGGCTTACAATTACATAATCATCTAACACCTTTTTTGTCATATCTAATACTATTTTAACACCCGAAGTTTTTCCGCTTCCGGGTCCTCCTACCATAATAATCGCATTTTTATCGCGTTTTATATTTTGTAATTTATTATTTATATATCTATCTATTTCTTCTTGTGTAGGTGGAACATCTTTCTTAGGAGACGAAGAGGCTTTCTTAGGAGACGATGAGGCATTCTTGGGAGACGAAGAGGCTTTCTTAGGAGACGATGAGGCATTCTTGGGAGACGAAGAGGCTTTATTGGGAGACGAAGAAGCCGATGAATGTGACGAAGCTATAATTAGGTTTTTCGTCAAAGTTTTAAAGGGCATTCTCTAATATACGATAATAAAATGTAATATTGCTATTCTATAAGCAAATCTTTCAGTAATATTATTGCGTTTTTATTTGCTTCGCCCATACCATCAATCCAATCTATCCTATTTCGCAAATTACTGTATTGTTCTTTTGATAGTGTCTTTTCGTATTTAATTCTTTCTCTTAGCAATTCAATAGCGTTTTGATTTCTTGTCATATTATTCCAATTTATTTTATTATATGTATCTGTATGCGCAAAATGGATTGTTTGATATTTATATTCATCTCCCAATGATTTCTCATATTCTATCCTATCCTTAATGAGTTCAATAGCATCTTCATTTCTTGATATTTGAACCCAATTTATTTTGTGATTAAGAGGTAGCCTGTTATATTCAACATCACTTAGGCTTTTCTCATATTCAAACCTTTTCTTCAATAAATCTACTGCATAAGGATTTGATGATAAACTTCCCCAAAAGATATTGTTGCACCTTGATAACATATTTAATACATTGTTTTCTCTTTCATTATCGTCGTTGTAACTGTCTTTCAGCTTTTTATTCGAGTGGATATCTTTAATACTAACTGCTAATATAAAAGCAACTAAAATAATAAATGCAATTATAATATCATAGATCTTGCTTAGTGCACCAAGAGCACTAAGCGTATATAAGTCCGACAAGCCAGTCATTTCAAGCATTATGTTGTCTTTCTATTCCTTATTATCTAATCAATTTTTTACAATATTATCTGATATTATTGATATACACCGAAGTGCTTAGAGTAAATATACGGCATCAAAATAGCTGCCCAATTCTAAGCCATTTATTTGAACATTCATTAATAAATTGTTCAACGCATTTTCATAGGCATTTCTATATTCTTCTTTGTCATGTTTACCGCGATATACGCCACCTGACACATATACTAACAGGGCTACATTACATTTACTGCGAACCATAGCAATTAATGCTGCAAATAGAGCTGCTTCAACGCTTCTTATAAATATATCAAAGCGGGCATCAGTAGTTCCATTGTATGTTCTATATACAGAATTGATAGGCCCTTTTATCCCAGGGTTATTATTATTAGGTCCAGCTACAAAAACCAGCGTGGTTTTATACTGATGCTCGTGTATATATTGCGAACCCTTATAATGATATCTTTTATCACTTAGATATACATTATCTATCGTCCAAGCGTCTGCATATTCGCGTGGTATAGCGTCGTTATAATTTATTCCCTGAACAGTAGAAAAGTATTTTTCTTTATCTGTTATTTTTGCATAAGGATAAGCAAGCCCCCATTTTTTATATATAGTACAACCGAAGAGCTTATTATATAGCTTTTCTTTTTCTCTTTCATTCGTTATACCCTTATTATATACATATGTTGTAAACCAATTAGATAAAATATCTTCTTCTTGTGTTCTGTGGTTTGGATGAATATTTTCGGCAGTGCCATTAAAATTGCCACACGCACCGCCTGGTCTCCCCGAATTGGCCGCAATTATAGTGCCTATTTTTGGCGGATTACTTCCCGAAGAGTGACTATTATATAGAATTGCACCTATATTAGTCATTCCATTTCTATTGTGTTCTATTTCTGCCTGCTGTATAGGCTTGCCCATCCTATTTTTTGTTGTGTTTTTCAAATCAGGAATAGATATATTTATTTCATTAAAGTCTCTAAATGTCGCATAATCATCGTGATATCTATACGCATTATATAACATATATTCGGTTTTCCCAGCATGTTGCTGACGAAGAATATTAAGACATTCTCTACTTAAACCAACCGGACTCTTAGGACTCTTAGGACTCTTAGGACTCTTAGGACTCTTAGGACTCTTAGGACTCTTAGGACTCTTAGGACTCTTAGGACTCTTAGGACTCTTAGGACTCTTAGCAGCAGCTGCTGTATCGAGAGGAGTTCCGAATGGATTAAAAGGTTGAACCAATGGATTAAATACTTGTTTATCGTTTTGCCCTTTTACACCTCCTGTTCCGCCTATTGCCATTTTGCATTCTGTAACTGTCTTATAAGGCTTATGTGTTTTCGTATAATTTTCTATTATATCAAGCAATTTACGATTTGCTTTATTAATTAAAAAATATTTAATTTTATTTTTCTTTTTCTTAGTATCTATAATAATAATGTGTTTATTATCCATCACCTTATTATATATTATATAATAATAACAATTCCGACATTTTCTATTTATTTGTCAATCTTTATCTCCGTCCACTCTTTATTTTTACTTTGCTTACTTAGCTGGTCTGTCAGATTATTTTCAAGTAAAATAGTATTATCATTTTCATTATCAGTTCCAACCATATAGATATTTCGCAGCGATACATTATTTTCCTTGTGGCTATCACGAGCATCACGAGCATCACAGTTATCACAGCTCATCATCATATCGGCTGCCATATCAGCTAATGATACTTTTTGAGGTTGCTGTATCTTATTTGCAATATTCAATATTTTGATATTTAACGCGATGCTAAACAATAGCAAAACAGTATTTACTATTTCAAATATCATATAATTAAAAATACAGTTATATTAAGTCATTTTTTATAATACTCGTCGACATATGAATAATTATATATGGATAAAAATAATAAAAATACTAAGAATAACAATTGCTATGGCTACTCCAACTAATTATCTTGATATTCTCAATTATGATATATTGAATAAAATATTAGGGATTGTTTCTGATTTATATGAAAAAGATATTGAAAAGGCTAATAATAAATTGCATACGGTCAATAGTTTAGTAGAAGGCCTACATATTGATGTAGGTTCTGATTATGACAAGGATTATTATGTAATTTATTATAATTATATTAATTACTATAATATTTCTTATTGTATGGATAAGTATTTATATTCTAGATATCCTCTTGATAATATCGTGATTATTTATATACCACGGTTAATAATTAATTATAATGCTCAAACAGATACAATAACGCCATTGATATTACAGAGCAAAAAAATAGAATCGCCAATATACCTAGATATATTAAGAGAAATAAATAAAATATATGAAAGACAAACAGAAATATTAGGCTATTACGATAATCGCAGATTTTTAGAAAATGTTATACCAGTTAAAGAAAGTGAGTACGAATATTACAAAATTACACAATCTCAGGATACTAAAATTAATTACATTACATTTTTATGCTTCCCTTAAATAATATCATCGAGATTCATACTTTATATTTATGACGTTTGCGGACCGACATAGTTTTTGATGTATAAGGCATCGCCCCATCCATGTTGTGTCATATTTGTGATAACTCTTGTGAAATTAAAGGTAGCTAGATATTCATCTAATTCAGGCAAGAGCCCAGCGCCTTCATAAAGCATCTTTTCATTAACTTCTGCATAAATTGCTTTGATATGTGGCAGAATACACATAGCTCCTTTGAGAGCCTTCAATTCGGCTCCTTGGATATCTATGTTAATAAAATCATATCTATCGTATGATATATTATTTCGCTCAAATAGCGTATTTAGTGTTATTGATTTTAATTGACGTCTTTCTATTTCAAAGATTTGTGGATGTTCTATGGCGTGTGTTCCAAAATTAAAAATAGAAGATGATTCCTTATTATTAGTTATCATAAAGCTGAGTTCTTCATCGTCCTTGTCAGTTATAACCGATTGAATTATATTAATATTATCATTAACCGTTTTTACATATGTTACAGTTTCGCGGATAGCTTCAATCCATAATATGTCATTATCACCAACATTTATACTGTTATATAAGGCTCTCTCTTCGCACATATGAGCACCAACATGTAATATGCCCTTTTCGGGAATACACTCTGGAAAAGTACTGAATATCGTAGGAATAAGCATTATTAATATTATTGATATTATAATCTTTATATGAATATCTGGGATATCTGTGGTATCTGGGATATCTGCGGTATCTCAAAATCTTTTTCAAGGTATTCAATAAACTTTGAATATTCTTTTTCCATTATACCAAATAGATATGCTTCATAACAGCTATTTGTTATACTTCCGTCAAATATATATTCACGATAAACAATATTAAGATCGCTGATAATATCATCGTATATATTGATATATATTTGTTTCGCTAGTTCGTGCAAATCCTCGTCGTATTCTTCAAGGGTCTTGTAAATATTCCTTCTATTGCCTTGATTTTTTATCATAGAATACATCTTGTTTGTTATAACAACATCAATCTTCTTGAGGATTTGCCTTTTGATATATTTATTACGATGCATATCCATATCATTTTTAACAATCCTATTAAATAGCTTAGACACACCACTCAATATCGCCATCTGCTTGATATTGCACCCGTCTATCATCTTACGCCCAATAGCATCCTCTGTATTTATGACATCAATAATGTTAGACATATTCTCAATATCTTGATAATATTTAAAAATAAAGAATATCTATCATTTTTTTTGAGATTACATATTTTTATAATGGTTAAATTATTAAGAATATATAAATGCTATAAGATACCTTATTTTACTATAATATAATATTAATTATCATTATCAATCCCTAAATATTCTTCTATTGATTCAATAATTACTTCCTCAAGTTTAGACATAAAAAATTCATTATTATCATAATTTGATAATATTTCTATTTTTTTATTTTTATTATATGATAAATCATATTGTATATTTTGAAAAAATTTAAGTATAAAAGGGGGTATTTTATCATAATTTTTTTCATTTTTATAATCATTAATTATATTTTTAATCATTTTATCAGGAGGATAATTAATATATTTTAATTTATAATAATTATAATAATTTATAATATATTTACTTTCTGTAATATATTTTTTTATTAATTTACTTTTAAGTTGCTCAAATATTATATTATTGTTACTAATCAAATCTTGATTATTAATAATATTTTTCCATTCAAATATTTGATATTTATTATTATTCAATGAAAACACTACCGTATATATATTTTTATTATTAAATTTTTTATAATCTTCTAAAAATTTATTATAATCACAATTTGATTTATCATTATTTGATACTGATTTAATATTTTTAATTATAAAAGTATCATATATACTCTCAACTATAATATCATTATAGTTTAATTCGTTAAATTGTGGTTTTAAATATACAATAATTATCCTATCATTATCATATCCTATTAAATTGAATTTTTTATATATATCAAAATCATTGTTTTTTCCATTAAAATGTATAGTATGATCTATTAACCAGTTAATTTTAGGATATGCTAGTAAAAATTTATCATATATCATTCCAATATTATTTATATTTTCATAATGATTTAGCAAATATTTACTCATCTTTTCAATATTATTATTCATTTTAATAGTCTTTTTTTCATTAAAAGAGCTTTTACATATACATTTGTCATGACCTTTACATTTTTCACTAAATGAGTTGTCATATATATCTATTATATTATATAATTCATTTATTGTTATATTTGAATGCATACCTTGGCTAATATTTTGAATCATATAATATAATATAATACATTCAAATGGACATAATTCAGTAATATTATTATTTAGTATTTTATCTACTTTTAATTTAACATTATCTATAAATGAACATATAATATTATAGTATTTTATATAATCTTTACCATTATTTGTTATTCTTAAAATGCATAAATTATATTTAGAAAGATTATCGTAATACTCTTGCCAGGTATATGATTTTTCAATATCAGAATTTTTAATATTATTAAAAATTGCTTTAATTTGTTTTTTAATATTTCTATCATTAACTTCTTTTTCATTATTAATTATTTTTATAAATAAAAATATAGTCATTGACGCATATCTGATATTATGATGACTCATATCAATTATATTTTTTTCACTATTATTATTAAATATTGAAATGTCGTAATTTGTTTTATTAATTAGTTCATTTTGTAAAATTTTGAAATCATTATTATTGAATTGATGTATAATATATGTATATTTAATTTTTTTCATTATATCTATTAGCGGTATAATATTACTTTCATATGAATTATTTGCACAAAGATATTTCCCTATTTTATTTACAATATCATCGCCATTATTAATAATTCTAATATATAGTTTTTTTTTCATACGCGTTAATGCAACATGAATTAATGAATCATATATTAAATTATCTTTTTCATTACTAAATTTTAATAAACTCATTTCATCTAATCCAATAACAAAAACGACATTTCTACCATCGCCTTTAGATGTATGTATAGATACAATTCTTGTAGCATTTTCAGAATCCAATAAATTAATAGAATTTCCTTGTTCAGATTTATGAAATACAGCATGTCGCTCGTATGTATTATTATTATATTTTTTAGTCCAATATATTTCAATTGCAATTTCAAGAGCATTTACTAATGGATTTTTAGTTGTGAAAGGTGTAATAATTAAAAAATCGTTAGGTTTATAATTATTTGTTAAAACTTCATTTTCATAATATTTCATAATATTTTCAACTTCTAAATTTATTTTATTTTCATCTGTATCATTTGCGTATATATTATTTCCTGAAAAAATTACAAAGTTTTTATTATTGTCATCATTATTAATTTTATAGGGTTGCACTTCTTGTAAGTTGTATTTTGAAAATGGTATAATATTATTTATTAAATCTATTAAATCTTTATGATAAAATCTTCTAGATATATTTGATGGTTTATATACATATTTATTTATATATGAAAAATCGTAATCTTGAAAATAATTGAATGCATTATTAAGAATACAAATACTCTGTAATTTATCGCCTACTATATATGAATCAATATATTTATCTCTCATAATTTTAATAATAGCTTTAGCATAATCTTCTGTTAAATCTTGTGCTTCATCTATAAATAAACACATTTCTTTATTTAATTTATAATTTATTCCATTACATTTTACATAACTTATTTTTTGTTCTTCTATATATCCATCAATAATAGAATTAACAATTCCCTCAAATTTATTTAATTCTGTATTTTTAGTATTACCTAAAGAATACATAAGAGAATCAATTGTAGCAATTAAAATATGGCAAATGAAACCTGTATTCTCGTTTGTATATGATATCTGATATTTCTTATTATTTTCTTCACATGTAAGATTCTTTATATATTTCAAATGATTATTTAATATTTGTTCTTTAAATTCATTATATATTACGGTTTTTGCGGAATGTTGTTTTGTTACTATTATAAAACATTTATAATGTTCAAAATCCTTACCTTCTATATTTTGAATTAATCCAAAAGTTTTACCATTACCAGCCCCCTGTTGTTTAATATGAAGCTTACATTGTAATGGTAGATTTATTGTATGAATTATAGGATTATTTTCACATAGATATATGATAAACTTTTTTTTTGATATTGGTGGTTCTACATCAATCATTCCATTTTTTACATCTTTTGGAAAAATTTTATATATATATTCGTCAATATCAATAAATATATATTCGTAATCTATAAAACTTTCATATTTCCATTTATCTGTTATGAATTCTAAAAAATACCTATTTGAATATTCAAGATATTTTACATTTATAGTTTTATCACCGTGTATAATCCATAATATTTTTCTATTATGTAATCCATAATCTTTTTTTCTATTTTGAATTTCTATTTTTTCTATATGAGAATGTTGAAATTCAATATTATATTCGCTATTGCTTAATACTACATCAGCGCGTCTATCTTTAATTTGTTTTATATTGATTTTTTTAAAATCAATTTCAGTTAATGGAAAATTACCTTGCCATTCTGAATGCCATTCAGTCATAGGTTCTGTACCCATATCTTCGGCATTTTTATGTCTAAAATGTGGTTTATTTTTTTTCCCATTTGCAAATATTAATGGGTGCCCATTAATACATTTAAATTTTTGTTTAACCTTTTCATCTGCTAATTTTACCAAGTCATCTATATGTATTTGTTTATTATCAATAAAAGCATATAATGATTGATAATTTAAACAGCATTTAATAGACATTTAATATTTAACGCTAATCATATATTTATATGAGTATTATCTTTATATATTTTAAATTGATTATATAAATATGCGAGCAGTTTTGAAGGATTTAATAGCAGATTAAATAAGAAATTAAAAAATATCTGAATAAATACTTGGGCTTGTGCGGGATGTGGGATAGGCTACGGGCAGCGGTATTCGCAGCTATTAGCAGCTATTAGCTACTCTATGAGTTCTTCTGTGAATAGATGTTGTAACATTGCAATAAGATGTTCTTCACCTTCAAAATCTTTTTTCGTCAATACATATTTCATTATAGATATTATAAATACATAGAGCTCTATCATCATTTTTTTATAAAGATTACCATATAATCCGTGCCATATATAATTATTATCATTACTAAGTATAATATAATATTTGAATTGTTTTATCATTTGTCGAAGAATATTCTCGTAATAAATGCTATTATTTATTTTCTCTACAAGAGCATCCATTGTTGATTCGTATATAGATAGATAATGTTCTCTATCCATATTAGAAAAGTTCATATAATTGTTTTGATATTTACAGGGAATAAGTCTCTCATATTTTTTAGTTGTAATCCCAAGCTCCGAATAAGTAAACATTTTCATAGCTTCTTCAATTTTTTTAGGAATATGCTCGCAATAATATTCCTCGCGGCGCTTTGCTATCTCTTCCTTTGTGATTTTGTTAAATGTGGAGCAAGTATTGCTGATACACACAATAGTATGTTCTTTATTATTGCTAAATATATTGTCGCCCAGAGAAGCTTCGGTGTAAATAATATCCATAAGAGAAATTGAGGGCATACCAGGCTTGCGCTTGTTATCTATTAGTTATTTAACGCTTATCCGGTTTTCTATACAGGCTTTGATAATAGGTATTCACACGCATGTTGTCAATTTTTATATATTTCAGTGTTAATATAGATATTATGGGGTCTCTAAAAGCAACCAGATATTTATAAAAATTGAAAGGAATAATTTGAGTACATCTCTTAATTTATTTTGTAATTTCTAAAAAACTTTTGAAATTTTTGAAAAAACAGAAAGATGTACTCAAAATTTAAAATTGAAAAAAATATGAATATTCCAGTGTCTAAATAACTGCTAAGATAATATCCTTATTTTTATAATAATTATAGATACATAGCTTTTATTTTACAATTTGTTAGAAAAATATGATATTTAAAATTAATCTATAATAATATTTTTAAGAATAGCTACTAATTCATCATTATTTTTCATTTTATAATATGGGATTTTGTATTGTTTAGCCAAAACAAATAGTTCTGTTCTTTTATAATATTGTCCGTTTATTACTAAAGCCATTCTTTTAATATGAGAGTCGCTTGCAAGATGCCTTGCGGTATTATCTTCACTTGCATAGTAAGTAATACCACATTCACATCTTGTAGTTTTCTCTTCTCTGCATTTTTTAGCTGATTTGTATATGATACTAACACATAGCTTACAATTATCGATATCCGCCTTCTTACAAGTATCTGAGATATAGTCGTAGGGTAATATTTTATATAAATGACAAGTCTTGCATTCTTTTGGGACTATAATAGAGAAATGTTTCTTTAACCTAGGTTCTGTAATACCATCAGGATATTCTAATTTTATTCTCTGCATTATCTCTTCATAATCAGCATCTTTTTGAGACTGTCTAAGCAGCATCTCTTTATACTCAGCATCTTTTTTAGACTGTCTAAGCAGCATCTTTTCAATATTTAAATCTTTTTGAGTCTTTTTCGGCTTCTTTTTATTATCGTCAATATACAGATAAATATTATTAAAGATATAGATATTGACGATAATATTTGGTTTAGATGTATCAGAGTCATCAATATCTTTTATATTGATTTTTTTACTATATTCTTTTGTTTTTTCTTCAAAATCGCTTATAAAATCGTCTATATCTTTGTAGCACAATTTACTATAATCATTATTTTTTATATTTAAATCTTCTATATTCTCGCAATTTGTTATTTTATTATAGATATCTTTTATCATCTCTTTATAGTCTCCTTCAAAGTATTCATTACCTATATCTTTTCTATGTATATATTTATTTTTGAAGTCTCTGATTAATTCTGTCTCTAATATATCACAATCATCGCATACTATATGTAAAAGAAGCTTAGATCCTTTTGGATATTGATTGAATCTTTGTATGTTCGCTTGTTTCGTCCTACCTATTTTATAAATATTTTCATTAGAGTTTATGAACTCTCTTTCTTGAAGCAAGTAGATACTATTATGCATTATATTATAGTACTGATAATATTTTATAATATCAATTTTTCTTGTTTTTCTAAGTATATTTTATTTGATGTTATATTATTGAAAATAAAAAATATATATCAAGCTATATCTACTGATATCTAAAAGCAACCAGATATTTATAAAAATCGAAAAATAAGAATATTCCTGTGTCTCAAGAATCCGCTATGAAGCTTCTATGTATAATTATAATAATATAGATAATAGCCGAGATACACGATATTGCCTGCTATATATAAATGATCGTGTAGGGGGCTATAAGTAATAAAAATAGATGATACGACAGGTACATACTTAATACACCACTAAACACGAGATGGAGCTACGCCTTTTACAATTATCTTCTTTTATATTTGACAATCATACTGTCAATATCTTCGTCTTCATTGTCGTAATCCTTCCTTGTTATTTCGCGTTTCATATGAATTTTTAGGAAGTTATAGAACTCTTTCATAAATATTCCAAATATATAACAGGTGGATGTGCTATTGCGAGACATATCAAACTCCCTACCATTTTCTTGATATAGATTTACCATTTTTGCCAGAATATTATCGTAGCCATAGTTTATATTTATCTTCTTCGCCAATTTCTCCAAATCAGCTTCGTACTCTTCTGCCTTCTTATATACATTAACATTGTGTGGATGCTTTAACATGGAAAAGACCTTTTTATCAATTGTTTCTTCAATTTGTTTAGGAAGATACCATAAATAATATTCTTCGCGATGCCTGGTATTTTCCTCAGCGGTGATCTTATTAAACACCCGACATACACCATTGATACACGCGATAGTGTGAGCTTTATTATTTGTCAAAATCTTGATACCGAGAGAATATTCAGTAGTAATTATATCCATAAGATTAACTTGCGACATCTCGCTATCGCGCTATTTAGTACTTTTTTCGGAGGGCAAGGTAGCTGTCCTGTTACGAGGTATTTAAGGCTTATCTATCAGGTTGTATGTCATATCATCATTTTTTTATATTTTTATCAATTTTAGAACACATTTTTCGCACTTTGAAAGCTAAAAGTTAAAAAATAGATATACAAATAATATAGATTCGGGGATACAGGATATACTTACATATCGGTGATGGCATCGTAGATTTCTACTTCTTCATCTTCAAAATCATTCCTTGTTATCTCGTACTTCATATGTTTTTGAACAAAGACGCTGAACTCCTTCATCAATATATCAAACATCTCATACCCTCCCGTGTGGTAGTAATCTCTGACATAATCCTTGTACTTATTTATCATTTTTTCAAGAATACTATCGCGATTATTCTCATTAATATGCGAAGCCAACTTCTCCAAATCGCCATCGTACTCTTCTGGCTCCTTATATACATATACATTGCGGGGATTTTTCAGGACCGCAAACATCTTTTTCTCAATCGTCTTTTCAATTTTTAAGGGAAGATACTGTATATAGTATTCCTCGCGGTACTGAGTGATATCTTCGGCTGTCAATTTGTTAAACATAGAGCACGTACCGTTAATACATACTGTAATTGGTGCATTGTTGTCTCCCAAAATCTTCTCGCTCAGTGAAGATTCCTTGTTGAAAATATCCATAAGGCTGATGGGCATTTCGGTGCGCGTCTGCGGCGCTTGTCTCGGGGGGCTGCTGTCGGTGCTCTCGGGGGGCTGCTGTCGGTGCTCTCGGGGCTGCTGTCGGTGCTCTCGGGGCTGCTGGGTGTCCGAGAGAACCTGGCGAATAAGGCTATAAGGCTTTTCGCGTGGCTCTATCAATTTGGTTGGTAGGCAATTAAATATATCTTGCCTATTCATCATTTTTTATTTTTTTAGCAATTTTTTAGACCATTTGTAATCCAGCACTGGATTATTAATATATGCGCTAATATAATGTTAAAAAAATAAAAATTGATATCAAATGTATCATCTATACATTACAACGCTTCGCCAGCTATGGAGCCTATAACTGCAAGCATTTGTTTCTTTGTTATGACAGGAGGGGTGGCAGGAGTAGCAATGTACGAACACGATAAGATTATTAGATATATTAAGGTGGCCGAAAAAAGGCAACAAATAATAGACAAAATGAGAAAGGATTTAGCAAGGGGAAAATAAATACAGAGAATAATAAGATAGATTAGATAGAATATATCTGTTTTTCTTATTAGAATTGACAGAGCGGATAGATATATTTACAGCTATGGGCAACTTTATACAGCCACATGCTGCTGTGTGGAAACTAATCAATGCCGATATCATTATTGTAATCAAGACATACTAGATAATAATCTATGTTATCTTCCATTTCTATTTCGTTTTCAATAAATATATCGTAATGGTCGCCAGTATTTTTGGAGATTTTCTTTAAATACTCTATATTGGTCTTATTATAACAACATGTTATAGCAACGGATTCGGCAGTTTCTCTTAGAATATCGAGACCTATTAAGTTTCTATATGTCCTGCTGATATATACATTACTGTTGCTATTTGTATAATTTCTGGAAAATGCCAATTTAATAGGTCGCGAAAAGCTCGTATAATCAACATATTTTTTTATTCCATCTTCTTCCAAGCTATAATATATATAATAGGGTGACAATAAGCTCGGGAGCGGTTTATATTCGCGATTCTTAAATGATGCCAAAATCAATAGCGCTGATATTCGAAGATTTATATACTTATTTCTGATATTACCGAATGATAAAAAATATCCGTGCTGTGTTTTATTTATATTCAATCCGCTGTTGTTATCAAAACTGCCCTGTATTTTGTACTTTATGACGCTATTCATATTCTCTATTTTTTCTATGGTTTTCTCGTGAGCATCAAGAGTATCCTCTATAATTTTTTCAATTATATCACTGGGCAAAATATCTATATAACTTCCCATATTCTGTATATCGAATATCTTAGATACCATTTATATGTAGAATATAAATAAATGTATGTCAATTTTTGCACTCATAGTACTGTAAGATACATAAAAACATTTGAATAATTTGCTATGATAGTTCCCATACTATGTAGCATTAATGTGATTGTTTTGTAAAAGCCGGCATTTTCTTCTGTTATATATGGGTTCAGGTTCCATATTAATATAGCAAATAGATAATATATTAGGCCGGCCGCCAGAATACTTATATATGTCCTGAACTTTTTGGAATCCATATATGAATATGCATAAAAGATTGAAAAATACATTGCTATTTGAACTGTTATAATATCAATATACATCCTCGTCTTATCTTCTGGATTAGACCAGAAATAAACTGATGTAATAAATACTACTAGCGCCGGGATACTTGCGTAATATTTCCCTAAATACACGGCTATTATAAAAGCCGTTAATATTATTAGAGTTACAAGAAGCATATATATATTCATATTTTGCTATTGATTGATAAGATATTATTATAGATTATTATAATTATAGATTATAAATAAATTATTATAGATTATTATAATTATAGATTATAAATATATTATAGTAAATTATTATAAATTATTATATAAGATAATAATGTTTATTTATTTACCTTATAAGCATCAAAAAAACAGAGTGTATAAATGTAAAATTAACAATTATATAGATATAGATAGGCTACGCGATTGGGTGATATCACAGAATCCTGTTAAAGATAATTCTTCTCATTGGTGGTATAGCGAGCTTCCGGCTGACATCTCCTTATTATATTCTAAGATAGCGAGGAATCAAAATATTCTTGATATGCTTGTTAAAAATACTAAATGTAATGTTGATATCATAAATGATATGAATGAGATATATGTATCAGCTCCACAAAAAGATTCGCATACTACATCAGATAAAATATTTTACACCAAGCATATAGACGGTCCCTATTATTTATTCCCATTTGCATCCTGTTATCGTGTTATTCTAGGCCTTGACAATAATAGCAATGTAATAACATGCTTTAATATGATACCAGAGGATACGACGATTGCCAAGGGAGATGTAGTAGCATTTGATTTTCACCGCGAATGTCATTATATATATAATAAAGCAGCAGAAGCAGCTGAAGCAGCAAATGCTATTGACAGTCATCGAGTAGTATTGAAGATACATTATTGTGTTTATCCGTGGTGGGCGTATTATTTCGGCAAAACATTGAGCCAATTATCTATAAACTACAATCGCAATTTCAGGAATCTATTTCTATATACATTAAATACCGAAAATGCCGACGAGAAATACAAAAAATATTTAGCATATTCTATGATAGTAACTACGCAGATATTTCATAATGTTGAATATTATATCGGATACAATAATATATCCTTTGCGTGTTTCTTGTATTACATAGGATATATGACGCATTATAACGTGTTTCTTCTCGGTTGCTTGGCTATTCATTATCTGCGAAAAACTACTTTGGCTCCCGAAAATTGCAAACATATCGCATTAAAGCGCGATATCCGCTTTTACTATGTCATATATTCCCTCCAAATATATTATATATATTACTGCTATTTGCTATTCAGACCTAACTCCTATTACACAAATAGTTTGCTCATCATATACATCCTAAACGATATGAAATATTTATATGATCTCCGCTAATTCTTATTAGTTTTTCCTAGATATGATAAAAAATAAATAATATTTTATTTTAGTATTATAGATAATATATAATATATAATATATAATATATAATATATAATGGATACTCGTGATAATAATATAGAACAAAATAAAATATATTTAAGAAATAATAAATTATATAAAGAATATTATTTTAAATATGCGCCAAATGATAATGAAGAAACATTATATTCATTTTTTGAAAAAAATGGTTTATTGAATGAGAATAACTTGAACTATATTTTTAAAATAATGTATAATAAAAACACATACAAATATATATATATCTAAATATATAAATAATGAATATAGAATATATGATTTATTATCATATCAAGGACTTTTTCATTACGAACCATATAATGATATATCAGAATCAAAAATTAGCTCTACTATATTAAGTGATAGTTTAAAATATTATAAAACACTTAAAGCGTATAATATAGCGTCAACTAGGAATTTTGAAAAAGATGATATACAAGAGGATATACAAGAGGATGAAGCTGTTAATCTATATGGTGGCTATGCAAAATCTTCAAAGTTTAAAACGAAGGAAGTTCTTGGTAAATTAAGACGAGTATATAAAATTCCTAACTCCAAAAAAGAGCATATAATGCATAAAGGTATTCTTATTACATTATCTGAATACAAGGCGCTTATGAAATTAAAAAATAAAAAATAAATATTATTATAAAATTATATCAAGCAATAGTAATTCCAGTTAGTTTTTTCCTAGATATCGCGAGATAAGGGCAAGGGCGCTTATATCAACCTTTTTGGGTAATTTTTTAAGCATAGATAATCTCTTCTTTTTAGCCGGTGCAATTACAATTGCATCATATGACAAAACAATAGGAATATCTTGAATATTCGTAGGCATTTTGTTCAATAAAAATAAATCAATTAAGGATATAACAAAATCAATTTTTGTAAATTGTAGCCGTTGTAATATAAATATTAATCATATTTAATAAGTTTTTCTAAGAAGTTTTGAGAGGCCTCGTGGGTCAATTTATAGTTCTTCAATATATATAAGATGGTTCGGCATTCAACCTTGGTAATAGTACCACCATCAAATATCTTGACAAGCAATTTATTGGAATCATCTATGGATATTCTTCCATCACCTTGCCCTTTTATCAACTCGTCGGCCATATCTAATAGCCCGGCATCAAAGTTTAATCCATCAATTACTTTGTAATAGCTAACCTTATTTTCCATTTATTATAATAAGAGAAAAGTTTTGAAGAAAAATAAACTAACGCGAGAGAATAACTATACGCAAGCCCTACATCTTAATATTGACCAGTGAGTTTATAATATATAGGCGCGAATGAGTTTGCGATCGGCGTGTCGGTAATGAATTCGCTAATAGCGAAATAAGTAATAGCTAGCATAGCAATACGCCCGTTATTCAACTCTTTCAATTCTAGTTCGCGCTTATTTTTTACATTATTTGTAGTATAAATATTTAGCGGGTCAAATCCCAAATCTCCGGGAATACTTTCAATTTCATAATTCTTGGCAATACTCACATATTCAAGGGTCGTAGCAAATATAATAATGGTCATAAAAAATGCCGGATTAATTTTATCAAGTCCTCCATTCAATAGCGAGGGAACTTTGCCACTAACAGTGAGCAAATTATTGCCATTCATAATTTTAGAAAGGTACGGATGATAAAGTTCAGCCAAAGGCCACCCCACGCTTCCTAACATAGCAAGGCGACCATGTTTAATCTCGGCTTCGCGGTATCTACGTAGAGTGCTAATGCTTGTAGAACAATTTAGCGGGTCAAATCCCTTATTACCAATGAATACCGAAGCTTCGCCGTCAGCTAAAATAGAGTTCTTGTTAAGGAGCCCGAAGTTAATGGCATTCCTAACAAACAGATTCCCACCATTCCTTAGCCCGAACTTCTTAATATTACTCAATCTATCAAACTCCAAGTAATCAATCTCGCCATCATTATTAACATCAGCAATATCCATATAATTATTTTTTCCATAATAAAACTCCAGTTCTGAAATATCCAGCTTTCCAGATTTATCAACATCAATATTATTAAAGGCATTGACATTTACATCATTATCTTTGGCGCCGCTGCTACCGCTCTCCTTCTTGGATAGCATAGCGATTGATTTGGGGCGATGATAAGCGAGATTTGACGGAAATGTCGATGTAACAAAGAAACAATCCGAGCAGTACAATAAAGATGCGAGAATAAAATATCTGAACATAATATTATGATATATATGTTGTTTTATTCTTATATATTGTACCCTCTTTATATAATCCTCATGCTATATCTCACAATCTATATCATATATCTTGTGCATTATATAATGTTTTTATTGTATTATATATACGCCTAAACTGAAAGCTCCTAACAATCAATAACATAAATTGAAGAGAAAAAGAGAAAAAATAAAATATAAAAATATATAGAAATATAGATAAGGAGATTTACGAGGATACTATATTGGAGAGGATAGCATTCTTCAAATCTTCTGGAAAGTTTTCTGGAATTATCTTGTTGATGTATAGCGAAGCAACTTTCATTGTTCTAACATCATTTTCTACATCGCCCAAATCCTTCTCAATTTTCTCTGACTCTTCTTCAATCAATTCGGCAATCAAGTAGTCTCTTATCATTATACAATTATTGATAATGTGCATATTCTCGCGAATCTCAGCGTCCGTTGATAGGTCTCGCAATATCTCTGGATATTCAAACATATATGTGCTTTTGCTATTATAGTCTTTTGTAATATAAAGATTTTCACAGATTGTTCTTTTGCTAATATAGTATCCTGTTTCGGTCTCAGATAGCCTAGTAGGGTGTTCTGTTAGCATTATACTAACCACATATTTTTTGTATAACTGAGGATATTCCATCATCTTTTCTTCAGTCATAACAAGCGACAGTACGCGTTCTTCATCATCATAATAATAGATCGCATAAACATTTATGATGTCTTCATCTCTTATGAAGATTATGCAACTCTTATTGTATCTGCCTTGATAATGATAGCTTGTGAAAAACATTCTGAAAACCTGGTGCGATTAAGGAATGATAAGGATACTCTCGTTTGCGAAACTTGCTTGGATTAGCGAGTAATTACTATTATAATACAGTGTCAATTTTACATTTTTACACATATATTTAGAACCTTTTTAATCTTTGCAATAAAAACGAAAAAAACAAAAATATAAAAATATATATAGGTACAGATACTATAAGGTATCTGGTGTCTAAGAGGGTGCTTATTAGAATACATATACATCGGCGAGGATAGTGTTCTTCAAATCGTCGGGAAAGTTTTCGGGAATTATCTTGCCAATATATTGCGAAATAGTTTTCATTATGTTAAGTTCTTTTTCTAAATCACACAATTCCTTATCAATACAGTTTGATTCGTTATTTACGAACTCGGCAATAAACTCGTCATCAATCAAATCATCGTTAATCATAATAATATCTTCAATAAACTGCATATTATTGCGAATATTAGTGTCCGTAGATAGTTTATAGGACATCGCCGGATATTCTGACATATAGGTGTTTTCGCAATCATAGTCTTTGCAGATACGAAGGTTTTTCCAGATTGTTCTTTTATGAATACCATATCCGCGCGTGTCCTTAGATAGCTGATTTGCATTTTCTGTGAGCATCGTACTAATCGTATATAACTTGTACAATACTTCATACTCCTTCTTCATCTTCTCTTCTGTCATCACAAATAACAGGTGTGCGTAATTATACTCAGGATTCTCATAAACATTTATGACGCCCTTATCTTTGATGAAGATTAGGCAACACGCATTACGATTGCTGTGATAATCATAGCAAGTATAAAGCATTCTATTGATACTCTGTTTTGTGAGCGGTAGCTCTTGGCGGTCGGCTTAGCTGGTGGCGCTGGTGGCTTGTCTACTGGCTGGTGGCACTGGTGGCTTTTGAAACAGATGAGAGCGATGGAAGGCTTTTTAAGGCTTTTCAGTTGGCTCAATCTGTTTGGCAGGCAATAAATATTCTTAGTCAGCTTGTCAATTTTAACAGTTTCTGTGTATTTTTAGAACATTTTTATGGATAAAAAATAAATACACATAAATAAATATATATAAATGCGTTAACACATATCATATTTTTTCAAGGATGATATTCGTCAAATCATCGGGGATATCTGGCATAATTTTTTTAATATATAGAGAATACATCAACAGATTTTTAGTATAATCTTCGCAGATACTCAAATCTTTTTCAAGTTTATATATTTCATCTTCAATAAGTCCAGATAGCAATATTGGATTTATCATTATAATATCATCAATAATATGCGCAATATCCTGAATATACTGTTGCGATGATAGATTGTAGGACATTACTGGATAATTGAACATATATGTGTCTTCGTTATCATAACTATTGGTAATATAAAGATTTTTCCAAATAGTTTTTTTCCTAATACTATAACATCCATCTTCTTCAATTAACTTTGTAGAATCTGCTGTTAGCAAGATACTTGTGATATATATATTATAGAGGGTTGGGTATTTTTCAATATCTTCTTCGCTAATAACTAATAGAGGAGTTTCAGCATAATCTCGGTCATAATCTTCGTCATCATCGTAATTATCGTTCAAATTAATGTATACGTTGATGATGTTTTTATCTTTTACAAAGATTACAGTATTTGTAACGCGATTGCTGTGATAATTATAGCAAGTGAAAAACATTCTATCGGTACTTGGATGCGGTAGCTGTTTCTGCTGCGACTGTGGCTTTTGGTTGGCTCAATATGTTTGGCAGGCAATAAATATTCTTAATCTGCTTGTCAATTTTTACAGTCTCTATGTATTTTTAAAACATTTTTATGGATAATATGTAATATGCAAAAGTAAAAAATAGACTTAATTACAATTAACTATACTATATATCAGCGATTCCCCTTGCGGTTCTCGGCATTCGCCTTCTGATATATAATACGATAGCTCTCGATACCATTTGAGCCTCCAATAATTGCAATTAAATCTACTTTAATGATTTTGATATTACGATACTATTCTATGTAACATCGAAAATCATTCTTTTTAATATATGACAGCTTATTTATTTAAATAAGCAAATCAATTTTTATGTATTTTTTGACATTTTAGAACAAATTTATTCAATAAAAAAATATAATATGTTATTATCAATATTTTTAAAATATCATAAGAAAAAGAATGAAGTTGGCCATTATATTGTTCGGCATTTCTTTGGAAATAAATAGATATTGGCAGTACGACACATTATACTCGGTAGATTACAATAATATCTCTGATAATTATCAGAGATATATAGTTTACTATAATTTGATAAAGATTTATTTATATATTTTATTTTTTAATTTCATAACTGCCTTGTATTCAGATACTGTAATAATATTACCTTTGTGCTTTATATGCTCTTTTTTGGAGTTAGGAATTTTATATACTCGTCTTAATTTACCAAGAACTTCCTTCGTTTTAAACTTTGAAGATTTTGCATAGCCACCATTTGCACTTGTTTGTTTTGCTGTTTGTTTTGCTGTTTGTTTTGCTGTTTGTTTTGCTGTATGTTTTGCTATTGTGTTTTGTATAATTTGCATCTCTTCCGTAGATAATAGAGGACTATTATTGACATCTTCTTCATCATCTTCTTCATCATCTTCTTCATCATCTTCTTCATCATCTTGTTCATCTTCTTTATCATCATCTTCAAAATCCCTATTTGCAGTTAAATCATACTTTCTTTTTGTTTTATAATATGTTAAACCAACTTTTAATTTATATGTTAGTTCTTCTGAATCACGGTTAGAGTGCTGTACTCTAAAATTTTTTGTAATAGAGCTAATGACGGTATCTGTTAAATCAACATTTTTTAAATTATATATTTTATAGTTATTACCAACTTTAGAGATATATATATATACGCTAAACTGCCCTAATTGGTAATGCAGTAATTTAAAAATATATTTCAAGTTACTATCATTCAATAAACTATTATATTCTAAAAATGAATGAAATGTATCTTCGGTCTCTGATATTCTAGTAAATTTTTTTTCTTTATATAAATGATAATTATCATTTAGATATTCTATATTTTTTTTTAATAAAATTTCATTTTTCAGTTGTTGTTGATTATAATCTATTGCCTTTTCCTTATCATTTATAATAGCAATTGAGGTAAATTTATAATTTATTTTTTCTATCCATTCGGCACCATGTTCCCGATGTTTTAAAATTTCTACAACAGTAAATAATGTATCATTTAAAATTTTTTTTTCGGTGGTTTTTATATCAAAAGTATTATCAATATTTGTTTCAATTCTTACATAAATTGTTTTATTATACGAATCGGCATATAGCTTGAAAATTGTATTATCATATGTGCGATTTAATAAATTATATTTCTCAAATACTTGTTTATATGTACGAGTTTTATCTGAATCATTAAAATTTATTTTCAATTCGGTTGTGTCTATTATATATATATCTCTATCATCTAATCCAGTAATAGTTCTTTCTTTTTTTTCCTTATCTTTTTCCGCTTTTTTTCTTTCTTCCAACTCAGTTGTATTAATGGGTAAATAATCTTCAATGTAATGATTACAATTATTTGTTATAATCATTAAATAATTTCTATATTCATATTGTTTAATGATATCTCCTCTAAATTTATTTTTAAAAATGTTAAGTATATAATGTATATTTTTCAAATTTGGAGAACAATATCCCCAACTTCGCAGGTATTTGTTGAATCCATCGACCGGAGCCATTTTCTTATTCTTAATAAATAACAATATTTTTAATTTTTAATTTTTTTTCAATTTTATAATCTTCTTATAATCAGAAACTGATATTAGGTTTCCTTTATACTTAACATATTTTTTTTTAGAACCATTTATTTTATATATACGCATATCTTTTCCGAATATTTCCTTTTTTTGAAGGATTGTATTTTTTAAGGGTTTGGATTTTGTTTTAATTGTTTTTTTACCAATACCCCCTGTTTGTTGTAGTTTTTTATTAAAAATATCAGCTAATGTTTTATCATTAATTAAAATTTTATTAATATTGCGGTATGTGGGAGCAGCACCCATCCTACCTCCTAAGCCTTCTTCCGTTATTACAAAAGATTGATTAGTTATCAATAAATATCTAAATTCATATTTTTTTGAGTACGAATTTTTATCTATATCTATTTCAAATATTTTTACAGGATTTTCTTCCAAAGCCTCATTCGATTGTTGGTCTTCCAAAGACTCATTCGATTGTTGGTCTTCCAAAGACTCATTCGATTGTCGGTCTTTCAAATTCTTACGCGATAATCTAATATACAAATCATATGCTCTTCCCTTGGTAGAATATAATTTAAAAATAATAGCTTCTTTGTCCTTATCATTTATATACGAATCAGTTAATAAACCATTTTGTTCAAAAAATTCTCCGAAAGTATTATTTTCAAAGGTTTCAGGATGTAGTTCATAATAAGTTTGATTTAAAACATTTTGCTTAAATAAATAATCAGATATCCCAAACCTTTTTTCTATTATAGAGTCGCAACGATTCGTAATATTTTTTAATTTATCCATTGCTTCTCCTTGTTTGTCTAGGTTATCTTTATATACATCATCTTTTATTAAATCAATTATTTTAAAAAGAGCATATTTATTCTTCTCTTCTTCACCTACATTATCAACTTCACCTTTATTTTTATACACTCCATCAGCTACGCGGCATTTTGTTAAACTATCTTTAACATATTTAAAACGATTTAACATTATTATTCTAAATAAATAACAATATTTAAAAATATTATACGAAGGTATTTATTATTATAAATATACTATAATGAAGCTATAATGTATTTTTATTGCTAATATTTTATTATTGTTAAAATATAAGATATAAGATATGTTTTCATACAAGATAAATAATCCTAATAATTTTTCAATAGATGTAAAGGGAGATTATTATGCAATACCATTCGGTCATAGATGTTCTTCTGCATTAGCATGTAAATACGCGCATATGCGTAAATTTTCATTACCATTTGATTGGACTATACCATTATATCCCAGTAAAATTCAAAAAGTATTAGAAAACGATTTTGAAGATTATATTCCCGATGTAAGAAATGATGTATTTGTTAATAAATATGATTTTGAATTAGCACATTTTAATGAAGATATTGATGCGGGAATTGAAGAATATAAGAGAAGAATTGAGAGATTCAGAGATATTATACAACATCCTAAGAAAAAATATTTCGTTTATATCAACGAAGATTATTTTTATGACGAAAAGTTTCGCCAAAATGACTTCAATGATAATATATTTAATGAAATGTTAGAACTTGAAAAATTTATTAGAAATAAATATGCGAATATTGATTATAATATATTATATTTTAATTTCATAGACCATAATATACCAGCAGATTCTAATATAATAAACATAGTATTAAATTCAACAGAAGTTTATAATTATCGCAAAGCTTCGCCTTATGAAGATTTTAGAAATTTTTGTGGAAAAATATTATCCGAATTATTTAATACAGATTTACTGACAGGATATGATATAAGTGTATTCAATAATTAGCAAAATCCTATTATATATCTTAATTCACTCACTGAAATTGATAAGTATCTGCCAAGTATTTATTATTTATGCAAATATTATTAAAATCTAATTTATCTTGTACAACATCTTCACGACCAGGACCATAACTAACAATAATTTCATCAGTATATTTAAAAATAGCCTTTGTTATATCAGAAGACATAAACGGATACGTTGAGCTTTTCATTCTATATATCAAAACTTTTTCCTCTCTATATATAAGTATTACATATATATAGAAAATAACGCCGGGACCTCTACCACTTATTTTAAATATTCTTCCATCATATTTATCACTTATATTTTCAAATAAAATATATTTATTAAAAAAATCTAAAAATGTTATATTCTTATTTGATTTATCAGCAAGTTCAGCAATATTTAGTTGATAAAATCCATCAGTTTTATCTTCTTTATTTTTTTCTTTCTCATTTCGTTCATCGGTTTCTATTTTTGTAAAATAGAGTTTAATAGCGTGTTTCAAATTAGTTGTTATATCAATTAAATATTGTATATATTCTTCTCTTTTTTCGTTTGTTTTTAAATTATCATATAAAAACTTTATTATATTATTTAAACAATCATCAAATTTTTGATTATTCTTTGGTGCAGAGGGGAGCGGTGTGACATTTACATTTCCTGTAATATTGTTGTTAAATGCTTCGGCTTTTTTAAGTTTATTAATTGAAATATTTAAATACTTATGCGTTGTCCATGGTGTTGATGTGGAATGGCGAGCGGTATGGTTTACAATAATCTTTTCAATTGTTTGTGTATTTATTTGTTCGTATTTTATATTATTATAAATATCAACGTCAATATAAAATATATCTATATCTATATATTTTTTTATTAAAATAATATAAGACGCACTCTCGTCATTTTGGGGGTCAATATAGAGTTTAAAAAATAACATTATTTCTATCATATAAATATTCATCGCTTAATAAGCCTTTTTCATTAAAAAAATCAAAAAATGTTATTTCTTTTGCTAAATCAGATGTAGCTATTTTTAGTATATGATAATCAAAACTTTCGTATAAATTAATAATATCAGCAAACTCATCATCTATAATAATTTTACAATCTGTTTTAATACATTTTAAACTATTTACTAATTTTTTTAGTTCTTTATGTTCACATCTATATTTAATTAACGCTATTATTTTGAAAAGAGCTTTATCTCTATCTTGTATATCATCTGTTTGTAAGATATTATTGTCTTTATCAACAGCATATTTAATGCTTTCGGTTGTTGACATTATTATTCTAAATAAATAACAATATTATTATATATCTATTATCAATACATTCAAGCAATTCCTGCGTACTTAATATACCATCATATTTTTGAGTAGGTGTAATCAATTGTGTGGATATTCTGGAAATATGAATGCAAAAGCTATCTCTGTATAAAATAAAAAATGCGCAATGTATTTTTATTTTTTATTTTTTGCTTTTGTTATCTGCTTAATAATGTTTTTGTAATCAGTTATATTATATAATTCCCCCTTATATTTTACATATTCCTTGCGAGAATCTGGCATTTTATAGATTTTCATTCGTTTCCCAAGAATCTCCTTATATTGATTTTGTGTTTTTTGAGATGCAACAGGTTTTTTAGAGTTCTTGTTACTCTTTCCTTTTACTTTAAGTTTTCCTCCCAATGTAATATTAACTTTATTAAGTTCATTAATTGCTGAAATTTTTGCTAGTATTGCTCGTCCTACTAGCGTGCGTGCTTTTATTGTATGCATTATCAAAGATTTTAGTTGTACAAGTGCTTTATTTTTATAATATTCTAAATGTTCTTCTATAATAACTTCTGCTTTTTCTGCTGCTATTGCTGCGTTTTGTTCTTCTATAATATCTTCTACGCTTTGTTCTTCTATAATAACTTCTGCTTTTTCTGCTGCTATTGCTGCTTTTTTTCTAAAAAAACTGTTTTTCCTTTTTCTAATACTTGTACTATTATTGCATTTTTTTCTACATCCTTTGCTTTTTCTGCTGCTATTGCTGCGTTTTCTTTTACTACATTTTTTATTGCTTTTATTTCATGAGAAATAGCTCGTATTTTTCCTTCTTTATCATCTTCATCCTTGTGTATTTTATACAACTCTTTGTACTTTTGTTCTTCTATCGTTAATTCATCTGTTAGTTTTTTTTCTACTGTTGCTGCTTTTTCTGCACATCCGTTTGCTATATTCATATAACTTTCTACATCATCATATTTATAATCACTATTTAGCTTTTCTAAAAAATTATGCATTTTAAACAAATATGGACCTTCCAAGCTAGTAGGTATATAAAAACTTAAAGTATGAAACTTACCAGGTATAATATTTTTAACAGAAATATCATTTCCATTAGAATCATATAAAATGTTATCTTCATATCTGAATACATGTGTTTGTCCCGCATTATCTTCAAATGTAAAATTATAAAAAGATTCGTTTTTAACTTTTATTTGTTCTATAATATATCTATTCAAAGTATCAAATATATGTAGCCTTCTACTCAATTCTTCATATGATAGATTTTGATGTTTTAACCATATTTTTATCATATATCTTTCATCTATATAGGACATATCGACCTTAGAACTAATAATCGTAGTTGCCATATTTTATTCTCTATTCTATTTATTACAGATATAAGAATTATTAACTTATATTTTATAATATGAACACTAATAATGGTAATTTTTTAAATGATTGTTGGTCTATATATTTTCACGATCCCTACGATATTAATTGGGATGATAAAAGTTATAAGATTATAGGACAGATATCAACAGTTGAAGATTATGCGAGATATTTCAAGGGATATAAGGAGCTTTTCAAGAAAGGGATGTTTTTTATAATGAGAGCCGACATTATTCCGAGATATGAGGATGAGCTGAATATTAATGGAGGGTGCTTGTCATTCAAAATATCACCAGAAGATTTTGAGAAAAAGTTTTTTGAATTGTGTGCTAGTATTTTGGGAGAAACGATAGGAACGTGCGATGATGTAATGAATAATATTAACGGTGTATCGATAAGCCCTAAGAAATTATATTATATAGCGAGGATATGGATTAAAAACAATAAATATGCCAATAAAGAGTATTATAATATTGACATTCCGAAATATACTACATTGATGTATAAAAATCATGTATAAGCCTTGTCTAGCGTAGCCTTCGTACTATGCGTGATAATTATGTAATAATTAATGTGTATAATTAATAAAATGAATGACAAAATAAATGATATTGTCAATTTAATAAAGACAATTGTTTTATATATTCTCGTTCCGTTCAGGATAATATTTTTACTATTATTATTGAGATTATCAAATATTGTTTTGCATTTCATTAGAGACGAGAGCAGTATAATGTCTGTCATATTAATTTTCGGAAAGTTCATTATGTTTGTGCTGTCTTTTAATATTGATATATCAAAAGAAGATTACATTAAATATATGGAGTATTTATACAGCGATAAGAAGTTTATATGTACTATTAATCACACTACACTTGCCGACGGTTTTGTAATAGCAAGTGCTTTTCCGCGTAGCAATATAGTAATATTAAGAACTATACTATATAGTATCTTTGGATATACCGAGGAGAATAATGAGAAATATGGAAATATATATGTAGAAAAAGGAAAAACGAGTAATAAAATTAAGGAGCGCGTAGATAATCGCAAGTCTGGCGACCCTGTTGTTTTTATTGCTCCTGGTTCTGGTAATATAGCTAAGATTCCAGGGAATATCACAGAGTTCAGCGGAAAAGGCGCATTTGTCGAGGGATATCCTATATTGCCTATCGTAATAAAATACGAGGATAATTCATTGCATCACAATTCAGACAATGGCGAATCTATGCTCCACTCGTGCTTAAAACTCTTCTTGGTTCAAAATTATAAAATTAAAATCAAGGTATGTGATATGGTAGAAAAGAATGCGGGTGAAAGCATAATAGAATACAAGGATCGCGTATATGACATTATGAACGATCTCTATAATAAAATGTAATCCCGAATAATATGCGATATAAAGATTAAATTACATTATACAGCATTACATTACACTATGAGGAATTGCTCAGTATTCAATGATGAATTGAGAGGAACTAATAGTCCGATTGCTGATATAACAGCTATTGCCAATATAGCTAATCCAGTTAATGAAAATATATTGATTTCAACTTGTATATACATAGCTATCAAAGGATTAAATGTTATTTTTCTATTATTGAAATGGTAATATATATGATATATTATATGTTATATAAACGATTATTGCGATTATATATAAAAAATAACATTACAACATTACATAATAATGAGTTCTAAGAAAGCAATTAATATAATTGTTGCTACGAGTACGAATTATGGGATTGGGTATGATAATAACATGTGCTGGCATATTCCCGAAGAGTTAAAGCATTTTAAAAAGATTACTACAACTGTTGAGGATATAAAAAAGAGGAATTGTGTAATAATGGGAAAAAACACATGGTACTCATTGCCTAAGAGGCCTCTTGTAGATAGGATGAATATTATAATAAGTTCAGCAGATTACGAGAAAATATCTTGCGAAGTAGGAGATGCCAAAGATAATATCAAGGTTTTTAAGAATATTGAAGATGCATTTGAATATGTAGAGGAAAGCGAGGAAATAGAAAGTGCTTTTATAATTGGTGGTGCACAGTTATATAACGAGTGCTTAGATAAATATGTTGAGAAAATCAAAAATATGTATATGACAATAGTGTATGATAAGAAATATGAGTGTAATAAGTTTATAGCAGCCGATGTCATATTTAATAATTTTAAGTTTGAAAAAAAAGATGTATATAATAGTGACTTGAAGTATATTACTATGAAGGGATATAATAAGGGTATTTCATATCCGCACGATGAGCCGGTAGACTAGACAGACTAATAGAGGAGCTTGAATAAAAGCATTTCTATATATATGGGCTCTTTGGATTTATTGGTTTGCGATAACATATATTCTATATTAGAACCAATTTCTATTATTTTCATTTTTTCGTTTTTCTTGATATCCTCGTATTTTTTCTTAGGTAATTTAGAATATTTAATACGAAGATAGTAATCGCCATGATCCACGAGGATTAAGAAGTCTTCTATAATTTTGTGAATGGATATGTTATACTGACAGCATTTATTAGAGAGATATCTTATATCTTCCATATTATTTTTATTTTTATCATATGACTTGATGAATTCAAAGAACGGTGGGTAATTATATTTTATAAAGTCTTCGGTTAATATTTCACCTGCATGAGGACTATTTTCAATCTCTGATATGAAGAGGGCTTTTATAATATTCCTCGTTTTCATAGCTGCCAATTCATCTATAACAGATATGCCGAGATAATTTACAAATATATTATTTATCTCTTCAAATGTGAAAAGAGGCACGCGGAAACTATTAAAACGGCTTTTAATAGGAAGCTCTATTTTAGCCATATAGTGTGTAGTACATAGAAATGTTATGTTATTTGAATATCTCTCGAGTAATATGCGAAAATCGTAATATAATTTAGATAATAGGTCAATATTTTTAATAATTATAAAGTGCTTATCGTATCCTATATTTTTATGCTTGATAATGTGAAGTAGGAATGGTGTGATTTTATCCATATTTTTAGTATTATCAGGATTCATTATATTGAGTTCTATAAAGTGCGTGTTCTCATTATACACAAGGGCTTTATCCCACACATGTTCACATCTATATATTTTATTTTGTATATTGAATTTTTTTTTAATTATTAAATCTATAAATAAATCTATTGGAAAACCCAGAGGAGAATATAACAAGGTATTGTTTTGAGATAATAATATCCTATTTAACAATATATTATATTCATAATTATCACTTATTATACTTGCAAACTTTTCATCTAATCTATTCCAATTATTCATAATTTGTATTTATGAATATGAATTATGAATATGAATATTATTATAATTAGCTAATAAAATCATATATATAATTATAAAAGGGGTCCGCTTATTTGCGATACCCCATATATGAAAAAGGGATCTGGATTTTTATTAAATTAGTTAATTATAATTTGAGTACATCTTTTTGTTTTTTCAAAAGTTTCAAAAGTTTTTTAGAAATTACAAAATAAATCAAGAGATGTACTCAAATTATATTTTGAAAAATAAGAATATTTCAGTATCTCAATAATTGTAGACACTCTGCATGGATTCTCATAAGGGCGGTTGCTAATAACTATGGAATAAAAATTGATAGACAGAGTATAACTAAATAATATACTTATTATAATAGAGAAGGTAAAGGGATATAAGAAGAGATTATGAGCAAATCCAATAGCAATAAGTTTTACGACCCATTAACAAAGATATATGTTAGCAAATCAAATATCGAGGAGTGGAGCAAGAAGCTTAAATATGCACATTCAGTTCCAAATCATTTTCTCGAAAATATTGATATAACTGTTGATAAGAAGGAAAATATAGATGTTAAAAAGCAATTGTATTATGATAAAATCAAGATGTTTATAAATAATAATTCAGAACATTTATTGAACAATTTGATATCTGTCAATAAATCTAAGTCATTAATTCAGGATAGAAGGGACGAGTATAATGAGATAATGAGGTTATATAACAAGAGTATGAAAGAATATCAGGATATTCACGGAAAAAAAATAGTGATTAGACTGGTATTGAATAAAAATAAGGAAAAATTAATGGCTTACTTACAATACTATAATTACAAGAAATTAACAAAGGATACTTATACACCCAAAGGTTTAGTGAACGAGATAGATGATTTTATTCTTAAAAATCGCTTGTACGGATTGTATTCCGACGATTTGATGGTTGGTTTCTTGATAATTAAAAAAAGCAGATATTTCAAAATAGACGGTGCATCAGATAAGGTGGATACATTTTATATCCAAGAAGTTTATATAGACAAGAGTATGCGAGGTAGAAAACTTGGAAAAATATTATTAGATTATGCGCTATTAATATGTCCTATCAATAAAAAGCATATATCTTTGATGACATACGAGGGTAATATTATGGCGAATATAGCAAAATCTTATGGGTTTGAATTACAAGACGAAGCATCTGGGTGCCCTGTTAATAAATTATTCTTTGTTCGCAGAATGACCGACAAAGATTTTCTTAAAAATACTAACAGAATAACTGAATAAAGCTAATATTTAGCGCCTATACAATATAAAGAATAAATTAAGAATATTATCTAACACTTATATAATGTATATTGAAATATTAGGTTTAGATATTAATAACATTTCTAAATATACAAAAGAGGATATAAAGGGAATATACAAAAAAATAGCATTAGAATGTCACCCAGATAAGCTAATAAAAATACAAGATATCAAAGTCAAAAATGCAAAAATAGAGAGATTTAAAAAGGCTTGCATAGCATATAAAAAAGCAATTGAAGATTTTGATAATTACGGAGAATTACGAGCATATCCGAATTGCACTAATAATAATCGAAGTGACTATGACGACTATGGCGATTTTGGAGACTTTGGCGATTTTGGCGATTTTGGAGACTTTGGCAATTTTGGGGATTACAGTAACCCTGATATAAACTTTTGGGAGGATATGTATAGTAATTATTTCAATGATAAGAATAAGGTTAAAAAAACATTTATAAATCTAGCCAATATTTTTTTAACTAAGGGCTTGTCTAAGGGATTTAACAGAAAAAATTATTACAACCCATCTTCTAATATTATCAAGCATAGTATAATATTGCCTGTTAATTACCTTGATTTACATACTGATAAAAACAAAAAAATTAGGATATTATTAAAAGGCGTTAAAAAGCCATTCAATTTTAGCATATTATGTAAGAAAGAGTATCCGCGTTTTAAGAGACAGTATATAGATGATTGTGGAATAGAGCATGATATAGAAATTAAAATGATAATATCTAACTCTAATCCTACTAAGATATTTAATAAGAAAAACAATTCTTGTTCGGATTCTGTATCAGATTCTTCCGAAGATTCTACTACGGATTCCTCAGAAGATTCCAGCGATTCAAGCGATTCTTATGAAGGTCTTGACTATGATAAAAATAGATTAAATAACAAAAACATAGAATATCGCCATAAAATAGTAAACGAACGCATTGATTTAATGATAGATATTTTCATAAATCTCAAAGATTATTTAGAAGGCTCTTGTAAAACGATTAAATATATAGATAATAATTATATAAAAATTGATATACCGTCTTTTACATTAAATAATGTAATATTCAACAATAAAGGTCTTTTAGGGGGCAATTTGGTAGTTAATGTAATTTTACTAAATATTTCAAAAATAAATTGGGATAAGCTCATAATTGATGAGAAAAAACTTTTTATTAAAACGATAGAAAACATTTATAAAAATTGATATAAGGTTTTAGCAATATATTATTATAATAATACAGCAATGTATTAGTATTCTGTAGAGGATACACCCAGCAACCAACCTATAAGCATCTATGATATCTTCGGATGTCAGTATTCTGTATAGGATACACCCAGCAACCAACCTATAAGCATCTATGATATCTTCGGATGTCAGTATTCTGTAGAGAATACACCCAGCAACCAACCTATAAGCATCTATGATATCTTCGGATGTCAGTATTCTGTAGAGAATACACCCAGCAACCAACCTAATAAGCTTCTATGATATCTTCGGATGTCAGTATTCTGTATAGGATACACCCAGCAACCAACCTAATAAGCTTCTATGATATCTTCGGATGTCAGTATTCTGTATAGGATACACCCAGCAACCAACCTATAAGCATCTATGATATCTTCGGATGTCAGTATTCTGTATAGGATACACCCAGCAACCAACCTAATAAGCTTCTATGATATCTTCGGATGTCAGTATTCTGTATAGGATACACCAAGCAACCAACCTAATAAGCTTCTATGATATCTTCGGATGTCAGTATTCTGTATAGGATACACCCAGCAACCAACCTATAAGCATCTATGATATCTTCGGATGTCAGTATTCTGTATAGGATACACCCAGCAACCAA
>Ga0247831_1000574_pt1 | contig 79736 bp, 58 predicted proteins | sample LaCruzMarch2015__9_FD_192406 | JGI IMG/M metagenome (GOLD analysis project Ga0247831, IMG submission 192406) | Freshwater microbial communities from meromictic Lake La Cruz, Castile-La Mancha, Spain - LaCruzMarch2015_1m | ecosystem: Environmental > Aquatic > Freshwater > Lake | place: Spain...
TTACGATAGCACCAAGTGGAACAATAAATGCAGGAACAGGTAATGCAAGTGCATTATGCGATGGTATAACCTATACAATAACAGTAACCGATGTAAACAACTGTACTTCCCAAGCAACAGTCTTGTTAACGACACCTAACTCGCCTTTAATCAACATCACAGCGAGCACAAACCCAACATGTGTACCAGGATGTGATGGAACAGCGAGTGTAACAGCAATAGTGGGTGGAAACTATACAATTACCCCAAGTGGAACAATCAATGCAGCAACAGGTGCAGCAAGTAATCTATGTTCTGGTATCACTTACACTATTACAGTTACAGATGCGAATGGGTGTACAGGAACAACAACTATAATATTAACCACACCTAACTCACCAGTAATCAGCATCGTTGCTTCGACTTTACCAAGTTGTATACCAGGATGTGATGGAACTGCCAGTGTAACTGCTATTGCAGGTGGTAACTATACAATCACGCCAAGTGGAACAATCAATGCTGTAACAGGTGCAGCGACTGCATTATGTTCTGGTGTTACGTATACAATCACAGTCACTGATGCAAATGCATGTACAGGGACAACAACAATATTATTAAACACTCAATTACCTCCATCTATTACATTGACTAATCAAACAAATGTGAATTGTAATGGAGCTTGCAATGGTACTGCTCAAGTAGCTACAGTAGCAGGTGTAACATATAGCATTGCTGGAGGACCTGGAGCGCCAGTTATTAACCCAACTACAGGTGATGCATCTAGCTTGTGTGCAGGTACTTATGTAATTACTGCAACAGATGCGAATGGATGTACTGGAACAACAAGTGTTACAATTACTGAGCCTACTGCTGTTCAAATAACAAACGTAGCTACAACAGCTACATTGTGTAATGGACAATCAAATGGTACAATGACACTTTCAGTTACAGGTGGTACAGGATTATATACTGCTACTACTATTCCAGTTAGTGCTGGAGCGGGACCTGCAGTCAGTCCGTTAACTATAAACAGTCTGGCAGCAAATACATACACTGTAACTATTACTGATGCCAATGGATGTACTATAACTTCTGTTGTTAGTATTTCAGGTGCTGCTCAAATTGCATTTAATTCTGCAACAGCTACAAACCCTGCTTGTAATAATGCATGTAATGGATCAGTAGCAGTAACTACTACAGGTGGCACTGGCTTAATGAGTTACACTATTAACCCACAAGGACCACAATCAAATACGACAGGTAACTTTACTGCACTTTGTGCTGGTACATTTACTGTAACTGCTACTGATGGTAATGGTTGTACAGAAACAACGACTTTGACTTTGGTTGATCCATTGGCACTTGTTATCTCAAATGCTATTTCAACAAATCCATTATGTTTTGGTGATGCTACAGGCACTATATCTATGTCCCTTTCAGGTGGCACTATTGGTGCAGGTTATACCTACACTTCTAGTCCAGTTGCTACACAACCTACCCCAGGTAACTTTACTGGATTAACCGCACAATGTTATACAATTACAGGAGTTGATGGCAATGGTTGTACTACTACCACACAGATATGTTTAACTAATCCAGCTCAGTTGGTTTGGGATAATCCAGCAGGAAACAATGTATTGTGTAATGGAGGAACTTCGGGTTCAATCGTAGCACCATCACTTGGTGGTACAGGTACAGTAACTTATACTTTGAATCCATCGGCTCAGTCAAATACTACAGGTACATTTGGTGGTTTAACTGCTCAATGTTACACAGTTTCGGCAACTGATGTGAATGGATGTAATATTACAACCGTGATATGTATCACTGAACCACCAGTATTGACAATTGGCGTTCCAGCTGTAGTCAATATACTTTGTAATGGTTCTGCTACTGGTTCAATTTCAATCAATGCAAATGGTGGTACGCCAACTTACACATACTCAATTAACCCTAATTTTGGCACACAAGCGACCGCTGGTAACTTTACAAATATGCCAGCAGGTACTTATGCAATAATTGTAACTGATGTAAACGGTTGTACTTCTATTTCTACAGGTATACAAATATCTGAACCACCAGCAATAACATTTAATACAGTTAACGTACAAGATGTAGCATGCTTTGGTGATGCAACTGGTACAATTACAATTGGAGCACAAGGAGGTGTAGGTGGATTTACATATTCACTCAACCCAGCAGGAGCACAACCTACTCCAGGATTCTTTAATACATTGTTTGCAGGTACCTATATCGCAACTGCTACTGATGCAAATGGTTGTACTATGACAACTTCTATAGAAGTGAAACAAAATCCTCAATTGGTTATAACTAATGTAAGTTTGACAGAACCAATTTGTTTTGGTGAATCAAATGGTGCAATAAGTGTAACAGCGGCAGGTGGTGTAGCTCCAATACAGTTCTCATTGAATAATAGTCCATTCCAAAACAATGGAACATTTGGAAATATTCCAGCTGGATATTATGTAATTACACTGCGTGATGTATTAGGATGTATGAGAGATTCATTGATTCAATTGACACAACCTGAAGAAGTTGGTGCTACAGTAGATTTAACTGGTGCAAATTGTGTTGACTCTAAAGATGGCAAAGCAATCATAACTGGTACTGGTGGACGCGGAGGATACAAATATTACTTGTCTCCAGGTTTATATATCAACAAATCAGGTGTGTTTACTGGCCTTGAAGCAGGTACTTATACTTTAAGAGTTGTTGATACCACAGGTTGTGAATACTCAACATTCTTCACAGTAAATCCTCCTGCAAATGCATTAGGAAACTATATTACTAAGCAAGATTTAGCATGTAACGGTAAGGGTAATGAAGGTTTAGCAACAGCAAATGTATCTGGTGGTACACCGCCTTACAGCTTCTTATGGAATACAAGCCCTTCACAAACAACTCCTACTGCATCTACATTGTATTTCGGTTTGTATAAAGTAGAAATAACAGATGCGTATGGTTGTAAAATCAAAGATTCAGTTTATATCGAGGAAGGACCATGTTGCGACATTGCATTTATTCCAAATGCATTCTCACCGAACGGTGACGGAAAGAATGATGAATTCAGAGTATTAACTACTGCAGGTGTCCAACTTATTCAACTTGAAGTATTCAACAGATGGGGGAATAAAGTTTGGTCTACAAGCGATTATAGAAAAGGATGGGATGGATATGACAATAGTCAAGAAGCTCCTGTAGAAACCTACCAGTACATACTAAGATATACATGTACACGTGACGGAAATACATATATCAAAAAAGGTGATGTTATCCTAGTTCGATAATTTAAAATCAAATAAAAAAAATCCCGCATTTAACATGTGGGATTTTTTTTTTGTAGTATTCTGACAATATCTTTACAGCCTGATGCCAAATTGGTATTTGTTAAAATCAGTTCTTGATAATGTGTTTTCAGAATTGATTTACAAGAATTAGAATTCGTAAAAAAAAAAATATGGTTGACGTTTTATTAGGTTTGCAATGGGGTGATGAAGGCAAGGGGAAAATTGTAGATTTCTTGGCAAGAAAATATGATATAATTGCCCGTTTTCAAGGTGGTCCAAATGCAGGACACACGCTATATTTAGGCGATAAAAAAGTTGTTTTACATACTATACCTTCTGGTGTATTTCATGAAAAATTACAAAATGTAATAGGAAACGGCGTTGTCATTGATCCAGTTTCATTTGAAATGGAGTGCGAAGAAATTACAGGCCTTGGAGTCAATCTTAAATCGAGCTTATTGATCAGCGAAAGAGCGCATTTAATTATTCCTACACATAAAATATTAGACAAAGCAAGTGAACTAGCTAAAGGAATAAATAAAATTGGGAGTACACTGAAAGGTATAGGGCCAACTTACATGGATAAAACCGGCAGGAATGGTTTGCGTGTAGGTGATATTTTACAACCTGATTTTAAAGAACGATATAAATTGTTGAAGGAAAAACATTTGCAAATGCTACAACAAAGCGAACTTTTAGATGACTTAAATAATTTAGAAACCGATTTTTTTACTTCTGTAGAAAAATTAAAACAATATAAGATAATTGCAGTTGAATATTGGTTGAATGAACAAATTAAACAAGGTAAAAAAATATTAGCCGAAGGCGCTCAAGGAACGATGTTAGACATCGATTTTGGCACGTATCCATATGTGACATCGAGCAATACCATTACAGCAGGTTTATGTACTGGCTTAGGTATAGCACCGCAACATGTAGGCAAAGTATATGGTATCAGTAAAGCATATTGTACTCGGGTAGGAAGTGGTCCTTTTCCAACTGAATTAGACAATGAAGTTGGTGAAAAATTGCGTAAATTAGGTAGCGAATTTGGTGCTACTACAGGGCGACCACGCAGATGTGGTTGGATTGATTTAGTCGCATTGAATTATGCCTGTATGATTAATGGTGTAACTGATTTAATCATTACTAAAGCCGATGTATTGGACGGAATGGACGAAATAAATGTATGTGAATCCTACACAATTAATAATCAAAAAATAGTGCATTTTCCATATGATATAAGCGAAAAGTCAATTCAGCCGAATTACACTCAAATCAATGCATGGGAGAAACCATTGTCAACTTGTCAAATAAAAACTGATTTGCCAAATAGTTTTAATCAGCTTGTAAATTTGATTGAAAAAAATACGAATGTTAAGGTCTCTTACGTTTCAAATGGAGTAGGTCGGGAGCAATTAGTGAATATGTAATTTTAAGCACAAAAAAAAATTTTAAATTTTATCTAAAAAAATTTTTCAGTTTGAAAAATATGGTGAAAATTTACATTAGAAATTGAACGAAGTATGAAAGCAAAACCAGTTAAAAAAACAGCAACACCTAAAAGTGGCATAGAACCTAAATCTCCTAAAGCCACACCTAAGAAAAAATCACCTTCGAATGAAGATGAGGACGATGACGACGAAGATGAAGAGGTGATGGGCGCTAAAAAAACAACTAAAGCATCCTCTAAAAAAGCGAAGAGCGATGACGATGATGATGATGACGACGATATTGATGACGATATCGAAGATGACGATGATTTTGGTAAGGATGAATTTGAAGATGAATTTGAAGAATTCGATATGCCAGTTTCTAAAACGAAATCAAAAAAATCATCTAAAGATGACGACGATGATTTTAAAATAGATGATGATTTAGGTTTAGATTTATTTGATGATGGTTTTGATGATGATGATGATTTTTAAATATTATTGACTATAAAATAGTAACGCCGATGGAGTTATTCATCGGCGTTTTTTTGTAAATTGCATACATAATATGTTTAAATTAGAATCACCATATCAACCCAGTGGAGATCAACCCAAAGCAATTCAACAATTGGTGGAAGGCGTCTTGGCTAATCAGCAATATCAAACATTGTTGGGCGTTACAGGTTCTGGTAAAACATTTACAATGGCAAATGTGATTCAGCAGACTCAAAAGCCAACGCTTGTGCTAACGCACAACAAAACTTTAGTAGCTCAATTGTATGGGGAACTTAAACAATTTTTTCCTGACAATGCCGTAGAGTATTTTGTTTCATATTATGATTATTATCAGCCAGAGGCTTATCTTCCAAGCACTGGGGTTTATATCGAAAAGGATTTAGCAATCAATGCTGAACTCGAAAAACTTCGTTTGCGAACTACATCAAGCTTATTGAGTGGGCGAAGGGATATCGTAGTGGTAGCATCGGTTTCATGTATTTATGGTATAGGTAATCCAGCAGAATATGCAAATGGTATCATTAGAATTTCTGTAGGGAAAAATTTCGGCAGAAATAATTTCTTGCATAAGTTGATACAAGGTTTATATACAAGAAATAATGTAGAATTTGACCGAGCAATGTTTCGAGTTAAAGGTGATACGGTTGATATCAATTTGCCTTACGCTGATTACGGTTATCGGGTTATTTTTTTTGGCGATGAAATAGAAGCCATACAACGTATTGAAACTACAACAGGTAAGAAAATAGAATCTGTAGAGGATGCTGCTATATTTCCTGCAAATATGTATTTGGCTCCCCAAGACCAAATGAAGAATATTATACATGAGATTCAAGACGAAGTGATGGCGCAGGAAGCCTACTTTAAAAAGGAAGCTAAGTTTATTGAAGCACAACGCATCAAAGAACGAGTCAATTATGACCTTGAAATGATTCAGGAGCTAGGGTATTGTAAAGGCATAGAAAATTATTCTCGTTTTCTTGATCGACGAATGCCAGGAGCAAGGCCATTTTGCTTGATTGATTATTTTCCAGACGATTTTTTAATGGTCATCGATGAAAGCCATGTTACATTACCGCAAGTTAGTGGCATGTATGGTGGTGATAGAGCACGTAAAATGAATTTGGTAGGGTATGGCTTCCGTTTGCCTTCGGCATTGGATAATCGACCATTAAACTTTACAGAATTTCAAGGCATGATGAAGCAAGTCGTTTTTGTGAGCGCTACACCTGGCAAGTTTGAATTGGAGCTGTGCGAAGGTGAAGTCGTAGAACAAGTTGTAAGACCTACTGGATTACTCGATCCTCCTATTGAAGTGAGACCAAGTATAAATCAAATTGATGATTTGCTCGACGAGATAGATAAGCGTGTAGATATGGGACATCGAGTATTGGTAACAACATTAACCAAACGATTATCTGAAGAGCTTTCGAAATACCTCTTAAAAATAAACGTAAAATGTAAATACCTTCATAGTGAAATTGATGCTTTAGAGCGTATTGAAATTTTGAGAGAACTACGTTTAGGCAACATTGATGTGCTAATTGGTGTCAATCTATTACGTGAAGGATTGGATTTGCCTGAGGTTTCACTTGTTGCAATTTTAGATGCAGATAAAGAAGGTTTTTTGCGCGACGAACGTTCCCTTACACAAACAGCTGGACGTGCTGCTCGTAACGCTGATGGATTAGTTATTTTTTATGCAGACAAAATGACAAATAGCATGCAACGTACGATTGATGAAACAAATCGTAGACGAATTAAACAAATTCAACACAATACTGAACATCACATTACACCAACTACAATTACACGCTCAATCGATCAGATTATGCATCAAACATCTGTATTGGATATCAAAGGCTATGAGGAGCACAAAACATATTCCATCAAAGATGATACACTAATGGCTGCCGAAGAAAAAGCAGTTGGATATGAATCAATCAAAGAACTAGAAAAAGAAATAGCAGCGGTAAAAAAAATGATGGAAAGAGCTGCCAAAGATTTAGATTTTATAGAAGCTGCAAGGTTGAGAGATAAAATGTTAGAATTAAAAAAAAGACTCTAAACTTGAAAAAGATTTTAATGCAAACACTGATGACTATTTAGTCACAAATGCGAAGTCTTCATTCGAATAACACAGAATCTCAATTTCTCATTTTATATTTGCTCTATGTCTTCATTACATTTATACAATTCACTGACTCGAAAAAAAGAAAAATTCGAACCCTTAAATCCACCTTTTGTTGGCTTGTACGTATGCGGTCCAACAGTGTATAGCAATGCACACATAGGCAATGTGAGAACATTCACATCGTTTGACATGATTTATCGATATTTAACTTTTTGTGGCTACAAGGTGCGTTATGTTCGAAATATAACTGATGCGGGACATTTGACCAATGAACAAGGAGAAGGTGTGAATAGAATGGAGTCGCAGGCCAAACTGGAAAGTTTGGAGCCCATGGAAATTGTTCAAAAATATACAGTTGGATTTCATCAAGTGATGGAGTTGTTTAATGCTATACCACCTACTATTGAACCTACTGCTACAGGACATATCTTGGAGCAAATAGAAATGATAGAAGTTTTAATTCAAAAAGGTTTTGCCTATGAAGTAAAAGGTTCTGTTTATTTTGATGTAAAAAAATACAATGAACAATACAATTATGGTGTATTGTCCGGACGAAATATTGATGATTTGATTGCAGGCTACAGAGACCTTGATGGGCAAGATGAAAAACGAAACTCTATCGATTTTGCTTTATGGAAAGCCGCTACTCCAGCACATATTATGCAATGGCGTTCGCCATGGGGTATGGGATTCCCGGGATGGCATTTAGAATGCTCAGCCATGAGTACAAAATATTTAGGAAAGGATTTTGATATTCATGGCGGGGGCATGGATCTCAAATTTCCACATCATGAATGCGAAATAGCACAAAACAAGGGCTATTGCGATCATGGTGGTGCGAAGTATTGGTTGCACACCAATATGCTCAATTTTAATGGTCAAAAAATGAGTAAGTCGTTTGGAAATTCTATATTACCCTTAGAGTTTGTTACAGGCGAACATCCTTTGTTGGATAAAGGTTATGCACCTTCTATAGTTCGTTTTCTGTTTTTACAAACGCATTATTCTTCCGAACTGGATATCAATGTCAAAGGTTTGCAAGATGCAGAAAAAGGATTGAAAAGATTAATGGATGCGCTTACAATCATTTCGAATTTTGGACAACAAGCAACGAATGAAAATAATTTAAATTCACAACTTGTAGCTAACATCTCTCAACTTTGTGCTCAATGTAAAGAGTATATGGATGATGATTTTAATACAGCAAGAGTCATTGCAAATTTATTTGAATTGTCTACTATCATTAATTCATTAAAAGGTGGACAAATAAAACCTGAAGATGTCAATTCAGACTCTATTGTATTGATGCAAACTACGTTGAAAGATTATTTGATTGATGTATTTGGTTTGAAACCTTTGGAGGAAAATACAAATTCAAAATTGAATGAAGTGATGCAAGTAATTATTGAATTGCGAAAAGAAGCAAAACTTAAAAAAGACTTCGCTACAAGTGATGCAATACGAAATAAATTAGCAGATGCAGGTGTACAACTCAAGGATGAAAAAGATGGAAACATGAGTTTTACAGTTAACTAGACTTTATGATTGGGAAAGCTTGATTTTGTTTTGATTAACAAAATAATCTTGTGAAAAGGTTATTTTTGAGTAAAATCTACAAAAAATGAAGAAGTTACTCTTTACGCTTACTTTACTCGGCACAATGCAACTAACACAAGCACAATCAATAAATGATTTGCTCAACAAAGGCAAACAAATTTTAAATGGCAATACATCTACTGGCCAACAAGGTGGTAGCAACGGATTAGGTGGCAATTTAGGAAACAACGAAATTGTCAATGGATTGAAAGAAGCCTTGAAAGTTGGTACACAAAATGCAGCAGGAAAATTAAATAAGACCAATGGATTTTTTGGAAATCAATTGATTAAAATATTAATGCCACCAGAATTGAAAAATGTAGAAACCACATTACGTTCTTTTGGTTTTAATAAACAATGCGATAACTTAATTATGAGTTTGAATCGAGCTGCTGAAGATGCCTCTGGTAAAGCTGTACCTATATTTGTCAATGCAATCACTAGTATGAATATCAATGACGGCTTGACTATTTTACGTGGAGGAAATAATGCAGCTACGAATTTCTTGCGAACATCAACTACTTCAGCCTTAACCCAAGCTTTTAGACCTGTCATAGACAAATCATTGGGTAAAACAGGTGCTACGCAATATTGGAAAGATTTATTTACAGTTTACAATCGCCTTCCTATTACGCGCAACAAAGTCAATACAGATTTGACTGGATATGTAACTGAACGAGCTTTATCTGGTTTGTTTACTACTGTAGCACAAGAGGAGGCAAATATTCGTACAAATCCTGCTGCTCGAGTCAATGATATTTTGAGGAATGTATTTGGTGGGTAATCATTTTTTTAACTCCCCCAATTTTCTCGATCCAGGCTTCTGTATTGGATGGCTTCGGCCAGGTGTTCTATTTTAATATCGGGGCTATCAGCTAGATCGGCAATCGTGCGCGATACTTTCAAAATTCGATCATAAGCACGTGCGGAAAGATTTAAACGTTCCATAGCATTTTTTAATAAATTTTGGCCTGCTGTATTCAAGATACATATTTCTTGCAATTGCTTACTGCTTATTTGAGCGTTGGCATACACGCCATCTTGATCTTTATAGCGTTCAGCTTGTATGCCTCTTGCTTTTAATACTCGCACTCGAATGGATTCACTTTTTTCTTGTGTACTCGTTTGAATATTGGATAAATCTGCAAACGAAACTGGAGTTACTTCGACGTGCAAATCGATACGATCGAGCAATGGCCCTGATATTTTGTTTAAGTATTTTTGAACAGTACCCGGTGGACAGCTACATTCCTTTTCCGGATGATTAAAATAGCCACAGGGACATGGATTCATCGAAGCAACCAACATAAAGTTGGCAGGATAATCAATACTCATTTTGGCTCGAGATATGGTTACTCGACGCTCTTCCATGGGTTGGCGCATCACCTCAAGTACGGTACGTTTAAATTCGGGCAATTCATCCAAGAATAATACCCCATTATGTGCTAGAGATATTTCGCCAGGTTGCGGATTGCCTCCACCGCCTACTAAGGCTACATCACTTACCGTATGATGCGGCGAACGAAACGGACGCTTGGATACTAATGTTGCTCCTTCGGATAATTTACCTGCTACTGAATGTATTTTGGTTGTTTCCAATGCTTCTTGCAAACTCAACGGAGGCAGAATAGAAGGCAAGCGTTTGGCTAGCATAGTTTTACCTGCTCCTGGAGGACCTATCAAAATTACATTATGACCACCAGCAGCAGAAATTTCTAAGGCACGTTTGATATTGGCTTGTCCTTTCACATCACAAAAATCATGTTCGAAATCATATTGCGAATGGAAAAATTCATCACGTGTGTCGACCATTACAGGTTCTAATGTTTTATGGCCATTCAAAAAATCAATGATTTCATTGATATGTGAAATGCCATAGACCTTTAAATTATTGACAAGTCCTGCCTCACGTTCATTTTGTTTGGGAACAAACAGCGCTTCAAAACCTTCTTTGCGAGCTTGAATAGCTATAGGTAAAGCACCTTTGATAGGTAAAATAGTACCATCCAAAGACAACTCACCCATGATAACGTATTTATGAAGGTTCTCTTTATTGACTTGCTCTGTTGCAGCTAGTATGCCAATGGCTATAGGTAAGTCAAACGCACTGCCTGTCTTGCGAATATCAGCTGGTGAAAGATTGACGACCACCTTTATACGAGGAAATCGATAATGATTATTTTTAATAGCACTTTCAACGCGATGCTGACTTTCTTTAACGGCATTGTCGGGTAAGCCTACTACAAAAAATTTTAAGCCGTCAAGGACGTCCACTTCAGTTGTAATTGTGATAGCTTCTACGCCATACACCGCACTGGCAAACAATTTTACCATCATATAATTTAGTAGATTATTAGAATGTAAATATACAACGAAGCTATGATTGAAATCCTAGAATTTAATAATTCCTATCGAAAGCCAAACGCATACCTTGTTTACCTTCTAAAACTTGACCATCAGTGTAAACAAGATTCCCACTCACAAATGTTTTCTCAATAGCACCTTTAAAAGTATGACCCTCTAAAGGGCTCCATCCACATTTATACAGAAGATTATTTTTACTAACAGTTGTAGGTTTATTCATATCGACTAGTACTGCATCTGCAAAATACCCTTCACGAATATAACCACGATCTTTTACTAGAAAACAATCTGCTGGAGCGTGGCAAGCTTTTTCTACAATTTTTTCCAAAGAGATTCGACCCTCATGATAACCCTCAAGAAGCATCAATAAACTGTGTTGTATTAAAGGCACACCGGCTGGAGCATTTAGATAATCTTGTTGCTTTTCATCCCACGTATGTGGTGCGTGATCTGTAGCGATAATGTCTAAACGATCATCTAATAAAGCTTTCCATAAAGCTTCTTTGTTTTCCTTGGCTTTGATAGCTGGATTACATTTAATCAAATTGCCATATTGTTCATAATCATCAGCTGTGAAATATAAATGGTGTACACATACTTCTGATGTAATTCGCTTTTCTTTAAGAGGCAACATATTACTAAACAACTGCAACTCTTTTTCGGTAGTAATATGTAAAATATGTAGACGTGTATCAAACTTCATTGCCATCTGTATGGCAGAGACTGACATTTCATAGCATGTATTTACGTCCCTAATAATAGGATGAAATCGAGCATGATCAATTACTACACCTTCATCAAGTAGTCGTTGTTTGTTAGCTTGAGCTATGCTTTCATGTTCGCTATGAATGGCTATCAAAACTTCGCTATTAGAAAATATATTTTCTAGAGTTACTATATTGTCAACAAGCATATTACCAGTACTAGAACCCATAAATATTTTAAGTCCACAAATGTCATTTTTGTGTTTATTGACTTGCAACGCTTGTTCGGCATTGTCATTCGAAACGCCCATGAAAAAACTATAATTTGCGGGTGAAACTTGGGCTGCACGAGCATATTTTTGTTCTAACAAATCCAGATTGAGTGAGGGTGGATTTACATTGGGCATTTCCATGAAACTTGTTACACCGCCAGCTACAGCAGCACGAGATTCTGATGCAATATCTGCTTTGTGAGTCAAGCCAGGTTCTCTAAAATGTACCTGATCGTCAATTAGACCAGGTAATAAATGTAAGCCTTCTCCATTAATTTCGTGCGTAGCTTCTTTGACATTGATTTCGCGGTCGATTTTTTCAAATCGACCCCTTTTTATATATACATCACTTGAAGTTATATTGCCTTCATTGACAACCTGAATATTTTTAATAATGTAATTTTCCATTCAATTTTAGTTTGTACAAAGTTAAAATGAATTACCTTTAGATTCTATTTTATTCAATATGAAAAAAGGAATACTATTGTTTTTGCTCTTTATAAGTAATCTCATGTCTGTAGCACAGTCATCTTATCTAAACAGAAACATGGATGATAGCTATCTTCTCGAAAGAATGGATATTTTAAGTAAACACGTTTCTGATAGTTTGGTCACATCCCAAAATCCTATGTCAAGAAAAGATGCAGTGGAATATTTAGAACATTATTTGGTTCAAAATCAATCTAGTCTTTCTAAAATAGATAAGCAAGATATAGCTAATTTTATTGGAAAAAATTCAGAATGGGCATCTAGTGGAGACGGTTCTATAAAATCTAAAAACCCACTTTTTAATACTTTTTACAAAACAAAATCAGACTTTTTGCATTATAATAAGGATGGTAATTCATTTTCTTTGAATCCTATCCTCTATTATCAACAAATGGCTGAATCGAACAACACAAATCAAAATTTATTTTATAATTCAAGGGGTATAGAAGCTAGAGGTACACTGAGAAAGCGAGTTAGTTTTTATACTGTATTTACCGATAATCAGGAAAGAGGACCTCAACATCATCAGAATTATGTTGCCTTAAACAAAGCTGTACCCGGAGCGGCATTTTATAAAACGTTTAAACCTGAAAAGCCAGGATTGGCCAACGATTATCTTTACGCTGCTGGATATGTAGATGCAGAAGTGGTCAAAGATGCAATCAACATTACATTTGGACACGATCGTTTCCATCTAGGAGATGGTTATCGCAGCTTGTTTTTAAGTGATTTTGGGAGCAATTATTTATTCTTGAAATTAAATACTCGGTTGTGGAAATTCAATTATCAGAATTTATTTATGGAGCTAACCCCGCAATATGCTCGTAAAAGCGATAGACTTTTACCTAAGAAATATGCAACAATGCATCAATTAAGTTTTAATCCGACAAAATGGTTAAATATTGGTGTGTTTGAAACTATTGTATTTGGACGAAAAGATCATTTTGATTTTACATATATGAATCCAGTTATTTTTTACAGAAGTGTAGAACAAATGAATGGTAGTCCTGATAATGCAATGCTTGGTGCAAATTTTAAAATCAATACAGGCGTGAAAGCAGTCCTTTATGGACAATTGCTTTTAGACGAATTTAAATTTTCGGAGTTAGCAGCTAGAAATGGTTGGTGGGCAAATAAATATGGCATTCAATTGGGTGCAAAAATGGCCGATGTGTTTGGTATTAATAACTTAATGCTACAAACTGAAATTAATATGGTTAGACCATTTACCTATTCACGTGATTCTGTTTCGAATTATACGCATTACAATCAATCTTTGGCACATCCGTATGGGGCTAACTTTATGGAAGCAAGTGTTATCGTTCGCTACAAACCAACACAAAAATTATACTTAACAGCTAAAGCATTTTATAACAAACAAGGTAAAGATACTTTATCGAAGGTTGCATTTGGCGGAGATATATTTGATCCTTATATCAATAAAAATGCAGAGTATGGTGTACAGTTGTTTAATGGATTCCCTACAGAAATTTTATTTGGAAACTTAAATGCGTCGTACGAATTAAAGCATAATCTGTACATTGATTTAGGTGCAAATTATAGATATGAAAAAGCGACACATCCATCTAATCCAAGCTTTCAGAGTTTTCAAGTGTATACAGGCTTTCGTTTAAATGCAGTTCGCAAACAATATGATTATTAAGAAGGAATTAGACCTAATTTTTTTAACCTTGAAATAATTGCACCTTTACTGCGTTCAAATTCAACAGACATTTCTTGGTAAGTTTTACCTGCATCAAACATGGTCTCTAATTCTTCATCTAATTCATCTGTCCAAGGGCGATAAGCTGAAGGACTCTTTTCTCTAATTTTAGAATAATGTGAATCGAACTCTTGCAGATATGATGATTTTTTTCGAACAGCATAGTTTGGTAATGCAATTTCTTGCTTGAGAATTGGTTCAGGTTTTTTTATCACGACAACACTTGCATCCAATACAAAATTTTCGGGTAGCATTTCTTCTGGAATTTTTAAAACTGTTTTTGCTCGAGTAATTGCAACATACAACAAATTGATTTCTTCTTCTATTCTACTTTTTTGCTCCTTGAATTCGGGTTGTTTTGATAGTCGATCTAATTTATCTTCTGTGATAAAATCGTTGGCCAATTCTACGATATCATATTCCATTCCTTTGCAACGATGTACTGTACTAAATATAATTTCTGCTTTGTGCTTTTCGGCATCACCAACATGTTTATCTTTCAATTGCTTTAAAAGCGATGGTATTTCGTTTTCGTATTCTTTGACTATGTCCAACATCATTTGCAATTGTTTGTCTTCTGTTTTATCGATATAGTCTTCAAGCTCGGTAATTGAACGCATGGTTTTTAACAATTCATCCCGTATCAAAAAATGTTTTTTATTGTATAAATTCAATACATCATACAATGAAGCACCTTCGTCTGCGTAAGTGTACGAATTAAAATTACCTTCAAAATAGATATGTTTTACTTTTCTATGGTCTGTGATATAAGTGATTGCTTTAATCAGCAAACCCAAATTTGTACGTGCTATGACAGCTTGGGTTTTTGTTTCTTTATTCGAACCCAGTCCAATTAATTCAAAGGGTTTGAATTCTGAGAGTTTATTTTTTAAGTATAAAGAATCATTGGCTAGTGTTGCAATTGTTTTTCCGAACCTAAAACTATTATTTAAATCAAAGGATTCAAAATCGACTTGTTCGAGCGAATTGATAGCATATCGCCAACTATAAATTTGTTGATGTGTATCACCAACAATTACTTTAGTTGCAAATTGTTGTTTTAAAAAAATATCTAACATAGCTGGTGAAGCATCTTGTCCTTCATCAAATAAGATATAATCGAAGGGTAACACAGGATTGGATAATTGAAATTTTTTCAAGTAAAAGTCATGCGTTATTTCTATTTCTTCTCGATCCATTTTGGCTAAAAATTGCCGTGTGTAAAATTCAATATTTTTAAAATTATACTTCACAAATGCTTTTGCTTTAGCATCTGTTATTGTTTTTACATAATCGATTTCGGAAACTTTTTGGGCCATACTGTTGCAAAATAGGGAGGCCATTTTTAATATATGATTGGCTATGATAAATAATTCGTGGTTTGCACTTGAGCCTGTCATTTCAAGCAAGCTAACTAATTCATAAGGTTTATAATCGCCTTGTTTTATGGTGTAAGACGAGCCTACAACTATTTGTCTATAGGCTAAGGAGTGAGCAGTTTCTATCCGTACATTGCTCAAACGATGTTGAGCAAATTTGTGTTCAGCTTCTAGTTTGACCGATTTATTAAAAGCTAAATACAAAATTTTTGCACTTATAGGGCGAGTTTTGGCATATTCGATAATCGTGGTCGTTTTGCCCGAGCCGGCTACAGCATTAATTTTGATGTTACCTTTCGATGCTAAAATGGTTTGTTGTTGTAGTGTCAAATTCATGTGATGCGAAAATACATGAGTAGGAGTTTTAAACCATACTTTTTAGAAGATCAAATTTTGTAGCAATCATTTCGATTCTAAAATTGAATAGGATAAAAAAAATGAGTACTTTCGTCAAACAATTTATACTATGTCATTCAATATCAGCGAACTATCGGGACGTAAAGGATTAACAGATAATTTATTTGAGAAAATAGGCCATGCGGCAAAAGAAACAGGAGTAGTATCTGTTGAAGAAACAGAACGATTGGCCAAAGAGTTTTTGATAGGCAAAGCAAATACTTATGGGACTGCTACATTCTACGATTTTACACGACCAGAAAATAAAGGGAAAAAAGTATATGTATGCGAGGGTAGCGCTTGTATGTGTGCAGGAACGCAACAGGGTTTGACACAACAATTGAAAGCGAATTTCAAAGAGGAGGAAATAGGCATGATGTATTGTTTAGGCCGATGTCATGAAGGCAGTGCATTTCATTATGATGGTAAAAATTTTTCTGGTCAAAGTATTGAACATTTAGCAACCAACAGTTGGCAATCGACCAAAGATTTAAATCAAGACAATTATTTTGTGGGTCATCATGGCACTCAAGTATTGACGAAACCATTTTCTTCTATTGATCAATTTTATGAATTACTCAAAACATCCTTGACCAAAACACCCGAAGTATTGTTGGCAGAATTAAAAACAAGTGGATTAAGAGGTCGTGGTGGTGCTGGTTTCCCGACTGCGTTTAAATTTGAAAGTTGTAAGAACACACCGAGCGATACAAAGTTTGTAGTATGCAATGCCGATGAAGGAGATCCAGGTGCATACAGCGATCGATATTTGTTGGAGCAACAACCACATTCGGTTTTGCTGGGTATGATGTTGGCTGGATATATGATTGGTGCTAGTTGGGGTGTATTGTATATACGTGGAGAATATCCTGAAAGCATTGCTATTTGCGAAGCAGAAATTAAAAAATTATATGATTTAAAATTATTAGGTTCGAATATTTTAGGAACTGATTTTTCATTTGATTTCAAAGTCATTCATGCACAAGGTGCGTATATCTGTGGCGAAGAAACGGCATTGCTTTCAAGTATAGAAGGACAACGACCAGAGGTTCGAGTACGCCCGCCGTATCCTGCTCAGATGGGCCTTTTCAATAAGCCTACCGTGGTCAATAATGTCGAAACTTTAGCTTGTATTCCATTTATATTAAACCAAGGTGGAGAAGCATTTGCTTCTATTGGAAAAGGTAAATCTACGGGTACAAAATTGGTTTCATTGGATAGTTTTGTCAATCGACCAGGTATCTACGAAGTAGATATGGGCACTCCATTACAAACTGTCATTGAAGAATTAGGACAGGGTTTTAAATCGGACATTAAAGCGATGCATATTGGAGGACCTTTAGGTGGTTTAGTACCCGTTTCAAAAATAAAAGACTTAAATATAACATTCGAATCATTTCAAGAAAATGGATTTTTGCTTGGACATGCTTCTGTAGTTTGTATACCACAAGATTTTCCATTGGTGAAATACTTGCACCATTTATTTGAGTTTACAGCGCATGAAAGTTGTGGCAAATGTTTCCCATGCAGACTCGGTAGTACAAGAGGTAAAGAAATGTTTGATAAAGCCATAAATTCAGACTACAAAATAGATCGAACACTCCTAAACGATTTGTTAGAAACGATGGAAATTGGCTCGCTGTGTGCATTAGGTGGTGGTTTGCCTTTGCCTATTAAAAATGCTTTAATGTACTTTGAAGGCGAGTTGAAAGAGTATGTTGCTTAGCGCACATATTTGAATAATAGCGTTTGTTTTTTAGTTATTTAGTATACTTAATATACATTAAACTCACCATTTCTGATTCTAATAGTATCAGGTAATTGAGCATCATTAAAATAATTACCTTTTAAATAATAATCACCGCTAAATCTACCTTCAATACATTTAAAATCCTTTTCTTCCTTGTCTATTATAAAATAATTATTGTCAGTATTAGGGTTAATTAATGCATAATCACAGTAGGGCTGATCACCAGAAAAAATTGTCAAATCACTAAATCCATCTAAAAGATTATTTTTTGTCAACAAATATTTCTTTCCAACTGATAAATTACGAATTAAAATGAATGGAGCAATTTCAGTATAACTTAATTCGCTAATATCACTTGAAGGAGCTGCATAAAACCCAAGTCCATTGGTTGAGTTTAAATTTACATTTAGTTTTTTAGTAAATTTATTCTCATTCCCATTCATTTGATATTTGATATAACCTTTTCTGTGACTATTATCATTCTTTTTGCAAGAATATATGCTAACAAATAGAAATAATATGCTGCTATTGAATAATAATTTTTTTAATTTTCTGTTCATGGTTTGTTTTGATTTTAGCTATTGTTATTGATTGTCTTTTTGACCAACTGCACATTTTGTTCTATAACGTAAAATCATTGTTCAATATATTAAATTCACATTTTTTAAATACTTTTTTAAATTTAAAAGTAGCATAATTATATTCATTATACTTGCCAAGCATTGTTTTTGTTGGTGCATCTTCACTGAGTTGCCTGTTCTTGTATACAAACAAAGGAGAAAAACGCAATTTCAAACGATTCATCCATTTTATTTTTCAAAACGAAGCATTGGTATTATTTTCGTTCCATGAAAAAAATAATTTTATCCTTATTCACATGTTCAATTGTATTGAGTACACAAGCGCAAGATAATTTAGTGAATTCGCTGAAGGCAAATGCTTCTGATAGTTCTAAGTCGAAGTATCAGTTTACCACCATCATTGATTTAGAAGATTCGCCAGTCAAAAACCAAGGAAGCTCAGGTACTTGTTGGAGTTACTCAGGCAATTCGTTTCTTGAGAGTGAAATGCTTCGTAATGGTAAAGAATTTGTAGATATATCTGAAATCTATACTGCACGCTGTGCTTACATCGAACGTGCAAGAAATTATGTTCGTATGCATGGAAGCGTTGGCTGGGGGGATGGTGCCGAATTGCATGATGTGGCTCAAATTTATAAAAAATATGGCGCAATGCCGTACGAAGCCTATACAGGTTTGAACTATGGAACATCCAAAAACAAATTTGGCGAAATGCAAGCCGCATTGGAAGGATTTTTGAAAGGTATTGTTGAAAATAAAAATGGCAAATTGACTAAAAATTGGTTGCCAGCCTTCACCGCAGCTTTAGACAGTTATCTGGGTAAAGTGCCAGAAAAATTTATGTATAAAGGTAAAGAATATAATCCGATGACATTTGCGAACGAAGTCGTAGGATTAAATGCTGATGATTATATCGAATTTGGTTCATTTACGTACGCTCCATATTACGAGCCTACCTTGTTGATGGTGCCTGACAACTGGAGTTTACAAACTGTCATGAATGTCAAACTCAATGAATTGGAAGAAATTGTAGATCATGCTTTAGAATCTGGCTATACAGTAGCTTGGGCTACAGATGTGAGTGAAAAATATTTCAGTTGGAAAAATGGTGTTGCCATTGTGCCTGAAAAAGAATTGGAAGACATGAGCGCAGATGAAATGAAAGTTATGTTTGATGGACCTAAAAAAGAACGAACAATTTCGGCAGAATATCGTGAAGATGCCTTCGATAATTATACCACTACCGATGATCATGGAATGCACATTGTAGGGCTTGCTAAAGACCAAAATGGTAAGGAATATTATATGGTCAAGAATAGTTGGGGCGATGCCAATGACTACAAAGGTTATCTTTATGTATCAAAAGCATTTTTTCAATATAAAACAATTGCTATTTTAGTTCATAAAGCTTCACTTCCTTCAGACATCATACGTAAGATTAATTAATACACTTTTTTCTATTTATAGCCGATTTCGCAAGAATCGGCTTTTTTTTTCATATCAGCGTGTATTTTAAGTAGATTTGTTCAAATTTTTCCAACATGAAAAGAATTTTTCTATTTTTAGTTTTCGCATCGATGTACATTTCTTCAATAGCCCAAGTGGCTGGTGATACGATTGTAACATCGACATTTAATTACACTCAAACTGCAAGCAGTCGAGATACGTTTATTCAGTTCCCAAATTTACCAGGGGTAAGGTTTGAAAAAATATATATGATGTACAATATGCGATGTAAAAATGGATTAATCTCTCCGGGTGTGCAAGGTCAAACCAATATTGGATGCGGCGAGTGGGATTATACCTGTAACACATATATTGTAGATTCGACAAAAGTAGATTCGACAAAAGCGAAACATCCTTCGCACATTATAACAGGTTTTTCGGGTACAAATTATAATTATGTCACGCAACCTACATTTACATATTATAAATACACACAACAAAATGTTGTCAATACAGCCACTTTAAGTGAAACAATGGCTACATTGGGTTCGACTAATTCAACGTCGTCAAGCCCCTTCAACGCACAACAAACAACATCAAAATCACAATTCCTTTGGACAGCTAGTGAATTGACAGCTGCTGGACTTACAGCTGGTAATATTTCAAGTATAAAAATGATGTTGAGTAGCATAGGGTCTGGCGCACAATTTTTGAAAATAAAAATGAAACATACTACGGCTTCCACCCTAAATGCAAGCACACCTGATATGACAGGTTTTACTGAAGTATACTTTTTAAATACAACTTTTGTGTTGGGCACAAACCAATTTAATTTTTATAATAATTTCGCATGGAATGGAACTGATAATATATTGGTTGAATTTAGTTTTAGTAATAATGGCACTGGTACTAACAATACTATTGAAAGTGAAAACACACCCACAATTACAGGTTTAGTTTCCAATGAAAACGATTATAATTTTGAGTTTACAGGTAGTAACCAAATGACGTTAGGCAATACAAATTTCAATACATTTAGTAATCAAATTAGCATTGCATTTTGGGCTTATGGCAACCCAGATTTTTTACCAACAAATACTTCTGTAGCTTATGCAACCAATGCACAAAACCATCGTCAAGTCAATATTCATTTCCCTTGGTCCAATGAGAATGTATATTGGGATTGTGGATCTGGTGGCGCTTTCGATCGTATCAACAAACTAGCTACAAGTACAGAATTTGAAGGTCAATGGAACCATTGGACTTTTACCAAAAATACCACAACAGGTATTATGAATATTTATTTAAATGGAGCGCTATGGCATACAGGAACTGGGTTTACATTGCCAGTTCAAATCAATGATTTTATGTTGGGTGCTGCGCCAAATATGGGAAATCCTTATTATGGAAAATTCGATGAATTCAGTCTTTGGAATGTTGAATTACAACCAGCAGATATTCAAGCATGGATGCGCAAAACAATAACAGCTTCGAATCCAAATTACGCCAATCTTTTGTCGTATTATCGTTTTAATGAAGGAAATGGTACGACATCTTTAGATCAATCGCCGGCAGCTTTAACAGCTACTACAACAACTGGTTCGCCGCTTTGGAGAATATTTAAAGGTAAAGACCGTTTTAAAAATTTTACTGAAACATCGAATCGACCAGTTGTGACATTTGTACAAGGTGTGTATACCCAAACTATTACTCCAATAGTGGTGATGGATTCTGTTCAAAATAATTCAAATACTGTCTATAGTTTTGTAAGCAACAATAATAATATTGTACCATTTGATACGAATGTTTACTATCAATCTGGTAACATGTATGTGTATGATGGTGACAATAATACGCTGATAGATTCTGTTGTAATTGCGTCAACTGGTTCTATTGCTATAACACAGTTAGATTATTTTTTACGAAGTCCTTCGGCTTTTCAATTGGTATCATTTGTAACGCCATATGGTATCAATCTTGATATGGGTATGAATGGTAAAACGTGGACCTTTGATGTGACTGATTATGCGCCTATTTTGAAAGGTGGTAAGAGAATGTTTATGAATGGTGGTGGGGAACGTCAAGAAGATATGGATATCAAGTTTGTATTTATTGTAGGTACACCACCGCGCGATGTAAAAGATATCAATAACCTTTGGAGAGTAGAATCTCCTTCTTATACTTCAATATTGAATGATGATAAATATGAGCCACGTAATGTATTGTTGAACCCAAACTCTACAGCATATAAAATAAAAACAGCAATAACAGGACATGGTCAAGAAGGTGAATTTATACCTCGTACACATTTTATCAATGTCAATGGTGGAACACCTGAATTTTCTTGGGATGTATGGAAAAAATGTGGCGAAAATCCTGTGTATCCTCAAGGGGGAACTTGGATATATGATCGTGCAGGTTGGTGTCCGGGTATGGCTACCGATGTAAAAGAAATGGATATTACATCGTTTGGCACACCAGGTTCTGTAGTCAATATCGATTATGGTTTAAATACCGCTAGCGGCTCATCCAATTATTGGGTGAGTAATCAATTGGTTAATTATGGTAATCCAAATTTTGCACTTGATGCATCCATTATTGATGTAAAAAATCCAAGCAATAAAGTAGAATATGCACGAACAAATTCTATCTGTAGCAATCCTATCGTTGTTATCAAAAATACAGGATCTACTGCCTTGACATCTTTGACTATCGAATATTGGGTGAATAACAATACCATTAAAGAAGTGTTCACATGGACAGGTAATTTAGCATTTTTAGAAACTGCAGAAGTCAAATTGCCATTCTCTCAAAATTTATGGAGCGCTGTAAACGGTCCTACAAATAATGTGTTTAATGTGGAAATTAAAAATCCTAATAATGGTACAGATGGTTATAGCCACAACAATAAATTTAGAAGTTTGTTTAACATAACTAATGTAGTTCCATCTAATTTTATTATTTGGTTTAAGACCAATTTATTCGGTGCCGAAACTAGTTATGAAATAACAGATGAAAATGGAAATCAAGTATTGTCTAGAACAGGTCTTGCTAATAATACACAATATCGAGATACTTTACAATTAGGTTTTGGATGTTATCAATTTAAAATCACAGATACAGATGAAGATGGTATTGATTTTTGGGCCAACAATGATGGTATAGGTTTTGCGCGCTTTAGACAAGCATCAGGCGGTCCATTGCTAAGTTTTGAAGGTGATTTTGGCACTTCATTTATCTATAACTTTACAGTAGATTATCCTTTGTCGTATAGCGAATTGTTCGAATCAAAAGAAGTGAGTGTATATCCAAATCCTGCTAACAATCAGTTTAATATTGAAGGTAAGAACCTCGATCAAGCATCAGTATTTGTGTATAATCAAATAGGTCAACAACTCTCTTTAAAGCATACTAAACAAGATAATAAATTACAATTTGATTGTAGTCATGTGGCTTCAGGGGTATATTTTGTAAAAGTTGTATTTTTTGACGGCCAGTCAGTAGTACGAAAAATTAATATTGAAAAATAGTATAACAAGTAATAAATTGATTATGAAAGGGTCAGATATGACCCTTTTTTTATATCTATACGTTTTTGTTAAAGCGGAATCGAAGATTTAATTCCTTCTGGTTCTTATCTACTTTTGTAGTTTAGATTACTAACCTACGATTAGCAAATGAAATTTTTTTATCTATTAGCATTTATTGCTTGTATTAGTCATAACCTTTTTGCAGATTATTCTATTGCTCGTCGATGGAATGAAGTTACATTAATGGCAATTCGCCAAGATTTAGCACGACCACCTGTTCAGGCACGAAATCTATTTCATTTTTCATTAGCTATGTATGAAGCATGGGCTGCATACGATACTAAAGCAGATCAATACGTGTTGGGTCGTACATTTGGAAACACGACTTTTGCTTACAATGGAACTGCTCCACTCATGATGAACGATACAGTTGCATCACAACAAATGGCAATAAGCTATGCTGTATATCGTTTGCTAGTTCATCGATTTAGCAATTCACCCAATGCGATTGTGACTAAACTCAGATTTGATACATTAATGAATAACTTGGGTTACGATATCAATTATACTAATGTCGATTATCAAAATGGAACGCCTGCGGATTTTGGCAATTATATTGGTCAAAAAATAATTCAATTTGGACTAGGTGATGGTTCAAATGAAATCGCAAATTATAGTGCTACTGGCTACGCGCCAGTTAATCCTCCTTTAATTGTAGACAGTTTTGGAAATCCCAATATGGTGAATCCCAACAGATGGCAACAAATGACTATTCAAGGAGCATTGGATCAAGGTGGAAATCCTATACCAAGCACACCAGCATTTATAGGGCCAGAATGGGGCAGTGTGCGACCATTTTCAATGTCAAATTTAGATTTGACAATGTATTTTAGAAGTGGATTTATTTATAATGTTTATAAAAATCCTGGAACACCACCTTTGTTACACATGACGAATCGAGCTGATTCGTCTAGTCAATTGTTCAAATGGGGACATACAATGGTAAGTATTTGGTCTTCTCATTTAGATCCCGATGATACCACAATGATTGATATTTCGCCTGCTCACACAGGCAATGTAAACTTAATGTCGTCTAGTATTTTTCAGTCACAACAATATTATAATTATTTCACCGGTGGTGATACTGGAAAGGGCTATACAATCAATCCAGTAACAAATTTACCTTACACATCTAACCTTATCAAACGGGGAGATTATACCCGAGTTGCATCACAATTTTGGGCAGACGGTCCGCATTCAGAAACGCCACCTGGACATTGGTTTGTATTGCTTAATGATGTTGGAGATAATCCTTTGTTTACGAAACGTTTTCAAGGTGTAGGTGATACCCTTGATAATTTGGAATGGGATATTAAATCATACTTTTTATTGGGTTCTGCTATGCATGATGCAGCTATAGCTGCTTGGGGTGTAAAAGGTTGGTACGATTCGCCAAGACCAATCTCAGCAATACGTAAAATGGCAGAATATGGTCAGTCAAGCGATTCGACTTTGCCACATTTTCATCCCGGCGGTCTTCCTTTGATTCCAGGTTATATCGAACTTGTAACAGCAGGCGATTCTTTAGCAGGAATTAACAATGAATTTTTGAATAAAATAAAAATCAAGTCTTGGCGAGGCTTTAAATATATTGCCGATTCATCTGTAGATGTTGGTAAAGTAGGTTGGATATTGGCTGAGAAATGGATGCCTTACCAACGTAAAACATTTGTAACACCACCTTTTGCAGGATATGTATCTGGTCATTCTACCTACTCAAGAGCAGGTGCAGAAGTCATGACATTATTAACAGGAAGTAACTATTTCCCAGGAGGATTAGCTGAATACGAAATCCCTGCAAACAGTGGTTTTTTAGTGATAGAAAAAGGGCCATCAACAAATGTAAAATTGCAATGGGCTACCTACCAAGATGCTTCTAATGAAGCCAGTTTGTCTCGGATTTGGGGTGGTATACATCCGCCGTTCGACGATATTCCAGGTCGCTTAATTGGTCGTGATGTAGGTATAGCCTCATTTAATTTAGCAAAACAGTATTTTAATGAAAGTCCTTTACCGCTGACATTTCATTCGTTTGCTGCTGTAGAAAAGGATTGTAAAATAATACTTGATTGGGAAACATCAGCAGAGAAAAACGTAGAATCGTTTGTCGTATATCATTCAAGTGATGGAAAAAATTATAATCGAATTGTAGGTACTGTCAAAGCCAAGAATAGTTTTTCAAAAAATCAGTACCAACTCATAGATACTTCAATAAGTGCCATGAATTATTACAAACTAGTTGAACAGGATATTGACTATAATAATATTCAGTTGAGTACAGCTTCAATTAAAAACTCGTGTCAAAACATCTTGACTGAAGATCAAATAGCTGTGTACCCAAATCCTTTTGATGAGCAATTTAATATGACCATTTCGACAAATGATATTGATCAAAATGCGTCTGTTTATATTGTAGATGCATTGGGTAAAACTGTTTATAACTCAAGCATAGCTTTGATACAAAAACAAACAAACGCACAAATCAATTTAAATACGTTGCCAATTGGTTTTTATACACTTAATATAAATTTTGAAAATGGCAAACAATTTGTTCGAAAACTGATTAAACAATAACTACGGTAAAATAACTTCGGCAATGGTGCCATTCGTTCCTACTACGACAATAGTTTGTTGGTTTTTAAAACAGACGCCCCGTAAATCATTTTTGGTAAATGATTCTAGTTCAGACCATGTTTCTCCTTCATTTTTACTAATTATTATACATCCTTTTTCACCCACAGCGGCATAAATTCCTTGTTGGTTAAAGGCGATATCTAGGAAGCGACATTTCTTTTTTAAAAACTGATTTCCATTTCGAATCGTATTCCATGTATCGCCACCGTCTGTAGTTTTAATTATACTACCATTAAACCCAACTGCAACTCCTTCTGTTGTATTTTTCCAACTCATGGCTTTATAAAAGTCGTTTTTTGCTGATGTAAAATTCCAATGTTGACCACCATCAATGGTCTTGAGTATCGCACCATATCCAGAACAATATCCTATACTCGACGTTACAAATTCAATATCTGTGAGTTCGAAATTTTGTTCTTCTCTCAGTTGAATATCACTTCCACCTTCTTTATTCGTTCGAACTAAAAGTCCTTTTTCAAATCCATATCCACCAACAATAAAAGCAGAATCTGCATCTCTAAATGCAATTGATTGAAACTCTTTCCAGGATTGATCTTGTATAAAATTCCAATTAAGACCACTATCATTGCTCGTATAAATTGATGCATCAAATCCAACAGCGAATAAGCCGCCATTACTGCTGATATCGATGCCATAAATTTCTTTGTTCGTAGTACTTGAAGGTAAAGGTATAAGCGACACAGTATTGTTTTCTAAACTATACATTCGTGCTTTGTAAAAACGCTCACCACCAACAATGATGAGTTTGTTGCCAATTGATACGATCTTATTTAATTGAACATCTTCTGTAATCGAGTAATCAGTATACGATGACTTGATGCTCTTTTTTTTGCAACTAACAAATAGTAAAACCACTAAAAGATGAATCAAATGTTTAGGCATGATGTATCAGTTGTGCAATATCTTGATGACCTAGTTTTACAAATATTTTTTTGCCAGCGGGCGACAATTGAGGTTGTTCGCAACGTAATAAATTTTGAAACAATTCTTGCATTTCGATTGATGATAATTTTTGACCATACGGAATGGCTTTTTGCATCGCTAATGTTCGTATCAATTTTTCACGTTTATCCAATTTGATTTCAGATGAATAAAATTTATACGCATCTATTATTTTTTCTATTGAAGCTTTTTCATTTCCTGGCTTAACGTCCGATGCGATACCTTGAATGATAAATGTATTGGTCCCAAATTCTTCTAATTCGTAACCGAGCAAATATAAATCAGGTAAAATACTTTGCACTAGAATTGCATCTGCTGGTTGCAGTTCAATGGTTTGTGGTATCAGGCACTTTTGGATTGGAATAGCTTCTTGATTGATGTGTTCAAACTGTTCGTATAATACACGCTGATGTGCCAAATGCTGGTCAATAAAAATACAACCAGTTTTGGTGGTAGCGAGTATATATGTGGCATTCAGTTGTATAAACTGTTGCGTAAACTCTTCAACTGGCAAATCTAATGTAGTAGAATGCTCGATAAGGTCAGGTTCTGTTTGTACAGGTATAGGTTCTCCTTGAAGTCTAAATTCATCTTGAATTTTGTATAAATCTTTCCAGTTTCGTATATCTTCTTTTTTATCCAAAAAGTGCGATCGTCCTTTTTCGCCAAAAGACTGAAATAAAAAATCACCTTTTGTTCGTTCTTGTGTATCGCGCGAAAATGGTTGTGTTACTGCTGTAAGCGTTTCTATGTTAGAGTCCAAACTAAAATCTAACGATGGTGCAATGCTGTATTTACTCAAGGCATGTTTAACTGCGGAGTTGACAAAAGAATAAACGATTTTGTCGTCATCAAATTTAATTTCTTGTTTGGTCGGATGAACATTGATATCAATACGATTGGGTTCAATATCGATAAATAAAACAAACATTGGAAATTCATCTTTGGCTATTAAATCTCTATAAGCTTGAGTAACAGCATGATTGAGATAGGCACTTTTAATAAAACGGTTATTGACAAAGAAAAACTGATTGCCACGTGTTTTGGATGCCATATCGGGTGAGGCTACAAAACCTCGTATTGATACAATCTCTGTAGGTTCGTCTACAGGGACAAGTTTTGTATTAAGATTGTTGCCAAGTAAACCAATGATACGTTGTTTAAGCTTTCCAGCTTCTAAATTAAATATATCGGTATTGTTGTTCGTAAAGCGAAATGTAATCGCTGGAAATGCCATAGCAACTCGTATAAATTCATCAACAATATGACGAGTTTCTGCTGTATTGGATTTTAAAAAATTTCGTCGCGCTGGTACATTGTAAAACAGGTTTTTTACCATTAGACTACTTCCTACTGAAGCTTGGCAAGGCTCCTGCGATTTTACAGTACTGTTTTCAATATGAATACAAGTTCCTATTTCGTCTGCTAGCGTTCGTGTTTTCAATTCCACTTGTGCAACCGCAGCTATAGAAGCCAATGCTTCACCTCGAAAACCCATTGTACGAATGGCAAAAAGATCATCAATGGATTTAATTTTTGATGTGGCATGACGCTCAAAACATACACGTGCATCAGTAGGGCTCATTCCTTTACCATTGTCATTGACTTGAATGAGTTCTTTCCCAGCATCTTTTATGATTAAATGTATTTGTGTGGCGCCAGCATCTATGGCATTCTCGAGCATCTCCTTTACGGCACTTGCCGGTCGTTGTATGACCTCTCCAGCAGCTATTTGGTTTGCAATGTTATCGGACAATAACTGAATAATATCAGGCATGAAGCAAATGTACAATGTAATTCAGAATTTGACCTTATTGATGGTAATGAAAGTGTCTGCTATTCGGGAATTTAGAAATTGACATCAAGCTTACTTTAAGCTTGAATTACAAATACATCATCGTTTCTGTACTTCTAAGCTGCTCCTGACATTAATTTAAGGTTTGTTTGATGTGATAAAGGGTTTAGATATGGTCAGAAATTTTGGAGCCAAGCTATTCAATTCTATTTTGCTACTTCTTTCTACTTTGTGCGCACGGCGCACTGAAGTATAAAGGCTATCCATCATCGACATTTTCTTTATTTGGTAGAGTCAATGCAGGGCTTTATTGTAAATCGGTTCAGAGCACCTTTTTAATCTGCCTATGGAATGCCGCTGAAGCTAATATTCCGAAGATTGTGCGGGACCGCAATAAAAGATAAATTCGCAAATAATATGAGTTCGTTTAATATTTTTAAGCCAATAGCATTTTTTAACAATTAATATTGTATATTAAGATACAATACATTTGATAAATTATGTTATAATTTTATCAATATGTGATTGGACTTTTACCCTTTTTCATTACAATTTTTAATCGTTTTATTTTGTTTTTTGTAAAAAGAAATCTTTATATTCGTTGTCACAATAAAAAAAGTAAACATATGCCATTGAATGATTTAATCCAATCGCACTTCACAGCAGATGAAGTAGCCCAAGTAGATGCTCTTATTCAACAAATCAAAGACATCATACTACCCAAAAGTAAAAATCTAACTGCCGAAGAAAACGTTAAATATGGCAGTATAAATGAGAAAAATAAATTGCTTGTAAACAAAGTACTCGATTACAGAAATGCACAACCCGATTTGAGTAGTCCCGATGTAGATTGGACAGAATATCAAAACGACCATTTCGATCGACAATTTTTGCAAAGCAGAAGCGAAGCTTTAGGCGGATTGGTAGAAATAATGAACGAAACCAAAATATTGCATGATTATGATAATTATCAAAATGCACTAACCGACTATAGCTATACCAAATATAAAGATGAAACTATGGGCGGGCAAGGTTTTACTTCAAAACACACCGAGTTGAAACAATTTTTTCCAAATACGGGCAATTCTACCCCTTCAACTGAAACACCACCAAATCCCTAGAACCCTTTAAAAACGCCAAACTTTTGCGTATTTAACCTAAAAATTTAGCCTCGTAACGTAAAATTTTAAGCTTTTAACCTAAAGTTTTACCCTATACAACCTAAAGTTTTAGCCTCGCAACCTAAAACTTTACCTTAACGACCTAAATTTTTAGCCTCAGAACATAAAATTTTACGGTTTTTTACATATATATAAATAATACTACTATGAAGACATAAAAAATAAAAGCATATAAAAAAATAGCGTTTCTATAAGATACTTCTACATTCTGAAAACCTAGTAACTTTTCTATAAATAACTGGAAGTACGACAGAAACACCCGCAAGGGTGTGTTCTTTTGTACATTAGTTATAAGGTTTACTAGGACCTCAGAATGTGATGGCAAGGTTCACGCCCGTTTTTTTTGCTACAACTGAAAGATGAAACCTTGCAATTTTTTTTACTTAAAACTAAATTATATGCGATACTTAAAATTTAAAACATACTCAAACAAAAAAATTAATATATCTATAGCCTTTATATTGATGTCATTAATAGCCTTTGGACAACCCCCTAAATACAAGCCTGATGTTCAAAGTTTAAATCCATCCCAAAGAATCGATTTACAACAAGCATTATATCAATATATTACACCTTCATTAGTACAACAATATGCACAAATGCGCGATGTGCCAGATTGTTATGGAGAGCCAAATTTTTTCGCATTTAGACGTTCTTTAATCAACGATTTTGAAGATTGGCTTGTTCTAAATGGATATGGAACCCTTGTACCATTAGCAGCTTGGGATCCAGGAACAATGCTACCTGCTGATTTTCATGTTGTAGACCCTGATTGTGCGGCAGTAGGAAGTTCAGAATGCGTTACTCCATGGTCCTTTCAGCCATACAATAGACACATAACCCTTCAATATCCTGATCAATGTAATTATAACAATGCCATTTTTACTACTAGAATGAGGGCATTTCCGCTTGTTGGTGGTTATGATGAAAATGTTTGTAGTATAATGGGAGGAAATATGTTTCAAAAAGGATCAGTTGCTTCTCCAGCATTTTGGTTTTGGAATTCTTATCTTGACGATGTTTGGAAAGAACATTCATGTGAGTGTGGAAATCAGAACCCGAATCCAAAACAAGTCGATTTGTTTATGAAAAATTCTAAAAAAACTTTCGAAACAGTTCGAGATATTGGGGTTGAACCAAATTTAGACCCAATTACTTGGGAAAGTCCAGATATTTGGATTCGAAATGATAACGCTGGTTTCACAACAGAACAAATGCAAAATCCAATTTATTCTTCTAGTACGCCCCGCAAAGTATATGTAAGAGTAAGAAATAAAGGTTGCAATAATAGCAATGGAACAGAAGTATTAAAATTATACTGGGCAAAAGCAGGTTCATATCATAATTGGCCAGCACCTTGGAATGGAGTCCCTGTCGGAACACCAGCAATGGTAATTGGTGGACTTGTAGGCACAGTAACACTTCCTGTTATTAATCAAGGTAATCAAAAAATTGTTGAATTTAACTGGATGTTACCAAACCCAAGTCAATTTGGATTTGCTGAATTTGATTCAAATAATGATCAGCTTTTAGATGCATGGCATTTTTGTCTTTTGGCTCGCATTGAATCTGTAAATGATCCAGATGGTGTAACATTAGTAGGTAATAACATGACTAATATTTTACAACAGAGTAATAATTTTGTATTACGAAACTTTCATATTATAAAACTCATACATTCTGACCAAGGTGGGGATAAAATTTATAATGGAACTATTGCTATTGGAAATTTATCAGCGAATTCAGATGTATTTGATTTTGGTCTTGAAGCTCCAGTTACCTTTCAACATACGCAACCAATTACGGATGAAGCAGATGTAACTGTAACATTAGGAGAATCTACATGGCAGAAATGGGATCAAGGAGGTAGACAAGGTAGTAACATAGAAATTTATGATGAAAGTACACGCACTTTAAAAGTAACGTCTGCAAATGCTTCTTTAGAAAATTTAGCTTACGATAGTAGTGAAGTAACTGCTATGAATTTAGCATTTAATTTTTTAACAGAAGAAGTAAGTAGTTCTACTAACTATAACTATAGAGTAATACAAAAAAGACATAGCGACCAAAGTATTACAGGTGGACAAACATATAATATTGAAAGAGATTCTAGACCACATTTTACAGCAAATGCAGGTTATGACCAAACTATACAAGATGACCAATCAACTGTATTAGTTGCTACAGATATAGGTGAACCTGCTACCTATAAATGGCTTGACAACTTGGGCTCATTATTGCACACAGGAATGGTATATCCGATATCGCCAGATTCTACAACAAATTATAAACTAGAAGTAACTGCAACAGATGATGGTTATAGAGATATTGATGAAGTGAAGATTAATGTTAAAAATGATTATATTAAAATAATCTCACCTAATCCTGCTACAGGCAATGCTACAATTGGTTATAAAGTTGTAAGCTCCAATCAAGGTAATTTAATATTAAGCCAAACTAATGGGCATTCAGAAACTTTTAGTTTAGACTTATCTCAAAACTCAAAAACTGTTAGTCTAACAGGATTTACTACTGGACTTTGTACTGTATCTTTACAAATAAATGGTCAAATTGTTGATACAAAAACTTTATTAATTTTATAAAATTTATCACCCCGAATTTTTAAATTCGGGGTGACTTTTTAACTATGAAAACAATCACACTATTCATACACTTATTATTGTTTAATTCAATTTTATGTGCCCAAATTGGCAAGGTAAAAGTTGTAGGTGATACAACAGGGTCTGAATATGCTATTCGATTAATTGAGAATTCAAATGGCCAATTTGCAATGTATTATTTAAGAGTTGATACTTTTGGCTATCCACAATCAAGACCCAAAGTGTGGAATAGATACTCTTTAATTGATTCAAATTTTAATATTGTTTTTGACACTACATTTAAATTTGTAAATGACTTAGGTGAATGCGCATTTGAAGATGTTATAAAGCTAAATAATAAGCATTATTTAACAGGGGTTTCTTCAGATATATTTGTAATAGGTTCAGATAATAAACTTTTTATTGAATGTTATGATAATTCTAATCAAGGTCTTTGGAGGAGGTATTTCGATGTCCCAAATTTTGATTTTTGGGGAATGAGAATTCTATCTGATTCAACACATCTTTATGTTACTGGAAGAGGAGATTCATCTTGGAATCCCTTGTTTATAAAATTAGACACTTTTGGAAATGTAGTCAATTATCAAAGTATCAATGCACCTACTATGTTTGGGAAAGTTACTAAAGGAATGATTAAGTTAAATGATACACTATTTCTATTAGCTGGTGATGGTAATATTTTTGGTTCTTCAAAAGATAAATGGTCAATAGCAATAACAAACAATGGGGATATTTTATATTCTAAATTATTAACAACTTATGGTGCCGGATGGGTTACAGAAGTTGTAAAAGGTTATAATGATAGCTACTATTTGTTAGGTAATAGTATTAACCGGTATTCATTTATGGGCGATTCGATTTCAGAGAGATATTACAACGAAGTTGGAACAGCTTATGACATGGTAAAATCACATGATTCAAATTTAGTAGTTGGAGGAATAAAGTTTTTTAATCCAATCTTAAAAGCAGACTTTACAATAACAAAACTTGATACAAATGGTAATGTAATTTGGAGTCACAATTATGATAATGCAAATCAACAAGATTTTTTGAAAAAAATTATTGCAACTCAAGATGGTGGTTACGTCATGTTTGGGACTACGAGTTATAACGGCAAAATTGATGCATTATTGATTAAGGTAGATTCATTAGGCGAATTACATTATGCTACTTCTTATAATTTATTTGAAGAACATTCTAGTCATATTTCTATATATCCAAATCCAAGTAATGGTATTATTCAAATCAAATCCGACTTAGATGTTCAAAAATTAATTCTATATGATGTAACTGGTAAATTGATTTTAACTAGGAGTGGGAATGTTAAAATGGTTGATATTTCAAATCTAGCATCAAGCACCTATATACTTGAAGTACAAACTAAAAAAAGAATTTTCAAACAAAAAATTGTAAAAAATTAATTTGCTTTATCTAAAAAAGAAATTCAACATTTTCAATTTTCTATACTTAAAAACACTATGTCCTCGAAAAGTAGCTACGATAGGAATTTATTGCCCGCTGCTTAGCTAGGAGTCAATAAATATTCAGATGTTAGCCACTAAATTTGTTTCAGTATCCACAATTTGACAAGAATTTAAATTATATTTACGCATTCAAAAATTTGACTATTATGGCAGAAGCAGCACAAGGATATGTAAACACCGAACTCGATCATGGTATAGCTACTATTGAATTTTTTCATCCTGCAAGTAATTCTTTACCTGCTAAGATATTAAATGATTTAGCTAAAGCTATTGAAAAAGCAGGGCAAGATGAGCGTATTAAAGTTATCATTCTACGTTCCGCTGGTACAGGGGCTTTTTGTGCTGGAGCAAGTTTTGACGAATTGGTAGCCATTCAAAATGAAGTTGATGGTAAAAAATTCTTTATGGGTTTTGCCAATGTAATTAATGCAATTCGCAAGGCGCATAAATTTGTAATAGGTCGTGTTCACGGCAAAGCAGTTGGTGGAGGCGTTGGTTTAGCTGCTGCATGTGATTATTGTATTGCTACTGAATCGGCTTCGGTCAAATTGAGTGAACTAGCTGTAGGCATTGGTCCATTTGTAGTTGGTCCAGCGGTAGAACGTAAATTAGGTACTTCATGCTTTGCACAATTGGCTATTGATGCTACCGAATGGCGCAGTGCTGAATGGGCTAAAAAACATAGTTTGTACTCTGAATTGTATAAAAATACGGAAGAATTAGATGATGCTGTCAATCATTTGGCAGATAAATTAGCTCATAGTAATCCTGAAGCAATGGCTATGCTTAAAAAAGTGTTTTGGTCTGGTACTGAACATTGGGATTCGCTTTTAGAAGACAGAGCAGCTATGAGTGGCAAATTGGTATTAAGTACGTTTACACGCAATGCAATAGGAAAATTCTTAAAAAAGTAATATCATAACAAACCATTTCAAACCTTATAACCTTTATACTCGTCATAAAGAAGGTAAAACATAATTTAAATTTAAATAAAATGAAATCATTCGTATCTATTCTAACATTATTGGTTTGTATATTCTCTTTTAACATCGCTTCAGCGCAAAAAACAATCAACTTAGTCTTGGAAGCAGGGCATGGCGGTGTAGATGCTGGTATAAAAGCACCCAATGGCAAGACAGAAAAAGAATTAGCCTTAGTTTATGCAATGGAAATCAAAAAGCAAGCTGAAGCAAAAGGAATCAATGTATTTATGACACGCGATGGTGATAAAAAGTTTGATAATAACCAACGTAATGAGTTTGCGGGTAAAAATCAAGCCAATGTGTATGTCATGATTCATTTTAACTCCAGTAACGATGTAACTCAAAATGGCATGCAATGTTTCATCAGCAAAACAAACTTAACTTATGAGAACACAATGTTGAGTAAATACATGAGTTCTGAAATATATTATTTCAACAAAATGAGATTTTTAGGAGTTGATTCTAGAAAAGTAAAATCCTTAGATGATATGAAAGTGCCTACTATTTTATTGGAATTAGGATATCTCTCGAATGAGAAAGATTTGAATGTCATTCTTGATGAAAAAAATAAAGTCGAGTTGTGCGAGAAAATTGTCAAGGGCATTTTACAATACAAATCATAGTTGTCATTCCTCAAATAATCGCTTTGCATCTTCTCCAATACGCTTCGGGCGTTTGGTTTGAGGATCTAAAGCGTACCACATGATTTTCGCCTTTGCTGCGAGTTCATTGCGCGTCACATTAAATATTTCAATGACCCGAATCGATGTTGCTTTAACTGTTGACTCTATCCATGTAGTCAGTTGAATCGTATCGCCAAGCCTAACTTGTTTGAAATAATCAATTTCATTGCGCGATACAACCCAGATATAATCATTGATCATTTGAGGCGTTGCGAGTAAGTTCCAATGCTCCTCGGAAACAAATTGTGCCCATTTGATAAATTCAATATTATTGACATGGTCATTAAAATCGATATAGGTTCCAGTTACACTAATTTCCTTCGTATATTTTTTCATCCTATATAATTTCGTTGAGTTGTAACCACAATTCCATACTCATTTTCTCGATTGCATTCATAGAATAACCAGCAATATGGGGTGTTAGAATAACATTGTGATTGAGTAATTCAGTTATTGTACTATTTTTTTGTTGTAAAATTATATTGATGTTTTTTTCTTCTTCTAAAACATCTAAACAAGCTCCTTCTATTTGACCGCTTTGAAGTCCATGCAAAATGACATTCGTATCACATACCGCTCCACGTGATACATTGATGAGAATATGATTTTTTTTGGTTTGGTTTAAAAAAGTTAAATCGTAATAATGTCTTGTCTCGTTATTTAAAGGAACGTGAAACGAAATAACATCTGCTTCTGCTTGAATACGTTCAAGGGTTGATTCTTCAACATCTTGGTTGCCAAATCCAGATTTATATTTGTCATAGGCTAAAATGGTCGTGGAGAAGGCTTTCAATTTAGAAGCAAAAGCACTTCCTGTATGTCCATACCCAATGAGCCCTACAATTTTATGTTCAAGTTCAACTCCTCTATTCGGTTCGCGTATCCATTTTTGCTGCTGTATTTCGGCGAACGAACTTGGAATGCAATGAAGTAAACTCAGGAGCATACCTATGGTATGTTCAGCAACAGCATTGGCTATGCCTTTTGGTGAACTGAAATAACGAATATTGTGCTGATCGCAATAAACAGTATCGATGATTTCCATGCCAGAACCTAATCGTGCTATCCATTTTAAATTCGGATAATTGGGCAAAGTAGTTGTATTCAGTTGTAACTTATTCGAAGTGATTATACCAACTATAGTGTTTAATTCGAGACAACATTCATCCACCAAATTGTACCCTTTTGAAAGAAGTGCTTCTTTAAAAGTGTTGGATATGGGAGCCGCAATGAGTATTTGATTCACCATGCAAAATAGTGTTTTTTGATGTATAGTTAAATGTACTTAAGAATTTTTAGTTGCGTTGTACAAATCTACAAATGCTTGAACACTCAATTGTTCTGCACGTTTTCCAAATATTTCGCTCGTTAGTTTTTCGGCAGCTACATACGATTTCAAGCTATTGCGTAACGTTTTTCGACGTTGGCTAAAAGCGGCCTTGACAAACTTTTTAAACTTAATATAATCATCGACTTGATAAGGATTATTGTTTCGTTTCAATCGTATGACACCCGATACAACTTTGGGTGGTGGCGTAAAACTCGATGCAGGTACATCGAATAAATATTCAATATCAAAATAGCATTGGGTAATAACACTCATGATACCATAATTTTTGGTGCCATGAGGCGACGCAATACGTTGTGCAACCTCTTTTTGAAACATGCCCACGATTTCGTCTACATCTTCTTTCCATTCCAACAGTTTAAAAATAATTTGAGTAGAAATATTATATGGGAAGTTTCCTATTACAGAAAAATGACCTTCAAATGGACGTTCGGCTTGTAAAAAATCATCATGTTCGACATGCTCTTTTAAAGTAGGAAAATGACGAATGATATAATCTACTTTTTCTTTATCTAATTCAATACATTTATATTCTTCAAAAGGCATTTTTACTAAATATTTCGTCAATGCGCCAGCACCTGGTCCAATCTCCAAAACTTTTTTGGCATCAGTAGATAAAGCATCTACAATTTGTTTGCATATGATTTCATCGTGAAGAAAATGTTGACCGAGCGATTTTTTGAGCGTGTATTCCATAAAAGCAATTGAGGTAAATGTACAAAAAACATAGTACTAATTTGCAGGCAATAATACCGTATACGTTCGACCGCCTGAATTGTTTAAATACTTTTCACGCATCCAAGGATTTAATAACTTAATCATTTTGTAAGTCGTGCCTTTGTTTTTAGCAAATTGAATCAAATCGCCAAGACCGTATGTTACTGTTACTTTTTTGACATTGACAGGATGATACACATCGTCATACCCAAATTTAAATCCAGAACGGGCAGGTTCGGATAAAATATATTTTAAAGCTGCAATTCTAAAAATGTAACGCATAGTTTCTTCGGGCAATTGCAAATTATAAAAACTACTTTCACCTTGAGCTGTCATAGCGCCATTGTATCCACCCATTCCACAATTGTAAGAGGCCGCGGCTGCGGTCCAGTTGCCAAATTTGTTGTAAGCTTGTTTTAGATATGCACAAGCAGCATCAGTTGCTTTTTCAGGATTATATCGCTCGTCTACTTCATTGTCGATATGTAATCCAAAGCTGGGTGCAGTACCTTTCATAAATTGCCAAAACCCAACAGCACCAGCTTTTGAAATTTGATTTTGCAACGCACTTTCAGCAATACATAAATATTTAAAATCATCAGGTACATTGTTTGCTTTAAGACGCTCCTCTATCATTGGCATGTATCGACCCATTAATTTGATGATATAACATGTTGTACCTTGCATATAGGTATTGACCAATAATTCACGATCAAATCGTTCACGGATATCCCATTGCTCTAATGGTATTTTTTCGCCAAATAAAGTATATGATTTAGGCAAAGAAGGTGCTGTCACATTCAATGGGATGTTTGTATTGAAAGTTTGTCTTTCAATAACTTGTTCCTGGTCTTGTTCCGTTTTTATGTAGCGGGGATTATTACTTTGTGCAAATGCATTGATAGTAAGGCAAAGCAATGCCAATAGGTTTATTTTTTTAATCATCATAATGTGGTGAAATTATATAATATTAACTAGATTTCTTTTTAAAAATAGGAACTGTACTACAAGGTTCGCCATACATTATACTTTTGACAATAGGTCGCAGTTTAAACGTGATGGCAGCATATGCACTTTCAGCTATGGGTATTTCGCCACATCCTTTAATTACCACACGCTTATCAGTATATTCAGTAGTATCCATCTGTTGAATTTGTTGTAGTAACATCTGTTGTTGAGTATCATCAGGGTTTCCTACCCACATTGTTTGAGCCACTGGTTGCAAATAAGATGAAACTAGCATATAAGCCCATACAGGAATAATTGCATCGGCACTACATGTAACAATAACATGCTTGGATTCGTATATCGACCAATCATGTGCAAGTAGCGCAGCTCTAAAATCCTTTTCTTTCAAGATAAGCTCCATAAAAAGAAATGGCTTCAAATCAAAAATGAGTACATCCTTGGCTATAAAATCTTCCAAATTGATGGTAATAATTCCACTTTCTGCAACCTTGTTGATAAAACCTTCCATGTAGCAAAAATACGTGATTCGAAACTATAGCTTGTCAATAAAATGCTATACTGAATAAAATAAGGTTTTAGCAGGGTTTAAGAATGCAAAGAATGTAATTTTTTTTCTATATTTATCCTTTCAATATTTTAAACACAAAACTAAAACGCACTATGTCATTTCCTTCAGATTTAGAAATTGCGCAAAGCGCAGACATTAAACACATCAAAACTATAGCGGCCAAAATTGGCATAGATGAAGATGATTTACATTATTTTGGTAAAAACAAAGCTAAACTGCCTTTGAATTTAATCGATGAAGAAAAAGTGAAAAAAGCCAAATTAATTTTGGTTTCTGCGGTTAACCCAACGCCAGCTGGAGAGGGAAAAACTACCGTTTCTATAGGCTTAAATGAAGGATTGAATAAAATAGGTAAAAAGGCCGTTGTTGTGCTTCGCGAACCTAGCCTTGGTCCAGTGTTTGGAATTAAAGGAGGAGCAGCAGGAGGAGGATATTCGCAGGTCATACCCATGGAAGATATCAATTTGCATTTTACAGGCGATTTCGCAGCTATCGAAAAAGCAAATAATTTATTAGCAGCTTTAATTGACAATAATTTACAAAACAAAGCAGGAAACCTAAATATCGATCCGCGTACCATTAAGTGGAAACGTGTCATGGATATGAACGACCGTTCGTTGCGTCAAATTACAATAGGACTTGGTGGAACTGGCAATGGTATACCGCGCGAAGATGGATTTAATATTACACCAGCATCTGAAGTGATGGCCATCTTGTGTATGAGTAAAGATATTGATGATTTAAAAAACCGACTTGGGAATATATTTGTAGGACATACTTTTGATAAAAAACCCATTTTTGCACGTGATTTAAAAGCAGAAGGCGCTATGGCATTGCTGTTGAAAGATGCGATCAAGCCTAACTTAGTTCAAACATTAGAAGGTAATCCTGCAATATTGCATGGTGGACCTTTTGCTAATATTGCGCAAGGAACAAATACCATTTTGGCTACTAAAATGGGTTTGAGTCTTGGCGATTATGTAGTTACAGAAGCTGGATTTGGTGCAGATTTAGGTGCTGAAAAATTTATGGATATTAAGTGTGGCTATGGCAATTTAGCGCCAGATGCTATTGTGTTGGTAGCTACTATTCGAGCGCTTCGTCATCATGGTGGAGCCAAAAAAGAAGAATACAATACAGCTAGCATAGAGTGTGTATCTAAAGGATTTGAAAATTTGGAAAAGCATATCGAAAACTGTAAAAAATTCGGTATCACACCAGTAGTTGCAATCAATTACTTTCCTGCAGATACAGATGAAGAAATACAATATGTACAAGAACAATGTGCGAAGCACGGCGTTAAAGCAATCGTATCCTATGGATTTGCTAAAGGTGGAGAAGGTACAAAAGAGTTGGCACAAACTGTTTGTGATGTCATAGAAAGTGGTACCAATGCGTTTAAACCATTGTACGATTGGAATTTGTCTATCGAAGATAAAATTAAAACCATTGCCACAGAAATATATGGCGCTGATGGTGTAGAATATTCATCAAAAGCACGAACACAATTAAAAATGATTGTTAGTTTGGGCTACGACAAAATGCCAATATGTATGGCAAAAACACAAAAATCGTTGAGCGATAAAGAAAATGTAGTAGGACGTCCTAGGGGTTTTACAATCAATGTACGCGAATTTGAATTTGCTGCTGGTGCTGGTTTTGTTATTCCGATATTGGGCGACATGATGCGCATGCCAGGCTTGCCTGCTGTTCCAGCATCGGAGCATATGGATATAGACAACAACGGCAAAATTAGCGGACTATCTTAATGAGTAGAAAGTAATAAGTAGAAAGTATAAAGAGGAGTTGAGGCTCCTCTTTTTTTGTCAAACAAATTTATGTTTTTCAATGAATGATTGATTTAAACTTCTATAGAATTATTCATTGAGAATTGTTGAGAAAAAATTACAATTAACACTAAAAGTTTATGTCATTAAATACATTTTTTTTGTAAAATTTAAGATTAAGTTCAAGATTTCATAGCAACAGTTTTTCTTTGCTATAACCAAAGAGTATTAACATTTTTAGCTTGAATAAACGATGAACTGTATCTTTGATTAAAACTATCTAGTGTATTATACAAAAGCTCAAAAATATGAATCAGGTCATTTTATAGAAGTTGACGATGCGTTGACGGTTGAAGAAATGCTCAGTATTGCTGTCAATGGAAATCCATATACAATGACTATGCGTAGCCCAGGTTTTGAAGAAGAACTAACTAGAGGGATTTTGTTAAGTGAAGATGTTTACGGTGGTGAATCGAATCCACTTTTTGAAATAACCGAAACAAATGAACATAATTATGTCACTAAAGTAAATGTTACTATTCCTGAACATTTATTAGGCAAAGGCATAGCCACACAGCGTAATTTACTCTCCGTTACAAGTTGTGGGATGTGCGGTAAGTATGAAGCAGATTTAGAATTAGTTGGAGAAAAAATTCAATCAACATTTTCCATTTCTCCAGAAGCACTTTTTTTAATGTTTGAAAAAATGAATACTGTACAATCCAATTTTAAACATACTGGAGGTTCTCATGCAAGTGCTATTTTTGATGCCAACGGAAATATGATGGACTGTAAAGAGGATATTGGTCGCCACAATGCAGTAGATAAAGTAATAGGGAGTGTATTGATGCAACACAAACTTCAGCATGCTGCTTGCATTCTAGTGAGTGGAAGGGTTTCCTACGAAATTGTCAGTAAATGTTACAGAGCAAAAATACCAAATCTTGCTGCAGTTTCTGCTCCGTCTAGTATGGCTGTTGACTACTGTAAAGACAAGGGCATTCATTTATTTGCATTTTGTCGAAAAGATAAACTGACACAATATTCCTAAATTCTTTTAGATGTAAAATTGATAACAATAAAAAACTGCAACCCAATTGGATTGCAGTTTTTATTATAAACAAACCATAAACCAAGCTATTGTTTTATAAAACTGTTTCGATAAGTTCGTTCAGCATTATTGATTTGTATGAAATACATACCACGTACCAACTGACTAACATCTAATTTTAGATTTAAATCGGAAGGTTGTACAGTTTGCTTACGAATCAATTGACCAGTGATATCAATAATTTTTAAATCATAATTTCCAGCATGCGGAATGTTAACTTCAAGAGTTTGACTGGTAGGATTTGGAAATACATTTAATGTACTTGTTTCTACAGTATTCAACCCTAAAGTTCCAACTGTAATTGTATAACAAAATGTATCACTACATACTTGTTGCATCGAGTCAATACCATTTACAATCAAGCAAACATTGTAATTGCCCGAATTGCTATACGTATGAGAAGGACTATTGAGTGTCGAATAAGTTGCATCACCAAAGTCCCATGCATAAGAAGTGCTAGTACAACCAACGCATGTTGAAGTGTTGATAAAATTAGCCGTATTGCCTGCAATATTTCCAGTAAAATTAGCTGTTGCAAAACAGTTTGTCGGATTTATACCGCCTTGCACAAATACTGAATCGCAGTAGGTACAAGTTGTAGTCATTCCATTATTGACAAAACTTACAACAAGACAAACATTGTACCAACCTGAAGTTGTGTATGTGTGAGTTGGATTTGTTTGAGTCGAAGTATTTCCGTCACCAAACATCCACATACTAGATGATAAAGTGCCATTTCCTGTCGATGTATTGGTGAAATTTAATGTATTTGAAGCACCATAAACAAATGAAAAGTCTGCATTACAAGGTGTGGGAGTATTACCTACATAAATTGAGTCACAAGTATAGCATTGAAAAAATCCTGCAGCAGTTTGTCCTGAAATAGTTAGACAAACATTATACCAACCTGGATTAGTGTAGGTATGTGTTGGATTGGCTGTGTTAGCAGTGCCTCCATCGCCAAATGCCCATTGATAATTAGATATAGGACCGGGTGCAGTAGACGTACTTGTAAATGAAACTGAATTGCCTGCACCAACAGTGTAAGTATATAACGCATTACATGGTGTGCCAATTGGTTGAATAGAAATTGTATCGCAATAGGTACACGTAAAAGGGGTATTGTTTAAACCAAATCCAGAAATAGTCAAACAAACAGTATAACTTCCTGCGGTTGCATAAGTGTGAGATGGGTTTTGTATATTTGAGGTATTACCATCGCCAAAGGTCCATGCATAGTTTGTAATAGGGCCTGGACTAGTCGATTGGTTCGAAAAAGCGGCGTTTAATCCTGATTGTGTGGACACAAAATTTGCATTACAAGGTTGACCTTGATTACTTATTATAATGGTATCACAATATGAACAAGTATACGTTATTCCATTATTCACACCATAAATAGTTAAACAAGAAATATAGGTTCCCGCATTGGCATAGGTATGTGATGGGTTTTGAAGATTCGATTGATTACCGTCGCCAAAATTCCATGCATAATTTGTTATATTGCCAGGACCAGTGGCTAAGCTGGTAAAATTAGCGGTAAATCCAGATTGTGTAAAGGAATAATTTGAATTGCAAGGTTGGACAGGATTACCAATTTGTATAGAATCGCAGGAGGTGCAGGAGAATGGAATATTGGTGCCAGTCACAAATCCGGAAACGGTAAGGCATACATTGTACCAACCAGCGTTTGAATAAGTATAAACCGGATTAGCCACATTGGAGGTAGCACCATTTCCAAATGTCCATGCATAGGTAGTGATAGTACCAGGTGTGGTAGATGTATTGTTGAAATACACCATATTACCTGCACCAGCATTCCATCCAAACGATGCATTGCATGGGTTGCCTGCAACTATGGTATCACAGTAGGTACAGGTGTAGGTGGTATTATTGAAGATGCCATATATTGTAAGACATGCTACATAGGTGCCAGCATTTGCATAGGTATGGGATGGGTTTTGAAGATTTGATTGATTACCGTCGCCAAAATTCCATGCATAATTTGTTATTGTGCCAGGACCAGTAGCTAAGCTGGTAAAATTAGCGGTAAATCCAGATTGTGTAAACGAATAATTTGAATTACACGGTTGGACAGGATTACCAATTTGTACAGAATCGCACATCGAACATTGGAAAACGGTATTGTTTGGTGTCATCCCCCAAACAGTCATACATACATAATACCAGCCTGCATTAGCATAAGTGTATACAGGATTAGCAGAATTAGAAGTGCCTCCATTACCAAAATTCCAGGTATAGCCATTGGCTACATAGCCCGGTGGTAATGTCGAAACAAACGTTGCAGTATTGCCATTGACAGCTGCACTAAACATGACACCAGCACATTGGCTATAGCTTAGCCAACTAATTGCTGTGAGTAAAAACGTAAAGAATAATTTTTTTAACATAATTTAAATTTTAAAATAAGATGATTTGAATCAATAGGATGACGTAATAATGATATATTTTGTTAGTGAAATAAAAAAAAGTCATAGAATTATTACAATTCTATGACTTTTCAATGAAAATAATCTATTTATTATTTTTTCAAGAAAGATGTTGTGAATTTTTCACTATCAGTTTGAACTTGGACTAAATAAATACCAATAGGTAGGTGTTTAGTATCGAAAATTACTTTTGAAGCGGATACAGTTGGATTGAGATTGATTTTTTCTCCCAATGTAGTTGTTACCAAGACATTTTTAATTTTACCGACATAAAATTCACTCCATTGTATGGTCAAAAACTGATCAGTGGGGTTTGGGAAAAGAGTAACTGAACGTTCTAATTGAGGTTGGAATGCGAATGTAGGCGAAAATGAACTACAGCCATCAGGATACATCGATACGGTATCGGCCATTGCTTGCAATAAAGTAAAATTGCATGAATCTGAAGAGCGTGGTGTATTGATTACAGCTAAGGTTAAATTTTTTGTTGCCCCTGGTGTAAATGTAAAGTCATTTGTCGTCATGATAAAGCGCTTATCGCTTGCTGCATTCATACATTGTTTTTCACTCCAAGCATTTGTGTCACATGGGTTTCCTGTGAATACAAAACTTGTAGGAATTCCATTGTCGCGTCCATTACATGTTTCGGTAAATTGTAAACCATCTCGCCATGAACCTCGTAAAATATGATTAAATTCAGTATCAATAGAAGGATTACCCATTGAACCAAATGTATTTGTGTAGTAACTAAATGAACCAAGTGGTGCAATATAGCCCGCTGAGTCGCTTGGTGATTTTACAATTTGAACTCCACAAATCGTTTGGTCCAAACCATATCCAGTAGGTCCTTCATCGTAGTTGTCTGAATTGTATGCATATCCGAGTCGTCGAACAGTATCTACTCCAATGTAGTCATCAAAGGCATAGCCTAAATCAATATCATTGTATAATCCGATTCTTGTTTGTATTAAATTAGTAGAGCCCACATATTGAATATCAAAGCTATAAAATGTTACATTTTGTAACGCTGGAATAGAATTACAAGCATAAGCCATAGATTTGATTTCAAGTCCTATAACATCACCATTACTTTCTAGGTGAGGTTTGACGTCGTTAAATACCCACCACAATGCTTGCTCACCTTTTATTTTAGGATAGTCACCATCTAAAGCATTGTAGTTTCCATCACTATTGATATCTACAAATGGGGCCATTTCTTTAATGACACTTAAGGAGGCATTAAATTTATCTGTAGCATAGGGGTTTCCTTTGGCTGGCCAATCTAAAATAGAAGGATGCGTATTAAATACTGTATGAGGAGAGATTAGTAAAAAAGAATCAATAGTTGATTTATTAATTTTCCATAGTTTATCCCATTTTGATGAAGTGGTAGAATCAATTAAACTATTCGCATCAAGTGGACCAGGCCAATAATCAGTTCCAGATTGTCTGTAGGTTTGAGCTGCAATGCGCAGATTGGATGTGTTTTGATCGTAACCTGCAATCCACAATGTAGTTGCAAAGCCACAATGCAATCCGCTACCCTTCGGAAATTCGTAACTAGCATTTTGGGTATTGTAGTTCCAAAACATATCTCCATGTGTCATAATGCCTGCCTTAACATTATTAATATCGAGATAATTAATCACAGCTGGTATTTGAGCAGACGCATTGTTAAACAAAAACGTGCTCAAGATGACTAGAAATAGTAAAATCTTTTTCATATCTATATTGTTTTTGTTCTATAAAATTAAGTAAAAAAAAAGTTAAAAACCAAGTTTTTGATGTATTACTTTATGAAAAAGTGGCCAACAACAAAAAAGCTGCTTCGAAAAGCAGCTTTTTAAACAATACTAATGTGTTTAATTAACCAATGTTTAAACGAACAAATGAAGTTGCAGATAAATCATTTTCAACTGATTTCAAAAATTCACTCACTGTTTTGCTACCATCTTTTACAAACGGTTGAGCAAGTAAAGTGTTTTCTTTGAAATAAGCATTGATTTTACCATCAGCAATTTTTGATAACATTTCTTCTGGTTTACCTTCCATTTTAGGGTCAGCTTTCATTTGATCCATGATGATTGCTTTTTCACGTTCTACTGTTTCACCAGGAACTGATTGTGGATCTAATGCTACAGGATTCATAGCTGCAATTTGCATAGCAACATCTTTACCTGCAGTTTCTACGTTTGCATTGTGATCTTTGTTCATACCGACTAATACAGCTACACGATATCCAGCGTGATTATATGCTACTACAGAAGCTGCTTCTACACGCTCAAATGAAGTGATGTCAATTTTCTCACCGATTTTTGCAACAGTGTCCAAGATTTTATCAGCAACAGTGATGTTCTCGTATGGAGCTGCTTTCAATGCTTCCAATGAAGTACAATTGTTAGCAATAGCAGTTTCGCTGAAACTTAAAGCTAAATTGATAAAATCTTCATTTTTTGCTACGAAATCTGTTTCAGATGTCAAATTGATTACGATACCGACTTTATTATCAGCAGTTGTTTTAGCTATAACAACGCCTTCTTTAGCATCGCGGTCGCTACGTTTAGCGGCTACTTTTTGACCTTTTTTTCTAAGATAATCAATAGCGGCTTCAAAGTCACCATTGGTTTCTTGTAATGCTGCACGGCAATCCATCATGCCGGCGCCAGTTTGTTGACGAAGTTTGTTTACGTCTGAGGCTGTAATTGTTACTGAGCTCATGATATATGTTTATTTTTTTAAAAAAGTGAATCAACAGAGGTCTGTTAATTCACTTATGTTTTGTTTAAAATAGGGTATGTTGAATGATGTAAACTACGAAATATTATTTTTTTGCAGCAGTTGTTCTACGCGTTCCACTAGCTTTTTTACGAGGTGCTTTTTTTGTATCATCGCCTTCTTCACCTTCGCTCAATCCAATGATTGTGTTATCATCATTGTTATCATCATCGCTTTCGTCCATTTTATCTTTTTCAGTTTCTCTTTCTTGTAAACCTTCAATGATAGCAGCTGTGATAAAATTTGTAATGATAGCAATAGATTTTGTAGCGTCATCGTTTGCAGGTATCGCAAAGTCAACTTTGTTTGGATCGCTGTTTGTATCAACCATACCAAATGTAGTAATGCCTAAACGTTTTGCTTCTGACATTGCGATATGTTCGTGAGATATATCAACAATGAAAAGGGCTGCTGGAGTACGAGCCATATTAGATATACCACCCAATACTTTATTCATTTTCTCCATATCACGCTTCAAGGTCAAACGCTCTTTTTTATTGATACTGATGCTAGCGTCTTCAAGCATTTTTTCGATGCTTTGCATTTTTTTGACACTTTTACGGATTGTTCCAAAGTTTGTCAACATACCACCTAACCAACGGTCGGTAACGTAAGGCATGTTTACACGTTGAGCACAATCAGTAACGATTTCTTTCGCTTGTTTTTTTGTAGCGACAAACAATATTTTTTTACCACTTTTAGCAATTTGTTTCATTGCAGCAGCAGCTTCGTTCAAACCTTCAACGGTTTTGTTAAGGTCAATGATATGAATACCTTTTTTCTCAGCAAAAATGTAAGGCAACATTTTGGGATTCCATTTTTTGCGTAGATGTCCAAAGTGAACACCTGCGTCGAGTAATTGCTGTTGTAATGTTGTATTTTCTGACATGATATATGTAGTTCGTTAAGTTGTTTTTGAAATAGATGAATATAAATCGGAAAGGATTAACGTTTAGAGAATTGGAAGCTCTTACGTGCTTTCTTATGACCAAATTTCTTACGTTCTACCGAGCGAGGATCACGTGTCAACAAACCAGCAGGTTTCAATGCGACACGATTTTCAGCATCGTGATCGCACAATGCACGCGAAAGACCTAATTTTATAGCTTCTGCTTGGCCTTTTTGTCCACCACCATCAACAGTTACATTTACATCAAACTTGTCCAAACCATCGATAGTTTTAAGCGCAAGTTCAACTTGATTTTGCAAATACATTAAGGGGAAATAAACTTTATAGTCACGGTCGTTTACCGTGATTTTTCCGGTTCCTTTTGAAAGGTATACACGGGCTACGGCTTCTTTTCTACGACCGATTGCTTTTTTTTGTTTTTCCATTATAGTGAGATATTTTTTGAGATATGATTAATTGGATTATTTTAATTCTTGTGGTTTTTGTGCCGTATGAGGATGTTGGTCTCCTTTGTATACAAATAATTTTCTGTACATCGCACGTCCAAGTCTGTTTTTAGGTAACATACCTTTTACAGCACGTTCTACAACAGCTTCTGGTTTGCGAGCTAAAAGATCCTTTGCAGTTTCTTCTTTTTTACCACCTGGATAGCCGCTATAGTTTAAATAGACTTTTTGGTTCATCTTATCCCCAGTAAAAATGACTTTTTCTGCATTTAATACGATGACGAAATCGCCAGCATCAGCATGTGGAGTATAGGTTGGTTTGTGTTTGCCACGCAATACATTTGCGATTTTTACACTCATACGACCAACAGTTTGGTTTGTAGCATCAATCACGAACCATTCAGGTTTGTGTGTTTCCTTGTTTGCAAACTTGGTTTTGTAGCTTAAATGTCTCATTGTTATGATTTAGAGTTTATGTTTTTCCGTTTTTTATATTTAAAAGGAGCGCAAAGGTAAGACCTAAGTCTTGGTTTTACAAAATATTTAAACAGAATATTTTTAAAAGTGATATTAAATCATTGATAATCAATGTAAAAAAGGATAAATAAAAATAATTATAATATGTTAACAAGTTTTTAAATATCTAAATTGTTAAGTATTTCAGAAACAAATGTTAAAGAAAATTTGCAAATGAGCAATCTAGTAGATATGTTTACGCTCATATTTACTGTCAGAACAAAATATAAACAATTTTAGTATGAAGAAAACACTATTATTACTGCTAGTCTTGATGATTTCAAGTATGCAGATTATGTTGGCCCAAACCAACGCAATTAAAGGACAAATCCTTGATGAAAAAGGGGATCCAGTTATTGGTGCTACGATTCGAATTAAAGGATCGAACAAAGGTACAGTGACGGATGCCAATGGAATGTTTCGTTTAAACTCTGAAGAAGGAGTTACCCTATCGATTAGTGCTATTGGTATGAAAGCCACTGAAAAAACTGCTCGCGATGGTATGAGCATTAAAATGGCAGGTGATCAACAATCTATTCGTGAAACAGTTGTAACTGCGCAAGCTATCAAACGCGAAAAGTCAAGTTTAGGTTATGCAACGGCTACTTTAGGTAATGAAGACATCAACAAAGGAAACAATACTAGTGCTTTAGGTGCATTGACTGGTAAAGTATCAGGTGTGAATGTAACAAGCTCTACAGGCGGACCAGGTGGTTCTACACGTGTTGTTATACGTGGTGAGAAATCAATTTCGGGTAATAACAATGCCTTAATCGTTGTGGATGGTATTCCATTAAACAATGGTAATAGAACACAATCCAATAGCTTAAAACAAATTGACTTTGGTAACCGTGGGAATGATATCAACCCTGATGATATAGAAAGTATGTCAGTATTGAAAGGACCTGCAGCAACTGCTTTATATGGTTCTGATGGTGCCAATGGTGCTATTATGATTACCACTAAATCTGGTAAATTAAAAGGCAAAGCTGGCAAAAACGAAATTAGTTTTTCTACAGGCTATACTTGGTCCAATGTTTTGAAATACCCAACATTCCAAAATAGTTTTGGTCAGGGAGATCTTAATGGCGTATTTGATGATCGTAGAGAAAACTTCAGTTGGGGCTTACCTTTTGATGGTCAATTACGTCCTTGGGGCCAAATTATCAATGGCCAACAAAAAGTAAAACCATATAGTCCAATTGAAAATAATGTTAAAGACTTTTTCAATACAGGTAAAGCCTGGGAAAATAACCTTTCATTAGGTGGTGGGAACGAAAAAAGTAATTACTTTTTGGCGTTCAACTCATTGAATAGTAAAGGTGTTGTTCAAAATACATTTTTGGATCGTTACAGCGTTCGTTTTAATGGAAATCATGAATTTAACAATAATTTCTTTAGTTCAATTAGTGTCAACTATATTAATGGTAATTCTCGTGTAGATCAAGGTGGTCAAGGTGAAGGTTCTGTTTGGAACAGTGTTGGTCAACAACCACGTGACATTCCAATTTCTGAATTGGCTAATTTAGAAGACCCATTCAATTCAATGGGAGCATTTGATAGTAATGGCGTAAGACGATATGGCTACTATGGTGCATATACTGAAAATCCGTATTGGGTTGCTAAATATTTTGACAATAGAAATCGTTATGATCGTATGTTTGGTCAAACGACTTTCGGTTGGAAAATAAATCAACACTTTACGCTAACGAATCGTTTGGGTGGAGAGGCTTTATCTGATCGTACTTATTTGAAATCGCCTAAATTAAATTCAGTTGGTTACGAAGAGTTCTGGTCTGGATCACCAAAGTCAATGAATGGTGGATACTATGAGTCGACAGATAATTTAATGAACTATTTTAATGATTTGATGTTGAACATCAATTATCAAATAGACAAATTAGGCATTAATGGGTTATTAGGACATTCAATGGTAAGTCGTCGTTCTAATTTCTTAGCTTCAAACATTGACCCTACAACGAATGGACTTGTGGTTGAAAACTATTACAACTTTGGAAATGCATCTAGCAAAATAGAATCTGAAAATATTTTGACTCAAAACAGAAAAATTGGTGTTTATGGTACCTTGAATTTGAATTTTGATCAATTCTTTTTCTTAGAGTTAACCGGTCGTAATGATTGGAGTTCAACTTTAGCTGAGGGTAATCGTTCGTATTTCTACCCATCTGCTTCTGCTTCATGGTTATTTAGTCAACATTTGTCTGATGCTGCAAAAAAAGTATTGAGCTACGGTAAATTACGTGGTAACTTATCTGCTGTAGGTAATGATGCTCCGGCTTATGCAAATAATAATCCTGGATTTGTGACTACAGATATTAATAGTGGTTTTGGTTCAAACATTTTTCCAGTAAATGGAGTTCCTGGTTTCACTTATCAAAATAGAGTAGGAAACCCAAATTTGCGTCCTGAACGTTCTATTGGACGTGAATTAGGTATGGATTTAGCATTTTTCAACGATCGTATATCTTTGGATGTAACTGTATATAGAAACTTGACTAAAGATCAAATAATTCCAGTACCAACAGCACCATCTTCAGGGTTTACATCTAGATATGTAAATGCTGGAGAAATTGAAAACAGAGGTGTTGAATTAGGATTACGTTTTAGTCCAATTAAGAAAAAAGGCTTACGTTGGGATGTCTTCGGAACCTATACACGAAACAAAAATACAGTCTTATCATTGGAAGGTGGTGTAGATCAAATCGTTATAGGTGGTTTCTCAGGTATGAGTATTGTTGCAGCAGTCGGCAAGCCATTTGGTACATTCTATGCAGTTGACTTGAAAAAAGATGAAAAAGGACGTCAAATTATTGATACAGTTACAGGAAATCCAAAATCTACATTGAGTCCTGTTTATTTAGGTTCTTACCAACCAAAATTCATCGCATCTTGGGGTTCAAGTTTTACTGTTCGTGGATTATCAATGTCATTCTTGTTTGATACTAAACAAGGTGGTTATATGTATTCTCGTACAAAGGATATCTTAGAATTTGTAGGTGTAACACCATCTACATTAATCAATGATAGACAAGGATTTGTATGGGAAAATTCAGTTTACGAAGGAGCTAATCCAGGTGAATATGTAGAAAATACTAAATTTACAACAGATCCTTACACATATTACACATCGGCTAATGTTAAAGCTGCAAGTCAAGATTTAATCAAAGCTGGCTATATCAAATTGCGTGAAGTAGCTATAGGATATAGACTACCTCAAAAATGGTTTGACAAAACATTTATTGGTTCAGGTAACTTATCTGTATTTGGAAACAATTTAGTGATATGGACCAATAAAGGCAACGATTATGTTGACCCAGAAGTGAACTCAGGTGGAGCTTCAAATGAGCAAGGATTTGATTATAGCGCTCGTCCTTCTTTACGTAACTATGGATTCAAATTAGGTTTAACCTTCTAAAATTAATTAATTAGAAATTATGAAATACTCAACAATAAAAATATACTTTCTTATCGCTCTTGGAGCCTTAAGTTTCACAGGGTGTAAAAAATTCTTAGATGTCAATACTAATCCGAATATTGCAACTGACTTGGAAGTCGAACTAGTTTTACCTTCATCTCAAGTAGCAATTGCTCATGTACTAGGAAATCAATTCCAAGTCAATGGTAGCTTTTGGGCACAGTATTGGACACAATCACCTTTAGCAAACCAATACAAACAATACGATCAATACCAACCTTCAACGGATAATTACAATCGTTCTTGGCGTATTTTGTATAGTGATGCTTTAACTGATTTACAATATGTATACAGCAAAGCAAAATCAAAAAACAGCAAACAATATATGGCTGTTTCAAGATTATTGACTGCTTATACCTATCAAATGATAGTCGATGCATGGGGTGAAGCTCCATATACTGAAGCATTAAATGCATTGGAAGCTGATGGCGCAATAGTAAATCCTAAGTACGATATGGAATCTGTTGTATATGAAGGTATTGTTGCTCAAATAGACGAAGCGATTTCTTTAATTGATATTGAAACCGCAGCACATCCTGGCAACGATGATTTAATCTATCAAGGAGACATGGCACATTGGATGTTGTTTGCAAGCACTTTAAAATTAAAAGTTGCTATGCGAATGTCTGAAATCAATCCTGCAAGAGCGCAAGCTATCATTGCGACAATCGAGTCAGATCCTAAGTTTTTAGGATATATTTCAGCTGAGGGAGAAGATGCAAAAGTGATGTTTACAACTGATGGGGGAAGTCAAAATCCATTGTATTCCGAAATGGTTGGCTTAAGCAAAACTCAAAATTTATTTGCTAGTAGCACTTGTGTTGATAGTATGAATTCAAATTTTGATCCTCGTGCTTTTGTTTTTTACAAACCTACAACTGCAGGTACAATTGTTGGTATCACACAAGGAGATTATAGCAATTCTACAAATGCAACGGGAAAATCAATTCCTAGTTCTTCTGTTTCAGGTGAAGCTGCAAATGAAAATTCTGCAACAGCACCTGTACGCTTAATTTCAAGTTACGAAAGTTTGTTGTTACAGACAGAAGCAGCAGCAAGAGGTTGGTCAGCTGGAGACGATGCTGCTTTATACTCATCAGCAATTGATGCAAGCTTTGAAGCTTATGGTGTTACAGATGCAACTGAAATTACATATTACAAAGACAGTACAAATTGGGGTGTTTATCCAGCAACAGGAACAACTCAAGAAAAAGTACGACATATTATTACCCAAAAATGGTTTAGTATGTGTGGTAACCAAGGTTTTGAAGCGTGGACAGAATGGAGAAGAACAGGCTATCCTGATTTCTTAGTAATTTCTGTGAACTCATTAATTGGCACTCAACGTCCAGCAAGATTCTTGTATCCAACAGATGAAATTAACTTAAACTCGAGCTTCCCTGGTGTGAAATCAGTTGAAAAAAGAGTTTGGTGGGATATAAATTAATTTTAATTATTAAAATAATAACGAAATGAAAAAAATAATCATAGTCATAGCAGCCATTGTCGCAGTTTCTGTAGGTTGCAAAAAGAAAAGTCCAGATTTAGTATCTAGAATAGTTACTGCATCTTACCCAGTTATCACTATAACAGGACAACAATTTGTAAGTATTCCTGTAGGTGGTTCATTCACCGATTTAGGTGCAACAGCTGAGGATACCATTCTAAATGAACAATTGGAAGCAATAGAAATTACAAACGATATCGATCCTACGACACCTGGTTTTTATACTGTTCAGTATAAATTTAAAAACTCAAATGGCTACACCAATACAGGAACTCGATTTGTATTAGTTACGAATATTGATTCAACTTTGGATAATTCAGGTACGTATTTTAGAAATACCAATAATTCACCAATGAACGTTGAAAAAGTGGCTACTGGTTTGTACAAAACAGATAATGTTGGCGGAGTTCCTTTACCTTCTGCATTTGCAATCACAGTATATTTCGGTCAGTTGGATGATACTACCCTTGTTGTTCCATCTCAACCAACCACAGCTGGTGACATGTTTTGTGTTAACGCTAAAATTATACCTACTTCAGCCGATACTACGATCACTTGGGCGGTTCGTAATGCATCTTTCGGTACAGCACAACGTACATTTATCAAGAGTAATCAATAAAATAACTTGTTTATACTCATTTAACCGCTCTATTTGAGCGGTTTTTTTTTGACATTAATTAAAATTATAGCTACCTTTGCGCCCCTTTCGTAAGCTAATTATTCACAAGGTAGGGGTTTCGTTGAAAGGGAGAAGCACCACCATTAAAAAACAAAACATGGAAGAAACAACATTATTCGACCAAAACCTATCAGCTGGTCAAGCTGGTGCACATGATGATTTTGATTGGAGCGTAGACAAACGTAACGTATCTACTTACAACCAAAATGATCGTGAAACGTACGACAAACAGTACGAACAAACTTTTCAAGCCGTAAACAACAATGAAATGGTGATGGGCGCAATCGTAGGATTGACCAAAACTGATGCTGTTGTAAACATTGGTTACAAAAGTGACGGTTTAATTTCTTTAAACGAATTTCGTGATTTGCCAAATGTAAAAGTTGGTGACGAAGTAGAAGTTTTAATCGTTGAGAAAGAAGATCGCGAAGGACATTTACATTTAAGTCGCAAATTAGCTCGCCAACAACGTGCTTGGGAGCGTATTGTAGACGTATACAAAACGGGCGAAATCGTAACAGGATATGTCACATCAAAAACTAAAGGTGGTTTGATTGTTGATTTATTTGGTATGGAAACGTTCTTACCTGGTTCTCAAATTGATGTGAAACCTATTACAGATTACGATCAGTTTGTAAACAAAACTATGGAATTTAAAGTTGTAAAAATCAACGAAATTATCCGCAATGCAGTTGTTTCACACAAAGCATTGATTGAAAGCGATATCGAAGCACAACGTACAGAAATCATTTCTAAATTAGAGAAAGGTCAAGTATTGGAAGGAACTATCAAAAACGTAACAGATTTCGGTGCATTTATCGATTTAGGTGGTTTAGATGGTTTATTGTATATCACAGATATTTCATGGGGTCGTATCAATCATCCAAGTGAAGTATTGCAAAATGGTCAAAAATTGAACGTTGCAGTATTGGATTTTGATGATGAGAAAAAACGTATCTCTTTAGGCTTGAAACAATTGACTCCTCATCCTTGGGATAGCTTACCAGATTACGTAGTAGAAGGTAACAAAGTGAAAGGTAAAGTCGTAAATATCGAAGATTACGGTGCATTCTTAGAAATGGAAGCCGGTATTGAAGGTCTTGTACACGTTTCAGAAATTACTTGGAGCAACCAACCTATTAATGCGAAGGAATACTTCAAAATGGGTGAAGAACATGAAGCTATGATCGTATCTATCGATAAAGATGATCGCAAAATGAGTCTTTCTATCAAAAAAATGACACAAGATCCTTGGGATGAAATCGAAAGCAAATTTGCAGTTGGTTCTCAACACAAAGGAACTGTTAAAAACTTAACTCCGTATGGTGTTTTCGTTGAATTGGAATCTGGTATTGGTGGTATGATTCATATCTCTGATTTGAGCTGGGTTAAGCGTTTCAACCATCCAAGTGATTTCACTAAAGTAGGTGAAGTATTAGATGTAGCTGTACTAGGTGTAGATAAAGAAACACGTAAACTTTCATTAGGTCACAAACAAATCGAAGAAGATCCTTGGAATACATTTGAAAGTGTATTCCCTATAGGTTCTTTACACGATGGTGTGATGATTCGTAAAGAAGAAAAAGGTGGAATTATCCAATTGCAATATGGTTTAGAAGCATTTGCTCCTACACGTCACTTGAAAAAACAAGATGAAAAAATGATTGCAGTTGAAGAAACTAACAAATTTATGATTCTTGAGTTTGATCGCAATGAAAAACGTATCATGGTTTCGCATGCAAAAGTATGGGAACATGAAATAGAAGAGGAAAAAGAAGTAGCGCGCAAAGAAGCTGGAATCGAAGCAGATACAACTAAAAAAGCAGTTAAAAATATTCAAGCAAAAGTAGAAAAAGCTACTTTAGGTGATATTGGTGCTTTGGCAGATTTAAAGAAAAAAATGGAAGGAAACAACGAATAGTTTTCTCTCATTATACTATGGAAAAGAGGTTGCACATTGCAGCCTCTTTTTTTTGTTTGTCAGCGACCGGATTATTATGAAGCGGAGTTGCGACGCTCCGTTTTGACGGCATCGCATTATGCAACAATGATATTGAAGAAGCGATCATTGGACTATTACATATTTCACATCGGTAATGTTTAAAGTTTAATCCAAATTACGGTATAGCATTTGAGGAACGAAAATTCTAGCCGGTTAGTAGGTTTTATCCCACTATTCGGGGATTTAGTATTTGTATTACAGATTTTGCAAAAAGCTATATTAGAAATACTTATTCGTTTTAGCATATCTAATGCTGAATCTGGGTTTATGAAAATGAATGGAATAAGAAATAAGGTATTACTCCTAAATGTCATAAAATACACCTTAATTATAGAAGAAAATTATTCCAACTCTACAGGTGTTTCTTTATTTGAGAATATTCTAAAATCAATAACCTTAGTTCCTGCTTGTGGAATGCCAGGATTTGCTGGTATGATTGCTTTGTAAACTCCAGGCAACAAATTTATTCTTTGATCTGCTGCAATACCTGCGATATTCATGGTTAAAAAAGTCAGAAATTGATCTCCAGAAACGCATTGCAATTGAATTTTTCCGTATGCCGAGGTATTTGTAATTTGAAGTGTGCCTGGTTCAGGTATTTGTATCTCATGAACAGCACCAAAGGATAAATCCAGACTTTGTTTATACGCAGGCAATGTATTTACTTCTATGTAGTATGTTCCAGGTTCATAGAACAGTCGGTCTGTACATTTTTGTAGTACAGTGGCACCTGCAGCAAATCTTCGATTTACAATGGCTGTGTACTCAGAAACTGGTCTACTCAAATTTCCCATATAAGCAAATGATAAAGTACCATCTGTTACTTTGATAAAGACTTTATTGGTTTTATTTGCAACAATTAAAACATTGCTACTTGATAAATCATTTTGACCTTTTACAATAATATTATACTTACCTGCGGGTATTTTTTGAGGTACTGGTTCTATCCCGTTCATATCTCTTCGAAAGGAAAGTACTAATTTTTTTGTTTCAGGGTCCCAAATTTCGATTTCAGGCTTGGCTTTTAAATAAGCTTTTCGGTTAGGTCCTTTAAAATAAATTTGTACTACTGTTTCTTCATTATTTACAGTTTCGGTTGTAAACTCTATCTCTGTACCCACAGGTATGGATGTTGGTTTAACAAATATTGAATCTTTCTTTTTGAGTGGTTCAGTCACTACAAAAAGTAATAAAGCTTTTCCTCTATTTTTGGGGATATAAGGTTGTGGTAAACGAAAAGCAAATGAATATCGATTAGGGTATTTCCCAATAGCAAAACTTCTTAATGAATCTTTTTTTGGTTCTTCTTCAAAGCGTAATGAAGCTTTTGTTTTCTTACTAATGAATTTTGCTGGCTTTGCAAAAGCTAATTTGTTGTTTTGAATACTTCTAATAGCTAATTTCATTTTAGGCATTATAAATGTATCCCTAGGTGCCTCAAATGTAAATTTCAATGTAGCTTTTGATGTTTTTTGTACAAAAGCTGTAGGTTTTTGTAATGAGGCTTTTTTGATTGCAGTGTTGCTAGCTATTAATTTAAGTTTTGGATAAACGAAAGTATCTCTTGGAGATTCAAATGTAAATTTCAATGAAGCTTTTGATGTTTTTTGTACAAAAGCTAAAGGTTTTTGTAATGAAGCTTTTTTGATTGCAACGTTGCTGGCTATTAATTTAAGTTTTGGATAAACAAAGGTATCTCTTGGAGATTCAAATGTAAATTTCAATGTAGCTTTTGATGTTTCTTGTACAAAAGCTGAAGGTTTTTGTAATGAGGTTTTTTTGATTGCAGCGTTGCTAGCTATTAATTCAAGTTTTGGATAAACGAAGGTATCTCTTGTAGATTCAAATGTAAATTTCAATGTAGCTTTTGATGTTTCTTGTAAAAAAGCTGAAGGTTTTTGTAATGAGGTTTTTTTGATTGCATCGTTGCTAGCTATTAATTTAAGTTTTGGATAAACGAAGGTATCTTGTGGGAATTCAAACTCAAACTTAAGGGATGCTTTATTTCGATTGAACAGCATGAACTTATTATTTTCAAAAACCAATTTTGTAGATTCATTTTTGATATAAGTATTTAATTTCAACTTAGGATAAACATTGATATCATGTGGGACTATTTTTGCCGGCGGTTCTTCATTTTCAAAACGTAAAGTTACTTTTTGATTAGCCGCAAATGGTATTGCATTGATTTTGAGTTTTGCTTTTTGAACAATAGGTAACTCGAAAGAAATAGGTTGTAAAGCGAGTATATTTTTATTGTCACGATCAATTTTTGGAACAGGTGGTGGAGGTGTTATTTTTTCCTCTTCTGTTTCAAATTTAAGCGTCACAGTACCACCTTTTTTCGATATAGCATAAACTGCATTAATTATAATGCGTTCCTTAATATTTGATGGATAGCGAGCAATGCGCAAAATAGGGAAGAATCCTGGCTGAGGTCTAGGTTGTATTATTTCTTTAATTGGCTCAGGTTTGACAGGTACAGGTAGAGTGTCTTTGATGACAGGAGTATTGGAATAAACAGTCTTAATATTCAGTTGTTTGGGCTTGTCAAGGAGTGGGCGATTTGCGTTCACTATCATTTGTACTGCTTTAATAATATTTGGTGCAGTCGTCACTTCGACATACATACCCATACATTCATAAAACTTTTTTATTTGTTCATTTTTGTCCAACCCAATAACATATGGCGTAACTTTTATCTTATTTTTAATATAATCTTTAAAAGTTTGACATACATCACCACCGCAACTTTCACCGCCATCGGTGATAAAGATAATACTGTAATCATATTGCAATGCATTGCTCAATTCATTATCAGATGCTTGTCTGAGACTATAAGCTATCGGAGAAAATCCGATAGGTTTCACATATTTTAACCTTGATTTTATTTGTGTAGCATTTTGGATATTAAAAGGGACTTCTAGTTGTGTATCAGTACAGTTCTTTTCTTGCGCAGGATGTTCTGTACCATAACTACGCACAGCAAATTCAACTTCGTTGTTGATTGCATATATACTATCTACTAATTGTAAAATGATGTTCGTCGCAACATCAAAACGATTATTGTTTGGATTCCATGGACGAGTCATGCTTGATGAGGCATCAACCAGAAATAAGATTCGAGACTTGCGGGTTGAATTTTGAGCAACTAAGTTGTTGCAAAACAATAAAAAAAGACATAATAGTAAGTAGTTATGTTTCAATATGTATTGTTTAATTATCATTAATAATCACCAAGGGTTTCTGGTTGTTGCGCCAATGCACTCGCTAATTGTGCGTCGTTTGGAGCTATACCATGCCATTCGTGTGTTCCTTCCATAAAGTCAATTCCTTTCCCCATGATGGTTTTCATCAGAATGCAAATTGGCTTTTGATGCCCAAGCATTGATTTAGCTTTTGACATTGTAGTTCGTATTTCTTCAAAGTTGTGTCCATCCATTTCCAATACTTCCCAACCAAAAGCATGCCATTTATCTTTTAGGTTCTCTAAATTCATGACATGGGCAGTGCTACCATCGATTTGTTGGCCATTATAATCAACGGTTGCGATAATATTATCCACCTTATGATGCGCAGCAAACAGTATTGCTTCCCAGTTTTGTCCTTCTTGTAATTCTCCATCTCCATGTAAAGAATAAACAACCGAGGAATCTCCATTTAATTTTTTACTCAATGCTGCACCTATTGCAACGCTAAGCCCTTGACCAAGTGATCCACTTGCAATCCTCACACCAGGTAAGTGGTCGTGAGTAGCAGGATGACCTTGCAAACGCGTATTCAATTTACGAAAAGTTGCTAATTCGGACACTGGAAAATAACCACTACGAGCCAATACACTATAAAAAACAGGCGAAATATGACCATTGGATAAAAAGAACAAATCTTCGTTTTTACCATCCATTGAGAAATTAGGATTATGATTCATGATTTCGAAGTATAATGCCACTAAAAAATCAGTGCAACCCAATGAACCACCAGGATGGCCACTTTGTACGCCATGTACCATACGTACTATATCTCGTCGAACTTGTGAAGCTATGTTTTCTAAATTTGTTGTCATAAATGAGGTATTCTTTCTGAGCAACAAAGGTATTGGATTGCACGCTACTTTGGAAATAAAAAAGCCCTGCATTTCGCAGAGCTTTTAAAAAAAAGTCGTTATTGAGGATTATCGTAAGATGATTATTTTGAAATCACTATCTTGTGAATGGACTGTTTGCCATTCAAATTTAGTTTAACAAAATAAAATCCACTTGATAAATTCGAAGTATTAACTATTATCGGCGAACCAATTACTGCTTGTTCATCCTTGTTAATAAGCGTTTCTCCAATTGCATTGACCAATGTAAAATGGACTAATCCAGACTCTGGCAATACAATATTGAGTTGATCTTTTGCAGGATTTGGGTACAATGAAGCTTGTAAAGCAGAAACTTCGTTTACATTGGTAACATTACCCAAATCTAAAATTTGAATATCGTCTATTGCTGCTTCTACTATAGATCCACCGCCACCTTGCGCACTATCAGTTGCTACAAACATTAATTTCACCATATTACCATTGGCTTTATTTGGAATCCATAAAAATCTACGCCATTCTACATCAGGTTGATAGGTTCGTTCTATCATAGCCCAAGTAGTACCATTGTCATAAGATGCATAAGCTCTCCATTGGTCTTTACCTGGGTTGGTACCTTGACTATTCGAATACCATCTCCAATAAGATACAACAGGTTTAGTATATGTAGAGATATCCATTTCGGCAGTGATGAGTGATGTGCGTCCATTATCCACATCAGCATTTCCTACTTGTAAATTAGAATCTGCAGCATTACCGGTTACAGCACAAAAGCCATTACTTGGTCCACCAGCTGTATGGTCAAAGCGTGTTTGTACTAGTTCGCCATTCGTTTTAGAAGGCGTCGGTTTTGCTACTATCCATTTACCTGCAGTTGCATTGTCAGTAGGAGCATTGCCAATAGTCCAACCTGGAGTTGAAGAATTGACTAAGTCAAAGTTTTCAAGGTAAACCGAGGTGTAACCAAACAATAAATAGTGTGGAATATTACGTTGTGTTGAAGTTATTGAAAATTTCGCCATTTCTGGAGCTGTTTGAGAGGCATAATTTAAATTGTCATAGAGGGTTAAGTAGTATTCAAATATATCGCCACTCACATTAGTAGGGAACGCACCTGAGAAAGTTGTACCGGTTTTGGTTAATGTTAAAGAGTCCAATTGATTGACTCCTTTTTTTCTGTAAAACATTTTTACATCACCTAAGAAAGCAGGGAAATCAACTGTTACATCTGCATAGACATATGCAGGAACTCCAGCCAATGCTAAACCTTGTGGTGAATGTGTTATATCTGAATTGCTCAACAAATAAATACCATGTTTAGCAAATGCTTGTACTATAGGCATAAAGTGTGGTGTACCATCGTTAATATTGTTATTGTCATCATCGTATTGTAGAGCATCGATTAATATATCATAATAAACTTCGCCTTCTGTACCGTCCGGACCATTCGCTAATCCATAATGTGAAGAAGAAAAAACATCTGACATCGTATCAACAGCATCTGATAATGACATCGTGCTTGATAAATTAATGGCAAAATCCCACCATGCACCAGCTATAATTTCACCATCTGCATGTACTTGACCTACAAGGTCTTGAGGATATACTTTAGGATTAATATCGTATCTACGAATAAAACTTGTAGGTGAGTTAATGCTAAACCCTTGACCTACTATCGGATCTTTAGTAATACACATTGACCAAACATCTGAGTACCCTTCGCCCATGCCTCCATTGTCGAATGAACTACCGTTGGCATCCCAAAATACATTAGTGATACCATGACCATATTCATGATAAATAACAGTATTCACTTGTGATAAAGCATTACAGCCATTTGATGTGGTGTAAAAATTAATAGATGTTCCATTGTAAAAAGCATTACAATTACCATCTGTACGGTCAATACGTGTTGTCAATGGGTTATCCATTGTTGTGAAAGTTGGCAATTTTGATTTCATGTAATCATGTACATGATTGGCATGGTAGTAACATGTCAAGTGACGCTCTGTTGCATCCGGGCTAGACTGAGGGTATGTAATCACATCATTATTGTTGATGCCATTCGCTGTAAAGGTAGGCGAAACTGTACCATTGGCACCTGTTACAATTTTGATATATAGGCCAGACAATGTCAGGGTAGCATTGATAGGACCTGCGCCTGGAGCAGTTCCTATGCCACTCATATCGGTGTAATAATTCGTGCCTGCTACTGTAAACATTAAATTCTTAAGCGGTAAATTCGCTACTGGTCCAAATAAGTTAGTTGCAAAAACATCAGCTTTTGCCTCAAAGCCAATATGCAACACTTTATTTTGACGGTATAAAACATCACCAGATATTGCATCTACGTAAGTAAGGTATTTACCAGGTGTAGTTGCATCATCTTGAGTTTCCACAGTTACAGCATAAACGGGTCTGTAGGAATATTTACCTTCTACGGGCAAAGGAAATAATTTAACATCTGGTGAAATACTTGTAGTTGTGATTGGAGTAACAACAGCTTGCTCAGCTTTTTGTATTGCTTGTGCAGGTGAAATTGCTGTGTTGATAACTGGAATGTCGCGATGTAAGTCTGTACCAACCAATACGATGCGCAAGTCTTGCGTAAATCGAACAGTAGTACGTGACCATAAGACTTCCATAGCATTATGTACTTGCTTGAAGTCGACATGGATATATTTGCCGTCATTATAATTGCGGGTAAGAACCATTTCTTGAAGAGGTAAATTAAAACCAGCAAGCTCGGTTTGCAAGAAAGCTTTGGCTTTAGCTACTGGATCCAAACCGCCTGGTGCAAATGTAATAGGTTCGCCAAACGCACGGTGAGGAAGCTCCGTATAAAGGTTAAAATGACCTCCCCAACTTGGGTATTTTTGGGTAAAGTCTTTCCATGCTTGTTGTTTGAGCAAATAGGCTTTGGGCGTATTCATCTCTTTAGCATCATTAAAGGGAGTAATATTCGGATTGGCATCACTATGTTGATGATCGCCGTGTGCGAACGAAAACGATGCCATCAGCAACATGGCAAACGAAAAGAAAACCTTCTTCATACGTATATTCTTGATTTTTGAAAATTAAAAATAATGATTCTTACCCATTGCATGAATAAAATGCGGTATAATATGTATTTATTGGGGATAAAGGGGATAGGTAGGGAACTTTTCCAATGTTTAAAAACTTTAGATGTGTTTAACTACATCACCTATTGTATTAAAGTCTGAAATGTCAAATCAAGATCTGAAGCTCCTGGTTCGCAAGCGCCTGTTTTGGCATCGGGTTGATGGCGCAATACGATTTGTACCGTTGTATTGCCACTGCCCATGGTTTTCCATTTTGATTGTAAACCTATTTCTAAGTTATTGACATCCTTGTCGGTACGTTGTATGGTAAGATTGCTTGCAGGTGAAGTAAAGCAAAATAAATGTTCTGCACCTTCTTCCAATACTTCATTGCTGATGGTATCGGCTGGTGTTTTTGTTTCATCCAATAAAAGTATGGAGGCACTGTAGGTCGTATTTGGTTTAAGTTTGATACTATCGAACATACTAGGACCTACACCACCATCGCCATCCAAATCACGATACATTGCAGAGGTGGTTGGTTGCAAACCAGCTGAATCGGTAAAGGTGATTTTGAATGTTGTAATCAATTCCTCTTCATTTGGATTTGGAGGTGTGGTTGTTTTCTTTTTACATGATGTTTGAAAAAGGGTTAAGCTCAAAAGGCCTGTTAATGTTACTACAGTAAAAATGTTTTTAGTTGTGTGTGTCATGTCGTTTTTTTTAAATTATGAAATTGTTTTGTGTTGATGTTTACCCACATCAAAAGGGATTTTTAAACGGATATATATGTTTCTACCGAGCTCATTGACAAAATATCTGTTTCGATTCATGTAATCACGATAGCGTGTATTGAGTAAGTTGGTGCCGCCAACATTGATTTGTATAGGGTGTTTTGCAACATGCCAGTTGGCAAGCAAATCTGCTTGAACCAATACATAGCCTTCGGGCGCAGGCACATAATCGGAAGAGTCTGCAACTCGGTTTTGACGGAAGGTATAGCTTGTTCCAAGTTTTGCTTCGATTGTATTTTGATTGTGTGCATACAAAGGCATTTCTAGTTCGCTTTCTATTCGTAAAGGTGGAATACCAACCAAAAATGATTGACTCGATAAATTTTGTGCAATCGTTAAGTTTGCTTTAGTATTGAATCGAATGGATTTGTAGACTTTAGATGAAGAGGAAAACTCGGTTCCATAAAAATGAGCATCAATTTGAGAATAACGAAACGTAGGAAATGCGCCACGTATGGTTAAGGTTGCTGGCAATTGAGGTTGCAAATTGATATAGTTTTTGATATAATTTGAAAAGAAGGTCCATTCGAGATCTGTTTTCTTTTTATAATTAAAATCAATCGTCATTGATGCATTGTAGTTGCGCTCTGGTATGAGGGTGCGATCCCCAATTTCAAATGAAGCTGCACTATGATGTACACCAAAGCTATACAACTCATTGACAAAAGGAGCACGCCATACCGTACCGCCATTCAAGTGAATTGTAAAAAACGGAAATTGATATCGCGCCGCTACGGTAGCTGCAAGGCCTTGATAGCCATGTGCCGCATTGAGTAAAATATTGTTTTCCCATTTCTGAATCTCAAATTGATTGATGTCGTATCGCAAACCGCCTTCTATAGACAAGGCATGTTTGTGCCATTTTTCTACCCAGTACAAACCGCCTGTGAGCTTTTGATAATTAGGTATAAAATAACTACCATAGTAATTGTTGGTTTGATAAAATCCATTGACCCCTATATTGCCATCAAATCGATTTATTGTTTTGTGTTCGAATGTCACATCGAAATTATGGGTATTCAATTCAAAGTTTAATGCAGGTTTGTAGGTGCCATCATTTTGTTTGGCTTGCAGTGTTTTGTCAAACTCTTTGCGAGTGTTTTTTTGAAAACCATACAACAAATGCAAGGTACCCCAATTGCCCAATTTGTAATTCAATTTTGCTTTGCTCAATTGATGTAACACATGTTGATAGGGAAGATTGATTGTGTAAGTAAATCCAGCACTATCAATAGGTCTATCACGCTCAAAGGCATTGTACAAATCTGTTAAGTTACCAATATGCGAACCAGCGAAAATGCCAATGTCGGTATTGAAATAACTATGAAATACTTCGAGGTCCCAATTCTTTTTTTGATAACCCAAGGCTGCAGAATAATTGATTTCTTTCATACCTGTGTTTTTCAAAAAATAATCGGGCGTACGGGCATTGCCAGCTCGCTTGTACGTTCCTTGTAAGCGCCATGTGAGGCTATGCCATTTTTTCAACCTACCTTCTATCAAAGCGGATGCGCCTATGCTTCTGCCATTGCTAAAACCACTGAGATTGAGTTCGCCAGCATTCTTTTCAATCAACTTCATCGATTTAGGATTGACTAAGATTAATCCACCTATAATATCGCTACCATATCGAATGGTTTGTGCTCCTTTTACGACTTCGATTTCCTTGGCCATATACTGGTCAATTTCAGGTGCGTGTTCATTGCCCCATTGTTGTCCTTCTTGACGCAATTCGTTGTTCATAATCAAGACTCGATTGCTATGCATTCCGCGTATAACTGGTTTGTTGATATTATTTCCGGTACTCAAACTATATACGCCATTGACTTTTTCGAGCGATTTGCCCAAGGATTGTCCACTACTCAAAAACAAATCGTTGCCTTGGATTTTATTCGAAACCGTCACATCCTCCCAATGTAGTTTAGCACCTTTGACCTTAATCTCATGCAACGAATCGGTATGGCAAGCCATGTAAATCACTTTGGATTTGATAGTTTGTTGCACTACGAAAGATTCTGTTTTTTCTTCATGATTAAGATGTTTAATTACAAGTGTATAATTACCTGGACATACATTCTTGAGTGTATATTCGCCTTGTTCGTTAGTATATTTACCTACTTGCAATTCTTTAATCATCACCATTGCATCGGGAATAGGCGAACCTGTTCCAGACTCAACTATTTTGCCAGAAATACTTAATTGACATTTGTTGATTTGGGCTCGAACGCTAATAGAAAAAAGCGTTAGCCAAAAAATTAAGCTATGGTTTAAGTAGGACATCGTGTTTGAAAAATAAGCTCTATACCAAAAAAATGGTACGAGAATTCGTTTAAAATAAAATGAAATGACACGAAAACTTAATTTTCGTGGCAAGGACAACAAGGATGTTGTAAAATAATCTTAAGCGGTTGCTGGTGGTCCTCTTAGAAAAAGACCTAAGTTAGCATCACTGCTTATAAAACTGGATAGAAGCGCTATTTTTTGTTGATCAACATATTGTGGTAGTTGCTCAAAATCAAAATATGGTAAATCGATTTGAGCTGCTGTAAACTGTTGATCCAATTTGAGCAATTCACAATGATGATGTTCTGAATCAATACGAAGACCTTTCGTATCAAAAGTACTATGTTCTGTATCAGCATGATGTGTAAAAGCATGAAATACCTCTTTTGGTATAACATAAATACTGAACATCATCAGCAGTAATATGGAACATAATTGTTTTAAACGATTCGGCATCTAATTGCAAAATTAGGTTTTTCGTAGTGAATGAAAGAGAAAATTAACATTTTTATTTTAGATGGCTCCTTCAATTGAAGTACTTTTAGAATCTGAAACTAAGAGAACTATGAAAATGAATCTTTTTTTATTGATCATGCTTGTTATTGTAGCAACGAGCTGTGGAGACAAATCAACAGAGTCAACTCCTCAGGGAACAAAAAGCAAACATCATTTAAATATACCAGAAAATGGCATAGAAAGTATGATGGAAGCTAATTCACAAAAAATAATAGAAGGCACGGACGGAAGTATTATCGTAAGTGTAGGCGAAGTGACGCGAAAAAAAGCAGATATCAGCATACGCAGAAACGATAAAATCATCGACGAACGTTTGTTGGAAGAAAAAGAATCAATTTCTGTTGACTATGAAGGTCGAAACTATACTGTTTTGGTAAAAAATATCAAAAAACCACTTGTTGGTGCTGGAAAAGTAGAATTAAAGATTGATTAAGCCTCGATGAATATGACAACTGATCAATCGCCGGAATTTTATATGAAAATGGCCTTGCAAGAAGCGCACAAAGCGTTTGCCAAGGATGAAGTGCCAGTAGGTGCCGTCATTGTATTGCAAGGACAAGTGATAGCTAAAGGTTATAATCAAGTTGAAATGCTCAATGATGTAACAGCCCATGCCGAAATCATCGCTTTGACAGCTGCTTTTCAACATTTAGGTGGTAAATATCTACCTGAAGCAACTTTGTATGTCACACTAGAACCCTGTCTTATGTGCGCAGGAGCATTGTATTGGAGTAAAATTTCTAAAATTGTGTACGGCGCATCGGATGATAAAAATGGATACCATCGATGTTGTCATCAGTCGCCATTTCACCCCAAAACAGTCCTTGAAAAAGGCATTATGCAGGAAGAATGTGCTCAATTGATGAAAGATTTTTTTAAATCGAAAAGATGAGGAAGTAGAAAGTAGGAAGTCAAAAGTAGAAAGTCAATGATTGAAATCCTCCCAACTCCCCAAATTCTCCAAATCCCAAATCTCACGTCTCCAATTTCACATCTCCAATTTCACGTCTCCAATTTCACATCTTCCCCATACAATTAGTTAAAAAAAAGACTATTTTTGCCACATGAATACAACTATTAAAACTGTTTTACTCACAGTATTAACACTATCGGTATTTGCGATGGCGTTGGTGGAACTGAGTGGTGTAAGTCGAACGGCTTTGTTTAATAAATTCAATGGGGAAGAAGAGCATAGTCATGGAATAAGTCCTGAAGACCAAGCAAAACGTGACGAAGAAGTCAAAAATATGCCCAAAACGCATATCGAAGTGCTCGAAACTAAGTTTGATTTTGGCGATATGAAGGAGGGCGATAAAGTGCGTCATACTTGGATTGTTAAAAATGTAGGTGAACACCCATTGATTATTTCCAATGTGCAAACTTCATGCGGATGTACAGTGCCTTCTTTTTCTAAAGAGCCTGTTGCACCTGGAAAACAAGGCGAGATTACGCTTGAATTTAATAGCGCAGGTAAACCTGGAGATGTCAACAAGAATGCATTGATTATTGCAAATGCAGACAACGCGCCATTTTCAATTGGATTTTCGGCACGAGTAGAAAAGAAATCATAAGAGAAATTAAGCACTTTGGCACTTTCATTCAATAGAAAACAGAACGCATTACCTGGCGGGGAGGAACTTGGTTTTATAGATCATTTGGAGATATTGCGTTGGCATATTTTGCGCTCTGTAGTAGCTATATTTATTTTTGCAATAGCCATTTTTATCAATATTGATTGGGTCTTCGATCACATTATTTACGGACCGATGCGTCCCGATTTTTTTACGTACACCACACTTTGTATATTGAGTCAAAAGATGCATTTGGGCGATGCGCTTTGTATGCCACCACCCAATGTCAAAATGCAGGTCACAGCATTTGGATCTCAGTTTATGGGTAGTATCACGATTTCATTTATTGGTGGTTTTATTGCTGCATTCCCTTATGTGTTTTGGGAGTTTTGGCGATTTATAAAACCCGCTTTGACACTACGTGAAATTAAAAATACAAGAGGCTCTATTTTTTGGGTTACATTTTTCTTTGCATTAGGTGTTTCGTTTGGTTATTTTTTATTAGCACCTTTTACATTTAGTTTTTTATCCAATTATAAATTGGGTACACTCCAAGGTTTGGAAACAAGACCAACACTAGATGATTACATAGAAAATATGGTGAATATTATCGTTGGTACGGGCATTGCATTTCAGCTACCAGTGGTGTCTTATGTTCTCAGTCGTATTGGGTTAATCACACCACAATTTTTGCGTACCTATCGTAAATATGCTTATGTAGCGATATTGTTGATATCAGCTATTATTACACCTTCGCCCGATTGGATGAGTCAAGCGATTGTATCGTTTCCATTGTTTATTTTATTCGAAATTAGTATCATCATCAGTGTACGAGTACAAAAGGAAAATTTACGTCGAGAGCAAGAATTTTTTAATTCGTAATAAAATGCTTGATTTGATGTGCTAAGAGTTCTGGTGACACATGTTCTAGTGGATGTATTGTATTCGGCAATACATAGAAACTGCCTTCTTTGATTTGACGATAACGTTCATACGTTTCGTTTACTGAAACCATCACATCATGATCTCCAACACCAAGTCGACAAGGCATTTGCAGTTCATTTAAAAGTTGGTTTGATATCGGTGGGTTTTTACCTAAATCTGTTATGACTTTATGTGTATTTTCTACAACAGTTTCCCAAGGTGTGGAAGTATGAAGGGAATCTAAATAAGCAGTATAAGTTGGTATTTTGGCAGCCATGATAGATGCATTCAACTTGTCCAATTGTTTCTGAGTAGATTCAGGTTCCCATTCAAATTTGGTAGCCAATGTCGCTATTCGCTCTACTAAATCAGGACGTTTGTGTCCAATGAGTAAAGCAATATAACCGCCCATGCTGTATCCAAATATTGGAATTGGGGTTGTAAAATGTTGTTCGATATAATCTATACAATAGTCCACATAGTTTAGCATGGTCGGTACAACAGTTGCGGTATTCAACCCATGTTGTGGTAAGTCTATGACATGACAATCCACTTCGTTCGATAAAAGAGTAATGACTGGATCAAATTGCTTTGCACTACCTAAAGCACCATGGATAAATAACATCGATTTCATGCCATGAAGATAAAAAAAACTTATACCTATTGTAATTATAATTTAGTCTTCCGAGTATTCGAAACAGGCACTCCTTTATAATTTTACAATGGTAATGCCGATATAGCTTGAAAATAGTACATTTGAGTGAAACGATAAATGGACTATATTGAAAGCATAATCGGCATTACTTGAGTTTACCTTTTTTTCGGGATCGAAGATCAACTTTATTTTCCCAATTGGCTTTGATCGTAATTTCATTGGGCCAAAAATCAGTCAATTCAGGTTGTTTTTTTTCGCCGAAAAACTGTCCAGTATCCCATTTCCTATTGTTGTTTTTATCGTGCAAAACACGTAATTGATAGGAGTCTGGAAGTAGCAAATTAAATGTGACTGATGTATCAGAAGCCAGTTTTTGTGCTATGACTTTACCTCCTTTCAAAAGTTCTATCATATCAGTTTCGGCCTTTTCACATAAAACAGTGATATAACCATAATCGCTTTGCTTTTTAGTTCTAAAACTAAATTCTCCTGCTTCTGTTTGCATATTGGCTGAATCTTTAGCAAAACCTTTCAAGAGTTTGAGCGTATATAACGCATCTTGTACCCATTCAGTTTGGAGCAATATAACTTTACCCGATGTGTCAATGGTTATTGTAGCATTTGCATCAAAGATGTCATCTTGAAACAGGCGTATTTTGGCTTGGTCAAAATCTTTGATTTTATTGGTACAACTTATTTTCAATGCTTGACTAATATCCATACTTCGTTTTGTTTTTGAACTAGTATCGACATTGACAGTATACGATATTTTGGTTTCGGGTTTATTTGATTGTCCAACACCTATTGGTTTCGATTTTTTTCGCAAGGATGTATCTTTAGAATCGGCTTCGATAAAACTATACAATTGCACATACAATGAAGTGTCTGAAGGATTTACCAGTGAATTATAAAAGGCAATATGCTCACCTTTTGCATCGTACATATAATTGCGGGGATTATCCTGTAAGGCAAAAATCCTAAAATCCCTGTTCGGTAAATGCTCTATCCGAAATGCACCTTGAACTGTTTTTTGAGCATACAAAGGTTTTTGTTTCATAAAGGCTGAATCAGGCGCATCGGCAGGATAAAGTAAAATATAAGCTGATGTGTCTGGCATACCCGTTGAAGCATCAATGCAAATGCCTTGCAAAGTCAATGAATCAAAATAAGGTCCTGTAGAAAATGTAAAGTCTAAATCTTTGTAACTATTGCCTTCATGAATGTCCTGGATGGCATTACCCATGGTCATGCGATAAGTGGTATTGGGCATGAGCATACTATCGTGGAGATGAATCGTAACTCGACGTTTTCGTACAGTTACTTTCGGCATGGCTTTCGTGAAAGGTGTAATATTGAGTTGATTTTGGATGTCTTGAACTTTCACAAATTCGTTGAATTCAATATCAATTTTTCCGCCCTTGAAGTTTAAACTCGAATCGTTGAGGGATTGCTTTTTGATTTCGGGCGCTTTTTCATCACGAGGACCGCCGGTAGGTGCCATAATGTTTGCACACGACATGACCAAAAGGTACATGACCACAGAAAATAAAGCGTATGGGTTTTGTTTAAACATCTTCGTTGTGCAATGATAAGAAGTATATAAGCTAAAACGCAATTTTGACAAAACTTAAACATTTCATCAACAAAAATTCGGCTGAAACTCGTCGAACTCTTTTACTTTAGTATCTTTACCCTTCATGCTTGTCGATCAACATTATCGGATACACAATTACCTGCGCATTTCGCTCACAGATGCATGCAATTTCAGGTGTTTTTATTGCATGCCCAACGAAGAGGTAGATGTAACGCCGCATAGTCAATTGATGCACAAAGATGAAATTATAGCCTTAGCGAGTAAGTTTGTAGAATTAGGTGTAACCAAAATAAGACTTACAGGCGGTGAACCTTTGGTTCGTAAAGATGTGAAAGATATAATACTCGGTTTAGCACAACTTGGTGTCAAACTAACCATGACTACAAACGGAGTTTTGTTGCACAAGTATATTGATGTTTTACAAACTGCGGGAATCACCTCTATCAATGTGAGCTTGGATACTTTAAATCCAGCTAAATTTTTTCGCTTAACCAAAAGGGATCAATTTCTTCAAGTAAAACAAAATATAGAACTTCTGTTGCAGCATGATTTTCATGTCAAAGTCAATGTTGTAGCCATGTCAGGTATCAACGATGATGAAATCAACCAATTTGTAGCTTGGACCAAACACGTTCCTGTGCATGTGCGCTTTATTGAGTTTATGCCCTTTAACGAAAACCAATGGAATCAAGACAAGGTATTGACCTACAATCAAATACTTAATATTATAGCAGCGGAGTTTACCTACGTAAAACTAGTAGACGATTATAACGATACGACCAAAAAATATCAATGTGTAGACCATGCTGGCACATTTGCTGTCATCAGTACAATGACGCATCCTTTTTGTTCTACCTGCAATAGACTACGATTGACAGCCGATGGTAAAATGAAGAATTGTTTGTTTTCAAAATTCGAAACCGATTTGCTCACACCGCTCCGCGAAAAACAAGACGTAACTCCACTTATTGTTGACAATCTTGCACGCAAAGCCGCTTCGCTTGGCGGACAATTATTGGCTGATTATACGCAGCTCGATTCGTCGATGTTGGAGAATAGAAGTATGATTTCAATAGGGGGATAGAACACAAATGAAATTAGGAGCCGAGCATTTTATATACATCATCTACTTCTTGTTACCCTTAGCGCACGGCGCTTTAGGGTACCAAGGCTATCCATCATCGTTTATCACACTATTCAGCTGATGAAATACAGGCTAAGAAAAAAAGTTTATACCCGTTCTATGAAGCGTCCTTCGCTTCATAGAATTATAAAGTAGCTGAAATCTAATTAAAGTTCTATTATACATTTTTCTATATTGGTTGTTGTCTCACCAAACATTATTTTATTTCGTTTGGTGAGACACCAACCGATAGGTTAATTCAATTTAGATTTTAGGTTTATTTCGCTTTCGTTGAAACATGTATCCTATACCTACTTCCCATATAAAATTCTGCTTACTATATGTTGAATTAGGAAAATACAAATACCTTGCCGTGTTATTTAAATGAATACCTCGATATATTGGCAAAACTATATTAAGAGAAGAATTGAACCCATTATTATTCTCAAACAAAATATCCCCAATAAATCTAAGATTAGACCCCCAATGATAAAAATACCAAACATCCAACCACCTTCTAGAAATTCCTGTACCTACATTAAATACAACCCACTTCTTTTCTATTAAAGTATAATTTATATTTAAGTTGAAAAGAGATGCAAGTACTTGTAATTTACTGCTATCTGGAATTAAACCCTTTTCCCATTTTGGATAATAATTTTGACCATATCTACTTAAAAAATTGAATTCCAAATGAAATTTATGTTTAGAAATTTTATATGTTATACTCGGTCCTAAAAAGCTTTTTGGAAAATAGCTTTTATCCTTTTGTTTATTAAATAAATCAGCATAAATTACTGCATTATAACTAAAGTAATGCTTTACCTGCCCAACAGAAGTATAACTCAATTTAATTGCTGCAATAAGTAATATGATATTTTTCATTTATTTGAAAGTTAAAATATAGGGTTTCAAATACAATTGAAAACCCTAAATTAATGAATAAAATTATTTTTTTGTAAATCTTATCTGTTGTAATTTATCTCCTTGATGTACAATAAGTATATAATTTCCTGCGACTAAACTTGCAATATTAATAGTTTCAGGCAATGCACCAATATAATTTTGTTGAAATTGATAGATACCATTCATGTCTACTATCGTAACTATAATATTATCTGATGAATTTGGATTTATAAAACTAGCTTGAATATGTATGTCATTTCCTGCAGGATTCGGATTCAATGTTAATTCCCCATTATTTGGATTCCCAAATCCATTTGGTGAGCCACAATCAATACAATTGAATTTTATTGCTTTAGAAATTGATTCACATGCAGAATTGACTTGTAAAGTAGTGCCATTATAATTTCCAACAAAATCTGTTATTGTAAAATTTTGATTCCGTATTCCATTGGTTGTAAACTGCCACGGGCCAGTATATTGCCAAATATAATTTAATAGTAAAATACCTCCACTTGCTACATAATTTTTTGGTAAAGAACCAAATATTTGACCATTGGAATAATAATACAATGTACCTGGACCTGTTATTATTGTTGGTGTTACTGGATTCCCTATTCCTACTGCAGCCCAAGCATTGATGGTTTGTATTGCTTCGTTTGAACAATTGCCGTATATAGTCATAGCTGATAGAATTGCACCATTTCTAGAGTCATTGTAATTCGAATTTTGCCCTAGGTTCACATCCAGATTGTGATATGCTATATTTCTAGCATTATCTGCACCAATCCCACTTACTGCAATATTGTTGAATGTACCGTCTGGTGCACCTGCTGAGCCTTGTGATAATAAATAATACCAATAATTTTGAACACCAGCATTATGATGAATACCGCCTTCGTCCAGAGTTCCAAAATGCCATCTTGGACCATGATATACAGAGGGTTGAGATTCATTAATTAATGGAGTTGGAGGTGAGGTTGAAGGATGATTCATTCTTCTATATACAGCAACATCTTCATTTATCTCCCAATCATTGATAACTCCTGCTTGAGTAAAACGCTCTATTTCGAATCCGAAAATATCTGCATAGGATTCATTAAGAGCTCCTGGCTCATTCTCAGATTCTAATTCTGCAGCATACTTTATTACACCATGAGAATATTCATGTCCACACAAATCTATTGTACCTAAATGATTCCCATTTATTATTCCAATATGAATTTCATCATTTGCTGGATAAAAAACATTATCAACATAATCAACATTTGTCAATACTTTTACCATAGAACCATTATTATTTAAACTATTTCTTAAAAAAGTTGCTAAGAAAAAATCCCACGATTGGGTCATAGCCCAATGAGCATTGGTTTCAGATGAGCGATCTCCCCACCAAATATCATCCTGGTCAAATGATTGTCCAACATTATTTCCGCCGAATGATTGTAGATTATTAGTCAAAAACCCTCCATATCTAGCTTTTTTCGTCCATATATTTCGTCCAGCAATATCATTTGTCTGTAAGATATAATGTCCCCATATTCCACCACGCCATTTTGTATCAATAAATTTATTTCCATAATTGTATGATAATTGAGCATTCCCATCTATAGAATTTTCCTTTAGCTTTATTACATTTCCGGTATTTGCATTTACGTATACCACATAGGCAACAAAAGGATTGATAATTTGAATTTCAAATTTCCAAGCCAATACGAATTCGCTAGAAGCATAATTTCGATCTATATTGAGCTTGGCTATTACTAACTCACCAGTAGGGTAAGTTGTAGCTGTTGAATCTTCTTTCTCATCTTTGTATTCTGCCTCCCAGGTCGAATCTTGCCACGAAAATGTATTGCTTGAACCCAAATAACCTATTGCATTAGTCAATGCTTGATTTTCAGTTACAGAAGGTGTTACTGATATATTCAAACCTTCGGCAACTTTGCAATGAAAATATTCAATTCTGTTATTTTTATGATGTAAAAATAATTGAGCATATTCTACTTCAATTCCTTTATACGTTTGGTAATACCGATGATGCGTTAACTTCCTGTCCATACTCATGAATGGATAATCATCATTTGTAGTTTTAGTTAGTATAAAATCATCGTCGGCACCCATTCCTATTGCAGCTTTGTTTTCCTGAATAAAGTTTGTAAATGGTACATTAGATTCACTTTTGGCATAAAACCAACCAGATGAATCTATAATCTCAAAATTTTGATTTATATAGTCATTTGGTTGTGTTAAGTAGCTTGGTATATAATTTTGTGCATGAAGTTGATTATAGCATTGAACTATAGATATCGTAAATATTAAATATATTAGCTTTTTCATATTATTGTTTTTTTTGTTAAAAATATTTTTTGCAAAGTTGCTTTTTCAGTGGTAGCAAAAAAAACGGTCGTGAACCTTGCCGTTTTATTTCTGAGGTTCTGGTAAAACCTGCTACATAAACTGTGTAGTACACACCCTTTCGGGTGCGTTCTACTAAGTTATGTAGCAGAGGTTGTTTAAAATTTACCAGATTTCAGAGATAAACCTCTTTATAGAAACGCTATTTTTTTCTTTATGCTTTTTGTTTTATATTTTCATGATAGTGTTATTTAATTATCTTTTTATTGATATAATACTGAATTCCAATATACATAGCTATAAAATCTCCTTTGGTTTCTAAAATATGTGAGTGCCCATTCTTATTAATAAAATCTTGTTTACTTAAATAATAAGTATAATTTGTTGCAAAAAGTTTAGAAAATCCTAAACCTCCTTGAACTCCAAAATTTATATTCATTTTACCATAAAGTTTTTTTGAATAGGACGATTGAAGCGTTAAAATATATCCTCTATTATTATATGAATATGTCCTGAAATTACTTGTTATCTCAGATTGAGAAGATGAACCAGTAGCATTCAAAGTACCGAAGGACACTCTAGGTAAGCGAATTAAACCTAAACCAGCATAAACATGGGATTTCTTTTTTAATATAAGTTTGTAATCTACAGTAAACCCTAATCCTAAATACATAAAATGTTTGGTTGTATGTTCCCATCCTCCTCCATTTAATCTACCTTTATATCCAATGGAAGGCATTGATAAACCTATTGAAGAGGAAATTCTATTATAATTGAACCTCGCGTTGATACCAATATATGGTCCTATTATAAATTTATTATTAAATTCTTTTAGTGATGAAGGAGTATGTATATATTTATTGATTTCTTTTGTTATACCACCATTAAAATTAATTTCCTCTAAATAAATTTGAGAGAAAGAATAATAGGGATAAATTAATATCCCTATTAAAATTTTTAAAAGATATTTATTCATTACTGATGTTGTAATTGTAATGATAATGTTGTCGAATTTAATGTAAATGGATGAGCCCAAAAGAATTCAACATAAATATTATATGTGTTTAATGCTTTACTTGATGAATAAGAATTATAATCCAATACACTACAGTTTTGATTTTGCTGAGTACTCCAAACACTTGAAATTATAGATTGGCATTTAGGCTTAACTAAATGGTTGCCATTTTGAGGATATTGACTTGTTTGTATTAATAATGTTGTAGGAGCGCTATTAATACCACCTCCCTGTTTTCTGTGCTTTAACTTATTATGTATTCTAAAATTAATACCCAGTGCTTGATAAACCACTTTTGCTTTAACTTTCCAATATACTTCTGGACCACCATAAGTACATCCATCTTCGTCAGCACAATTTTCTTTATTCTTCCATGGAGCACCTTTTTCTTTACATTTTTTATATTGTGCACCATCTTCCGTTTGTAACTCTTCTGGATTTGCTAAGTCTTCAATGTATAAGACATCAACCTCAAATGGAAATTTGAAAATACTGGACGTGTCTAATTGTTTATTTATTAATTGTGTTAACACATTATCATTGCTTGAATCAGTAACGTAAACCTCTGAATTATTAAAATCAAGCATGCATGTTCTATTACCTATTTTTACAATATAGTTCGAATTTAGAATATATTCTATCGGAGAACCTTCAATTTAGAACAATCTTTCAGTTTCAGTTGGTATACCAGTACTGTGTAAACTTGAAAAATTAAAATTAGAAATCCATTCGTTTTTTTCCTCTAAAGATTTATTTTCAAAATTTTGTAAAAACGTTTCATATACTTCAAGTGTAGAAAAGTTTAAAATTCCATTTGAAACAAAAACATCTTGAGTATTTGTGATAATTCTTGAAGCAGAATTATTTGTGGATTGAGAAGCTTGTTTTGTTTCAGGTACTTGAGCTTTTTTATTTTTGTTGCAAGACGTTGTAAATAGCGAGATACTTATAATCGCAATTAATATTTTATTCATTGTTTTTAATTTTTGTTTGTTTGTTTTTTTATTATTTAATCTACTAAAGGGTTCTTTTTTGGAAGGTAGCAAAAAAAACAGGCGTGAACCTTACCGTTTTATCTCTAAGGTTCTGGTAAACCCTGTTACATAAACCGTTTAGTACTAACACTTTTTGGTGCTTTCTATTAATTGTATGTAGCAGAAGTTGTTTAAAATTTACCGAATTTCAAAGATAAAGCTCTATATCGAAACGCTATTTTTTTCTTTATGCTTTTTGTTTTATGTCTTCATAGTAGTATTATTTATATATGTGTCAAAAACCGTAAAATTTTATGTTCTGAGGCTAAAAATTTAGGTCGGCAAGGTAAAAATTTAGGTTGCGAGGCTAAAATTTTAGCTTGTATAGGGTAAAACTTTAGGTTAAAGGCTTAAAATTTTACGTCAAGAGGCTAAATTTTTAGGTTAAATACGCAAAAGTTTGGCGTTTTTAAAGGGTTCTAGGGATTTGGTGAGTCTATTCTACAAACTGTGTCAAAGCCTTAAATTTGTTATACAATGGAAGAACAAGAAAAATTTGATTATTCATTATTTGAGCGTGAAGCCATAGAAGGCTTAC
>Ga0247831_1000576_pt1 | contig 79575 bp, 77 predicted proteins | sample LaCruzMarch2015__9_FD_192406 | JGI IMG/M metagenome (GOLD analysis project Ga0247831, IMG submission 192406) | Freshwater microbial communities from meromictic Lake La Cruz, Castile-La Mancha, Spain - LaCruzMarch2015_1m | ecosystem: Environmental > Aquatic > Freshwater > Lake | place: Spain...
AGTGGTCGGTCGATCAATCGACAGGTCAGGATGGCATCTTCGCTGGGGCGACCCTCGCGACGGAAAAACGAACCCGGAATCCGGCCCACCGAGTACATCCGCTCTTCAACATCAACGGTGAGTGGGAAGAAATCGAATTGATCCTTTGGCTGCTTTCCAGCTGTTGTTGCGCTAAGTAGCATCGTGTCTTCATCGAGGTACGCGCAAACAGAGCCTGCGGCTTGCCGGGCAAAACGCCCAGTCTCAAATCGGATTGTTCTGGTACCAAATGAGCCGTTATCAATCACGGCACTTGCAGATGCAATATTTGACTGCATGGGGTGTCTCCTTACATTGGTCGAGACACTTCTGCACTGCCGCCATGTTCGGCGGTCATCGATCGAGATTCGCGGGGTTACTCACCCGAAAACCACTACCGAGGACCGACATCCGCGGTGCACGTGAAGTATCTAGTTAATTTCGATATTTACTTAAAATGCAAAAACAAATTTAGTTGATGCGGCGGCGCTTTTATCGATACCGCCACATGCACCGTTATCGACGCAGACCGAGTCGTTCAATGATTGAGCGGTACCGGTTAATGTCAGTTTTTGTGAGGTAATTGAGTAGCCGACGACGCTGGCCAACCATGATCAAAAGTCCACGGCGGCTATGGTGGTCGTGCTTGTGGGTCTTGAGGTGGCCGGTGAGGTCTTCAATCCGGCGACTCAACATCGCTATTTGGACTTCGGGTGAACCTGTATCGCCTGGCTTCGTGCCATATTTTGCGATGATTTCTTGCTTTACTGCTGTGTCGAGTGACATTTGTTCCTCTCGGGCGCGCCATGTGATCCACCGTGAAGGAAGAACTCATGGGCATTGATTTCATGGACACGAATCTGGAAGCGCCCGCCTCCAAACCGTCTGGACCCCGATCGTAGCAGTGGAGGAACCCGCCCCTCACTTCGGATCACTTCGAGTTTGTGTTTAAGAGCCGCCCAATATGGGCGACATCGACGGCGATTTGGGCCAAATAGTCGTCCAAACTGCCAAAAACTTCTTGGGGGCGCATCAAATCTACAAATTCCACCCCAATGTGCTTTCCATATAAATCGAGATCGGTTCGATCCAGCACATAGGCTTCCACCCGCTGGGAGTTCCCCTCAAATTGCGGGTTGGTCCCCACCGAAATGGCAGCCGGGAGCCGTTCCCCGGACAGAGTGACGTATCCGGCGTACACACCGTCGGCGGGGACAATCAGACTCTCATCCCATTGCAGATTTGCCGTTGGATAGCCCAATTCGCGGCCACGTTGGTCACCCTTAACAACCTGGCCGCTCAGGCTGAAGTTTCTCCCCAACAACTCTGCGGCCGCTGACACGTTTCCGGACAAAAGCAACTCTCGAATCCGGGTTGAAGAGATCGTTCCTACTGATTGAACTAAATCGAAAATCTTGACTGAGAACCCTAACTGATTTCCATCGCTTGTGAGCGTGTCCACGTCGCCACTGACAGCTCGCCCATAGGTGAAGTTCCGCCCAACAACGACCGCTTCGGCGTTGAGTCGGTCCTTGAGATAGTCCTGAGAGAACTGGATCGGAGACAAATTCGCGAACTCGGGGGTAAAAGCAATAACCTCAACGTGATCGACACCATTGTGGATCAGCAGCTGCTTGCGCTGTGTTATGTCACTGATGAGCTTGGGTACCTGATCTGGTCTTACCACTGCGTACGGATGAGGGTCAAATGTACAAATAGTGAGCCCAAGCCCAGATTCATCGGCTGAATTCTTTGCCGCGTCAATTAGCGCCTGATGACCCCGATGAACCCCATCAAAGATCCCGATACAGACCAATGACCCGGAAGCGCTCACGATCAAAGGCTACTTGGTGAACGGACTTCACTGGGAAAGACTGCGATATATGAGCACGATGCGTCACGCTTTTCTGTCAGGGCTGCGAGTTCACCTTCGGAATCAATCAAAGCGATCATGGGTTGCGTAAAGCCTTCAGGCCACGAGATCCGTTGCCCCATGCGTACCGCCGAGGACTCCTCTTTGGTTAACGTGAAAATTGGCCAAATCATCTCGGAAATTATTGCAAGGGGTACAACGTTCACCCAGGGGTTATCCAACGCCTCCAAGGCTTCCAAGTTGAGGCAAACATCTTCGCTAAATGGGCCGATTGACGTGCGGCGCAGCGATGTTAGGTGTCCACCCACACCGAGGGCCTCCCCCACGTCACGCGCAATAGCACGGATATAGGTTCCCGATGAAACCTCGGTGCTCACTTCAATGTCGGTAAAACTACCTGCACGCACGATGCGGGTTACGTCTAGTTGGTACACCGTTATTTGTCTTTCCGGAATCTCAACCAACTGGCCATCACGTACCCGAGCGTACGCGCGTCGACCATCAATTTTAATAGCGCTTACCGAACTTGGACGTTGCATGATTTCACCACGAAATGTTGCCAGCACCTCTTCAATGGCTTCGACACTCACACTGCTGGAATCGCTCACCGGACCTATTTCGCCTTCTGCGTCATCGGTTGAACTTGATGCACCGATTCGAATTGTCCCGACATAACATTTATCCGCCACACTCAAGTGACCGAGCAGTCGGGTACCAGCATTAACACCTAACACCAGCACACCCGTGGCCATGGGGTCCAATGTTCCGGCGTGACCAATTTTGCGGGTTGCAAAAATCCGCCTCGCCCGAGCCACGACATCGTGTGATGTCAGACCGGCTGGCTTGTCAATAAAGACAAAGCCAGCGTGCGCCTTCATCCGCTCGGCGCTCGCCGTCATGATTCGCTAAGCGCCTTCAGATTCACGATACGGGTTAACATCTCCGGCATATTTTGCATCTTTAGCTTGTGCGTGTACCCGGGCATCAGCCTCAGCCGCATCGCGGAGTAATTGCTCAACGTGTGCTGCATTTTCCGGGATTGCATCGAGAATGAACTCTAAGGTCGGCGTGAATTTAACCCCGGTCCCTTTGCCAACTTCAGTGCGCAACATGCCTTTGCTCGATGCCAGAGCCGCGGCAGTTGAAACTCGCTCCTCTTCGGTACCTAGCACCGTGTAAAAAATACTGGCATCCCGCAAGTCAGCCGTAAGACGCACATCTGTGATCGTGACAAAGCCCAAACGAGGATCCTTGATTCGCGTATCAAGAGTCTGCGCAACAATTACCTTGATTCGATCCGCTAATTTGCGTGCTCGCGCTTCACTTCCCATGGTGACTCTCCTTGGACTACTTGCGTGGTTTTTCGCGCATTTCAAAGGTTTCGATAACGTCATCGACCTTGACATCCTGATAGGAACCAAGATTGATACCGCACTCGAATCCTTCACGGACCTCGGTTGCATCATCTTTGAATCGACGAAGGGTCGCAATAGCCAAATTGTCCGCGACAACAACACCGTCGCGCACCAATCTCGCTTTGCTATTGCGTCGCACGACGCCGCTTCGAACCAAACAACCTGCGACGGTCCCGAATTTAGATGACTTAAAGACATCACGCACTTCGGCGGCTCCCAGTTGAACTTCTTCGAACTCAGGCTTAAGCATTCCCTTAAGCGCCGACTCGATTTCGTCGATTGCCTGGTAGATGATGCTATAGAACCGAACATCAACGCCTTCATGGGATGCGAATTCCGCAACCTTGCCTTCAGGCCGAACATTGAAGCCGATGATGATTGCCTTAGACGCACTTGCCAACGTCACGTCATTCTTTGTGATGGCACCTACACCTCGATGAATTACGCGAAGTGATACTTCTTCGCCCACATCAATCTTGAGCAAAGCGTCTTCGAGGGCCTCAACGGAACCGGAGACGTCACCTTTGAGAATCAACGTGAGTTCTGACACTTCCCCACGCTCAATTGACTCGAGGAAGTCTTCCAGAGAACGCTTTACTCGGTTCTTGGCCAGCATCGCATTCCGCTCGCGCGCCTGACGCGTTTGCGCAATTTGACGAGCAATTCGGTCCTCGCTGACTACCAAGAAACTGTCTCCAGCCCCCGGAACCGAGGTCAAACCGAGCACCTGAACGGGGGCCGAGGGACCGGCAACCTCGACCGTGTTGCCTTTGTCGTCAAGCATCGCCCGAACCCGGCCGTAGGCATCTCCGGCAACAATTGAATCACCGGGACGCAAAGTTCCTCGCTGAACCAGAACTGTTGCAACGGGCCCACGTCCACGGTCCAAGTGGGCTTCGATAGCCACACCCTGTGCATCTTGATATGGATTCGCGCGCAGGTCGAGTGCTGCATCTGCAGTTAGCAGCACAGCTTCCAAGAGTTCATCAATACCCATATTGTTTTTTGCGGAGACGTCTACAAACATCGTGTCGCCACCAAAATCTTCCGCGACCAACCCGTACTCGGTAAGTTGACTGCGAACCTTTGTCGGGTCCGCACCTTCCTTATCTATTTTGTTGACGGCGACCACAATGGGTACTCCAGCTGCCTGAGCGTGGTTGAGAGCCTCAATGGTTTGCGGCTTCACCCCGTCGTCGGCTGCTACCACGAGAATTGCGATGTCGGTAACTTCAGCACCACGGGCACGCATGGCGGTGAACGCCTCATGGCCGGGTGTATCGATGAAAGTAATTGGTCGATCACCTGTTGGTGATTGCGCAATTACCTGATAGGCACCAATGTGCTGGGTAATTCCACCGGCTTCACCTGAAATAACATTTGTCTTTCGTATTGCATCCAGGAGTCGTGTTTTACCGTGATCGACGTGACCCATGACCGTGACAACGGGTGGACGCGCTTCAAGATCAGCATTTTCGCCCTCGTCTTCACCGAATTCGAGGTCAAAAGTTTCCAACAGTTCTCGGTCTTCGTCTTCCGGCGAAACAATTTGGATCACGAAATTAAGTTCGGTCCCCAACAAGCGCAATGTGTCATCATCAATTGACTGGGTTGCTGTAACCATCTCACCGAGACCGATGAGAACTTTAACCAAATCAGCCGAAGACGCGTCAATCTTCTCGGCGAAGTCAGTCAGACTGGCACCACGTGGAAGTCGGACGCTGTCGCCATTTCCTCGAGGCAGACGTACCCCACCCATCGAGGGTGCTTCCATATTGTCAAACTCTTGACGCTTGGCCCTTTTTGATTTACGACCACGTGAAGGCTTGCCTCCAGGTCGCCCAAACGCGCCGGCTGTTGATCCGCGCGCGCCCGGGCGTGCACCGGGGCGACCACCACCGGGTCCACCGGGTCCACCGGGTCCACCGGGACCACCAGGATCACCAGGATCACTGGGTCCACCTGCGCCACCGGGACGAGCTGGGCGATTCGTGAATCCACCGGGTCTGACTGCGCCACCGGGACCGCCAGGTCCGCCGGGACGACCTGGGCCGCCAGGACGCTGCGGCGCACGAGCAGAGGGCATCATGCCCGGATTAGGACGAGGTGCACCTGCGACCCCACCCGGGCGAGGAGCAGCTGGTCGATCAGAGGCGGGTGAACCAAATGGGTTATTTCCCGGGCGCGGTGCTGGCTTTGGCATGCCGGTACTTCCACCAAATGGATTGTTTCCGGGGCGGGGGCCTGCTGGTTTAGGGGTCGGGATTGGTGCGGCTGCCGGCGTCTGCGTTGCTATTTTGTCAGTGGACGTTTCGGGTGCCGCTGGTGACGGTGCCGCCTTTGCCGCGGGGACAGCCGCGGTTGCCGCGACTTCTGCAGCTTCTTCACCGGACTCTGGAGCCGAAGCCGCAGTCTTTTTGGCAACCTTTTTGGCAACCTTTTTGGCGGGCTTCATTTCACCCTCAGGAACGGGGGGCAAAGCTTCTTTGAGCCTTCGAGCTACTGGGGCCTCAATAGTTGAGGAGGCAGAGCGAACAAACTCGCCCATGTCTTGGAGTTTAGCAAGGACAGCCTTGCTATCCATTCCCAACTCTTTAGCGAGTTCATATACCCGGACTTTTGACACAACTCTCCTGTCTTGGCCCGGGCTTTACTTACCGGACCGTTACTGGGCGCCTAGCATTTTCATGCGGACACGCTCATGCGAAGGCCTTCATTGAGAAGCGCTCATCATTTTGTTCACGGTCAACCTCTTAGTGTCTTGATGGGACTGATCTTGGTCACAAACCGCAGGATGAAAGACGATCAACGTCGAAATCTGTGCTCGAAGGCGACTTATTTCTGAATCGCCAGCGTGCGCAGAGCCACCCATGGTTCACTAACAGTGCGCCAATCTACCGTGCCGGGGATCCGGAGCGCCCCGCGGACCCGCCGTTGTCCCTTTTCAATGCATGAAAGTGCCGGGTGAATGTAGGCACCACGACCGGGAAGTGAGTTGTGCGAATCAACCGTGACGGCACTTAATCCCGCCTGCCAGACCACTCTGATCAACTCATTCTTCGCTGCAGTCTGACGGCAGCCGATACAGGTCCGCTGGGGCTTTTGGGTCAATTCCGAGCCTACTTAAGCCTCGGGAGCCGGGGTGGGTTGCCTGCTCACATCTTGTGAGGGAGCCGAATCACTTCGAATATCAATGCGCCAGCCGGTCAACCGGGCAGCTAGACGAGCATTCTGGCCCTCTCGGCCAATTGCGAGCGAAAGTTGATATTCCGGAACTAGTACCCTGGCACTTTTGAGTTCCGCATCAACGATTGTCACCGAGGTGACCCGGGCTGGTGAGAGCGCTTGCGCAATCATCTCTGCAGGGTCGTCGCTGTGGTCAACAATGTCAATTTTCTCCCCTCCCAACTCGCTCATTATCTGGCGAACCCGCTGACCTTGCGGTCCGATGCACGATCCTTTTGGATTCACTTCAGGTTTGTTCGAGCGCACAGCGATCTTTGAGCGGTGACCTGCCTCGCGGGCAATTGCTGTTATCTCAACAGTTCCGTCGGCGATCTCGGGAACTTCCAAAGCGAATAGTTTGCGCACAAGGTCCGGGTGGCTGCGTGAAACGGTCACGACTGGACCTTTAAATCCTTTCCGGACTCCCGTGACTAGGCATTTGATCCGGGCACCGTGAGGGTAGCTTTCACCGGTTGCCTGTTCTTCGGGTGGAAGATTCGCTTCGATTTTCCCAATGTCAACTCTCACCATGCGCGGGTTTGAGTTTTGCTGAATCACCCCGGAAACCAAATCACCTTCGCGACCCGAAAATTCAACAAGTGTTGCTTCGCCCTCAGCTTCACGCAAACGGCCCAGTAGTACTTGGCTGGCAGTGCTTGAAGCCACCCGACCAAAGCCGTCGGGGGTGTCATCAAATTCCGGACTGAAACTGGCAATCTCTCCGGCAGCAATTGCCTCTGGAGATGTGAGCGCTTGTTGAGCCCAAACTGTTACGTGGCCACTCTTTCGATCGAGTTCAACGCGCGCCTTTTCACATGAACCTTCGGTGCGGTGATAGGCCACGAGTAACGCAGCCTCAATCGAATCAACCAGAAGCTCTAGGGACATGTTGCGTTCCCTCACAAGCGCCTTCAGTGCACTGATATCAATATCCATATCTACTCCTCACGGTTGAATTCAATTTGGATAACGGCTTTGTCCACCTCAGTGACCTTGAACGACACGGCCCCATTTTCATTGTTGACTTCCTTGTTGCCAGTTTCCTTATTGTCTGTGCCTGTGACTTGATCACCGTCAACTTCGTGAACGCGAATTAACACGTCATCCCGGTCCCCGATAAAGGAGACATTCACTAGGCGACTAATTGCCCGACGCCAATGGCGGACCTCGGTCAGTGGACGATCGGTACCGGGCGAGGACACTTCTAGAACGAAGGGATGCTCCTCGAGTTCTTCAATGGAGTCAAGTTCTTCTGAGATGGCGAAACTAATTTGCGCGATTTCATCGAGGTCTACACCGCCGTCTTTGTCAACAATGACCGTTAAAACTTCACGCCGACCCGCTTGCTTTATTGAGCAATCCTCAAGGTCGACACCCATGGAATTGCACACAGACTCCGCGGTTCCGCGTACTCGCCCGAGTGGCACTCCCATAGTTCTCACCGCGATTTCCAATTGTGGTTGGTCAGTTGTAGGCCCGACCTTATAACAAAGCCTAGAGCCAGATATCCCATGCTAAACGGATAATGAAAATTGCCGTGATTCCCAGAAAGACAATCCGAACGAATGGACTGCCCCTCCGAATGGCTGTTCGAGCCCCAAAGTAGGCGCCCCCCATATTGCACACCGCCATGACAACGCCCAGAGTCCATAAAATCGAGCCGGAGAATCCAAAAACCAGAAGCGCCGCCGCATTTGTCCCCAGGTTCACTATTTTCGCGGTTGATGAAGCTGCGAGGAATGAATAGCCCAATAAGCTCACAAGCGCGATGAGAAGGAAAGAGCCGGTTCCTGGTCCGAAAATTCCGTCGTAGAATCCGATCGCTGATCCAACGCCCACCGCTGCGACGTAATGTAATCGAGTTTCACCCCAACGGATGTTGCTCACCGAGCCCATCAGCGGATTGACCAACGTCCATGTCCAAACAAGAACTAGCGCAACAAGAATTCCAATGCCGAAATATTCCGTAGGAATTGCGTGTGCTCTAGCCGCCCCTAGGGCAGAAAAAACGAATGCCACACTGGCCATGGGTAGTGCAGTTGTCCAGTCAGGACTCAAGTGTTTAACGTACGTTCGAGCAGCGGTGGCCGTCCCAAAAATACTGGAAAATTTGTTGGTGGCCAGCGCGTTAACTTCGCTTCCCGCCGGAAGTGCAATAAACAACGCAGGCAATTGAAGGAGTCCACCGCCGCCACTAACTGCATCAACCCAGCCAGCAGCTCCCGCCGCAATGGCCAATAAGAGAACCGTCCATAAGGTTAGGTCGTACATATCTGGTGCACTGCAGAGATTGCATCTTGGATTGCAATGTCAACCCGGTCACCGCTCGCGCGATCTTTCACCTCAATGACACCGTTTTCCAAGCCTTTTCCAACCACGACAATTGTGGGAACACCGATTAATTCGGAATCATTGAACTTAACGCCGGGAGAAACTCCCACCCGGTCGTCAAAAATCACTCGGAGTCCCATCGAATCCCAGGCTGCAGCAAACTCTTCAGCCTTAGCACTGACTTCTTCTGACTTTCCTGCCGCAATCAGGTAAATGTCTGCCGGTGCAACTTCGCGCGGCCACACCAAACCCTTGTCGTCGTGGTGGGCCTCCGCAATTACAGCGACCGCGCGTGAAACTCCAATTCCATATGAGCCCATGGTGACGGTTACGAGTTCACCATTCTCGTCAAGCACCTTCAGCCCAAGGGCTTCTGCGTACTTGCGACCAAGTTGAAAAATATGGCCTATCTCAATGCCACGAGCCAGACTCACGGTGCCACCGCATGAAGGGCATGGATCACCATCAAATACTTCGGCAACATCAATAAACCCGTCAGATTCAAAATCGCGACCAGCAACAAGGTCATATACGTGATTGCCATTTTCATTTGCGCCCGTGATCCAACGGGTTCCACGCACAACTCTTGGATCAGTGAGAAACTCAATTCCGCTTGTGGAATTCTTTCCGAGAACACCTGGCCCGATGTAACCCTTAACAAGTGAGGGGTGTCGGGCGAAATCAGCTTCCTCAAATGGCCGGGCAACTCTCGGGTACAACGCAGCCTCAAGTCTGCGGGCCTCGATCTCTCTATTGCCGGGCAAGCCAATCGCCAGTGGCGTTTCGCTCTCATCCGCATTCGTCACAATAAGCAAGATATTTTTTAACGTGTCCGCATCGGTCCATTCACGATCAGATCGAGCTAAATCATCTCGTTCATTGGATAACTTGACGAGTGAATCGATTGTTGGTGTGTCAGGAGTCTTTTCCACGTGCGATGCGGGTACATCAGTCTGCAAATTCACATTGGGATCAAAAGTTGATTGTGAAACATGGAATGCCTCAACATTCGCTGCAAAGCCACAATCACACCGCACGTAAGTATCTTCACCGAATGCGTTGTTAGCGAGAAATTCTTCACTACGCGATCCTCCCATTGCCCCAGCCATGGCAGAGACGATCACGTAATCAAGTTTGAGTCGATCAAAAGTGGAAATGTAGGCATCACGATGCTTTTTATAGGAAACATCCAAACCTGCGTCATCAATATCAAATGAATATGAATCCTTCATAACAAACTCTCGACCTCGCAAAATCCCAGCACGGGGTCGAGCTTCATCGCGATACTTGGTTTGAATCTGATAAATCGACAGGGGTAAATCACGATAGGAAGAGAATTCACCCTTTACCATCAACGTGAAGACTTCCTCGTGCGTTGGGCCTAAGAGGTAGTCATTGTCTTTTCGGTCTTTAAGCCGAAATAGGTTGTCGCCGTATTCCGTCCAGCGACCTGTTATTTCATAAGGCTCGCGAGGGAGAAGCGCTGGGAAATGTACTTCCTGGAATCCCGCCTTATTCATTTCTTGGCGGACAATTTCTTCAACGTTGCGAAAAACTTGGTAACCGAGTGGTAGCCATGAAAAAATCCCTGGCGCAATCCTTCGGACGTAACCGGCCCGAACAAGAAGTTTGTGACTGGGGACTTCAGCGTCCGCTGGATCCTCTCGCAATGTCCGCACAAAAAGAGTTGACATACGTTGAATCACAATTACCTCAATTTCACTTGTTCAGCTGTTTCAGATCTACACCGGGAGCATGCCTTTGACTGTAGAAGAATAGTGGCAAAAGAGGCAGCTATTTCGATGAGGCTAAAACAACACGGTTGCAAATGTTGCGACCTGCTTGAAACCCACGTGTTCATACGTCTTTCGCGCGGGAAGATTGAAATCATTGACATATAGGGACACTGTCTGCGCACACGATGCCCGAATCTCAACAACGGCGGCGGCTAGCGCTGGAGCAGCCAAACCTTGTCCCCTCACACTTGGGTTAACCCAAACGCCTTGGAGTTGTGCGATTTCATTAGTGGAAAATCCCACTTCTGTCTTGAAAAGAACACGTCCTTTTTCGATAACTGCAAAGGCCATGCCCGAATCAATGACTTCAGCAATTCTTCTCTTGTACTGAAATTCTCCACCATTTGCTACCGGGGAAACGCCCACCTCTTCGGTGAACATGTCAACGCATGCCGGGAAAAGCAGATCCAGTTCACTTGCAACTACCCTTCGCACCCGGTTGTCGAGGGCACACTCTGGATCACGGTCAATCTGCAAAAAAGGTTGGCTTTCCCTGACCTCGCGGGCTTTGCCCCAATAGGTTTCTATGGAATGCCACAAATCCAGAACCTGATCTTTTTCACCAAGGATCGAAGAACTTCGCCGCCCAGCACTAATAAGTTCGGCGGCAAATGCACTACGTGCTGATGCATCTGTATTGACCGGCATGATGTTTGCCCCCACAAACAGCATGCTCTGAATGATTTCCCCTGTAAAAAATCCCCACAGTGCCCCGCCGAGTCGCCAATGATCCACAAGCGCGGCTTCGATCCGACTGATGGCAAAACCATTAACGGATGGATCTTTACGTGCTAAGGCTAGGGCTTGCGGCAACTCTGCTGCAGTGATGTTTCGCACTACCCCGGGATGAAAACCCATTGTCCTTTCACGTGCGGTAATGGTCATGAGAATTCACTACACCGCAACGACCGATGGCTCACCTTTAGTGTCCATTGATTCCGCTAATTTCATTGCTTCTTCAATCAAGGTTTCCACAATCTGAGACTCGGGAACGGTCTTGATCACTTCGCCTTTAACAAAAATTTGTCCTTTGCCATTGCCCGAAGCCACACCGAGGTCGGCTTCGCGTGCTTCACCTGGCCCATTGACAACGCAGCCCATCACTGCAACTCGAAGCGGAACGTCAAGACCTTCGAGTCCTGCTGCGACCTGCTCAGCGAGTGTGTACACATCGACTTGCGCCCTGCCACATGACGGACAGGAGACAATTTCTAGACCGCGCTGGCGCAGATTCAAAGACTCGAGAATTCCAATGCCCACTTTGATTTCCTCAACTGGTGGAGCCGATAGCGAAACCCGAATAGTGTCACCGATTCCACGGGAAAGTAGTCCACCGAAGGCAACCGCTGACTTGATCGTGCCTTGGAAAGTGGGGCCTGCCTCTGTAACACCCAAGTGCAATGGATAGTCGCACTGTTCTGACAGCAACATGTAGGCCTTCATCATGATCACCGGATCGTGATGTTTCACCGAGATTTTAATATCGCCGAAGCCGTGCTCTTCAAACAAGGACGCTTCCCACAGTGCAGATTCCACGAGAGCCTCCGGCGTTGCTTTGCCATATTTCTCCAAAAGCCGCGGATCAAGTGATCCCGCATTAACTCCAATGCGGATCGGTGTCTTGGAATCTAAGGCAGCTTTAGCAATCTCACTGACCTTGTCATCAAATTTCTTAATGTTTCCTGGGTTGACCCGAACGCCGGCACAGCCAGCATCAATGGCGGCAAAGACATACTTTGGTTGAAAGTGGATATCGGCGATAACGGGAATTCCCGACTTTTTCGCTATCTGAGCCAGGGCGTCCGCATCGTCTTGGCTGGGTACAGCGACCCTGACTGCTTCGCAGCCGGCAGCCGTCAACTCCGCTATTTGTTGCAGAGTGCTGTCGACATCGGCCGTCAAGGTGGTGCACATTGATTGAACGCTTACGGGGGCGCCACCACCCACGGCGAGTGGCTTGAGGTGATGCTTGAGAATCAACTGCCGGGTCTTGCGCCTTGGTTCAACAATCATTGGTGGGGGCGTTGGAAGGCCAAGGTCAATGCTCACTCCCCCATTATCGGCCCTGTGGGCTAACCCAGCGAGATGGGCTTGACCAAATCTGCCCAAATCACGATAACCCCCATGACCACAAGCGCAATACCAACCACGTAGGCCACGGGAAGCAGGCGAGCCGTGTCAACCGGACCAGGGTCAGGATTGCCCCTGAAGCGGGCCCACTTGCGTTTGAGACCTTCATACAGCGCGCCGGCGACGTGGCCTCCATCAAGGGGTAGAACGGGTATCAAATTAAAGAGGAAGAGGAAAAGATTTAGCGATGCCGCAAGCCCAAGAAATGTTGCAACTTTGGCAGTGATTGGGGAATCCATGCTGGCAATCTCACCGCCGAGGCGACTCGCGCCGACGACTGAGACCGGGCCGTCTATCGCTCTTTCTTGACCGCCAAGCAACGTTTCGGTAACGAGCTCGTACAGGCGCACGGGTAACGAAATCAAGGCCTCAACCGACCGAACCGTAATATCCCACATGAACCCCGGCACCGTTGTTATGGATTGGCGTTCATATTCCACCGTTGGTCGCAAACCGAGAAAGCCCACCGTTTGACTTTCACTGGTCTCACGACCATTTTCGTCGTAGACCGGCCGCGTCACCTCTGCAACCGCTAGAGGTAATGCCACTTGTCCTTCACCGCGGTTTACAACAAGCGTGGTCTGAACGTTTGGGTTAACCAATATCCATTCGGTCACGCTCTCCCATGTGGTTGCACTTTGGTTGCCAACCGAAACAATTTCATCACCTGGCAGCAATCCCGCCGCAGCGGCTGGAGTCGTAACCGTTCCCTCCGGGCAGACACCTGAAGGCAACGATTCACCCGTAGGTTGCAACACCGTCGGCGTACACGGCACAACAGCAGCAACCGTGAGTGAGGGCTGCGGCAGACCAATTCCGACCAAGATGATCGTGAATAAAAAGAATGCAAGGAAAAGGTTCATGACCGGCCCACCGAGCATGATGATCACGCGCTTATGGACGGGTAACTTGTAAAACAGGCGATTCGCATCACCGGGAAGTACTTCATCAAATGAGGCTTTTCTCGCCTGAGTGACCAGCGTTGCGAACCGGCCAGTTGACATTGAGCGGGATCGCCCTTCGGGATCATCTTTTGCTGGCGGGAGCATCCCGACCATCCTGATGTAGCCACCCAATGGAATTGCTTTAATCCCATAACGTGTCTCGCCACGCACCGTTGACCATATTGTCGGACCAAAACCCACCATGTAGTCCGGAACACGAAGCCCGAATTTCTTAGCGGGAACTAGATGGCCAACTTCATGTAAGGCAATCGAAAGGCCAATGAGCAGCGCGAAGAGAACAATTCCAACTACTTCAAGCATGTTCACTCCCTTCTCATACCACTCAGTTGTCTGGTCGTAACTCGCGTGCCCAACTGTCGGCAGCTAGGACGTCTTCCAGTGTAAGTGCGTTCCCTGACACGAAGGAACTTCCCCGTCCTTCGTGGCTTGATCCGGCCAAATGTGTTTGCAAGACGCGCTCAATATGGGTAACAATTGACGTGAAAGAAATTTTACCTGCCAAAAATGCACCCACGGCGCTCTCATTTGCCGCATTGAAAACGGCCGGCGCAGTCCCACCTGCTTCCCCGGCAACCCTGGCGAGTCCGACTGCCGGGAAAACCACTTCGTCTAACGGCATGAACTCCCACGTTGAGGCACTCTTCCAATCGCATGCGGGGGCTGCATCGGCGACTCGGAACAATTCGCGACCTGCAGACAAACCCCAGGCAATCGGGATTCGCATATCCGGCGGACTTGCTTGTGCAATCGTTGAGCCGTCTACAAACTCCACCATTGAATGGACGACTGACTGTGGGTGAACGGTGACTTCAATGTTGTTAAAAGCAACATCAAATAGCAGATGAGCCTCGATTACTTCTAAACCTTTATTCACCAAAGTTGCAGAGTTAATGGTGACAAGTGGACCCATCTTCCATGTGGGGTGGGCAAGTGCATCGACAATACTTACCTGCTCCAAATCCGATGCACTTTTCCCGCGAAATGGACCACCGCTGGCAGTAATTATTAGTTTGCGAACTTCGGATCTCTTTCCTGCAAGTAAGCACTGCGCGATCGCTGAATGTTCGGAATCAACCGGAATAATCTGCCCTGGAAAAGATAGGTTCTTCACTAGGTCTCCCCCGATAATCAGGGATTCCTTGTTCGCGAGTGCAAGCTTGTTACCTGCCGAGAGCGTGGCCAGCGTGGCTTTCAGCCCTGCCGAACCGGCAATTGCATTGAGCACGATGTCCGCATCCATCCGAGCCAACTGCTCTGGGGCATCGGGTCCGATAACCAGTTCAGGAAGTCTGTGCTCTCCTAAGGAGAATCCACGATCCTGGGCGCCGGCTAATAAATGCATCTGTACGTCTTGGGCGCAGGTGCCCAAAGTCACCCCAATAACTTCCACATTAAATTCGAGAGCGGCTTGTGCCAAGGCCTGAGCATTCGCACCCGTTGCGCACAATCCGACGACGGTAAACCGATCCGGGTTCCGGGCGATGATCTCCAGAGCCTGCACCCCAATTGAACCGGTACTGCCAAGAATCACGACTCGAATGGGTTCGGTACGGGGCTGGCTCACTGCAACAGTTTAGAAGGTCAGCAATCTCGTCAGTACCGATTCACCCCTATGCTGGGTCCACGTGCCGATAACAACCAATCATCAGAGGAACAACCATGACAATTGCTGCCGAGCGAGTCATTAATGGGGTAATTCAGGAGCGCAATCTGATCACTGAATTGCCCGGTCCACGTTCTCTGGCCCTGCTAGCTCGAAAAGAGCAAGCGGTCTCAGCAGGTGTGGGTATTGGGCTCCCCGTGTTTATCACTAAGGCCGGCGGCGGAATTCTTATTGACGCAGACGGCAATTCGCTCATTGATATGGGCTCAGGTATCGCAGTGACCACGGTTGGTAACGCCAATCCCGAAGTCGCTTCTCGAGTAGCAGCACAAGTTGCTAACTTCACGCATACCTGTTTCATGGTGACTCCCTATGAAGGTTACGTCGAAGTATGTGAGGCCCTCAATCGACTCACACCGGGAGATCATGAAAAGCGCAGTGCACTGTTTAACTCTGGAGCCGAGGCAGTCGAAAATGCGGTGAAAATTGCTCGCGCTTTCACGGGTCGCCAAGCTGTTGTCGTGGTTGAACACGGGTATCACGGTCGCACAAATCTCACCATGGGCATGACAGCAAAAAACATGCCGTATAAACAATCTTTCGGTCCATTCGCCCCAGAAATTTATCGGGTGCCCGTCTCTTACCCCTTCCACGATGGTCCCCACAGTGGCCCCGAAGTTGCTGCATGGGCCATATCGCGCATGGAAAAAGAAATTGGCGCAACAAATATCGCCGCAATTGTCATTGAACCAATCTTGGGTGAAGGTGGCTTTATCGTTCCCGCACCCGGCTATTTCACAGCCATAGCCGATTACGCGCAGGCAAATGGAATTGTTTTCGTTGCAGACGAGATCCAGTCCGGATTCGCCCGCACGGGTGATTGGTTCGCTAGCGAATTCGAAGGAGTTGTTCCCGACTTAATCACCACAGCGAAAGGTATTGCTGGCGGATTACCACTCGCGGCGGTTACTGGCCGAGCCGAAATGATGGACTCAGTTCATGCAGGTGGCCTCGGAGGCACCTATGGCGGAAATCCAGTTGCCTGTGCCGCAGCTCTTGGGTCAATCGCGTGGATGCAAGAACACGATGCCCGTCAAATCGCTAAAGATATTGAAGAGATCATGTTGTCACGACTCACCGCCATGCAAATCAATCATCCGACTATTGGCGATATTCGCGGTCGAGGCGCGATGATTGCTATTGAACTCGTTAAGCCTGGCACGATGGAACCCGACGCAACCAGAACCGCCGCGCTCAACAAGTACTGCCACCAGCACGGGGTAGTGACACTCACGGCGGGCACCTACGGCAACGTCTTTAGATTCCTGCCACCGTTAACGATTCCGGTCCCCCTATTAGAAGAGGCCTTAGGGATTCTTGAAGCAGCATTTGAGGCAACCGCCTAAACGGGGACTTTTTATTTCTCCCCCGGAATCCGTCCGTCGAGCAATGGCTGCGAAGGATCCCATGTTGTTCCATCCCGCTGATCCTTGCGGCGCCGAGCGATTGCACTGAGTGCCTCTAACACAACACGGTTACCCAATAGTGCTGTGATGTCGGCGTGGTCAAATGGTGGAGACACTTCAACGATATCCATGCCGACAATAGGAAGTTCGTAACAAATCCTGCGGACCGCGTCGAGAAGTTCTCGTGCACTGAGACCGCCCGGCTCCGGCGTACCGGTTCCCGGAGCATGTCCTGGGTCGCACACATCAATGTCAACACTGAGGAAAATTCCATCACAATCATCCATTGCGATTTCGCACGCCTGTGTCAGGCACTCATTGAGGCCGCGAGAAACAATTTCCGTCATCTCGTAGGAGCGCATTCCTTGTTCGGCCATCCAGCCGAGCGTTTCTGGTTCGGGCCAATAGCCTCGCAATCCAATTTGCATAAAACGGTCGCCACGTACTGCCCCGGATTCAATTAACCTGCGCATCGGTTGACCATGACCTATCAGTGAACCGAAGGAGATGTCACCTGTGTCAGCGTGGGCATCAAAATGAATGACTCCGATTCTTCCCCATCCATGCGCGCGCGCCACACCCGTTACATCGGGCCAAGTAATCGTGTGGTCACCGCCGAGCACAATGGGAATCGCTCCGGAACGTGCAATTTTCTCAATTTCGACTTCTAGGTCAGCACATGAACGGGCGGCGTCACCGCTGTACAACTCGACATCGCCGGCATCAACAACTTTTAAATCCTTCAAACCGTCAACCCGCATTGCAAGTGATGGCCTGCTGCCGTCGTGTTCCAAGTAACAGGCAGCCCGAAGCGCCTGCGGCCCAAAGCGTGCGCCCGCCCGGTAAGACGTTCCGCCGTCAAAGGGTGCGCCAACGATCACAACATCTGCGCCGGCAAAACTGTCACTCTCATTAAGATCGCATTCGGGAACACCTAAAAAGGTGTAGTTGGGACCGAACTGACTGCCGTATCTCGCCATGTTCTCACCCTACTCTCAGGAGTCGAAACCAAGGCCGAGTGAGTCAAGCAATCGCAACCACATATTACGTTTTCCACTTTCCCGATCGGCTTTTTGCAATGACTTGTTGGTCCACGCGATAACCCAACTACGAAATGGCCCTGGTGGAAATGGCAGTGGTTTTGTCTTCACCATGCATAATTGAGTTCGCTGCGTGTCACGACCCTGTAAAAGGTCCAGGGACGTGAGTGCCGCAAAACGTGAAGCTCCCACTCCCAGCCCGGTGAATCCGGCAACGTAAACAGTTTTGCCCCCGTGTGCTTTGCCCCAGAAGGCACTGAATCGTGAGCAGGTATCAATCGCACCTCCCCAACCATGGGTGAAACTGACATCGTCGAGCTGTGGGAAGGTTTGCCCAAAATGATCTGCCAGTCGAGCGAAGGAGTCCAGGTCCGTGTCAAACTCGGGATCAACACCGACTTTGCCATGGTAAATCGCGTCGTAGCCCCCAAACAGAATGCGACCATCTTCGGTGATTCGGTAGTAGTGAATTTGATTGCCACTATCACCCACACCCTCGCGATTGAGCCACCCAATTGACGCCCGCTGTCCCTTACTGAGTGGCTCGGTTACCAACACGTAGTCATATACCGGTACCACCAAATGTTTGATTCTTTTCAGTAAAGGCGGATAAGCATTCGTGGCCAGAACAACCAGGCGACCGCTAATTCGATGCCCGCCCGCCTTGACCCGAACAACACTTCCCGAGTCTTGTAACTCATCTACTTCTGAGTGTTCAAAAACTTCTACGCCCAAGCGCTCAAGTTCTCGGACTAACCCCCAGGCCAGTCGAGCCGGATCCACGATTGCAACATTGGGATCAAAAAGCGCCCCACGGTAAATTGGCGAATTGATGTGTGCTCGAATTTGGTCAGTATTCAAATATCGAGATGCCACGCCTAATTTGTTCTTCTCTGTATGGACCCGTTTCAGGCCTTGTACTTGATAATCCTGGGTTGCGACATCGATTTCACCTGAGACTAGCCAATCGCATTCAATATTCAATTCGTTTATTCGATGACCGATCTCTTTGAGATTCGCTGCTCCCAAACGAAGTAGTTCTGGCATCTCACTTGGCCAACGTGAAAGTCCATTACTGAAACCGTGGGTCAAGGTGGCAGAAACAAAACCACCGTTCCTTCCGGTGGCACCGCACGCAATGCGATCACTTTCTAAAACGACGATCTTCCAACTCGGATGTTCGATCGCTGCCTCAAGAGCGGACCAAAGGCCGGTAAAACCAGCACCAATTACGACAAGGTCCGCTTCAATATCTTGATTTACGGGCGGCTTCGCGCTCGGTCTCTGTGGATTATCTAGCCAGAAACTCTCATACCGAAGTGACTTTGTTTTGGCGTAACCATTTCGTGAAGGTGTTGCGGTAAACAAGTGGGTTCCTTACGTGGAAGTTAACGTAATGAGCCAGACCGAGTGCCTGACTCTCCCACCAATCCCTTCACTACTAACAAGTCTTGCAACTTAAATTAATGAGCTGTTCTAATCATAGATTAACTCTTAGGAAGAAACGCGTCAATGTTAATCGTGTTTTGAGAAATGTCGTTTTCTAATGCTTTCCGTCTGCGGCTCGCCACAAACTGGCTGAGTAGAACTATTATCAAAGCGATCACAAACACTAAAGTCGCCAAAGCATTGACCTGCACGGGGATCCCTCGTTGAGCGGCCCCCCAGATGTAAATTGGGAACGTTACGACGGTTCCCGCGTTGAAGAAACTAATTATGAAATCGTCGAATGAGAGTGAAAAGCCCAACAGCGCCGCGCCGGCTATGCCAGGGGCCACGAGCGGGAGGGTGACATAACGAAATGTAGCCCGGGGTCCCGCATAGAGGTCCCGGGCCGCTTCCTCAAGCCGTGGGTCCATTCCCTGCAAACGAGCCTTCACTGTTACCACAACGAAGGAAATTGTGAACATGATGTGCGCAATAATGATGGTGAGTTCGCCCAGCGGGAAACGCAAGTTGAGGAATAAAGCAAGAAGGCTAGCTCCCATGACTACTTCTGGTGTGGTCATAGGCAGAAAAATAAGGAGATTCGTTGATGAACGTCCGCGGAACCGGTACCGAACGAGGGCGAACGCAATCATAGTCCCCAACACGGTAGCGATCAGGGTCGAAATGATGCCAATCCGAATGCTGATCATGAATGAATCGCAAACACCCGGCACACCGCAAATATTGGTCCAACCATCCAATGAGAACGTATTCCAACTGGTGTTGTATTTACCTTCAGGTTTATTGAAACTCAACACAGCTACGACAGCAATTGGTACGAACAAATAAACCAAAACCATGACTGCAACAACACCGAGCAAGTGACGACGAATCCAGCGCATTAAACCAAATCCTCCGTTCCGGCTCTACGGATATAGGTGAATACCAATACCAGGATCGCCGCCATCAATACAAAAGAGAGTGCACTTGCCGTGGGGTAATCACGGAACTCAATGAAGTTGGTCTGGATCACGTTACCGATCATGCGGTTTTGGGTGGAGCCCAATAATTCAGCGTTGATGTAGTCACCCGTTGCGGGAATAAACGTCAACAAAGTTCCGGCGACGACTCCCGGCAGAGAGAGCGGCCAGGTGACTTTGCGGAATGTTGTAAATGCAGAGGCATAGAGGTCCTTGGACGCCTCTATCAAGCGTGGATCAATTTTCTCGAGAGCCGCATACAGCGGCAAGATCATAAATGGCAAAAAGTTGTACGTCAGTCCGGCTACAACGGCAAATCCCGTGTTAAGAATTCGATCATCGGGCAGCAAATGCAAAAAATTAAAAAAAGATGTGATGAACCCTTCGTCCGCGAGGATTGTTTTCCAGGCGTAGGTTCGCAGCAGGAAAGAAGCAAACGAGGGCGCGATAACAAGTACCAGCATGAGTGCGCGCCAACGACCGGCTTTGAAAGCAATGAAATAGGCCAGGGGGTAGGCAATGAGTAGCGCGAACCCAGTGGCAATTCCAGCGTAAACAAATGAGCGAAGGAATTGCGGCCAGTATTCCAATAACGCATCGGAGTAGTTACTAATTTGAAAAGCTGGAACGTACTGTCCCGATTGTCCCGCAACGGGGGCCTGCAAACTGGTCAAGAACAACGTAACAAACGGAATAGCAAAAAAGATGGCTAGCCAAGTCATACCAGGAAGCAATAGGAAATAACCGGTTCGAGACTTTCTTTGAGCGACCACAAAACCCGTGGCTTTTGTTGAAGGGAGGACCGAGGCCACGTTTAGGCTCCTGCTGCCATCGCCTGCGCCGTGGTTGCCAAGAGAGTTTCCCCACCGGCAAGCCCGAAGGTGTGCTCGGGCGCCCAGTGAATCAACACTCGATCACCCACACTGGACCGGTCTCCAACGATCACATTCTGCTCAAATACCGTGATGTTTTGGGCCCATGGCAGCGTGATCAAATATTGAGTTGACACGCCCGCATAGGAAACGTCAACAACTGTACCTTCAAGGGAGTTGTTGCCGACCGGAATCTTCTCACGGTCATGCAGATCGAGAACCGTCATTTTTTCGGGACGGATACCTACAATTATTTCATCACCTGTTGCTGAGTTGCGTTGTGCTGGAACCAAGAACTTAGTTCCATTAGCCATCACTTCCAGCATGTGCGAATCACTCTTCATGCGGGTACCTGCAAATAAATTGGACTGTCCCAAAAAGTTTGCAACGAAAACTGTCTTCGGTAATTCATAGATCGAAGCCGGGTCACCAAGTTGCTCAATACGACCCGCATTCATCACGGCGATCGTGTCCGCCATCGTCATGGCTTCTTCCTGATCATGGGTCACGTGAACAAATGTTGTGCCCACCTCGGTTTGGATCCGCTTCAACTCAATTTGCATCTGTCGGCGCAACTTGAGGTCTAGAGCACCCAAAGGTTCATCGAGGAGAAGTACATCGGGTTCATTGATGAGTGCTCGCGCAACCGCAACACGTTGCTGTTGTCCGCCGGAGAGTTGTGTTGGTTTGCGTCGTGCCATGGAAGATAGTTCGACGAGTTCCAACATTGCGTTCACGGCAGGCTCAACATCTTTGACACCGCGACGACGTAATCCGAATGCCACATTTTCGAAGATATCCAGATGCGGGAATAGTGCATAGGACTGGAAAACCGTATTGACCGGTCGTTGAAAAGCGCGTAGTGACGTTATGTCGTTTTCGCCGATCGAGATCCGCCCTGAAGTTGGATCCTCTAGCCCTGCAACCATGCGCAACGTGGTAGTTTTGCCGCACCCCGAAGCGCCTAAAAGCGCAAAGAATGAGCCCGCCGGGATGGTCAGCGTGAGGTCGTCAACGGCTGCTACTTCACCGAACATTTTGGTGAGATTTGTTAGGTGCAGATCCTCAACATTGCGTTCTCGACCGTGAACCATTCGACGCCCCTCATTTACAGTGAAAACTTACTAAAATTCGAGGGGATCGAAAGTTCTCGATCCCCTCGAATAGAGCTAGTTTCCGGTTGCCTTTTGAAATAGACGTTCATACGCCTCGTTTTGCTCTGGCGTAAGTTCCATGAAAACGTACGTTGAATCAAGCACCGCAGCCGAAGGGAAAATCCATTCACTTGTTGCAAGTGCAGGGTCGATCTTTTCCATGGCCGCTTGCGCGCCCTCTACAGGGCACAGGTAGTTAACCCATGCAGCAACCTGAGCCGCCACTTCAGGGTCGTAGTAATAGTTCATGGCCTTTTCAGCATTTTTCTTATGTTGAGCCATCGAGGGAATCAACATATTGTCAGTCCACAAGGTCCCACCGCTCTCGGGCAAACTAAAGCCAAAGTCTTCACCGAGTGCGATCACGTCGCCGGACCAGCCAATTACAGCAATCACATCTTTGCTGTCCATGGCTGCTATGTAGTCATTACCGGTCACCTGCCGGATTTGACCGCTGTCTACCTGCGCGGTGAGAGCCGCAATTGCTTCTTCGAATTGGGCGTCGGTGAATTCAGATGGGTTGTAGCCCAACCAAGCGAGGATGCAGCCCATGGTGTCCCGCATTTCCGAGAGAACCGTGATTCTTCCTTTCAGTGCAGGGTCAAAGAGCTCATCCAGCGATGTCAGAGATTCCTTACCCGTGGTGCTCTTGAGAAGGGGAATGTTGTAGCCCAGCCCGGCAAAGCCAGATTGCCACGGCAAGGAATAGCTGCGGTCAATGTCAAATTCAACGGCAGCAAGACGAGGGATCAGATTCACCGAATTGGGGATGGCCGCCTTGTCCAATTTTTGGGCGTATCCACTTTGGATCCACTGTGCCGCCATCCAGTCGGTGAGGACAACAATGTCGCGGCCAATATCTCGCCCCTGTTCGAGTTGGGTGCGTACTTTGGCAAAAAACTCATTATTGTCATTTATGTCATCCGTGTAAGTGACATCGATTCCGGTCGAAGAAATAAACTCTTCAAGAGTTGGGTAAGTACCGGTTTCCTCATCGACATCCAGATATGAAGGCCAGTTGGACCAATTAAGCTTCATTTCTGTATCGGACAGGTCCTCAGCGGCCGAAGCTTGCGTGGATCCCCCCGAACTCGTGCCACATGCGGTCGCGAGCATTGCCGCTCCACCAATACCGGCGGCCTGAAGCAGCCTGCGGCGTGAGACTGACGATCGCATGCCTTGGGTGATGGCTGCAATGGCCTGTGGATGATGTGAATTCATTAACTTCCTTTCCCAACGGTGCCTTCATAGATAGGCGCTAGGCGGAGCCTATCTTGATTCACCTTGGGTTTACCTCGTCTTGACACAATTGTGTTAAATATTCAACGGGATCGGGGAGCCGTTTCCAACTCCGTGCACATCACATTTGGGTAACGAGATGGTGATGTTTTGCATGTAAGCAGGTAAGTCAATAAACTGACATGAATCGAAATTCATTCCAATCCTGGCATGTTAGATCCCATTGAAATGGAGTAGTAAATGAGCATTGTGCGGGCTGCATTAGTTCAGACCGACTGGACCGGCGATAAAGAGTCCATGATTGTCAAGCACGAGCAGTATGCCCGAGAGGCAGCCGCGGCCGGTGCGAAAGTAATCTGTTTCCAAGAGCTTTTTTATGGCCCCTATTTTTGCCAGGTCCAAGATGCAGATTTTTACGCCTACGCTGAAGCCATCCCCGGTCCCATCACAGAACGTTTTCAGGCGCTGGCTCGCGAACTCGAGATGGTCATGGTGCTGCCTATGTACGAAGACGCGGGTCCCGGTTTCCTCTACAACACTGCGGCGGTGATTGATGCAGACGGTAGTTACCTTGGCAAATACCGCAAACAGCACATTCCACACGTCAAGGGTTTTTGGGAGAAGTTCTACTTCCGCCCCGGAAATGGTGGATACCCAGTTTTTGACACAGCAGTGGGAAAAATTGGTGTCTATATTTGTTATGACCGCCACTTTCCTGAGGGTTGGAGGGCGCTGGGCCTTAATGGTGCTCTCATCGTCTTTAACCCTTCAGCCACATCCCGTGGATTGTCCGAGTACCTCTGGAGCATTGAACAACCAGCCGCAGCCGTTGCGAATGAGTACTACGTGGGCGCCATTAACCGAGTAGGCATCGAAGATCTGGGAGATGACGACTTTTACGGTCAGTCATACTTTGTGGATCCAGAAGGCAGTTACGTCGGAGAAAAAGGCGACCCCTACGTCTCGGATCTCATCATTCGCGATCTTGATTTGGAGTTAGTGAACACGATTCGCACCCGGTGGCCGTTTTATCGCGATCGCCGCCCTGATGCCTACCAAGATCTCCTCCGCCCTTAACCACCAATTCTGATTGAAGGAGTTGTTATGACAATTTTGATTAAGAATGGGCAAGTTGTCTCCCCTCAGGGAGCCATTGCTGCAGATGTTTTAGTCGATGGGGAAAAAATCGTTGCGGTTCTCACTCCCGGAGATACAACCTTGGGGAACGGCTTAGCCTCCAGTGCCGACACGGTCATTGATGCCGCCGGGAAATACGTTATTCCTGGCGGTGTTGACGCACATACACACATGGAGTTGCCTTTCGGTGGAACTTACGCCTCCGACACTTTCGATACGGGGACACTTGCTGCCGCATGGGGTGGCACCACTACCATCATCGACTTTGCCGTTCAAAAAACCGGGGAAAGAGTCCAAGACTGCCTCGCAGCATGGCATGAAAAAGCCAATGGAAACACGCATATCGACTACGCATTCCACCAGATCCTAGGTGGGGTGGATGACGACTCGCTCAAAGCAATGGATGAGCTGGTAAACGAGGGCATAACGAGTTTTAAACTATTTATGGCCTATCCAGGTGTCTATTACAGTGATGACGGCCAAATTTTGCGGGCAATGCAGGCTGCTTCCAACAACGGCAGCATGATCATGATGCACGCAGAAAACGGTATAGCAATTGATGTATTGGTCGCCCAAGCATTAGCTGAAGGCAAGACCGACCCCAAGTATCACTCCCTGACCCGGCCATGGGAAACCGAGGCAGAAGCGACAAATCGGGCAATTATGCTCTCTCGAATCACGGGGGCACCTCTTTACATCGTTCACATGTCGGCTAAACAGGCTGTGCAAGTACTGCAGTCGGCCAAAAATGAAGGTCTCAACGTCTTCGGTGAGACCTGCCCGCAGTACCTCTACCTCTCACTTGAAGAACAACTTTCACAGCCAGGATTCGAAGGAGCGAAGTGGGTGTGCTCCACTCCTCTTCGTTCAAAGGAAGAGGGTCACCAAGAAGAACTGTGGAAGTACCTTCGAACAAATGATCTCTCAATTGTAAGCACCGACCATTGCCCATTTTGTTTCAAAGAGCAAAAAGAATTAGGGCTGGGCAACTTCGCCGCGATCCCCAATGGAATCGGCTCAGTTGAGCACCGCCTAGATCTGCTCTATCAGGGCGTCGTCAACGGTCACATCTCACTTGCACGTTGGGTGGAAATCTGCTCGACGACTCCAGCTCGCATGTTTGGGCTGTACCCACAAAAAGGCGTCATCGCCCCCGGTTCAGACGCCGACATTGTCATCTACGATCCCGCAGGTCGAACGGAGATCGGATTTCACAAGACACACCATATGAATATGGACCACTCTGCTTGGGAGGGGTTCAATATTGATGGTCACGTTGACACCGTCATCTCTCGAGGCAAGATCGTTGTGGACAACAACACGTATCTTGGGCACAAGGGCCACGGTAAGTTCCTCAAGCGGGGGCTCAGCCAGTATCTGATTTAATCCCTTTAAGCCGCTTCATAAATGCCCCATACGAATCAAGGAGTAACACATGCGTACCATTCCCCATTGGATTAACGGCCAGGAAGTTGTCCCGGCCTCAGGTAATTTCGGACCAGTATTTGATCCATCAACGGGGGAACAGCAAGCACAGGTAGGTCTGGCCAGCACTGCCGAGATGGATGCGGCAATTGCAATAGCAAAGGCAGCTTTTCCCGCATGGCGCTCCGCATCCCTTTCCCGGAAGTCGGAAATCTTGTTTCGTTTCCGGGAATTAGTGGTAGCAAATCGTGATGAAATCGCGCGACTCGTCTCTATCGAACATGGCAAGGTCCCCAGTGATGCAGCCGGTGAACTAGCCCGTGGAATCGAAAACATCGAGTTTTCTTGCGGGATACCGACGCACATGAAGGGTGGTTTCAGCGAGCAAGTTTCCGGTGGGATCGACGTTTACTCAATTAAGCAACCGCTTGGCGTTGTTGCCGGAATAACTCCTTTCAACTTCCCCGCGATGGTCCCACTCTGGATGTTCACCAATGCAATTGCAACTGGAAATACATTTATTCTCAAGCCAAGTGAAAAAGATCCATCGGTAACGGTCTTTATGGCAAAGCTGCTTAAAGAAGCAGGTTTACCCGATGGAGTGTTCAACATCGTTCACGGAGATAAAATTGCGGTTGACGCAATTCTCAATCACAGCGATATCGCAGCCGTGAGTTTCGTTGGTTCAACCCCCATCGCCAAATACATTTATGCAACGGGAACAGCCAACGGAAAGCGCGTTCAAGCACTTGGTGGAGCAAAGAACCACATGGTTGTGCTGCCCGATGCCGACATCAATATGGCCGCCGATGCCTCCGTTAGCGCCGGTTTCGGCTCCGCTGGTGAACGCTGCATGGCAATCTCTGTCGTAGTTGCCGTTGGCGACGTTGCTGACCCCCTCATTAAAGCAATTTCTGACCGTATTCCCGCTTTGAAGGTGGGACCCGGCACTGATCCAGCGAATGAGATGGGACCGCTCATCACCGGTCAACACCGCGACAAAGTTGCCTCTTACATTGCAGGTGCAGCCGCAGAGGGCGCAACCGTGATTGTCGATGGCCGTGAAGGATCACTTCCTGAGAAGGGTTACTTCCTTAATCCGTCGTTGATTGACCATGTTCGACCAGGAATGAAGGTATACGACGAAGAAATTTTCGGTCCAGTTCTTTCCGTCATTCGTGTCGATACATATGAAGAGGCTGTCACGTTGATTAACGACCACCAATACGGGAATGGAACAGCAATTTTCACCCGTGATGGTGGAGCGGCACGCCAATTCCAATTCGATATTCAAGTTGGCATGGTGGGCATAAACGTTCCCATCCCCGTGCCAGTTGGCTACTACAGTTTTGGTGGCTGGAAATCTTCGATCTTCGGTGACGCCAACATTTATGGACCTGCCGGTATTGAGTTTTACACTCACACGAAGACCGTCACTTCACGTTGGCCGGATCCTTCAACCAGTTCGGTCGATCTGGGATTCCCTCAGACTCGCTAATTCCCTCGAAAACTGTTCACTACTGAAAGGTTAAAGTCATGGATTTTGGTGTAGTTATGCAGTGCACTCCCCCCGCTGCACGGGTCGTTGATCTTGCGCGCAAGGCGGAAACATACGGGTTTAAATACGTCTGGACTTTTGACTCACATATTTTGTGGGAAGAGCCCTATGTCATCTACAGCAGGATTCTCAATGAAACGCGGAATGTGATCATCGGACCAATGGTGACGAATCCTGCCACTCGGGACATCACGGTCACAGCTTCGGTCTTTGCAACATTGAACGAAATGTATGGAAACCGAACCGTGATCGGAATTGGCCGAGGTGACTCCGCCGTTCGAGTAACCAATGGCAAGCCAGTAACTGTTGCTGGCCTTCGGGAGGCCGTTGTTAATCTCAAAGCTCTCGTCAATGGCGAGTCGGTTTCCTACAACGACAATGACATTCGGCTCCCCTGGGCAACGGAGAGTCGCACACCGGTTTGGGTAGCCGCCTACGGCCCCAAGGTGCTGGCTTTGACCGGTGAGGTGGGTGATGGATTCATCCTGCAACTTGCCGACCCTGCAATTGCCGAGTGGACAATTAAAGCGGTAAAAGATGCCGCCAAAGCAGCAGGGCGGGATCCAGACGCTGTGAAGATTTGTGTTGCTGCCCCTGCCTATGTCACCGAGGACATTGCCCATGCCCGGGATCAACTTCGTTGGTTCGGCGGAATGGTTGGCAATCACGTGGCTGACATTGTTGACCGCTATGGACACGCTGAAGAAGGTGGTGGAGAAGGCGGTGGCGCAGTGCCACAGGCCCTCACCGACTACATCAAGGGCAGAAAAGGTTATGACTACAACGACCACGGTCAAGCAGGAAACACCCATGCTGATTTTGTCCCCGACGAAATCATCGACCGTTTCTGCATCATTGGGCCACCCAAGGAGCAGATTCGACGCCTTGAAGAGCTCAAGTCACTTGGAGTTGATCAGTTTGCTCTTTACCTACAGCATGACGACAAGGATCACACTTTGGCCCAATACGGTGAAAAAGTTATACCTGCCGTCTCAGAAAAGCTCAAAGCTAAAGAGTAAACGTGGCCTCAACTCGTGATCGCGTTTCCAGGGGACTTGTTTCATTTTTGTGGGCCCTCGCGGGCATTGTTCTCATAGCAATCATGTGGGAGCTCACAAAATTTGTGGGAACGCTTATCGATCTTCCTTTTAATACATCCGATCAGGCAATGCCCCACATTTGGACCATGTTTTCAGCCTTCTCCATGCCTGAAGTAAGAGGTTCGGAGACAACAGTTTTTCAAGCGGTCCTCTCGGCCGCGACGTACTCTCTACTGCTCGCGCTCGGTGGATTTGTGGTCGGTGTGTCTGTTGGTCTGCTTCTAGCGATAATCATGCAGCGATTTTTATTCCTTGAGCGGGGACTGCTGCCATTCGTGATCGCTTCACAGACGGTGCCCCTGATTGCTCTTGCTCCATTGATTGTCGGGATTGGAAATCAAATCAGTTTCGGACCCATTCAGTGGTCAACCACTTATTCCGTGATGTTTATTGCTGCCTACCTGGCATTTTTTCCACTATCTATTGGCGCACTGCGCGGATTGCAAGCCCCCAGTGCTACCTCGCTGGAACTGATGCGCTCCTACGCCGCCTCAAACAACAAGGTTCTATGGAAATTGCGCTTCCCTGCGAGTATTCCTTATCTCGTCCCCGCCCTGAAAGTTTCAGCCGCGGCAGCCGTGGTCGGCACGGTTGTTGCTGAGATCTCGACAGGTGTCAGAGGTGGAATTGGACGGCTCATGGTCGAATACGCCCGCGAAGCCTCCTCACAGCCGGCAAAAGTGTATGTAGCAGTTTTTGGTGCAATTGTGTTAGGACTTGTCGTTACAGCCGCCATTACCGCAGTTGATGTTTTGCTCACCCGGAATCTTCCTAAGAAAGGCCTCGCATGACAACAGCCGCCGAAACAGGTCAAAGTACGGGAAGTGCACTGGCGATTTCCAAGGTGTCAAAAGTCTTCAACAAAGGCAACGAAAATGAAGTCACCGCGCTCTCTGACGTAAATCTCGATGTTCACACCGGTGAGTTCATTTCACTGATTGGCCCTTCGGGCTGTGGAAAGAGCACGCTGCTGCGCGTTATTGGAGACCTCACGGGGTTTGACTCGGGAAGCGTTCAAGTGTCCGGGAAGTCACCGGCCGATGCTCGCAAGGAACGTCTCTACGGTATTGCTTTCCAGCAAGCCGCACTTTTTGACTGGCGCACCGTGAGCAGAAACATCGAACTCCCACTCGAACTTGCCGGGTGGGACAAAGCAAGGCGTGAAGCACGATCCGCAGAACTCCTCGACATGGTGCAGCTTTCTGATTTTGGTAATCACCGGCCATGGGAGCTTTCCGGCGGCATGCAACAACGTGTTGCGATCGCTCGATCATTAGCAGTCGACCCACCGCTACTTCTCATGGATGAACCATTTGGTGCCCTCGATGAGATGACTCGCGAACGCATGCAAAATGAGCTTTTGCGTATCCGCATGGACACAGGCAAAACAATTATTTTTGTTACTCACTCAATCCCCGAAGCCGTGTATCTCTCCGATCGAGTGGTCGTAATGTCACCGCGACCAGGTCGAATCACCGCAGAGATAAACGTTGACCTTGGGGCACGAAGTGAAACGACTCGCGAGTCAGATCACTTCTTCCATTGCGTAACCTCAGTGCGCGAAGCGCTAAGACTCCACGACACATCAGGCACTTTCACATCCTCGCACCGAGGTGAAGTCTGATGAATTCCAAGCTGAGTTATCTGTGGCCACCGATTTTGGTTGCGGCACTATTTCTCGGTGCTTGGCAACTTCTTGTTGTCGTTCAAGAACTCAAGCCTTTCCTTCTTCCCGCACCTAGCTTGATTGCCACCGAGTTCTCCAATGGCGCCACCCTGATGTGGGGCGCGGCCGTTTACACGGGTACAACGGCTTTCCTTGGCTTACTTTTTGGAACCGTTGTCGGGCTTTTCATGGCTTTACTTGCGCAGCGGTTCGTTACGGTCGACAAACTCGTGGCTCCACTCGCTGCGGGATTAGCAACGGTGCCGATTATTGCTTTGACACCGATTCTCAACAATATGTTTAACATAACGAGCCGAACTCCACGAGTACTGGTCACGGCAATCATTGTGTTATTCCCCATTTTCGTGAATGTGATGCGGGGCCTAATTCAGGTCAATCCCGTTCAACTTGAACTCATGCGATCACTCAACGCTGCACCACGAACGACACTGCGAGTCCTTCGGATCCCCAATGCCATTCCATTCTTTTTCACTGGCCTCAAAATCGCTGCCCCGCTTGCCGTAATCGCTGCGTTGGTAGCTGAATACTTTGGAGGTCCACAGGAAGGCCTTGGGAGTCGAATAGCCAGTGCGGCAGCGAATACGGCCTATGGCCGGGCTTGGGCCTATGTTCTGGCTGCAATCATCACTGGGTTGATCTTCTACTTGGCCATCATTGCCCTTGAACGACTCGTAACACCCCGCAGTGCGCAATTACACGCAAAATCTTAACTGACACATCGGTAAAACAAAAAAGGGAGAAATAATGAATAGAGGAAAAAGTTGGGTGCGCGTCGCAGCAGTTGCTGCCTCGGGTCTCCTGTTTCTGACTGCGTGTAGCAGTAGCGACGAAACGGCAACAGAAACAACTGCTGCAGCAACTACGGAAGAAACTGCTACAGGAAGCCTTCCAGAGTGCACGGAGCTCACTCCTGTAACTCTTCAGTTGCAGTGGTTTGTTCAGGCTCAGTTTGGTGGCTATTACGCCGCCAAGGACCTGGGCTACTACGAAGAGCAGTGCCTTGACGTAACCATCCTTGAGGGTGGCGTTGACATCGTTCCTCAGACCGTCCTCGCGCAGGGTGGCGCTGACTTCGCCATCTCATGGGTGCCAAAGGCTCTCGCATCGCGTGAGCAGGGTGCAGGAATCGTTGACGTCGCTCAGGTGTTCCGCACCTCGGGAACACTTCAGGTTTCATGGGCAGACTCCAACATCACCACAGCAGCCGATCTAAAAGGCAAGAAGGTTGGTAACTGGGGATTTGGCAACGAATACGAGCTATTCGCTGGCATGACCAAGGCCGGACTTGACCCAGCCAAAGACGTTGAATTGGTCCAGCAGCAATTCGACATGCAGGCACTTCTCAATCGCGAGATCGACGCAGCACAGGCGATGACATACAACGAATACGCTCAGGTATTGGAATCCGTTAATCCTGATACCGGCGAGTTGTACCAGGCAGCTGACTTCAATGTCATCAACTGGAATACAGAAGGCACCGCGATGTACCAGGATGCAATCTGGGCATCAGAAGAACGTCTCGCTGATGCGGCCTACCAAGACCTCACCCAGCGTTTCGTTACCGCATCCCTCAAGGGTTGGATCCAATGCCGCGACAACGCACAGGAGTGCGCTGACATCATTACGGCAAACGGCTCCAAGCTTGGCGCCAGCCACCAACTCTGGATGATGAACGAGGTCAACAAGTTGATCTGGCCATCAGCCATGGGTGTCGGAGTTATTGAGCCAGAACTGTGGGCACAGACGGTAAGTGTTTCCCTGAACACGAAGAACCTCGAAGGGGCAACAATCATCACCGCCGAGCCACCAGCAACGGCCTACACGAACCAGTATGCGGAAGCTGCAAATGCAGCCCTGACCGCTGAAGGTTTGAATACAACCGGCGATGCATTTGCACCGGTTGAAGTAACCCTCAATGAGGGTGGCAACTAACACCTAGCACGATAAAAGTGGGGCGGGAGCAAATAATGCTCCCGCCCCACTTTTATGCCTACCTGAATGGAATCGGCACAGTTTAACTCTCCAAATTGGCCATAACGTGCTTGATCCGGGTGTAATCCTCGAATCCGTACATTGACAAATCTTTTCCATACCCCGAGTGCTTGAATCCACCGTGTGGCATTTCAGCCACGAGTGGGATATGAGTGTTGATCCACACACAACCAAAATCAAGTCCTTTGGCCATGCGCATGGCACGGCCGAAATCTTTTGTCCAGACAGAAGATGCAAGACCGAAATTCACCCCATTTGCATAGGCCAAAGCCTGCGCTTCATCAGTAAATTTCTGAATGGTGACAACTGGCCCAAATATTTCATCTTGAATCATTTCGTCATCCTGGTGAAGTCCCGCAATAACTGTCGGCGGAATATAAAAGCCGCGATCACCTTGACGAGAGCCACCCGTTACCACTTTGGCGTGCTTAGGGGTACGCTCAATAAAGCCTAGCACTCGTTCCATTTGTCCAACATTGTTCACTGGAGGAACAAGCGCCTCGCCCGCAGGGCCGTCCTCAAACGTGGTAGACAACGCGGCGGCTGCTTCGGCCATGGCCGCGACGAAGTCGTCATATATCCGAGGGGCCACTAGCATTCGAGTTGCCGCTGTGCAGTCCTGGCCTGCATTGAAGAACCCCGCAACTGCTAGCCACTCCGTAGCAGCTTCAATGTCCGCGTCGTCAAAAACGACAACCGGAGCTTTACCGCCGAGTTCTAAATGAACTCGTTTAACATCCATGGCAGCCGACGCCGCAACTTGCATTCCCGCTCGAACAGACCCCGTAATGGACACCATTTGCGGGGTCTTGTGCTCAACCAGTTCCTTACCCGTATTGCGGTCACCACACACCACGTTGAATACACCATCGGGGAGAGCCCCCGATGCGGCAATGAGTTCTGCCATTTTCAAGGTTGATGCGGGAGTAGTGTCACTGGGTTTGAGAACAACTGTATTTCCCGCAGCGATCGCTGGGAAAAACTTCCAGGCAGCCATCATCATGGGGTAATTCCACGGGGTGACTTGACCGATCACACCGATGGGTTCTCGTCGAACCATCGAGGTAAAACCTGACATGTACTCACCGGCCGCCTTACCCTCAAGTATTCGGGCCGCACCCGCAAAAAATTTAATTTGATCAATCATTGGGGGGATCTCTTCGACCATGGTGACCGGGATTGGTTTTCCGGTGTTTTCGCTTTCAACAGCAACGAGTTCCTCGGCGTGTTCTTCAAAAGTCTGGGCAATGGTCAACAAGGCTTGTTGCCGCTCAGATGGTGTCGAGTTCTTCCACGACTCAAATGCGGTCGCTGCCACGGCAAAGGCGCTATCAATATCGGCGGCATCGGAAACTGGTGCTGTCGCAAAAACCTCACCCGTTGAAGGGTTCACCAGTTCACTAAATGCCCCCTTTTGTGTGTCAACGAATTCCCCACCCACGAAGTTTCTTAGTACCTGTGTCATTTTTTCCTCCCATTAGTGCCTACCGGCACCGTATCCTAAAATGATTGTTTTCACTAGATTTTCTAACATCAACATGCGGTTTTCGTTGTTAAATTGGCAAACTGACACGGAAAGACTTGATTTCTTGGGAAAAAGGGGCCAAGGTGAGCACATGGCTCGAAAATCTGCACCACTTGATGAAGTGTCGCGTGCAATTATTGAACAACTTCAGCAAGATGGTCGCAGACCATATGCAACGATCGGGAAAGCGGTCGGATTATCTGAAGCCGCAGTCCGTCAGCGGGTCCAGAAATTACATGACCAAGGTGTTATGCAAATTGTTGCTATCACTGACCCCGCGCAAGTGGGTTTTCTTCGTTCGGCAATGATCGCAATCAAAGTTCAGGGTGATGTGGAGGCGGTATCAAAACAAATTGAACAGCTACCGGAGATTTCCTATCTGGTAATTGTGACCGGGAAGTATGACCTTTTGGCCGAATGTGTCGCCGAAGACGATGATCACCTTCTCAATGTCACAAATACTCAGATCCGCAATATCCTAGGAGTTGTTTCAACAGAATCATTCGTTTATCTTGGACTTCGCAAACAAACCTATAGTTGGGGAATCAAATGACAACCACACCACAGTTCGTTACTGAATCAGGATCAAATCAACTCGCAGACAAAGCCCGCGATCACCTCTGGATGCATTTCACCCGGCACTCGACCTACTACGACGGTGGTCACGTTCCCGTCATTACTAAAGGCAAAGGCGCATACATCTGGGATTATCAAGGAAATAAGTATTTTGATGGACTCTCCGGACTATTCGTTGTCCAAGCCGGCCATGGGCGCAGAGAGCTTGCCCAGGCAGCAGCCAAGCAAGCCGAGGAGTTGGCCTTTTTCCCCATCTGGTCTTATGCACACCCCAATGCAATTTTGCTCGCTGAACGACTGGCGCACTTAGCACCGGGTGATTTAAACCGTGTGTTCTTCACCGCAGGCGGTGGCGAAGCCGTAGAAAGCGCTTGGAAACTTGCCAAGCAATATTTCAAATTGACAGGCAAGCCAACGAAAACCAAGGTTATTAGTAGGGCGATTGCCTACCACGGCACTCCGCAAGGAGCTCTCAGCATTACTGGTATTCCCGCTGCCAAGATTCCATTTGAGCCACTTGTTCCCGGTGGAGTTAAAGTACCAAACACCAACTTCTACCGTGCTCCAGAAGAGTATCGAGGTGACGAAAAGGCTTTTGGTCTTTGGGCAGCCAACCGCATTGCTGAAGCAATCGAATTTGAAGGCGCGGATAGTGTCGCCGCGGTATTCATTGAGCCGGTCCAAAACTCGGGAGGGTGCTTTCCTCCTCCCCCCGGTTATCTTGAGCGCGTTCGCGAAATCTGCGATGAATACGACGTACTAATGGTCGCCGATGAAACCATCACCGCTTTCGGCCGCATCGGGGACTATTTTGCAATGAATCGATTCGGTGTCACTCCTGACATCATTACGTGCGCCAAAGGCATGACTTCGGGCTACTCCCCGCTAGGTGCAATGATCGCTAGTGATCGACTCTTTGAACCGTTCAAGCACGGAACAACTGCCTTCCTCCACGGATACACGTGGGGTGGTCATCCCGTTTCAGCAGCGGTTGCGATGGAAAACCTCGACATTTTTGAACGAGAGGGCCTCAATCAAAATGTTCTCGAGAATGAAGGGAATTTCCGTCGCACACTCGAAAAGCTAGGCGACCTCCCAATCGTCGGTGACGTTCGCGGGGCCGGCTACTTCTATGGAATTGAACTTGTCAAGGACAAGAAGACTCGCGAAACATTCAACGAGGATGAGAGCGAACGACTCTTGCGTGGCTTCCTCTCAAAGGCATTATTCGCAAACGGTCTGTATTGCCGCGCTGACGATCGTGGTGACCCCGTAATTCAACTCGCACCCCCACTCACGATCGGTCAGAAAGAGTTCGATGAAATCGAGGGCATTTTGCGAAACGTGTTAACCCAAGCCCTCGAAGTTTTATAGGGGTAGCGCGTGGCCAAAGCCGTCAAGAGTTCACGAACAACGCTCAAGCGCTTACCGGAAAAAGCCCGGACAGATGTTGCAACATTGCACGCGGTCCTCGATGCTGGATTGGTTGCGCACGTGGGGGTCATGGATCACGGGCAGCCAATAGTGATACCCGTGGGTTACGCCCGTGATCAACAAAAAATACTCATTCACGGTTCGGCCGCCTCACGACTGTTCAAACTATTGGACTCTGGCTCCCCTGCATGCGTCACCGTGACCATTCTTGACGGTCTCGTTCTCGCTCGCAGCCTATTTGAATCAAGCATGAACTATCGATGCGCGATGATCTTTGGAACATTAATCCGACTGAGCGGCGCTGCCGAAATGGATGCCTTGAGGGTCATCACCGAGCACTTAATGCCTGGTCGTTGGGATCATGCCCGACAACCATCGCCCAAGGAACTCAAAGCAACCATGATCCTAGCACTCCCCCTTACCGAATACTCAATAAAAATTAGTGAAGGCCCACCCGGTGACGCTGATGAGGACTTAATAAGTGACGCGGGGAAAGCAATTTGGGCGGGACACATTCCGATACATGAACAACTCGGTGCACCCGTCCCTGACCAGTTCGTCCCACCGGGAACACCTATCCCCGATTACGTAACCAAATGGAATCGGTAAAGCGATGAACACCAGCCTTTGGTACTCCCAGATAACCACGCCTCGCCCGGCTTTTGATGGAGTCCTCAAGCGCGACCTCACCGTTGATCTTGCAATCGTTGGCGGCGGCTTCACCGGGCTTTGGACCGCTTACTACGCCAACAAACTTGACCCGACTTTGAAAATTGCAATAATTGAGTCTGAGTTTGTTGGATTTGGCGCAAGTGGTCGAAACGGGGGCTGGGTATCCGCACTATTCCCCGCCCACTTCACATCCCTTGCACGTGCGAGTTCGCGCGACGCAGCACGTCGAATGCATCAAGTGATGGTCGCCAATATCAGTGACATTGGCCAGGTGGCATATTCGCATGACTGGAATATCGATTGGGCGCATGGCGGAACGGTGGTAGCTGCTCGCAGTTCCCTGCAAAATGATCGGGCAATGGCTGACGTCAAGGAATTTGCCGACTGGGGCTTCCCAGACGACTTGACTTACCTAACTGCTGAGCAAACCATGGAACGAGTCAACGCAACCGATGTTGTGGGAGGTACCTTCACCCCCCATTGTGCTGCCATTGATCCCTTTAAATTGGTGAATGAACTCAGCATCTATTTGCATTCACGCGGAGTCTCAATTTTTGAAGCCACTCAAGCCTTGCAAATCGATCCGGGCCTGGTGCAAACCACAGGGGGCGCCGTGCGTGCACCCAACATAATTCGAGCCACCGAAGGCTACACAAAAACGTTGCCCGGCCAAAAGCGTTCAATCGCGCCCGTTTATTCACTCATGGTCGCAACCCAGAAACTCTCTGCCAGTATCTGGGAAGAAATTGGACTGCGCGAGCGCGAAACTTTTTCCGATTATCGCAATCTCATTATCTATGGACAACGCACGGCAGATGACCGAATCGCCTTTGGTGGGCGCGGTGCGCCTTATCACTACAATTCGAAAATATCCCCGGTCCAAGACATGAATCCGAATGTTCACAACGACCTTCGAGCCACCTTGATCGAATTATTCCCAGTCCTTGAAGGTATTGAGTTCACACATGCGTGGGGTGGGCCGCTGGGCGTCGCCCGGGACTGGTGGGCAAGTTGTAATTTTGACCCAAAAACTGGGTTGGGTTCAAGTGGCGGATACGTTGGCGACGGCGTTGGAACAGCGCACCTGGGTGGGAAAACTTTAGGCCATCTGATCACAGGAACCGAAACCGAACTCACCACGCTTCCCTGGGTCAACCACCAGTCACGCAAATGGGAACCGGAACCTTTGCGGTGGATTGGTACCAATCTTGGATTACAAATAATGCAACGCGCCGATTCACATGAGGAAAGAACCGGTAAGAAATCACGGAGTGCGGCATACATGAACCGCATGCTCGGCCATTAGGTGATGTCAATCATGGTAATCTGCTGACATGCCTACAGGACCAGTAGAACTCTTTTCCCTTAACCATCTGTCAAGTGATGAAGATAGGGCCATGGCAGCCGTAGTTAAAGACTATGTCGATGTGAATATCAAACCTCACGTTGCCGATTGGTTTGAAACAGGACAGGTTCCTGCGCGGGAGCTGGTCCGAGATTTTGGGTCCCTCGGAGTTCTCGGAATGCACTTTGATGGCTACGGCTGCGCGGGTACAAGCGCCACGGCCTATGGCCTTGCGGCCCTCGAACTTGAGGCCGGCGATTCCGGGATCCGCTCAATGGTGAGCGTACAGGGATCGCTGGCGATGTTCGCCATCTATGAATTCGGCACGGAAGATCAGAAACAGGCGTGGCTTCCCGGAATGGCGACGGGGGAGATCATCGGTTGCTTTGGGCTAACCGAAGCTGACTTTGGTTCAAACCCGCAAGGCATGCTGACAAATGCCAAACGAGATGGCGAAGACTGGATCCTCAATGGTTCCAAGATGTGGATCACCAATGGCAGTGTCGCTGACCTGGCCGTTGTGTGGGCCCAAAGCCCCGATGGAATCCGCGGTTTCATTGTTCCAACGAATTCTCCAGGGTTTACGGCAAACATCATCCATAAGAAAATGTCACTGCGCGCCTCGGTCACTAGCGAATTGGTCTTCACTGACGTCCGCCTCCCAGCGGATTCAATGCTGCCTGGGGTCAAGGGCCTTCGTGGACCACTGAGTTGTCTCAATGAAGCCCGTTTTGGTATTGCTTTCGGTGCAATGGGTGCGGCTCGCGACTGCCTTGAAACCGCACTGGACTACTCAATCAACCGGGTCCAATTTGACCGTCCCATTGCCGGTTATCAACTCACCCAAAAAAAGTTGGCAGACATGACTTTGGAGCTGGGTAAGGGAATGTTGTTAGCCCTGCACCTGGGCCACCTGAAAGACACAGTTGGAGTAACTCCCGAACAAATCTCATTAGGGAAACTCAACAATGCGCGTGAAGCGCTCAAGATTGCACGTGAATGCCGAAGCATCCTCGGCGGAAACGGAATCACCCTGGAATACCCCATTATTCGACACATGATTAATCTGGAATCTGTTTTCACCTATGAAGGCACAAATGAAATGCACACCCTCGTTATTGGACATGCACTCACGGGTCTAGCAGCATTCAAATAAGACTTGTCTGCTTAAACTGTTAGTCTAAACCTTCTGGTGCTGTAGCTCTACGTGCAATTGAACGCTTTGCCGCGTTGGTCAAAGTTCGAACTAATACCCCAATAAAGACTAAGTCGAGAACCATTTGCACCATTGCGACTGACCGTGCCGGAACCGAGCTTGGAGCAATATCGCCAAAACCTACTGTTGCCAGGATGGTTAGCGAGAAATAAACTGAGCTAAAAGGTGTAAGGACCTCGGTAAATGCCTCTGGGTCCTGCAGTGAAATCAGTGAGTAGATACTGGCAAAAATGGCCAACAGAAGAATTCCCGAGGACAACATGGCTTCACCGGCTCGGATACCGGGGTACTGGGATTTTTGAACGGCTCGGATCGACCGAATGAAGAATGCGACGTAGATCGAAGCCAAAAAAATCATGCCAATGATCACACCTACCGACTGAAGGTTTTCCTCTTTCGGCGAGAGACTCAGGATGAAAGAAATAAGCAAGATCAGACCGATCGTGCGCACAAGAGTAAAGAAAAGCTCGTGAGCCAAATCCTTTTTGTCTATCTTCCTCGATGTACCGACTTGTGGGCTAAGTGTCATTGTGTTCCTTTACATCCTCATCCAGTGCGGCAAGTTGGCCGCATGCCCCATCAATTTCACTGCCCCGTGTGTCCCGCACAGTGACCTGAATTCCTTCCGACTTCAAAATTCGTACGAAGGCGCGTTCATCTTCGGGGAGTGAAGCCGTCCACTTAGATCCTTGGGTGGGATTGAGCGGAATGAGATTCACATGGACCAATTTCCCCTGAAGACGCTTCGCTAGAAGTTTCGCACGCTCGGCTTGATCATTAATATCTCTAATAAGAGCGTACTCAATGCTCACTCGTCGCTTCGTAACATCGGCATACTCCCAAGCGGCATCAAGAACCTCTTCGACCGACCAGCGGGTGTTGATCGGTACTAATGTGTTTCGCAATTCATTGTCCGGCGCATGCAGTGAGACCGCCAATGTCAGCGGAAGGCCTTCTGTTGCCAACTGTCTCATTTTGGGAACCAGTCCAACTGTCGAGACGGTCACTCCCCGGGCACCCAACCCAAGACCAGATGGACTCGGATCAACAATCCGATGTACGGCACCCATGACAGCTGAGTAATTTGCCAAGGGTTCGCCCATACCCATGAATACAATATTTGATACTCGACCTGGTCCTCCAGCAATCTCATTACGTGCCAAAGACTGGGCACCGGCAAGTACTTGTCCAAAAATTTCAGCCGCTGATAAATTCCGAGTCAACCCCGCTTGCCCGGTTGCACAAAATGGGCAGTTCATCCCACAACCTGCCTGGGAGGAAATGCAGATTGTGACCCGTGACGGATAACGCATGAGGACGCTTTCCACTAGGGAACCGTCATGCAATTTCCATAGCGTTTTGACCGTCTCCCCGTTATCGCACTCAATGGACCGCACAGGTTTAAGAATCTTAGGAAATAGCTCACTGTCGATGTGTGCCTTGGCCACTTCGGGTATGTCACTCCACTGCGCAATATCCGTGTCTAGATGCTCAAAAACATGCCGAGAGATCTGGTCGGCACGAAATCCGGGCATATCCAAAGCAATGCATGCTTCTTTGCGTTGGGCGACGTTCAAATCGAGAAAGTGAATGGGCGGCTTGCCCCTTTTAGGCGACTCAAAAACCAATTCACCCGGAACCGGCATCAGACGCCAGACCCAAGAAAAATACTAAAGAGCACCCATGAAACGAATGCATTCGGAATGAGTGAATCCAACCTGTCCATAATTCCGCCATGCCCAGGGACGGTTGTCCCCATATCTTTAACGTCGAGATCTCGTTTGATGGCACTTTCGATGAAGTCTCCACCCGTAGCACCAATCGTCATAACGAGGCCTGCGATCAACCCCTGCCACCAAGGGGCATCAAAAATATAGATGAAGGCGAGAATCCCAACTATTGACTGGAGAATAATTGAACCCGCTAATCCCTCCCATGATTTTTTAGGACTGATCTGGGGCGCAATCGGGTGTTTTCCAAGAATAACACCAGCTGCATATCCACCAATGTCATTGGAAGCAGTAAGGAGAACGAACACCAGTACCCGCCATGGTCCATTATCTGCGGCAAGCGAAAGCATGAGGAACGCTGCCATGAATGGCAGATACACAACGAGCATCACAGAGACACTTATGTCAGCTACAAAACCTTCGGATCCCTTACGGAGCCGCCAGATCATTACAGAGAGGACGGCTACACCCGTCGCTGCAAGTTGCGCTTCAAAACCCCAGATGTAGGCAACGCTAGGTATTACTACGGTCGCTAGATAAACCGGAGTGCGGGCAACGTGAATGCCTTTTGAATGAAGCACGGAAACAAATTCATGGACGGCGACTAAAAGTGCCACGATCGCGACAACGCCAAACAACCACTTAATCGTGAAAAGTGAAACTAAAACCAAGACGGCAAGCACGACCGCAGAAACAATGGCAGCCGGAAGGTTTCGGCCTGGCTTAATTCTGGACTTTTCACTCATACTTTAAACCTCTAGCAGTTCTGCTTCTTTGTTCTTGAGAATTTCATCGATGTGCTCTGTGTGTTTGTGCGTTACTTCGTCGAGACTTTTTTCAGCTCGCCGCACTTCGTCTTCGCCGGCAGTTCCATCTTTTTGCATTGCTTCGAGGGCCTCTTTGGCACCACGACGGATATTGCGAATTGAAATCTTGGCATCTTCGCCTTTGGTTCGAGCGGCCTTAATGTATTCCTTGCGCCGTTCTTCCGTTAGTTGGGGCAGAGCAACTCGTATGACGTTGCCATCCGTTGTGGGGTTGATTCCCAGATCACTGTCGCGGAGTGCCTTTTCAATTCCAGCGGCAGCACCTTTGTCATATGGCGTAATGAGAATCATGCGAGCCTCAGGAGTAACGAAGGACGCAAGTTGATTAAGCGGAGTATATGTTCCGTAGTAGTCAACGTTGATCTTGTTAAACATTGCGGGTGTTGCTCGTCCAGTTCGAATCGTGCTGAAGTCTTCCCTTGCAACAGAAATCGCCTTATCCATTTTTTCCGCAGCTTCGAGTAATACTACGTCGATATCGTCGCTCATTCCCATTCCTTTCGAAAGTACACTGGCTCAATTACTAATGAGTGTTCCGATTGCTTCGCCGCGAACGGCGCGAGCGATATTCCCCTCTTCCAACAAGTTGAACACGACGATCGGCAGATCGTTGTCTTGACACAAACTAATCGCAGTCGCATCCGCCACTTTAAGTCCTTGCGCTAAAACTTGAGCCGGTGTGAGCTGATCAAATTTAACGGCTTCTGGGTTAGTGCGCGGATCACTGTCATAGACACCGTCGACACCTTTTGCCATCAGCACTACTTCAGCGCCGATCTCAAGCGCTCTTTGAGCAGCAGTTGTGTCGGTCGAAAAATAGGGCTGTCCAAGGCCCGCGCCAAAGATCACAACTCGACCCTTTTCAAGGTGCCGGATGGCCTTACGGGGGATGTAGGGCTCAGCCACCTGGCCCATGGTTATCGCGGTCTGAACCCTTGTGTCTATTCCTGCTTTTTCACAGAAATCTTGGAGTGCCAGACAGTTCATGACGGTCCCCAGCATGCCCATGTAATCGGCCCGGGCGCGTTCCATGCCGCGCTCGGACAACTGGGCACCCCGGAAGTAATTTCCCCCACCTATCACTACTGCAACTTCAATGCCGGAATTCACAACCGACTGGATTTGTCGGGCAATCGAAGCGACTACGTCCGGGTCAACCCCCAATGAACCTTCCCCCGCAAAGGCTTCTCCACTGAGTTTGAGGAGTACTCGTTTCCAGCCACCTTCAGGGGCTGTGGGCCACATATCAATCACGCCTTCAAGGGTTGATTGAACTGATGCCGAGGGCTCTTTCACGCTCAATCTCCTTTAGTTGCGATCGGAGTGCTACTGGCCTGGTTCAAATCGCGCGAAGGCGGTAACGCTCGTACCTGCATCAGCAAGGATTTGTGCCACAGTCTTCTTGTTGTCGGTCACACTTGACTGCTCTAGGAGAACAACGTCCTTGTAGTAGCCATTGACCCGACCTTCGACAATTTTCGGCAATGCCGCTTCAGGCTTTCCTTCTTCTTTCGCGGTCTCAGATGCAATCCGGCGTTCATTTTCTACAACATCTGCCGGGACTTCCTCTCGGGTGAGATACAGCGGACGCATCGCGGCAATTTGCATTGCTACGCCTTTTGCCGCTGTCTCATCACCCTGGTAGGCAACGAGAACTCCAACCTGTGGTGGCAGGTCCGATGCCCTCTTGTGCAGGTAGAGAGCAACAGGTGCTCCGAGCACACTGACGCGACCCAATTCCACTTTCTCGCCAATTACTCCGGCGAGGTTGCTAATTGCGCTCTCCGCAGTTTCACCGGTTGACAATTTCACTGTCAACAAGGCTTCGGCGTTTGCTACTTGGTTTGCGTTCGCAGCTGACGCGAGCTGATCCGCGAGTGTCAAGAAATCTGCACTCTTTGCAACAAAGTCTGTCTCACACAGCAGTTCAATCAGCGCATTGCCCTCAGCGGCAACGATTCCATTTGATGTGGTGCGTTCGGCTCCACGTTTTGCCGCCTTAGCTGCCCCGGAGATTCTCAACGCTTCAACTGCTTTGTCAAAATCACCGTCTGTTTCAACAAGTGCTTTCTTGCATTCCATCATTCCTGCGGATGTTGCTTCGCGCAAACGCTTTACGTCGGCGGCGCTAATACTTGACATGTTTTTGGTTGTCCTTTTCTCAATAATCGTGTGGGTGTTTCTTAACCCATTCCAGAAATATATTTTTCAGTTGGTGGCGTGGCGACTTCAGCCGCAGGAACATCTGCGATTACAACTTCTGTACCTGCGAGCAATTCGCGTTCCCATTCGGCCAGTGGTTCAACAACTTCCGAGGAGGCTCCACCAGCACGAATCATGAGGCCTTCGGCAACAGCGTCGGCGATTACGCGGGTAAGCAGCGCGACGGCACGGATGGCGTCATCATTCCCAGGAATCGGATAGTCGACAACATCAGGATCGCAGTTGGTATCAAGCATCGCGATAACAGGAATTTTTAGTTTGTGCGCTTCCCCAACAGCGATGTGCTCCTTGTTGGTGTCAACAATCCACACGGCACTGGGGATTTTCACCATGTCACGGATGCCGCCAAGAACATGTTCCAACTTGATCTTTTCACGGCGAAGAACGAGGAGTTCCTTTTTGGTCAGATTGGATCCTGCGACGTCATCGAAGTCAATGACTTCAAGTTCCTTGAGACGCTGGAGACGCATGTGCACGGTTTGGAAGTTCGTGAGCATGCCACCGAGCCAACGGTGGTTCACATACGGCATACCGACGCGAGTGGCTTGGTCAGCAATTGCCTCTTGAGCCTGCTTCTTTGTGCCAATGAACATAATGCTTCCGCCGTGGGCAACAGTTTGCTTGACATACTCGTAGGCGTTGTCAATGTGGGAGAGCGACTGCTGCAGATCGATAATGTAAATCCCATTGCGCTCGGTAAAGATAAAGCGCTTCATTTTGGGATTCCAACGTCGGGTTTGGTGCCCGAAGTGAACGCCACTATCGAGTAGTTGGCGCATTGTTACTGTTGCCATTGTGGTACTCCTTGCAGGCGCGGTGCGCCCATAATGCGGCTTTCGCCACTCACGGTTGTTCGGAATTACTGGTGTAACTCCCCTGGTGACTTCGCCCTTGCGCCCACAGCGAACCGTGGACCGTGCAAGGCGCGGCCGGACTACCGGATTAAGTCACGCGAATTTGCACCTCAGATTGGGTAACCAGCCATTCTCGGATGAGCTACTCACCTTGGGTGCCCCTCGAGTGTACGGGCATCCACAGTCGAGGGAGCACGTGCCCCGTAGGTCACAATCCCAGGTGGCCCATAGTGATAAGTCGGGGTGCTGGGTGAGGCTGAACACATGAACATTCCCCCATGGGTGCCCGTTTTTCCGGTATTTTTGATACTCCCTGTTCTCACCTCATTGTCGAGTGCCGCCGCGGGGGATCAGCCCCAATGGGGTCTCCCACTGCCAGGGGTGCCCTCCACGGCCATTATCTCGGTGTTTGACCCACCCATTTCACCATTTGGCCATGGACATCGGGGGGTTGATTTTCCGGCCCACCACGGCCAGTCGGTCACCGCTGTAGGTTCGGGGGTCGTTGTATTCGCCGGATCCATCGCGGGAAAACCCGTGGTTTCTATTGAATTGTCACACTCGGTTGAAAGGTCTGCCTCTACGGTGAGGGCGACATATGAGCCGGTCAGCGCAACGGTAAACGCAGGAGAGTTCATTTCATCTGGCACGGTAATTGGAATAGTGGACTTTTCCACCATTAACTCCGGGCATTGCCGAGACAGGTGCTTGCATTTCGGGCTAAAAGTGCTGGCAGAGCCAACTCCCCACTACCTCAATCCATTGATTCTGTGGCGTTCGAGGGCGCTGCTTCAACCGAGTTTGGTTGTGTATCGGAGCCTGATCGCGGGTGAGCAGTTTCAAAAGTCTTCCGTAGCCTCTCGACACTGACATGCGTATACCGCTGAGTTGTGGCCATGGAAGCATGACCGAGGAATTCCTGAACCACCCGCATATCAGCACCGCCTTCCAGCACGTGAGTAGCCGCCGTATGTCGAAGAGCGTGCGGTGACAGGCTGTGACCAGTAGCTGCCTTTGTTGATTGATTCACCATTGCGCGAACCACTCTTTGATCAATTCGGGCACCTCGTGCCCCGACAAACAGCGAATTTGTACCTATCGCAATGTCCGCGCGAAATACACACCATCGATCAATTGCAATCTGCGCCGGAATGCCGTATGGAACCATGCGTTCTTTGTTTCCTTTGCCAACGACCCTAATTACTCTGCGATTGGAATCAAGATCATTCAGGTCGGCACTACACAACTCCGCGACCCGAATACCTGTTGCGTACAGCAATTCCAAAATGGCTTGGTCCCTAACGTGAATCGGATCGGTGAAATCAATCTCACGATCCAATAAGACAGAAGTTTGGGTTTGAGTCAATATTGCTGGAAGTGACTTTGGGACGGACGGGCTTGCTAGGCGAAGTGCTGGATCCACTTCGATGATTCCACGCTGCAGTGCCCAGGAAGTAAATGCTCGCGCTGCTGCAGCTTTGCGAGCAATGGTGGATCGCGCGCATCCATTTCGATGCAGATCGGCGAGCCAAGCTCGAAGGTCAACCAAACTCACCTGTTTGACCGAAGAAATATCAGGCATCGAGTCAAAAAATTGCGCCAAGTCATTGCGGTAAGCACGCACCGTGTTTTCGCTACGACCTCGAGCCCCACGGAGGTAACCGAGGAATTCCTTCACCTCGGCATCACGCTCGCCTACAGCCTTACTCATGACACCATGATGATCAATGAACCATGACAATGCGGGTAACGGCTCGCGGTGAGCGCGAAAAAATCTGTTTTGCTCTCATAGGGATTTAGTTCGGCTCGGAATGTTTTCGCCAAACACCCTCAGTGCTGGTGACCAATCCGGTGAGGTGCAATTCACTGAGTCGCGCAAGTAAGTCAAGCCGGGATCGACCAGTTTTCTGACACAATATGTCAATTCCGATTCCCCCGCGCTTGGGCAGTAACTCCCAGATCTCGTAATCGGTTTCACTGAGTTGACGCCAATCTGGGCCCCGGTCCAGATGTGGACCACCTTGCGTCTCCACTTCAGGCCCCCTCTCCCGAGGATTAAAGCCGCTCACGAGTTCTTGAAGGTCCGCGCTTGTTGTGACAACGTGGACATCTTTGTGTTTCAAGAGTGTATTGACACCGAGTGAGGTTGGGGAATGAATTGAGCCCGGGACTCCAGCCACTATTCGATTCATGTTGAGCGCTTCCCGCGCTGTTGAACTTGTACCGCTGCGGTCAGTAGCCTCAATCACACACGTTGCTTTGGTAAGTCCTGCCAAAATCCGATTGCGCGCGAGGAATCGTCTTTTTTGAGCAGCCTCTCGCGGTGGGGACTCACTGACAATTGCACCGTTGTCAATGATTTGGGCGAATAGATTTTCATGGCTTGACGGATAACGAGTATGAACACCGCTCGCAAGAACCGCTACCGTCGGCGCACCAACGGAAAGTGCCCCTCGATGCGCGTGCGAGTCAATTCCGATAGCTCCTCCAGAAAAAACACTTGTTCCCCACTTACCAAGGTCAGCGGCCCATTGACTTCCGATACCAGCCCCATAGGGGGTGCATGCTCGCGTACCAACAATGGTCACGGATGACAGTGCTATCACGCGAAAGTCAATGGATCCGATTGCCCACAAGGCCCAAGGTTGTGCGATCCCGAGAGAGTGCAGCTGCGTCGGCCAACCCTCTTGGTCACGTGTAAGAATCCGAGCCCCAATTTTCTGCGAAAATTCCAACTCTGCTTCCACATTGAACGACTCGAATTTACGTCCGAAGGCAACGTGATCCCGCTTCGGGAAACCTGTGGTGAGCAGCAGGTCCAATACTTCAATTGGTGAAACTCCTGATGCGAGTTTTCTGTTAATTGTCTCGTCGGCCGGCTCGCATAAATGTGCAAGAGCCAAGAATGCATCTGATTCTGAGGTTATCTTCACTAAGACGCCATCGCCATCTCTGAATTGCGAAGATGAATGGCGAGTGCAACATCCTCTCGTGTTGGCCGGCGGTTACCTGCAAGATCGGCAAGACTCCATGCAACACGAAGGACTCTGTGACTCCCCCTCAAACCACCTGAATGGCCCACATAGGAATTGAGTAATTCGGCTCCCCCCGGCTCGGGATGAAAATCAAGACGAAGTGATGCAGGTGGAACTTCTGAGTTTGTTGACCACGGGAAATCAGCGAATCTCTGGGCTGACAGTTGACGCGCTGCGATTACACGCTCACGAACAACCGCACTGGACTCGCCTGTACTTGACCCGCGAATTCCGGGTATCAGGATATTTATGTCTATGCGATCGCGTAGGGGGCCGGATACTTGCATTGTGTATTTGCGTAGCGCGAGCGATGCACACGAGCACACCTTCAGAGTATCGGTTAACGCATTTCCGCAAGGGCACGGATTCGACGCTAAAATCAGTTGAAATCTGGCGGGAAGTAAACCGGTCCAAGAGGATCGACTCAGTGCGATGTGTCCGGACTCGAGCGGTTGGCGCAAAGCTTCTAGTGCATTGCGTGAAAACTCCGGGGCTTCGTCGAGGAAGAGCACTCCAAGGTGGGCGCGCGTCAAAGCTCCAGGCGTAACTCGGTGACCGTGCACGCTGCCCACGAGCGCTGCCATAGATGCTGAATGGTGTGGTGCTTCAAAAGGCGGACGAGTTATCGGGCTCACACACGCTTGGGTGCTGGCGACTGCGTGAATTGCCGTTGCTTGCAAAGTCTCCTTCTCCGTCAAAGGCGGCAAAATTCCAGCGATCCGCTGAGCAAGCAGAGTCTTTCCTACACCGGGTGAGCCAATCATTGAGAGGTTATGGCGGCCCACCGCTGCAACTTCAAGCGCCCAACGAGCCTCTTCTTGTCCCACAACGTCGGAGAGGTCAATAAGTTCAGTGGAATCTGGCTCTGTTGTTGGCCCCAATTCGAGTGGCTCACTCTCACCGCGCAAATATGCAATCACATGATTGAGATCAGAGCATGCAACAGCACGAGCGGTAGGAACTATCCTGCATTGGGCAATATTCCCATAAGGGACAACTACCGAATGAATTCCTGCTTGAGCCGCGACAATAACACAAGACAATGCTCCTGGAACACTTCGCAATGAGCCGTCAAGGCCCAACTCCGCCACGAATACCGTGTCACAAATCAGTTCAAGGGAAATCTGCCCCGTAGCACCCAAAATGCCCATGGCGATTGCTAAATCCAGCCCTGCCCCATGTTTACGCAACTCTGCTGGCGAGAGACTGATGGTTACCCGTCCCTTGGGCCAAACGAGTCCAGAATTGACGATCGCGGTCTTCGCTCGATGCTTGGATTCAATAACCGATGCATCGGGTAAACCCACAAGTCCCACGGACGGCAGTCCCCTCGAATGGTCTACTTCCACTTGAACTAGTTGACCGGAGACGCCGGAAACGACAGCACCCAAGGAACGGGCCAACGCCACTTCAGATACCCCGAATATGGGTAATCGTTGGCGGTCCCACTATCGGTGCAAGGATTCCAACAACGTCAAACCGAATATTTCGTGGACTAACAGATCGTGTATCTAGCCAGCGAAGTGCAAGACCCCGCATCCGCCTCACTTTCCGCGGCGTTACGCATTCAATTGGGTCGCCGAACATCGCAGACCGGCGAGTTTTAACTTCACAGATCACCAATTCATCTTTGTCCCGCGCTATAACGTCGATCTCGCCAAGATCACAGCGCCAATTTCGCTCCAGAATCACCATTCCATTTTTCGACAGGTACCGGGCAGCTAACTCTTCACCGTATTTGCCGAGGGCGTCTTTTGGTTTCATGGGCTAACCCTCACCAAGTTTTACGTCAAGCGGAAGCGCTGATTGCTCGCTGTGGATAACGCGTCAGTGACAGAAACTTGTGCGGTGAAGTTTAGTTAGCCCAAAACGCTCAATCGCTTCCAGATGCTCACGAGTTCCGTATCCGCTGTTTCGCTCCCAACCATAACCAGGAAATTCAATGGAACGCTCGCACATGAATTCATCGCGTTCCACTTTCGCAATAATGCTTGCGGCAGCGACACTTGAAGAACTTTGATCGGCCTTTTTTCGCATTACCACGGAAAGTGGTAGATCCGGATCGCAAAAATTATACGATCCGTCAAGAATAATTGCCGATGGAGCCATTCCTGCTATTTGAGCGTTTCCATACGCGATGTTGACGCACTCTCGAAGTGCTTGCGTCAATCCGAAACGATCAATGAAATGCGCATCCACACTTGCTGTTGTTGACCACGCCCAGTCTTTAACCGATCGCGAAAGTTGGGCGCGCTCGTTGGGTTTTGTTGCCTTTGAATCACGCACCCCACGGGGTGCAGTAGGCGTCTTGGCGTTAATTACAACCAGCCCTATATAGATTGGACCCGCTAATGGCCCACGACCTACTTCGTCAATTCCACCGACCAGTGCATGACCTGCTCGAAGAAGTGTCCGTTCCAAACGCAAACTTGGCAGCACAGCAGTGATAGCGCTTTTCACTTTCCGAATTCGTTGCCCGCAGCAATCGCCGAATTGCCAAAAATTTCAGGGATCGTCTCGATCGTTAGTCGAGACAAAGGCCAGACAACTGCAACTACCCTTCCAACCGCGTTTTCATTTGGTATTGCCCCATCGTTTTGATCGAGATGAAAACGCGAGTCAGCAGAGTTACCGCGGTTATCGCCCATGACGAACATGGAATTTTTGGGCACCGTGATATCAAAGAGAACTTGATCGGTGGGTCCATCAATATATGCACTCTCATCTAAGGGAACTCCGTTGAGAACAATCTGACCCGCTTGATTGCAGCAAGCCACTTGGTCACCCTCAATTCCAATTACTCGTTTAACTAAGTCATCGCCTGAATCGCTGGGGAGCAAGCCAACAAACGTTAAAACCTTTGCCACTACCGACCGCCAACCATCATTGTTTTGTTCCATGGGCGGCAGCCAGTCTCCTGGGTCCTTAAAGACCATGATTTCACCCCGTTTTACACCCGAGATTTCAGTGGTGATTTTTGCCGCAATAACACGGTCGTCAATCTGAAGGGTTTGCTCCATAGAGCCACTGGGAACAAAAAAAGGCTGCGCGATGAAAGTTCTAATTCCCGTTGCAAGCGCGAGCGCGATGGCGATAATTACGACGAATTCGACCACGCTGCGAATAAAAGAAGGTTTCTTCTTCGTGCTCACCTGAGGCTGCTCTTGATCCTGCGAGTCACTCTTGGATGAATCGTCATGGGCCGAGACCGCCACTAGTCCACCATCTCCTTGAAAGAATGCGAATCAATCCACTGCCACCGAGCCGGCGGCCAAATGATGAGACTTGCCTGCCCCACAACCTTAGACTCTAATACAAATCCACCGCCGGGATCCCCTAGGTGGGATCGCGAGTCTGCGGATTGTGACCGATGGTCTCCCAATAGCCACAGCTTTCCATCTGGCACAAGGACATCAAACTGCTGCTCGCTTGGCGCATCTCCGGGGTAAAGATAAGAACCCTCAGCAATAGGAATCCCGTTGACGGTTATTTCTCCGGACTCTGAACAACACACAACTCGATCACCGGAAACTCCTACGACTCGCTTCACAAAGTTGCCGGGTTCAGAACTAAAACTATCTACACCGTCAAAGACCACGAGATCACCGCGTGAGATGGGGTTTGACCAAAAAGCAGTTCGATTCACCAAGATTCGATCTCCTGGATTAAGCGAAGGCTGCATTGATTCCGTGGGAATCACGAAAGGTTGAACAACAAATAAACTGAAAAGCCATAGCAGGGAGACTCCTACTATGGCGCTCAGAAAATATTTCATTCAGTTAAAACCAGACCCGGCAAGTAACTTAACCTTCAGTTGTTGCGGCTTCCTTAGGAGTCTCGCGCAATTCGCGAATCTTGGCCTTCTTACCCTTCAAACCGCGCAGGTAATACAACTTCGCCCGGCGAACATCGCCGCGACTCGCAACTTCAATCTTTTCAATAATGGGCGTGTGTACAGGGAACTTACGTTCCACTCCAACACCGTAGGACACCTTACGAACAGTGAATGTCTCACCAAGTCCAGAACCATGGCGGCCGATAACCACGCCTTGGAACATTTGGACACGAGTCTTGTTTCCTTCAACGACCTTTACGTAAACCTTGAGGTTGTCACCAGCGCGAAAAGCCGGGATATCGTCGCGGAATGAACTTGCGTCTACTACATCGAGAGTCTTCATTTGTACTTCTTCCTGCCCACGCCATAGGTCATGTGCGGTGTAAATTATTGACAAAATGCTGACTAATCCGGATCCCCTATGGCAGATGACCGGTGCGCCTAGCGGTCAAAGTGTGCCATATGACCGCTGAACCTGTTTGGCCCCATGGACTTAGTGCAAGGGCTCGGGTAAATCTGATAGTAGATCGGGTCGAAAGGTTTCGGTGCGCGACTGCGCTTGATCTTTGCGCCACTGTGCAACAAGGCCATGATTACCGCTTCGCAACACCTCGGGAACTTCAAGGCCACGCCAGGTGGGTGGCTTGGTGAATACCGGGCCTTCAACGAGGGAATCAAGCCGTGAGAATGAATCGTCGATCACGCTCTCCGGGTTGCCCAGAATGCCGGGGATTAAGCGAGTAATGGCTTCGATCATGACCATTGAGGCCACCTCCCCCCCAGCAAGCACGTAGTCACCAATGCTGACCTCTCGCACCGAGCTCCATCGTTGATCTTGTGAATAGTGCATTCCCACCCGCGAATCAATCCCCTCATAACGACCGCAAGCAAAAACCAAATGCTCGTCGCCTGCCAACCTCGCTGCAAGAACCTGATCAAATGGCTGACCCGATGGAGTAGGAATTATGAGTACCGGATTAACCATCGCCTGATTCCGAATTGAATCTAGGGCTTCGCCCCACACAACAGGGGACATCACCATCCCGGGTCCTCCACCATAGGGAGTGTCATCCACGGTTCGGTGTTGATCTGTTGCCCAATCACGTAAATCGTGAATCACAATCTCGACAATTCCTTGTTCTTGAGCTTTTCCCAATAGAGCCAGGTTTAAAGGGTCCAAGTAGGAAGGAAAGAGTGAAATAACATCAATCTTCACTGGCTATGTCCTCGGTGAGTAATCCATCCGGTGGATCAACCGTGATGATTTTCGAGACCACGTCAACGGTTGGGACGATGCTCTCCACAAATGGAATTAAATACTCCGAACCAGCCTCACCACCAGAGCTCACCACGAGCACCTCTTGGCTTGGTAAGTGAAGGACATCAATTACATGCCCGATGTTTTCTCCAGCGAGGTTCTGCACCTGACAGCCGATCAAATTCGAGTCGTAATACTCGTCGCTGTCCTGCGGTACTTCACCTTCGGAGCGCTCAACGGTCAGGATGCTGTTACGTAATTCCTCCGCAGCACTGCGAGAATCAACACCCAAAAACTTGAGTAAAACCCGGCCACTGTGCCAGTGAAAATCAGAGACGATGAGATCTGATCCGCTTTCGCGCTTCAGCGTTGTGCCGGGGGCAAACCTGAGTTCTGGTTCGTCGGTCCGAACTTCGATGGTAACTTCACCGCGAATTCCATGCGGTTTGCCAATTCGGCCAACCGTGACCTGCACGTGGGTTAGCGCTCGGCTGCGTCGAGGAAGTCGATCCTCACTCCGCGACCTTCGTTAATTGCCGAAACGACAGTACGAAGTGCGGTTGCGGTACGACCCGATCGGCCAATCACTCGACCCATATCGGCCGGATTAACTCGAACATCAAGTGCTTGGCCCGACTTCCCGCGACGGTCAGCGCGAGATGTCACGCTGACGTCGTCGGGGTTGTCAACAATTCCACGAACCAGATGGGCTAAGGCATCTTCCAGCATTAGGAAGTTTCTTCCTTGGCTGCTTCTTCTTTGGCTGCTTCATCCTTGGGAGAGTCATGATGGATCAACTCTTCAACTTTTTCTTCGATTGATTCCGCAAGGTGCTCGGCAGCATGGGCTACCGCTTCCACTGCTTCCCCAACCTTTTCTGCTACAGCCTCAACAACGTCAACGACGGCTTCGACAGCATCGCTGACTACGCCTTCTGCTTCTTTAACGATGCTTTCTTTAGCTTCTGGTTCTTTAACTTCAAGCTTCTTTGGCTTTGCGGCCTTAGGAGCATTGGCAGCCTCAGTCACTGCTGCTTCAAAGGCCAGGGTCTTGCTTGGCTTGGGGGGTGCTACCTGAAGTGTGCCTTCAGCGCCAGGGAGTCCCTTGAACTTCTGCCAGTCACCGGTCACTTTGAAGATTGCTTCAACCGCGGCGGTAGGTTGAGCGCCGACGCCAAGCCAATATTGCGCACGGTCTGACTTCACCTGCATGATGCTGGGGTTGGACACTGGCTGGTATATACCGATCTCTTCGATCGCCCTGCCATTGCGCGCGGTGCGAGCGTCAGCAACCACGATCCGGTACTGGGGGGCGTGAATCTTTCCAACTCTTTTGAGCTTGATTTTTACGGCCACGGTGGGCATTTCTCCTCTAATGATGGGTGAAGCGAATGCACTACACGTGGGGACATGTACTGATTTCGAATCGTGCGGACTTGTTCGTGACCGGTTGAGAGGGACCGGCCTCGTTCAATAGCGACATAATGCTACCCGACCCAGAATTCTTGGAATCCCCCACCCGGGACTACTGGAGCAATTTTTTGAGTTCCGGAGGGAGTGAACCCAAATCTGGTGGGGATGATGGATCCCCATTGGCGCCGCCAAGCCCTGCACGTTTAGCCGGGTTCCCGCTTCGGCCCTTTGCGCCCTTGGCTGGCTTTTGACTCTTGGGCTGCTTCCCCTTGGACTTTTTACCACCACCCATGCCCATGCCAGGCATACCCGGCATACCTGGCATACCCGGCATGCCCGGCATTCCTCCCTTGCCCATCTGCTTCATCATCTTTTGGGCTTGAGCAAAACGCTCTATAAGTCCGTTTACATCGGAAACCTTTGAACCTGAACCCGCAGCGATTCGCGCTCTGCGTGACCCGTTGAGGATTTTGGGATCATTGCGTTCGGCCGGGGTCATCGATTGAATAATGGCCGCGACACGATCCAGTTCGCGCTCGTCCACTTGGTCCAGTTGGGCTTTCATTTCCCCCATCCCGGGGAGCATGCCCATGAGTTTGCCAATCGAGCCCATTTTCTTAACGGCCTGCATTTGCTCTAAAAAGTCATCGAGGGTGAAATCTTCACCGTCGGCCACTTTTTGGGACATGCGTTCCGCGCTCTCCGCGTCAAATGCCCGTTCAGCCGACTCGATGAGTGACATGAGGTCGCCCATGTCCAAAATACGGGAGGCCATGCGGTCCGGGTGGAAGACTTCAAAGTCCTCGAGCTTCTCACCGGTGGATCCGAACATGATTGGTTTTCCGACAACGGACACGATTGAAAGTGCGGCCCCACCACGAGCGTCACCGTCCAACTTGGTGAGAACCACAGCGTCGAATCCCACTTGCCGATCAAACTCGAGGGCCGTGTTTACGGCGTCTTGACCGATCATCGCGTCAACGACGAATAGAACGTTTTCTGGCTGCACGGCGTCACGAACACTGGCGAGTTCAGCCATGAGCTCACTGTCAATTGCCAGACGCCCGGCTGAGTCAACAATCACGACGTCATGCACCTTGTCGACGGCAAATTGTTTACCGGCTCGAGCTACAGCGACCGGGTCACCTATCCCGTTACCTGGTTCCGGTGCAAATGTAGGAACTCCAGCACGCTCGCCAACTACACGAAGTTGATCAACGGCATTGGGGCGCTGAAGGTCAGCGGCAACCAGCAACGGGGTGTGCCCTTGCGTAGCCAAGTGTCGTGCAAGCTTTCCCGCCAGTGTGGTTTTACCCGAGCCTTGTAGACCGGTTAACAGAATTACCGTCGGACCATTTTTTGCGAAAACGAGGGGACGTGTCTCCCCACCCAAAATGCTAATGAGTTCCTCATTGACAATCTTGATTACCTGCTGAGCTGGATTGAGTGCACCAGAGACCTCCACTGACAGTGCGCGAACTTTGACATCAGCACAAAAGGTCTGTACGACCGGCAGGGCAACATCGGCTTCAAGCAGGGCTGTGCGAATTTCACGAACGGTTGCATCGATATCGGCCTCACTGAGCCGACCTTTGCCCCGCAGCCCTTTAAACGTGACCGCAAGTCGATCAGACAACGTTGCGAACAAAATTGACTCCTTCAATTCTCAAGCAAACAATGCCCAAGCAGTAACCTAAAACCTCACCGTCACCCTAGGGTAACGGGCGCGCCATCACGCAGAAGCGCGAGTTCGCTTTCGAGTGCCTTAACCAGTGATCGGGCGCTGGGTTCACTCAGTTCTGCGCCTCCAGCCTCTTTCACGAAAAATACATCAACGGTGTCGACTCCGAGAGTTGATATTTTGGCTCCGACCACTTCTACGCCTTCTCGAGCGATACAGCTCGCGATTTTATACAGAAGTGCGGGCGCATCGGGTGCCCGTACTTCAAGCACCACTTGGGTCCCCGAAACCCGCTCAATGCTCACTTGGGCCTGCGCGGGCGAAGTGCCACCCGTTCTCGATGTGCGCTGTTGCGTCCGTTTCGCCATTGCGGCCTCAATATCAAATGTTCCTGAAACACTCCTGTCGAGATCTGTGTACAGAATCTCCTGTGCGGGTGGATCACCAAATAATGGCCGCACGTACCACTCTTGAATTGCCCGTTCACCCAACGTTGAAATCTTCGCTGCACGCACGGCAAGTCGATTCATGGCCAATATTCCAGCTACTTTTGCTACGAGTCCAATTTGATCAGGGGCACCCACCGTTATGCGAAATCCGTGATCTTCGTGCGTAATTTCCAAGAAAAGACCATCGTGGTGAGCAGCCCGCAAGTGAATATCGGTGACTTCAACTGGTTGGAGCGACCGATCCCCGCCGTTGAGATGCAAACGCACCCTTGCAGCCAAATCCTTGAGAAGACCTTCTCTCCAACGAGACCTTAATGATGGACCGGTGGCTCGCGAGTCGGCCAGGCTCAATGCTAGAAGCAGATCAAGCGTTTGCGTATCCCGCACTTTGGATGCGACGTTGAGTATCACTTCTGGGTCATCTAGATCCCGCTTTGTCGCAATATCCGGTAACAATAAATGGTGTAGCACCAGTCGTTCCAGGACTTCTGTGTCCACTGAATCAAATGCCATTCGTGGAGCCATTACACGTGTCATTTCTGCGCCAATTTCACTGTGGTCACCATCTTGGCATTTTCCAATGTCATGTAAAAACGCTGCGACCAGAAGCAGGTCAGGCCGCTCGACGGTACGCACAAACGACTGGGATTGCATAACACACTCAATCAAGTGTCGGTCAACCGTGAATTCATGTAGTGCATTAAATTGCGGCGCGGAACGAAGAATGCTCCATTCGGGAAACCACTTTTCAATTATTCCGTGTTGGTCGAGGGCTTCCCAAGTGGTGAGTAGGCCAGAACCCGAGCCAAGCAGCGAGACAAAAGATTCTCGCATCTCGCGGTCCCACGGCGCGCGTGTCGAAACTTCGCGTTCGAGTAAGTATGGTGATATTGGCTTTTGGGTGAGCGCCGACGCTCCTGCAATTCGAAGCAGTAGTCCCGGGTCACTGGCAAGATCAGCGTTTCGCGCGAGCGTTATCTCACTTCCGGAGTCAATTACCCCTTGGGCCAGTGGCTCGCGAATTTTTCCTGATGAGCCTCGCAATCCAGAAAAAACCTGCCGAATATTGGGTTTCTCTTGATCAAGTAACTCATTGATGCGGTACCACGTCAACTCACTCGTGTAGGCAATTTTGCGGCTCGCTAAGTAAATCTCCCTGAGCAAGGTTTCGGGATCCGCCAGCCCCATCTCCAGCGCAACCGTGGACTGAGACTGCATATGCAAACGATCACCATTCAAAAACAATGACATTGCATCGCGTACATCAAGGAGAAAATCTTTGGCAACCTCCCACTCGGTTCGCGGAGTGTCAACTAACCAAGTGGAGCCCAAATGATTCACGATTCCCGCGTCGCGGATCCCTCCATAGGACTCTTTAATATTGGGTTCAAGTAGCTGGAAGAGCTCACCATGAGTCTTCCTGCGTTCAGCTACCAAATGTGACAATTGTGGAAGCACGCTCTTCGCATTGGCGCGCCAGTCGTGATGAATGGAATTGCGTAGTTCTCTTGCCAATTCCTCATTTCCCGATATCGCGCGTGTGTCAAGTAACCCGGTAAAAGCTTTAATGTCTCCGGCTGCCACTTTCCGCGCGGTAGAAATAGTTCGCACACTGTGATCAAGGTCTACACCGGCATCCCAGATGGGGTACCACAAGGCCTCGGCGACCTTATCTGGAATTACTCCATCCTCGTGAATGAGGACGAGATCCAAGTCACTGCTTTGCCCCAACTCTTGGCGCCCGTAACTCCCCACTGCAACCAGAGCAAAGTTCTTAAGTGAAGCCTTGCTACTCATGATGGCTTGTTCAAACAGCGTGCTTAACCACGAATCGAAAGCATTACTTAATGCCAAGCGGTGCTCTGGGCCACTTTGCCCAGAACACCGCTTAATGGATTTAGGATTCACGGAGTTTTTCGCCGCGACCTACAGAGCATCTGCGCCACGTTCCCCTGTTCGTACTCGGATCACTTCTTCAACTGGAGTTACCCATACTTTGCCATCGCCAATTTTGCCTGTATGTGCTCCCTTAGTAATCGCATCGAGGACCTCGTCCAGCCGATCGGAATCAATCAGGACTTCCAGCCGTACCTTGGGAACCAGATCAACCGTGTACTCAGCACCTCGGTAGACCTCCGTGTGGCCACCTTGGCGTCCGAACCCCGAGCTTTCAGAGACGGTCATCCCTCGAACGCCTATTGCTTCTAGTGCATCCTTAACGTCTTCGAGTTTGAACGGCTTAATAATCGCTGTAACTAGTTTCATCAGATTTCCTCTCGATCACGACGTACCGAACCTGCACCGACACCGACGAAATGTCCGCCCCCACCGGAGTCCCCGAGTTCATAAGCAGACTCGGCGTGCTCCGCAAGGTCTATTCCCGAGAGTTCATCATCTCGAGATATCCGCATGATACCGGCCGCCTTGAGAATCAGGCCGATAATTAATGCGACAACTAGTGAGTAAGCCATCACGCTGAAGGCACCAATTGCTTGCTTACCCAGTTGTTCCGCACCACCGCCATAGAACAGGCCATTTACTCCAGCGGGTGCGAGGTCGGTCGCGAGGAATCCGATGAGTAACGTGCCGAGCAGTCCACCAACTAGGTGAACGCCGACCACATCGAGTGAGTCGTCATAGCCAAAGCGGTACTTCAGGCTGACTGCGAGCGCGCAAATCACTCCGGCAAGCACTCCCACGATCAGTGCACCAACGGGACTCACCGCTGAACACGCTGGTGTGATCGCTACGAGCCCCGCAACAATTCCTGATGCAGCACCCAGAGTTGTCATGTGCCCATCACGCAACTTTTCAACTACTAGCCAGCCAATTGCCGCAGCGCACGTGGCTGCGAAAGTGTTAAGGAAGACCACCGCAGATGTGTTGTTAGCCGCTAGTGCCGAGCCCGCATTGAATCCAAACCAACCGAACCAGAGCAACCCTGCACCAATCATGACCAACGTTAAATTGTGTGGACGCATGGGTGTTCGTGGCCATCCCGCCCGTTTCCCAATCACAATTGCGAGGGCGAGAGCAGCAGCTCCTGCATTGATGTGAACGGCCGTACCACCGGCGAAGTCGATAACGCCCATCTCAAAGATCCAGCCACCGCTGGCCCAAACCCAGTGTGCGACCGGGAAGTACACCAGTACGGCCCAGATACCACCGAAGATTAACCAGCCATTGAATTTTGTCCGATCGGGAATCGCTCCCGCGATAAGTCCAACCGTAAGGCAAGCAAACATTCCCTGGAATGCCACGAAAGCCATAATTGGCAGGGTCGACTCGGGGTCATCAGCCATCAAGGATTCCAGACCAAAGAACTCGGTTGGATCTCCGATTACACCGCCAATTGACGATCCGAAAGTCATGGAGTATCCGAAGAGAACCCACAGGACACCAACAATGAATAGAGCCCCCATCACCATCATGAGCATGTTGAGAACAGATTTTGAACGAACCATTCCACCGTAAAAGAATGCAAGTCCCGGGATCATGAGCAGCACCATCGCTGCCGCTGTCAACATCCAAGCAGTGTCGCCGGTATTTAATGCGGAATCCATAGAAGTCCTCCTATCGAATGCGAATACCACAGCACATTGCCGATCGCATGACCCAATATTGGCGAGGACTTATTTCCAGAAGTGTTTCAGAAAGTTTCACTCATGTGAATTAAGGAACTGAATGTGAACTTCGTGTTAATTTAGCAGGGCTGTTACAAAGTCTTCAACATCAAATGGCGCCAGATCGTCGGGGCCTTCTCCCAAACCGACCAATTTGACGGGCACTCCTAGTTCGCGCTGAACCGAAACCACTATTCCGCCTTTGGCTGTACCGTCGAGTTTGGTGAGGACGATTCCCGTTACATCGACGACTTCACTAAAAATTTTGGCCTGAATAAGTCCGTTTTGACCGGTTGTGGCATCGAGTACCAGCAACACTTCGTCAACAGGAGATTGCTTTTCAATCACCCTTTTTACTTTACCCAATTCATCCATGAGTCCGGTTTTCGTGTGCAGCCGGCCAGCGGTATCGATTACGACAACGTCGACTTGGGCTTCTCGTGCGACGGAGCACGCCTCAAACGCCACACTTGCAGGGTCGCCACCTTCGGGTCCTCGGACCACCGCAGCCCCGACGCGATCCCCCCACGTCTGGAGTTGTTCTGCGGCCGCAGCCCGAAAAGTGTCCGCGGCGCCCATGAGCACTGACTTTTCCTGGGAAATGAGTACCCGCGATAGTTTCCCCACGGTTGTTGTTTTACCCGTTCCATTCACCCCAACCACCAAAATGACGGCCGGTCGATCGTCTACGTTAGTGCACAGACTTCGATCGAAATCTGGGCCCAGCAGGTTAACGAGCTCCTGGTGCAAAGCTTGTCGCATAAAGTCTTCGCTGGAATCATTTGCTTGCGCAATTCGGACCTTGAGGGCTGCAATTAATTCCGTGGTTGCAGCGATGCCCAAATCAGCCCCGAGCAATGTTGCCTCGACGTCATCCCATGTTTGCTGATCAAGGCTGCCACCCGTGAGAAGCCCCAGCAAGCCCTTACTGAAAACACTATTTGATCGTGCCAGCCGAGCGCGAAGTTTATGCAAACGCCCGAGCGCCGGTTCTGGAACTTCAACCTCCCATACCGCCGGGGAGATTTCATTGATTGTTGTTGTCGGATCAGCCAATACGTCAGGGATCAGAATTGTTTCTACGGTTTTTCGAGCGGTATCACGGGGTATGGAATCGTCATCTCCAACGCCCGGCGCATAGTCGATTCCCGGCCTTGGCTGTGAAGTAATTGATTTCGTCGCTTTGGCTCGGTATAGAACAACAGCCGCACCGATAACACAACCGATAAGGACAATCGATACGACAATAACGAGCGTTAACGCATCCATTAAGCGGGCTCTGCCTCACGCAAGCGCTGACCAATTACCTGAGTAACACCGTCACCACGCATAGATACTCCATAGAGCGCGTCTGCTATTTCCATCGTTCGCTTTTGGTGAGTTATCACAATCAACTGTGAAGAAGAACGCAACTCTTCGATGATGTCGATTAATCTACCTAAGTTTACGTCGTCGAGTGCAGCTTCAACTTCGTCGAGGACATAAAACGGTGAAGGACGAGCCTTAAAGAGTGCAACGAGGAACGCTACCGCGGTGAGGGAGCGCTCACCACCAGAGAGCAGGGACAGTCGCTTAACTTTTTTACCTGGCGGTCGGGCCTCAACGTCAACACCTGTTGTCAGCATGTTACTTGGATCGGTAAGAATAAGTCGTCCTTCTCCTCCAGGAAACAGGCGTGAAAACACGCCTTCAAATTCCCGTGCAATTTCGGTGTAAGCCTCAGTAAATACCTGCTCAACACGTGCATCGACCTCCTTGACAATGTCGAGTAGGTCATCACGGGTTTTCTTGAGATCTTCCAACTGCTCGGTGAGGAATTTCTGTCTTTCTTCCATGGCTGAGTACTCCTCGAGTGCCAACGGATTCACTCTGCCTAAAATCGCAAGTTGCTTTTCGGCGGCCCTCAGTCGTTTTTCCTGTTCCTCGCGCACAAATGGGTACGGTTCGGGAAGTGGTGCGTCCGGGTCTATTTCATCTCCTGGAGCAACCGCACTCGGTGGTACGAGTTGGCTAGGGCCGTACTCAGCGATGAGTTCACCGGGTGCGATTCCAAAATCCTCTAACGCTTTGACTTCAAGGACCTCAATCCGCATTCGCTGTTCTGCTCGAGCAACTTCGTCTCGATGCACACTGTCTTTGAGGTTCTCCAGAACGTTCACCAAAGTGCGTACTTCCCCGCGAACGAATAGCAATTCGGCATCGCGTTCCTTTTTCAACATTTCAGCGTGAGAGCGGGATCGTTGGGCAAGGGCCACGGAAGTTTCGGTGTAGGTCAGAGCAACTTTCGCACCCGTAAGCAGCGCTTGAGCAACTATCAGTGACGCTGCCCGCCGCTCACGACGCTCTATCGCCGCAATCCGAGCACTGCGCTCACTTTGGGCGTCTCGCTCGAGCGCGACCGCTCGCTCCCCAATCGCTCGCACACGCTCTTCAGCTGTACGGACGGCGAGCCGAGAATCGACAACGTGTGCTCTCGCTTGGGCAAGAGCTTGATCCAAGGCGTTCCTTTGATCCTCACCCACGCTAGGTGTTTCAATGCTTTCTAAGGTTTCCAATTCAGCAGCGAGGCCAGCCAATAATTCCCGATCCCGTTCATGTGCTGCCTGGGTGCTCAACATGGCCGCCTCAAGTCGCTCGGCCTCGGACAATGCATTTCGGGAGAGCTGGCCCAGTGCACCAAGTTTTTCAGCTATTGCGGCAAGTTCTGCATCGGATTCATGCAGGAGTGATAGCGCTGATTCAACTCGTTTTACCGCGATTTCCTGTTCGTTCTTAGCAGCGGCCAGTTCAAAAGCAATTCTTTGTGATTCCCGCTCTAGGTGTGCAATTGCAGTTTCTGATTGGTCAAAAGCGGCCTGAACTTCCAGCAGGCTAGGACTATTCGATGAGCCGCCTTCGATGATTCCTGCATCAATGGAATCCCCTTGACGACTCACCAATGAAACTCCGAGGTTCGCTCGAGCGCTCTCACGCATCTCGTCAAGGGAATCAACAACCACGAAACGATTGAGAAGGGCCTCAACCTGCGAGGACACGATTGGATCAATCCGGACACAATCCACCAGCCATCTGCCAACCGGTGCTGCACGTTCATGAAGAGCGGGTCCTGCAGGGAACTCAGCCACGAGCACATTGGACCTGCCCGCCTCTTCGTTCTTTAAGAACACGAGTGCATCCATTGCCAGATCGATATTGGATACGACGACAGCGGATGACAAATTTCCTAGGGCGCTGGCAACTGCGGATTCGTATCCATTTTCGACGTGAATTAATGAACTCAAGGTTCCGATGTATCCCTCGAGACCAGAGTCAACTAAGGCTGCAGATCCATCTTTGCGTTCAAGACCTAGAGCAAGTGCATCACGTCGCGCGGTAGATGCAGCTTTTTCACGATCAAGGCGGGCTTCTTCGCTCAGCAATTCACGAACTTTTGTGTCTGCGCGTGCAAGTAACTCCTGTGAAATTTCGTGCTCGGAGTCCAACCCTTCTTCACCAGCTCCGTGAGAAATCACGGACACTTCGACCTCTTGGAATTGCGCTTGAGCCGCTTGACTTCGTTCTTTAGCCTCGCCAATTTGGGCTGCAAGACGAGTTAGTTCTATTTCACGGGTCTCTAGGCGCGCAGTAATGTTGTTCTTTGACGCCGTTAGGTCATCAATTTTTTTGCGATGGGCAACCTGTGCGCTCTCAATGTCTGCAACCCGGGCTGCTTCCTGGCTCAGAGCCCGAATGGCGCCTTGCTCGGCAACCTCTGCCTCGGACAAGGCTTGGCCCAGTGACTCAACTTGGCGGGTCAACTCAAACTCTTGGCTTCGCAGGGAGCGAGCCTCCGCCTCCAGTGCCTCAGGCTCGCGGCCTGATTTCACTTCTTCAGGTTCAGGTGCAAGGTTTCGCACCTTCTCAGCGCCCAATTGCACTAACCCTAGATACCGTTCACGAAGGCTGCTCAGTGCAAACCATGTTTCCTGGTTCTTCACCAACTCCGGCCCTAGCTCACGCTCAAGTGACTCGGCTACGCTCTCGCGTTCGCGAAGTATCGCTATTTTTGCCTCTACTTCGCCCTGTCTTTGACGCAAAGCACTTTCGTCAGCCACATCAGCTTCCAAAGCAACTCGCAGCTCCGAAAGATCATTCGCCATAAGTCGAAGGCGAGCATCTCGGACATCACTCTGTATCACGGTCGCCCGCCGGGCAACTTCCGCCTGTCGACCGAGCGGCTTAAGTGCGCGGCGCAATTCGGCAGTTAAATCATTAAGTCGGGTGAGGTTCGCTGCCATTGAGTCAAGCTTGCGAAGGGCTTTCTCCTTGCGCTTGCGGTGCTTTAAAACTCCTGCAGCCTCTTCAATGAAGCCACGACGATCTTCCGGGGTTGCCTGCAAGATTGAATCAAGCTGACCCTGACCAACAATGACATGCATCTCTCGACCAATACCGGAATCGCTGAGCAACTCCTGCACATCAAGTAACCGACATTGCTCACCATTGATCGCGTACTCCGAACCACCATTGCGGAAAAGCGTCCGCGAAATCGTGACTTCGGTAAATTCAATCGGGAGTGCCCCGTCAGAGTTGTCAATCGTGAGTGATACTTCTGCGCGACCTAGCGGAGCCCGACCTGAAGTCCCGGAGAAAATTACGTCCTCCATTTTTCCACCGCGTAAAGATTTTGCTCCTTGCTCACCCATCACCCATGCCAGGGCATCGACCACATTTGATTTACCTGAACCGTTAGGCCCAACAACACACGTGACACCGGGCTCAAATTGAAGTGACGTCGACGACGCAAAGGACTTGAATCCCTTTAAGGTGAGAGATTTTAGATGCACGGCGCGGTAATCATCCTGTCAATTTGGCACTCATCCAGATCACTCTGTTTGTGCGCACAAGGTTAAATAGTGAGCCTGATCCTACCGGTGTGCAAAGTTCTATTTCGGCAGCAACCACGGGGGCTGACAGGTAAGGCAATGAAAACTTGATCGATTCATGAACCGGCTTCTCGTAATGGGATTTCCACAGCGCTCACAGGGCTCTCCAGCGCGGCCATAAACAGAAAGTGACCGGGAAAAGTAGCCGGATTCGCCATTCACGTTCACGTACAAACTATCAAAACTTGTCCCCCCAGCAACAAGCGCCTCATTCATCACTTGCGTGACAGCGGTCACGATTTCTAGCGCGGTTGATCGATCGAGTCGTTCACATGGAGTGGTTCCGTCAAGACCGACTCGCCACAAACTCTCATCCGCGTAAATATTCCCGATTCCGGAAATGAGATTTTGATCAAGTAACGCTCTTTTGACCTGAGTCGAACGTTTTGTGAGGGAATCCGCGAATTGACTAGCGTCGAACAGCGGATCAAACGGATCCCGTGCAATATGAGAAATCGCCGACGGTTCCCCGTTGTGATCCTGATCCGAGATACGCAATCCACCAAAGGTTCGTTGATCCACAAATTCAAAGTAGCGATTACGTTCACCCATTCGAATCACATTCCAATCCAGTCGAACATGTGGGTGCCCTGAAGGTGAAGCATTGACTCTAATCTGGCCGCTCATACCCAAATGAATCATCAGGACAAACGGTCGATCAAGTTCGAGCCACATGTATTTGCCACGGCGAGCGACTCGAACGATTTCAGCGCCGTCAAGTTGCTGAGTCAAGTCACCGACATTTTGGCGAACCGCTCGTTCATGATGAATGCGCACCGCGCCAATTTTGGTATCCAATACTAAATTTTCAAGCCCTGCACGAACTACTTCGACCTCAGGAAGTTCGGGCATCGGGAAACCGAGTTATCAACTCACCATAGGCTTGTTCTGCAGCAATCTGCTCGGCCGCCTTTTTTGAACTGCCCACACCGAATCCAAGATTCTCGCCGGCTATTTGCGCATGCGCCGTGAATTCTTTTGCGTGATCAGGTCCTGAGTCCGTGACGAGATAGATCGGCAAGGCCACTTCCAAAACCCCACAAATCTCCTGCAGGGATGTCTTCCAATCCAAGCCAGCGCCCAACTCTGAAGCAGCAAAGATCATGGGGTCAAAAATTCGATGAATGAATTGGCCAGCGGCATCAATTCCCCCCGATAAATAAATCGCTCCGATCACCGCTTCCAGCGAATCAGCCAAAATGGAAGTCTTCTCACTGCCGCCCGAACTAATTTCGCCTCGACCCAAACGTATGTACTGGCCAAGACCAAGAGTTCGCGCAACATCTGCCAACGCCTGTGAATTCACAACGGAAGCTCGCATTCGAGCCAGAGACCCCTCTGGGAGATCGGGGAACTCACGATAAAGAAAATCAGTAACAACTACGCCCAGAACCGAATCTCCAAGAAACTCAAGTCGTTCGTTGGTGGGAATGCCACCGTTCTCGTATGAAAATGAGCGATGAACCAGTGCTAATTCCAGTAATTCTTTTTCACACTCGCAATCCAGGACCGCGAGCAAAGTGTTTATCGAATGCTGGTCTGCGTCCATTGCGAGCAATAACTCCCCCGTTTGATTCGGATAGTTAGTGATCGACTAAACGTCGAGAACGCGACGCTTTGCGTAGGTTCCGCAAGTTGGGCATGCAATGTGGGAAATTCGCTTTTCCTTGCACCGAACACATATGACCAGATTGGGTGCAACGGCTTTCCACTGTGACCGTCGATGACGGGTGTTTGATCGCGAGGTTTTCCGCTTGGGAACTGGCACTGGATCCTCTTTCAAGTAGTGGTTGCACTCGTTTGCGCAGTGAAGTATCGCACTAGTGCTATTCGATCTAGCCTAAGGGGTCGGCTTTGGGGTCGGATTTGGGCACATCCAATAGTCCCTCAAGGGCGGCCCACCTTTGGTCCAGACTCTCGTGCTGGTGCTGGGCATCTTCGAGTTTTTCCCCACATTCTTGGCAGATCCCCAGGCAGTCGGGTTGGCACAGCGGCGACAGTGGCAGGTCAAGCACAATTGCGTCCCGGACGACCTCAAGCAGATCCAAACTGTCCTCTTTGACGTAAAAGACGGTCAACTCATCAGATTCCTCAAGGGCACCAGGAATAACGCGCCCACGTGAATCAGTTTCTTCATAAAGGAAGAGCTCGGTCACGTGGGCTTCATCTGTCCACATGAATGGCTCAAGGCACCTCGCGCATTCGGCTTCGACCTCAAATTCAAAGTCAAGGTTGACCAGAACACCATCAAGGACTGACTCGATCCGGATATCTGCCGGCATCTTACTACCCGGCGCAAGCCGAGCCATGCCCACTTCAAGCTCCGACGGGGCGATAAATTCCAACGCTGACTCCCACATGTTTCCCGGCCTTCGCGGTAAATGCGTGAGGGACACCTGGAATGAGCCAGGTTCAACGGGGGGATTAATTGCCATGAAACTCACTAATCCGATTGTGCGTCAAAAAACTCAGAGGTCTGACTCACATCAGGAGCAAGTTCTTGGTACATCTGGCTTCGTAGGCGCTCGCGACCCCGATCAACTGTTTGAAGTGTCTTTTGCAGAGTAATTTCAAATGTGGCTAATTTTCCATCGATGTAGTCATCAGTTTCAATTCGCATTTGCTGGGTCTGGGCCGCAACTTCATTGCGAAGCGCGTTCGCTTCCTCGACAGCGGTCAGATAGACCTCGTGCTCCGATACTAGGGAGTCAGCCGTTGCCCTCGCCTGGGCAAGAATGCGATCCGCCTCGCGACGCCCATCTTGAACGACCGCCTCTCGGTCCGCCAATAGTTCATCGGCTCGATACACCGACTCAGGCATGAGTTGGCGAATCTCTTCGATGATGTCGAGTACTTGGGACCGATTGACAATGCATGAAGCCGATAAGGGCATGGATTTCGCATCTTCCACCAAAACGGTGAGCTCGTCGAGTCTCTCCTGCACGTCCATGCTTGCTCCTGACATTGATTCTTGTTTAACTAATGGGAAAACTGCACCATCATATTGTGCTGGATAATTTGACTTCTAAGCGCTTCAACACGACATCAGGTACCAGACCACTGACGTTGCCGCCATGAGTCGCGACCTCTTTCACCAAACTTGACGACAGGTAGCTGTAAAGCGGGTTGGTGGAGATAAAGCATGTTTCTACTTGGGTTAGCCGATAGTTCATCTGAGCCATCTGGAGTTCGTAGTCAAAATCACTGACTGCACGCAGACCTTTCACAATCGCATTGACATTGTGGTCCCGGCAATAATCAACCAGCAGCCCATAAAATGAGTCCACAGAAACATTGGGTAGGTGGGATGTTGCTTCCGTGAGCATCTCTATTCGCTCGTCCAAGGTAAAGAGTGAAGACTTCTGCTTGTTAATCAGAACCGCCACAATTACTCGATCAGACATTCGAGAGGCTCGCTCAAATACGTCGAGGTGTCCCATAGTTACAGGGTCAAATGAACCCGGGCATACGGCAATTCGCATCTGCATTCCTCACCTAATCGGATCTGAGCCAACCTGACCGTACCAAAGTTTAGAGTCACCATAGGTTCGCTCCCAAACAAGTGGCAAAACCTCCTCAGAGACTAGAGCAAATGGAGAGACTGACCTCACTCCGCGCTCACAGATGAGCAATGCGCCCGAGAGGTGGTTGCCCTCACATATTCTCGCGAAATATTGCTGCACTTGGGTATCAGAATGATCATATGGTGGATCTAAAAAAAGAATATTGACTTCGAATGTGGGTGCCCACAAATAGGCGTCAGAATTCACTATTCGAACTGGCAATCCAGCCCGTGAAGAATTGTTCTCGATGATGGTTCGGGCCTTCAACTCATTTTCAACGAGTACTGCTTGTTGAGCACCGCGGCTTTTGGCCTCTAGACCAACTGCGCCAGATCCGGCGAAGAGGTCAACAAAGTTGACCTGCCCCCAATCAACGTCGCTTCGGGCCAGGTGAGATTCAATAGAGGAGAACATGGCCTCTTTTAATCGATCAGAAGTGGGACGAGTTCCGGCTTTAGGAACCTCCAGCTTTCGACCTCGGGCAGATCCGGAGATAATTCTCATTAGGCCTTTTCCAGATTCTGGGCACGTGCAATCTCAAAAGTGTCAATTGCCTGCAACACCGAGTTCCAATTATTGCCTTCGTACAACTCGTCGATCTCGATCCGCACGGTTTCAATAAAATCTAAGTCATCAATTATTCTTAACAGACGAAGGGAACTCAGCGCCCCGGATTGATCCTGTCCCAAGACGTCACCTTCTCCGCGAATTTCGAGATCTTTCTGCGACAGCACAAATCCGTCACGTGAATCTCGCATTGCACTGAGTCGATCGAGTGAGGCGGAACTGTGGGAAAAACCATGAACGAGAATACACAGTCCCGGTAGCGAGCCACGACCAATTCTCCCCCGTAACTGATGTAATTGCGACATTCCGAAACGCTCCGCATTGAGGACCACCATCATCGTTGCCTCCGGGATATCAACCCCCACCTCTATCACGGTCGTTGCAATCAATACATCAATGCGTGGCTCCTCGGATCCCCCAAAACGATGCATAATTTCCCGCTTGGTTTTCGATTCCAATCCACCATGCAGCATTTCAAAGGAAATTTCAGGAAACTGTCGACTCAACGATTCATACGTTTCCTCAACCGAAGCGAGTGGTTCCGGCTGCGAAGTTTGATCACGCGATGTTTTCACTTTTTTTGGATCAGCTTCTGCTCGGTTAATGCTCGGACATACAACAAAGACTCGATTTCCCGCAGCTACCTCTTCGGCCATTCGTTCCCATACGCGAGACACGCTGCGAGGCATCCCCGAAGTCGAAACTAAGTGAGTCTGCACCTCGGCTCGCAAAGAAGGTGACTCCGTCAATGTTGAGACGTCAAGATCCCCAAAAATTGTGAGAGCCACAGTGCGTGGGATCGGAGTCGCCGTCATAACTAACATATGTGGACGCAATTCGCCTTTGGCCTTTGTTAGCATGCGCGCACGCTGCTCCACCCCAAATCGATGTTGCTCGTCGATCACGATTAGGCCTAAATCAAAAAATTGCACATTGTCCTCAAGGAGCGCATGAGTCCCGATCAGAATGTCAAGATCACCGCTTTGCACATCAAGGAGTACCTGACGTCGCTTGACCACTGGCATGCCCCCAGTAAGTAGGTCAACCCGAATCTTTCGCGAGGTGACACCCTCCAAGAACATGTGAAGGGATTCAAGGTGCTGGACGGCCAACACCTCCGTCGGAGCAAGCAGGGCCACCTGACCGCCCGATGAAATTACGTCCAGCATTGCGCGGATTGACACGATTGTCTTACCGCTGCCGACATCACCCTGAAGCAACCTTGTCATAGGGATGCTTCTTGCTAGGTCCCGCGATATCTCCTCACCCACTTCACGTTGGCCCTGGGTTAATTCAAAGGGAAGGGAGCCATCGAATTCGGAGAGGAGCGCTCCATCTGATCCTCCCCGAGCATGTGCGATCGCTGATTTCGCTTGACTTTTGCGCTGGCGCATAAGCGCAAGCAGAATAAATGCTTCCTCGTATTTGATCCGATGGATAGCCCGAAGAATTTCCTCATGATCTTTTGGTTGATGAATTGCATGCAGGGATTCAACTTTAGACATGAATTCATGTTTGGCGACAAGTTCCGCCGGAATTGGGTCAATCACGTCATCCGCGGATGCCAGCACTATTTCAATGGCTGCCTGAATTTGCCACGAAGCAAGGTCCTGAGTACTTGGATATACGGAGATAATTTCGTTCGTGAAGTTCGTGATCGCATCAGTCTCCTGCGAAATGTCAACTCCGATGTCGGTAAAGAGTGCAAATTTTGGGTGCGTCAATGTTCTCACCCCGCGATACTCAGAAACAGTTCCAGCAAATAATCCACTTCGACCAACTTGTAAATCTTTCTCACGCCACTTCTGGTTAAAAAACGTGAGCTCCATGGTGTCGATTCCATCGGTAACTTTCACTACCACAATAAAACCGCGCTTTTGGGTCATGCGTCGAGTCTCGACACTTTGAATAGTAGCCATGATTGTCACAGGAATACCAACTTCCACATTTCGCAAAGTTGTTAGCTTTCCTCGATCAATGTATCTCCGCGGATAATGATTGAGGAGCTCTCCGGCACGGGTGATTCCGAAAGCCTTTTCCAAACTTGCGGCACTTTTTCCGCCAATAAGTTCATTGAGGGGCGTACTTAAAAACCCTGCGGTACCTCTCACACTATTCGACCCCGAAAATAAAGGGCCATAACGGCTGCTCCCCGGAAACTAGTTCGAGATCAATCAATGGATAGCTTGATTTAACCCACGCGAGAAATGATTCAATTTCTGATTCGCTCAATTCGTTACCCGTGACAATGGTCAGTAATTCAGCTCCGGGAGCTAACATCCTTCTCAAAAGTTTTTTACTTGCGGTGAGGAGCTCGCTCTCAATCACACTAATTTCACCGTCAATGAGCCCGAGGTAATCGCCAGATTTACAAGCACCGGCCATCGTTAGTACATCGCGTGTGGCGCGGGTAATTGCACCGTAGCGGGTTGCACTGGCCGCCCGTGTCATCGAGACAACATCACGATCAAATTCAAGTGAAGGTTCATGCACGGCAATAGCTGCCAAAGACTGCGTTATAGCGCGACTGGGGATTACTGAAACGCGATAGCCCACCGCCCGCATATCCGATGCTGCAATGTCAGCGACTGGATGCGTATCACGATCAGAAGGAAGTATGACGATTTCTCTCGCCTCACTCCCTTTGATTGCAGCGATGATTTCTGCGGCGGATGGTTGTTGCCGTGCTGGAGTCGGGATACACGTCACACCAAGTGACTCCAGCAAGCGCTGGATCCCTTGGCCATGTGTCACAGCGATCAAAATCCGGGAGCGAACAACGCTCGATTCGGGATGCACTCGGTTATTTGAATGTAGGTCCAGGGGTACGACGCTGACCTGGGTCACTATTCCCCGCGCTATTCCGGCATTGATGCTGTCAGAAACCCGATGCAGTGGAACGTGCACGTGAACTTTCCACAGTGAATCAATCCCGGCAACCATCACACTCGTTCCAAGACTCTCCAACACCGTTCGTAATTCAGTGCACTCCTTCGCATCGAAGTGATACATGACTTCACACTCAATGTCCCTGTCCTTGTCGTCCTTTAACTCTTCTAAAGGCAAGTAATGGCTCACCGGGTGAACCTCATGATCCAACCGCTGGGGCGTCGCACCGGTCAAGACGGTGACCAACGCGTCGAGTACCACGACCAAGCCCCGACCTCCAGCATCAACGACGCCAGCCTCCCGCAGTTGAACTAGTAAATCTGGGGTGAGGAGCAAAGAGTTGTATGCGGCATCAGCGGCCGCGATCACCACTTCTGCAAGATTCGCTCCCTGCGATGCGACCAACTCAGCTTCCTGAGCCGACTGCGATGCCACCGTAAGAATTGTGCCTTCAACCGGTGATGCGACAGCGCGATAGGCACCGCTGGCACCCTGGGAAAGCGCGTGTGCAAAATTTTCTGGACTTTTGGCGATTTCAGCCACCAAATCGCGCAGGAGCGCGGAAAAAATCACCCCAGAGTTCCCTCTGGCCCCCAAAATTGCCGCTCGACCAACCCCAATGGCAGCTGCGGCGAGGTCCTCACATGGCTCAATAAAAGCTGTGCAGGCGGCCTCCACCGTGAGATATAGGTTGGTTCCCGTGTCTCCATCAGGTACGGGAAACACGTTGAGGGCGTCAATTTCCTCACGAGCTGCGCGCAATGCGTTCAAGGCTTCCACGAGCCATGTGTGCAATATGGGCAGGGTGAAACAAGTGACCGGGGCATAGGTCGAGTCCGAGATCGACTCTCCCATGGCCCCTCCTTCATCACATTGCACTTGATCGGCTATTCTTTTTCAGGTTTGGCACGAGTTGGACAATCTTCTCGCATTAGACCCACATATCCAACCGGATCCGCCTGGATCCACCTCTTTAAATTGACCGAAGGAGTCATTGTGGCTGCAAACTGCGATATCTGCGGAAAGAGCCCTAGCTTCGGGCATAACGTTTCCCATTCACAGCGGAAGACCAACCGTCGCTGGAATCCTAATATCCAACGGGTTCGCGCACTGGTCGGCAAAACCCCTAAGCGTCTGAATGTCTGCACCTCGTGCATCAAGGCCGGCAAGGTAGCTCGCGCTTCCTAAACACCCTACTTACCGCGTGCTACGGCGAAAAATGTTGGAACCCGGGCGAGACTTCAAAGGCATCCCGGTAGAGCACTCCATCAACGAGGACCTCTCCAATTGAGTCTTGTGTTACTTTTCCAATAGCCACGAAACCGGCCGGCAGGCGTTTCTTGGGAGGAAACGTTGCTACGAATGCGTGGTCGTCCCCTCCGGCCAGAATCCACGCCATCGGGTCAGAACCGAAAGCGGCCGCGGTCGACACTAATTCGGCAGGCACCACAATGCTTTTTGTTTCTAACTCAATCCCCACACCGGAGCCGCGGGCTATGTGTTCCAGGTCGGCGACCAGTCCATCAGAAATATCAATCATTGAAGTCGCACCACTCTTTGCCGCCCGGACACCAGCGGTGTAGTCGATTTCGGGAACTCTAAACGCATCAACTAATACACGGGGTGAACGTAGGCCACGTTGTAAAACCCTGAGTCCGGCAGCTGCCATCCCGGATCGGCCGCAAATCCCCACAATGTCTCCCGCTCGGGCACCACTTCGACTAACTGCGTTTCCTGAATCCATGGTGCCTATTGCAGTAACCGAAATGACAATGCTGTCGCACCCACTGACATCACCACCGAGAACGATTGATCCTGCGTTCTCTGCTTCTTGAATGAATCCCGCCATAAATTCGCCCACCCAATGTGAAGCGGTGGCGGCGGGCAATCCAATTGCGAGCAGTACCCCGACCGGGGTAGCGCCCATTGCGCAGACATCAGCAATGGAGCCTGCTGCGCACCGTCGACCAATTTCAATCGCCGTGGACCAATCTGTTCGAAAGTGCTTCCCTTCCGCGTACATGTCAACACTAAAGACAAATGAGGATCCCGAGGTGCCCATGACAGCCGCGTCATCACCTGCGGCGATCTCCAGACTCGGATTTGCAACTTTCGATTCCCCGATCCGCGCCAAAATTTTGGCTACCAATCCTGACTCGCCAAGGTCGGCGAGGGTGCCACTGCTGGAATCTGAACTCACAACTTTGAGCCTTTCCGGTGATCTTTGGGGCAAAAATCTCAACTCAAATATAGAGTGAGGCTATGTCGGTCCAAGCATATGTATTAATTCAAACCGAAGTTGGTAAGGCGGTCACCGTCGTCGAGTCGATTCGGTTAATATCTGGGGTGGCAGTCGCCGAAGATGTCACTGGACCTTACGACGTGATTGTAAAAGCTGAAGCCCCAACCATGGACGAACTCGGTCGACTTGTCGTTGCAAAGATTCAGTCAGTTCCCGGAATTACGCGAACATTAACCTGTCCCGTTGTGAACCTTGATTAAAAGCTTAGCTGCATTCGCCTGTTCACTCTGCATTTTCGCAGGTGCTAGCGCTTGCAGTTCGTCCCTAGATGTCGAACCCGCCAACGGGGCCGATTCCCAATTCTGCACGGAACTGGGCGCGATTCTGCCGGTCAGCCTCGGTGGGACACTATTGCGAGACACAAGCCCAAATTCCCCCGGAACCAAAGCCTGGGGAGACCCAGCCATCGTTCTGCGTTGTGGGGTCGCAATACCGAATTCCTATTCAGCAGCGAGTCAACTTCTCACGGTCAACGACATCAACTGGTACCCAGAGGAATTGGAAGCTGGCGTGAGATTCACTTCCATGGAAACAAGCGAATTAGTTGAAGTTTCAATACCGATGGCATATGAAACCACCGCTGACATACTGACCGAGCTAAGTTCAGCAATCAGTACTCTAGGAGGCTGAGCACACTAGCTGGTCAACAATGCGCGGGAAGTCAATTCCTGCATGCGACCACATGCGGGCAAACATAGAAATCGGGGTAAAGCCGGGAATAGTGTTGACTTCGTTAAAAACTATTCGTTCACCGTCGAGAAAGAAGTCAATTCGCGCATATCCCGCGCACCCCAACAACTCGAAGATTTGAATGGCAAGTTGTTGGACTTCATGCGCCACATTGGGTTGAAGTAGCGCCGGGACAATTAACTCTGCGCCATCAGAAATGTATTTTGCTTCAAAGTCGTAGTAGTCGAAACCCTCTTTGACCTTTATTTCACCAACTGGGCTGGCTACTGCTCCCGCATCTCCCACCAGAATGCCGACTTCCAATTCACGCGGGCGAATCAATCCTTGCTCCACAATTACTTCACTGGAGCTAAGGAATGCTTCCCTGCACGCAGGTTCATAGTCGGCGGGGGTTTCAATGCGAGTAATCCCAATTGAAGAACCCCCCGTAACCGGCTTCACAAACCACGGAAACGGGAAGGGATCAGCAACTGGAGCAGAAATTTCCTGTGAGTCGTTTTGACCAAACCAACTACCAGAATCAATCCCTGCCGCACGAACCAACTCTTTGGCGCTCAACTTGTTCATGCAGATCGCAGACGCACGCACGCCCGAACCAACAACAGGTATCCCCATGCTTTGGCACAGTCCTTGGATAGCGCCGTCTTCGCCACCTACGCCATGTACAACGGGGAAAACCACTGAAACCGCCGTGAACTCTCCATTGATCTCCACACCCGGGCATTCCGAATTCATGACAAGCCGGATTGACTCTGGGCGATCAACCACCTCCGGATAATGGTCAGCGGTGATGACATAGCTCGCAACCTCCGTGGGCTGAACCTCCACCCAATTTCCCCCGCGCGTGATTCCAATGCACACAACTTCGTGGCCCAAGTCGACAAGGGCTTGAAGTACCGACTTGGCACTTACACACGAAATTGAGTGCTCTTGACCGATCCCACCAAATACGAGCGCGATGCGTGTCCCAGGATCTATAGGCATGCCCTCACCGTACCCGCCATGACTTCAATTGTTGTAGATGCTCTCCAAGGTAATACAACCCAGTTCACAAAGGGTGGCCATTAGGGTGTGCCAATGGAATACACGGACCTGGATCCCAGCACCTGGGTGGTGAGTTCGGGTCGACCACCCGCCGTGCCCGATAACCCGGTCAATGCGCCAATAGTTCCCGCTTCAACTTTTCACGCAGGCGGAAAAATTGAGTATGGCCGAGAAGCGAACCCAAGTGCCTCGGCATTGGAAGAAGCACTCGGAGGATTGGAGAAAGGCCATGCAATTGTTTTTTCCTCAGGCATGGCTGCAGCCAATGCGTTGATGGACCTGTGGCCAATCGGTGCAAAAGTCATTGCACCCACGACGGCGTACACAGGAGTTGCGGTGCGATTGCGGGAACTACATGAGCGTGGTCAGATCGAGCTCACAACGTGTGATGTCACCCAAACTCAAATCATCATTGACCTGCTTCCCAACTCCCAAGTCCTCTGGCTTGAGTCCCCCACCAATCCACTGCTTGAAGTCGCCCAACTCGAAATATTGCTCGCTCATGCCCGCACTTGTGGTGTTACAACAATCGTGGACAACACATTTGCGAGTCCCGTGCGCCAGAATCCCCTGGTAATGGGGGCGGATTTCGTTATACACAGTGTCACCAAAATCCTCAGTGGTCATTCCGATCTTCTGATGGGCGCGCTGGTTGCTCAGGATCACGCCAACTGGGAACAACTGCACGTCCGACGCGTCTTGCTGGGTGCTATGCCGAGTGCATTTGATTGTTACCTTGCCTTGCGCGGATTGAGAACTTTGTTTATCCGGTATGAAAAATCTGAAAGCAACGCTATTTCACTTGTCTCACAGCTGCAATCTCACCCAAATGTTCTGCGGTTGCGATACCCCGGTTGGGGCACAATCGCAGCAATTGAAGTTGCTGGCAGTGCAGATCGAGTATGTGAATCAACTCGGCTGTGGACATATGCGACAAGCCTGGGTGGGGTTGAATCACTCCTTGAGCGCCGGCGCAGATGGCCGCTTGAAAGCCACGGTGTGCCTGAAAACCTTATTCGACTTTCATTTGGGATTGAACACCCCAATGACCTTTGGCTAGACCTAAATCAGGCACTAATTAGTGGGAGCAAATTTAGATCTCAGATTTAGTGTCGCGCGCCATAAAAGATTTCAATAACTCTCGTGGTGGTTTTCCTTGGTGCAGGACCTCCACCACTTCTTGCGTTATTGGCATTTCCACTCCTGACCTCTGTGCCAACTCCAAAATAGGCTGGCAACTCTTATACGCCTCACATGTTTGATTAGTGATTGCTATCGTTTCTTCAACCGTGAGGCCTTTACCTAGATTCTCACCAAAGGTCCGGTTGCGCGAAAGTGGAGATTGGCTGGTAGCCACTAGGTCACCAACCCCTGCGAGTCCTTGAAATGTCAAGGGGTCGGCGCCGAGAGCAACTCCCAGTCGGCCAATTTCGGCTAGCCCACGAGTTATCAAGGATGATTGGGAGTTCTCACCCAAGCCCATACCGACCGCTATTCCATTGGCCAATGCGATCACATTCTTGACCGCTCCACCGATCTCCGTGCCGATGACATCCGTTGACCAATACGGGCGGAAATAGTCTGTGGTGCATGCTCTTTGGATCGCGATTGCACCCTCTTCGGTAGGTGCGGCTACGGTAGTTGCCGTCGGTTGACGCGCAATAATTTCCCGGGCGAGATTAGGCCCGGAGACCACTGAAATGCGATCAGGGTTAGCCCCCGTGGTCTCGACGATGACCTCGCTCATTCGCATTAATGTGCCCAGTTCAATACCCTTCATCAGGCTTACAAACAATGCGTCGGGGGCAATCCACTTCACCCACCCAACTAAATTCCCGCGAAGTGACTGAGCGGGTATGGCTAAGACCACAATCTCAGCGTCTTCTAGAGCGGTCTGGGGATTGGTTGTAGCAACGATTGACTCGGGTAGATCAACGCCTGGGTGGTACCGACTATTTCGGTGAAAATCATTAATGTCGGCAACGATTTCTTCACTCCGAGTCCACAGGGTCACCTGCGAACCTGCATCGGCAACTACCGCGGCAAAGGCCGTTCCCCATGATCCGCCACCCATCATGGCAACCTTCGTCAACGCTCGCTCCTCTGATTCACGGTATGACGGTAGAGCACGGCTGGTGGAGCCTCTCCTCTGATCTCACCTTCCATGCGCGCGATGGTGAGCATAAGTTGATCTGTAGCTTCGTGGAGTAATTCGGGAGTCCATTCCTTGTCACGATAGCGGGACAGATCTATTGGCTCACCCAACCAGACATACATTGTTTTTCGAGGTAACAGTCGAAGCTGCTTCTTATACGGTCCAATTACGTTCTGAGACCCCCATTGCACCATTGGAAAAAGAGGGCAGCCTGATTCCAAAGCGATACGAACCGCTCCAGTTTTCCCCTGCATCGGCCACAAGTGTGGATCACGGGTGATCGTGCCCTCGGGATAAACGACCACACATTCGCCCGATCTTGCAGCGACTACTGCATCTCGGAATGCAAAGACTGCCTCACTTGATTCACGGTAAACCCGAATCTGACCCGCACTGGAAATAATCCAGCCGAAAATGGGTACCCTGAAAACAGATTCCTTGCCCAAAAACCGAGGCGGGCGGTCATGTGCCCACAAAGGGTGGGCCACGGCTAACGGATCAAACCAGGAAGTGTGGTTCGTCGCCACAATAATCCCGCCATCAATCCCGCCATCGCGCTGCGAGAGTTGCTCAAAACCTCGCCAATTCCATTTTGTAAAGATCACGAGAAATGGCAGGCCGAAAAAAACAGCGATCCGAAAACCCAGACCGATTTTGGATCGCCTTGTCGTATGTCCAGCCACCTCATCAGCGTACCTGTCGACCCGGTTGAATGGGCCCATGTTGGATCAGCCCGCGCCCCCCGAGGTCAAGTGGCACGCATTAGTTCCCGCTAAGGCGCTTCACAACTCAAAGTCTCGACTAGGCAGAAATGATTTAGCTGGTCCTTTCCTGGCTGACACTGTCGCGGCGCTTATCGGCTCTGCCCAAGTGGCTCGACTCACCGTGATCACCTCAGATGCGGAAGTTGCTTCCCTCGTTGAAGATTTGGGTGGAGATGTCATCATGGAAGGCTCTCCCACTGGACTTCTTGACTCCTTGGATCTCGGGCTAGAGTGCGCAGAGAGCGCATCAGAGGGCAACGGCGTTGTGATTGCTTTGGGCGACCTGCCCTGTCTGCGCACACAAGATGTCGACCTATTCCTAGAGCAGGCTGTTCACCACGACAGTTCATTCACCTGCGACTCGGATGGCACAGGTAGCACAATGTGGGCTCGCCGACCAGGATCTGACGCGAAACCCCGATTTGGCGTTCGATCCCGTGCGGCTCACCGGATGCATGGGGCGGTTGAGATTCCATGTTCTGCGGGCGCTCACCGCGACGTTGATACTTCCACAGACCTTTGGGATGCCATTCGCATTGGAGTCGGG